>Ga0222714_10006173_pt1 | contig 11240 bp, 17 predicted proteins | sample C33_3DmetaG_FD_165048 | JGI IMG/M metagenome (GOLD analysis project Ga0222714, IMG submission 165048) | Estuarine water microbial communities from San Francisco Bay, California, United States - C33_3D | ecosystem: Environmental > Aquatic > Marine > Unclassified | place: USA: California... | reverse complement strand
AATCTTGACGGGCGGAAGTGCGAGTTCCTCCGCGATATCGCTGTTTCTAATTGCGGTGGCTTCATCCAAGGTCTTCCCCTTGAGAAGTTCTGTGACGAGACTACTACTTGCGATAGCACTACCACAACCATAAGTCTTAAACTTAGCATCTTCAATGCGTCCTTCATCATTCACCTTGATCTGTAATTTCATTACGTCACCACATGCGGGAGCTCCCACCATGCCAGTACCTACGCTTGGATCGTTTTTATCTAGACTACCAACGTTGCGTGGATTCTCATAATGATCTAATACTTTTTCTGAATAGGACATAATACTCCAATAGTTGACTATTATTATACACTATTTATTATGTTTAGTAAATGGATTTAGTAGATTGAATTGTTTCTTTTTTTACCAGCACGTTTGGCCATGTTCTTGACTGTGTCAACACTGCCTTTTTTGGTTTGGTCACCAACATTGGTTGTTGTGCCTTCTTCATCTGCTAGTTCATCAGCTGGACGCAGTTCCACGGTGTCCTTGTTGAACGACTTGATAAGATTTTTTACTGCTGGATTTTTATTATTGGCCGCGACCAATGCATCATAGTTAAATGTGTTGTCGGTGTTGAGAACCAAATTGATCAGGCTTTGTGTGGCTATCTTTGGTAGTTTGTTTTTGTCTCTATATCTGTGGCGAATAAGTTCCAGAGCCGTTACTAGATTTGACTCTGGAGTATTCTTATAAGAGTGGACAAGTTCATTAATTTTCACGATTAGCGTAGTTCACGGCCAAGTTCTTCGGCACCGCCAACTGCGGCATCAGTGCCCGCAAATCCATCAGTTTCATCTTCTTGATCTAGATCGCTTACGGGTTCAATTTCAGGCTCTGGCAATGCCATTGGTTGATCAACCTGTTCACCGCTGAGTAATCTCACTCCCTTGTCAACGCCTTCACGTGCTGATTGTAAGTTACCCATTAATGTGTCTAAAGTCGTACCAACAGCATTCTTAAATCCTTCTGCTTGCTCGCTACCAATTTGATCACGGATGCTGTCTAGCAGTTGTGGTAATTGTTCGTTCTGCATCTTACCAACTTTTTCAATAGCGTCTTGTACTGAATCAACCATGTCCTTAGCGGCCAATAGCACTTCTGCATTACCAACTTCGCCTTCTGTGATCACTTCTGCTGTTTCTTCTGGAGCAACGTCTGAGTGTTCGTTTAACCAAGTGTTTAGACTCTCTCTAACTGTGAGCAATTCCATATAACGTGGGTTGCGTTCTGCTGTGTGTAGGTTAACGCTATGACGAATTTTGTCAAGGTTGGCAGAAATTGTTTCGCTTAGTCGTTCTGCTTTTTCTACGGTTAACTTACTAAAATCGATAGCGAAGCCAAAACGGCTTTCCATAACTTTATTCATCTTTTTGGCGCTGGTTTTTGCCATTTCTGCTAATTTCATAGTAAAAATTCCTGTTTTAGACTTTTATATATTTAGCCAAGTTTATTGATTTCTGTAATTCTTTCTTAACCTGACCTAATTTCAGCATGGTTTCTTGGTATTTGTTGCTGAAATGATCGATGGCCCACTCATCACCGGCGTCGCTGGCCTTTTTAAATCTATGCCTGTATAGTTGTGCTTCGAATTCCAATCGATTACGCATGGCATCATTTTGTTTTATTGTATCTGCCAAATTAAACTGCTGTTGATGCACAGCAATACAGTAAAAGATAGCATCCTTCCTGGAGAAGAAGTCAAATATCTGAACGCTACCTTCAAAAACTCGCCAGGTGTAGTCATCAACATATAACACCTTGGATTTGCCCACCAATACATCTTTGCCAATTTGATAACACAAGGGTAACTCAGAGTTATTGAGCTTTTCTAACTCAGCGGAAGTGAAGCGTTGAATCTTTTCTAGATCAAATTCAGTTAATTCTTTTTTTGTAGTAGATTTTGCCATCTTCATTGGTACGCAGTAAAACATCTTTTACTGTCAATTGATTAGCCAATAACTGTTCACGCTCTTCTAGTTGATGTTTGGCGATAGACTCAGCACCAAACTTAGCGAGAAGTTCTGACTCCTCATTGGTTAATGGCATGAGTAATTTGTTTGTTAGTTCAATTATTTTCATAAAGTTAGTTTCTGATTTAACTTTATTTATTACTTGAATAGTCCGCTAGAGAAAATTCCAATCAAGGCGGCAAGCACTATGCTGAAGATACCCACCAGGATGCGAAGGGTCTTGTCACTCTGTTTGGCATCATTTACTGTGACGGCGTTTTTGATGTCAACAAGATGTTCCTCAAATTTGTCCATACGACCGTCTAAGGAATCCATACGACCTTCTAAATTTTCTAATTTAGTTTCCAAGTTCTTGTACCTCTCGGCACAAATCTCAACGTGGGCTTCTAAATTCTTTTTCTCAATTTCAGTGGTTGACATACCTCGCCTCTTTTGTCAGCGATGCTATTTGATGTGCCAATCTAGTGCCTGTTGTGTGCCTTAATAAGTGATGTTTAGCATCAGTCTAATATTTATTGGAGTTTTAGTTCCATAAAGTATATATTTTTTGATGGACCGCTAGGAATAAACATGTTGACATCAGGCTGGATGGTCTCATCCAGACCAACGATGATTGGAACTATCTTGAAGTCTGCCTTCAAGGCGGCATATCTGTCATTGTCGATCTTGTAGAGATCTGTGTGCTCAATGGTGAACTCTAAAGTCCATATTCGATGTTGCCCCTGGAAGTTCTTACCAAAAGAATATTTTTCAATGTCGTCTAACTTGGAGCCAAGATCTTTTAACTCCAACATCTGCGTTCTAAGACTTAACACCTGTGAGACCGTTTCCCAATTACGTTGTTGGTTACGATGTTTTTCTTTTTCCTTGCTGTATGAAGTTACACCAGTTTGGGTAATGTCGATCAATGTATGAATTCTATACGAATGTAAATTACTATCCATGCAGATATTTATAGACAAAAAAAGGGCAGTCAAAAAAACTGCCCTCTTTTAGTTTGACACTTTTTAGAACGTGTATGATGCTACTGTTGTTCCAGAAACTGCTGTGTTGCAAATACCTTGTAATGAAGCTGAGCCTGCTGTTGCTTCAGGAGCCGCACCAGAGATAGCCACACGGAAAGCACCCGAACTAGGTGTGCCGAGGATTTCGATCGTACTGATCGTTTCAATGGCACGTACTAATTTTTCAAAGTCACTATCAACAGCATTATAACTTACATGCACGTTAGCAAGTGAAACAGTGTACATGGCCAAACTACGACCAGTCGTAACGACTGGAGCCGCACCACCATTTACTCTACTAATAGTCATTTTTATTTCTCCTAAAAATGTGCGTTTAAACGCATACAACTATTTATATGGTTAATAGCCAAAAAAAAAGCACCTTGATAATACAAAGTGCTTTTTAATGAAACAGGCTATTAGATAGCGGCTGTCAATGATGTTGCTTCGTCGACTGTGGCAACAGATAGGTTAGCCCAACCACCTGATGTTAACACATTACCAATTGACTGCACACGTGCTTCTAGATCACTAGCACGCTGACCACTGTCACAGATAACTGTGATGTTTGCTGATGTAGCCACAGAATAGTAAACCAATGGTTGAATTTCACGTAAGATCAATTCCACACCTTGGTCAACTTCACCTGCCGAGTCAGCGTCTTGTGTTGTCAATGCGGCTGGTGTTTGGATGATGAATGCCTTGACATTATCAGCCATGTAACGGATTGTGCCTTGTTGGAAATGGAAACCCGCGTTAGCATTTCCGATACCTGTAGTTCTTATAACTGCCATTTTAATTTCTCCTAACTCATCGTGCTTCTGCACATGTTAGTATTTATTAAGATTTGGTAAAAAAAAAGGACTCCGAAGAGTCCTTTTCGTTGTTGCAATGAATTAAGCAAATGATGTGCCACTTAATCCGTTTGTGATCGTCCATGTTGTAGAACCACCTGTAGCCGCGTCAGCGTCTGTTGCTAATGCTGTTGCAATAGCGGCTGATGTGCCTGTTACGTCTTCAACACTTCCTGATGGTAAACCTTCTACCACAAATTTTACGTTGCCTGCCGCTGGTGTACCTACTGCTGTAATTGTACAGAATTTAGCAAGTACTTTAGTTACTTTTTCTAAATCACTGTCAACTGCTGTATAACCTGTATGAATACCTGTTAATGCACAGTTTACATATTTGAGGTCACGACCAACTAATTCAACGGCTGTTACGCCGCCATTTGTACGAGTTAATGCCATTTTATTTCTCCTAATATTTTACCCGAGTGTTTCTGGGCATACTAGTATTTACCATTTTGATAAAATTAATTAATACTAAGTTTTTTAAAATGTTGTTGTAGGTCTAGTTGTAGAGTCATTCGATTGAATTCGTTCTTGATGGTGCGTATGATGTTGCGTTTTTCCACTGCACTATTAAAACGCCAATCCACTATGGCTCGTCTGAGTTCCTTGTACTCACCATTGGTGATCTTTAGGAATGATTGAAGTTTGTAAAAGAATTGTCTGTCCACTGGTTTATCCTTGCGATCATTGTCAAGATCTCTGAGATATCTGCGTATCTGTAGCACAGGAACTGATATGGTGAGATCAGGTTGCATCTTGCCCGCATATTCACTTTGATTGTTTAACACTGCTAATAGATTGTGTAGGTCAGTGGCATTGTTACGCATGGTCTGAAACTGCCCGTAACTCAAGGTGTCATTGGAATACTTTTTAGCATAACTAGAATCTAGGGTTCTAAGTATTTCCATTGCCAACAGGGCAAGGAAACAGATGTCTGCGATGTTCCTTGCAGATCTACCATTGAGGGTGTCTCTATTTCTGAACAGACGTGCCTCAGTTAGTTCTTGTATGAATTCCAATTCCATTAGTTCCTCTTGAGAAAATTAGTTCTTGAAAATTCCAAGCGATCAACAAGTTTAACGGCACCACCATCGTGACCAATAGCCACAAATCCTTCTGGTGTTGTGACCTTATAACCGTTACCTGTTTTTTGGAAAGTGCCAATGCCTTCTACCTGTTGTAGTTTACGTAATAACATACCTTTCATTTCTATCAGACGTTTGTAAACTGCCAGAACACCAACTAGGGCATTACTGTTGTCGGCGATCCATTGTTCTTTGGTTTTGATTTTAGCCAAACGATTTTGTGCTACCCTATCAGTGACGTTCACTATGTCCTTCGTCTGCTCATTATGATAATAGGTTAAAAAATCTTTGATAAACGTGTTTGGGTCAGATATCTGAGAACCAGCACGAATACTCTTGTTAACAAAAGGTTTTACATAACGACTAAATTCTTTATTTTCAATAATCACATTAAAACGTTGTTGACCAAGTTTTTCCAAAGTGCTGTTAGTGGCATTCATCATTTTAATTAGTTGATTGTTTTCACTTGGAGTTAAACTGGCAATACCTGTGTAGTCCTTGTAGGTGGCGTCATCAAACCATACGTCTGCATGTTTTTCAAATCCCTGTATGTTGACCAAGTATGATGCCTTCATTTCTGCTAGACTAGAACCTTCATATGAAGTGTGGAATACAATACCAAACTTAGCTCTGGCAATTCGTTGTCCAACAGCACTGTCTGCTGGTACAGCATAGGTAATTGTGTTTGGAGTAAATGTTATACAGTTTTCATCATTGATAACATCTTGATCTTTTGATCCTTCTGTGAACATCATATCACCTTGTACCACACCACCAATACCAATCTTGCTAAGATATTTTAATGCCTGAGCAAGTATATTGGCTAGGTCAGGTTGTTCACCATAAAAACGTTCAATGTCTTTAGTTGACTTACAGGCTTTTGACTCTTTGCTGAACACTGACTTGGTGCCCACAAAGAAACGACTGTCTTCAGGATCTATGCCGCAGATGATTGCTGGGCTACCATCCCACTTGACAGTCAACTTACTGGTGGTGCCTGTGCCTTCAGCCAACATCTGGCGTAGACTTTCGACATAGTCTAGGGCACTAACTGCGCCTTGGTATCCAAGGTTAAACACTAGATCTTCTAGATGTTCTAGGTGAGTATTTTTGCTTTCAGTTAATAACCACTGTGGAGTTTGACGTTTGATTTCAAATAATTTCATATTATACTGTTACGTTCACTGGACGTCTGCCAGTTACCTTATCAAATGCAGTTTCTAATTCTTTAGCATCTTTAGGATCAATTAATTCTTTTGTATTAAAATCTACCCAACCTTTTCTGGTTAATTGGTATCTCAGCCCATCAATTGACAATAAATTTTTATCTGGATTCCATTGTACAGCATCTTCTGGTGTGTCAGGTTGCTCAGGTGTTGTTTTTTGTGCTGGTTGCGCCATGTCAAGTTTGCCTTGCTTATACATCTGTAGCACACCTGCTAGGAAATTTCTTTGGCTAGCAGGATCGTTGGCACCTGGTTGGATATTAATTTTGTTTGTTTTAAAAAATCTACTGGCCCACTTGACGATATCATCATCGCCGGTCTGTCCCTGATACTCATTCCATTTGCGATTCATTATGTTCAGATATTGATCAAATTCCTTTTGTCCTTTTTCTTTGCCTGCGGCCGCTTGCCAACCTGTTTTACCAGTCTGGGCATAACCTTTGATCTTATCCCATATACCTTCTGTAACGATATCTTTAATTTTCATCTTTGATTTTCCTGATTCCTCTGGAGAATTTAGTTGGGTCCTGTCCTCTGATAGCATTTAAGAAACGGCGTTCTAGTTCACCCGCAAGTTCAGGTTCATAGTTTTCGTGGATGTACTTGATAAGATTAATAGCACCATTGATCACGTTGCTGGCGCGACTTTCTAAGATGCTTTCCTTGTCTTTATGAATTAATAGTTCATCAAGCTCTGTTAATATGCTACGAGTACGTTTTTGCACAATTTACTCCAATTTAAACTATTTATCAAAACCACAGTTGTCATTACAACTTACTAGTCTGCCGTCTTCAAAGTTTTCTATAGCCCAAGACTGTTCTACCTGGTTAAACCATTCAATACAGGTTTCTATAGGGTATTCTAAGGCGTTGTTCATGTGGATCATTGGTGCTATCTGGGAGTTAACCGCTTCAAGATATCCACCCTTGCCTGCTGTCTTGGGATTGAATCCTAACCAACAGCAAGGACTAACATCTCCCGTTGAGCTGATATAGATGCTTCTCTCTCGTTTACTGTAGCAGTTGATGTTTGATTTTCTAGTTATTCCTGGTAATATGTTTGCCAATTCACATTTTTCTGTGGTACGTTGTAGATATAAAGCGTTAAAATCGGTGATGCCAGAATAATCACCTAAGGTATACACATGATTGCCCTGTTTATCAAAAACAGGGCCAGCATTTCTTCCATTATCCATGAGGAAAAAATCATAAAATCCTAGCTCTTTACTTAATTGTTCACAGGCTTCGATCTGATGTAGATTATGATCAAACTTAATCATTTTCCATATGGCATGGCCACCTGCTTCCATGAACAATTTGGCGTTGTTTAATATCGTTCGCCAATTGGTATTAATTCTATATAGATGATGGGTGTCTTCTAATCCATCTAAACAGAATTCCACATAGGAATTTGTCTTGCCTAAACGTTGCCAAAATGTTTTATCTCTGGCAGAAGCATTTGAACTAATCTGTATGATCATTGTTGGGTTATGTTGTCGGAAGTATTCGACTATGCTAGGTGTTTCTGGATTCATCACAGCATCACCATAATTACCATTGATATAAATTTTTTTTAACTGTTTTAGAAAATCAGGTGAAAATATCTGTTGAACTTGTGCTAGAGTCATGTTGGCTTCAACATAACCATCATTGTGGGGATATCCGTTAAGGTTTCTTGGACAAAGTGGACAACGAGCATTACATAGACTAGAAATTTCTAGATGGACTTCTTTGATATCTTCGTAGACAATCATCCTGCATTCTTAAGACTAGCCAACATGCTCTTAAGTTTGGTGCTGTCAACTTGAGCTGTTGGTGTAGGGGTATTATCACTGTTTACTGTAGGAGTCACTGACGTACCAGCTTTGATTTGATTGAGTATGTTCGAAGCACCCACTCCCTTGAGTCCACTTTCCTGTGCTTCTTCACCGGGATCAGTAATTCTTAAAGTTTCGATGTCATATTCAAGATCCACTTTCATGCCAACACCTGAACTTGATCTAGTCTTCATTAACTGTATTTGATAGCGACCACGCTCACGCATGGCACGACTTGTAAAGATACCAAACACATTGTCTGCTGTGTTGATCTTACTCAAACCACCTGCAATATGACTGTGATCAAATTCAATTTCTTCCACTGCTGATCTGTTTAACTGTGAAGCGGTGATCATTAGGATGTTTAGTTCTTTTGCTAGATTACGCAGTTCTTCTGACACATACTTATCCTTGACAAACAAGTCATTTGGACTAACTTTGGCACTCACTGGCATAACCAAATCCAAATAGTCAACCATGATAAAATCTAACTTCATACCTGTTTGAATTTGTAATTCTTTGAGATAAGCACGAATTTGATTTACATTTGATTGTGCTGACATGTATTTGATGCGTAATACTCCAGACTTTTTACCAACCATTCTGACTTTCATTTCAACTGTGTCCAGATCTTTAAATACTTCTTTAGTACTTACGTTGGCTACCATACTATCCATACGCATAGCACATAAGCCTTCACTAAGTTCTAAACTCAGATATACACCATTGAGTCCAGCCGTTACCCAATTGATAGCAATATTCTGCATAAACAAACTTTTACCACTACCACTACCACCTGCAAAGATGTTAAGCTCACCTCTATTCATGCCGCCAAACAATCGTTTGTCTAAAGTTGGCCAGCCTGTTGACACTTGTCCGTTATTACTCTTGATCTCCATTAGTCGCTTACGCGGATCTTCAAAGTAGTCTGTGCCCATGTCCTTGGTCAGGCTTATCTGCACTGCTTCTTTGATTAGTTTTTCTACAGGATCATACTCACCCTTTTCAAGTAAGTCTGCACTCTTAAGGATAGCACGTTCCAATTCTTGGCGTTTGGTAAACCCTTCAAACTCTGCCATGAACCATTCATAATGGCTTTCATTCAGATCTGGTATGTGTTTGAAATCTGTGCCCGTGACTGCCTTGACCTGCTCTAGCGTTGGCATGGTCTTATGGTCATCTGTGTGCTGTTTGATGAATTTGGCCGCTTCTTTTAAGCCACGATCAAAGTTTTCTGGATTATAGATATTCTGCACACGCACATAGCTCTGTGCATCTTGTAGCATCATCTCTAAAAACAGTTTTTGTAGTTCTGGTGTGTATTCTTTTGTCATATACTATTAATTATACAATCTTTTCTTCATTAATTCAATTTTGAGTTTGCTCGTTTCACGACCATCAATGATGCTCTTTAATACAAACAGCTTACCATATTTAACCACTGCTTCGTTGATGTCTTTGCAGGTCTCTTGCCATACTGGAAAACTCACTCCCCACCCATATTCTATTGCATCATTGATCAATTTGGCTCCAGCACGATCACGATCCGCCACCACAATAACCTCTCTAGCCAAACTTTCAATGATATCTGCCTGTTGTTCTGATATCTCGTTGTGCATCACGGCCACGCCATCAATGCTCATGGCGTCAAATGGTCCTTCACATACGATAACAAATTTCCAGTCTGGCTGTTGATTATTTGTGTTAAACACAAAATTGGGCTCATATTGGCTGTAATATTTGGGTTTCACTCCTTCAACGAATGCTCGACTGGTATACCCAACCGTACGACCTTGCCAAACAAATGGCACCGTCACACGTTGATGCAGGCTGTGATCACTGAGATCAGTCCAATAAAAATCATATTTGTTGATATCAATCTTTCGATCTTTAATGTAGTCAACTGCTGAATCTAATAATTTTGGAACATTTTCAAAATTGGCTAAAACATGATGTGTGAGTAATGATTGTAGACTTAATGAATTTTCTGGTAATGCTTTGGTATTAAAGTCTATGCGTTCCTCTTCTTCAACCTTGACTTCTTCAGGATTGACCAATTCACGTACCCGAATTGCTTCAATTACCAATCTCTTAACATCAATATCATCTGCACCCAACCAACGTAGGAGTTTGCGGAATTTGAATGTCAGATGACGACCTGGTTGATAACTGGCTTTGAAGTTACAGTTGAAACAATGATAGCTCACACTGCCATCTGGATTGGATGTTATGCCACCCCTTCCCCTTGTGTCCGCCGTTTCACCATTGTGTTCACAACAAACAGCATTAAATGATGTCCATCCACTGGGGCTAGTCTTCTTCTTTGTAGGCAGTATTGTCTTTACGAAATCTTGTACGGTATTCAGCATACTAATAGTTTAGCATACTATTTAGAGAAAATCAAATGATATATTATACCAAATTATATTTCAAATCTATGTCTCACAGCTTGAAAATTTTGATTAATTTGAACATTACTTAACGCAGTATTGTAAATGCGAACTATACTTAATCTACCACTTCTAAAATCATAAGTTTGTGTTGAATCAGCCATCAAGGTCATGCCTTGACCTCCGCTAATTGATGTTCCGGAAGCTCCGGTACTTTGTTCTAAATTGGCATTTACATATAATTTAAGGTCAATTCCGTCAAAAGTTCCCACGACGTGATACCAATTATTTGGAGCTAGTGAATAACTTGGTGTAGACTGCCGGACATTGTTAAGCAAAAATCCAGTATTATTACCTAAGTTAAAGTTACTATTTACAGCAGAAGGAATACCCGGAGTTGGTGGATATTTATCTGTCACTATAGGAGCAGTGTCATTGTCAATATAATAATGCCAAGCTTCTACGGTCCATGTTGATAATGACCCAAAAGGAGGAGCACTATTTGTATATCCGTGTTGTTCGCTTGCTGACACAAAGTTTATATATCCACCATAATCACTATTATAAGTAGGACTATGTAAAAGACTAAATGTATATCCGTTTATCGTATCGACCCATGTAGAGTTGCCTGAAAAACTACTAGACAATCCTGCATCTAAATTTAAAACCAAATTAGCTGTGATCACTTCGTATGATTCAATGACTACTGGCTGTGGCACTGAATTCATCATGGACATCATGATGCCTGACATTAACTTACTCCAGTGCCGTTAATGAACCATTCATCTGTGGCAGTCTTCATTACTGTGGCCATACCATATGTGGTAATGGTTCTTGATGCTGATGTTGCATTACCTGCTA
>Ga0222714_10006172_pt1 | contig 11240 bp, 12 predicted proteins | sample C33_3DmetaG_FD_165048 | JGI IMG/M metagenome (GOLD analysis project Ga0222714, IMG submission 165048) | Estuarine water microbial communities from San Francisco Bay, California, United States - C33_3D | ecosystem: Environmental > Aquatic > Marine > Unclassified | place: USA: California... | reverse complement strand
TCCTTTTGTTTGTATTCATTTCGGGTGTTGTGTTGCATAGACTTTTTTGCGTGCGCACGACTCTCGATACACTCATCTTCCCCGCATCAAAATAAAAATTAATAGAATCAAGATAATCACATTAAATACACCCACCGCGCACATGTATGGGAACAATTTCTTTTTTAAAGGAGTAATGACCTTTTCTTCTAGGACTTCCAAAGCCTGGTCGGTCAAATCTTTATTTTCCGCATCAGTCATGGATAAGTTTATTAAAATCACTCCACAAAAAAAGAAACCCCCTGATGACACAAATATTCACATCGCGAGAATTGAAAAGTTGAAACAATGCCTCGCAGAAAATAAGAACGTTTTCATTTATGGCGCCTGTGGTACCGGGAAGACGTTCGTTCGCGAACGCGCGCTCGACGAATCGAACAGCATCGAACTCTCTACGGACCTTTTACGTGCGAAAAGTTTGTTTTCTGAACTCATCAGTGGTTCAGATAAACACCTGTACATCGAGGATTATGAGCCCGATAATTTGATATTAAAGAGTGTCATCGAAAAAACTTCGGAAGGGTCAAAGTTAACGAATGGGTCCATGGTCGTGCTTTCCACGCACTTTTGTTTGTATCCTAATTTTGAAATGATAGAGATTCCTCGTCACGACCCGGATACTTTACGCGCGGTGTCTCCGAACAAATACGACGAGGCGGCGGCGTTCAAGTGCAGGGGCAACATCAGAGATTATTTATCATACCTCGGGGGTTCTGATGAAAAAGATATTTTTGAAAGCCCGAAGGAGATGATATATAAAATTCTGTGTGACCCCGAGTACAAATTCAACGCCGAGAAACTCTCCGAGCATGGACACATGTGGAGTATTTTTCAAGAAAACTACGTCAATTCAAAAGGCGTGGATTACGCGAGAGCGAGCATGTCTTTTTCGGATGCAGATATTTTTGATTCGGCCATGTACGCCGCGACCTGTGGTGATTGGAACGTGATGCCTTTTTTCGCGGCGAGTGCTATATTGATTCCGAGATTTTACATGCCAACGCCTTTGAAAGAAGAAAAAATACGCCCAGGTGCGTGTTGGACAAAGCACGGAAACTATAAGATGCGCATGCGTAAATTAAACAGCATCAGGTTAAAAAATGATAACATTTCTATAGAAGCTTTATGCCTTTTACAGAAATATGCGGGATATGGGTATTTAGAGCCCATGACGTCGTACCGCATCACACCCCAAGATTTTGACACTATGAATCACCTGTGTCTCGTAAATAAATTAAAACCAAGAGACGTCAATACAATTAAGAAAAAGCTGAAGAATGTTATACTTGAACGGGGATACTGAAGAAGATGAAGCGCTCGAAGTCACCAAAGTCGTCGGTAACGAACTTTTTTATTACGGAGACATCACTCCCGAAAACATCTTGGAGTTCACGGAAAAGTTTCGTAAGTTGGAATCGTGGCTTTTGAAAATGACGAGCGACCTCATAGGATACGTCCCGAGCATTCGCATCAACATCATGAGTGATGGCGGTGACTTATTTTCTGGGTTTTCTGCGATGAATGCGATTCAAAAGAGTCGTGTGCACACCATCACCGTCGCCCAAGGCGCGTGTTGCTCTGCGGCGACGTTTATGCTTCTAGGTGGTAAAGAAAGGCGAGTGGGACGGAACGCCCACGTGCTCATTCACCAACTATCAACGGGTTCATTTTGGGGGAAGTTTGAAGAAATGAAGGATGAAATGCGAACGTGTTCCAAATTCATGGACATGATTCGTAACACCTACACGTCTATGACTAAAATTCCGGAAAAGAAGTTGAAAAAGTTGTTGAAGCGGGACATCTACCTCACACCCGAGGAGTGCATCAAGTATGCCATCGTTGATGACTACGATTGATGTCCACATATCTTTTGTATAACAAGAGAACAGCTATGATTATAATAAAAATAGAAATCGTATTCAAATCAAAACGAATCCCCCCGTCGTGTTCTGGAGCGAGACGCTCCATACGTTCGTAGTTGACGACAGGCAACATGTCTTATTATTCACAAACGAAATAATTTTTCTTTGTTTATCATAAGATGTCGGCTGAATTAGATACAAGTGACCAATATATCGACACAAATATTTTAGGGGTGGACAACACCGCAGCAGAGATTATTCAGGACATCGTGGTGACTTCGGCCGTGACCGGTGTTCTCGAGAGTGTCGCCTTTGGAACGTTGTGGAAGGTCGGTGGCAAACAGATCGCACGGGGACTCGAGGCGAAGATGAGTAAGCAGATGGCAACGCGCCTATCCAAAGCGAACTTTGCACATCTCCGAAAACTCATGATGGACCGCGTGCGCAAACTCATGTCCAAAGGTTTGCAAAAAGCGGGGGCGAAAGCGGGAACGACTGCGGCTGCGAAAGTCGGCGTGCGTGTAGCCACCGCGGGGGCGAGAGCTAGTTCTGGATGTGCCGCCGGTCCCGTAGGCTGTGCGGCGGGGGCGCTTTATTTCGTCGCAGACATGGCTTTTACGATTTTTAGCACAATCATGGATTTTACAGATAAAGAGGGGTTGTTGGTGTTGCTGAACAAGGCATACATCGATGAACTTACGGAGGATTTCCATGAAATGTATGAAGCTGGGTTGAAAGATGCATTCGACGAGAGTGCGGTTCCCGAGAGCGCAAACGTCGCGGCTTCGTACATGAATGAAGAAAAATTATTTTATCCAGAAAGTTTTCTGTTCGACTACAACAAAACGACGAAGAAATATGAGGTCAACTTGGAGTGGGCCATGCGATTTTTAGATTTAGAAGATGAATACATGGCGAGCATAGGCATCACGGGTGACTGGCGAAAGCGCATGGAAGACGCGACGGAAATCGGCGATAACCTGAGTGTTCCAAATTTTGGCGCGGGTGGTCAATCAAAAGTTTTCATCAGTATGTCCTCTGCATTGTCAACTTGTTGCTGTTTCATGATGATTATTTTGTTACTAGTATAATAAGATGAGTGACGCCGTAATCCCGACGACCGCTCAAAAAGAGGCTGCAGAGGAATATGCCTTGTCGAAATTGTGCACAGAAATACCTTCTAAATTTTCACCGGGATTGACTTCGTGGGATGCACGTACGAAAAGTTGTAAAATCACGCAAAAAGGATGTCAAGCCACTCCAGGAAACCCAATTTCCCAGTTGCCGTTTGACGGCGCTGGGAACATTAAGAGTTTCAATAAAAATGATCGAGTCTTTGGATGGTTTTGGAAAAAGTTCCCCGCAGACTATCTCATCTGGAGAGCCACGGATACCAGCGGTGGGCGCGCGTACTGCGCGAAGGGTAACGAATTTCTTTACCAATGGTGCATGTATCCCAAAACGCGCGGTGACGGGGACCACATCAAGGGCATCACAAACGTGCCACGTTTTCAATACAACGTTCGAAATGGCAAAGAGGAATGTTACATTCCCAAAAGTTATTGCGATAACAGGGGTGTGAGTTACAACGCGCAGACTCGCGATTGCTACGTGTCCAAGGCACAAAAGGCGAAAGAATTCTTCTTGGGTTCTGTCATCACCAGACGCTCGCGCAGAGCATCCGATAGACGTTTGAAAAATAACATTCAGTTGTACACGAAAGATTTTCCCATTCCAGGTATAAATGTGTACACGTACGATTGGAACGACGTCGCGGCGACGACGTACGGATACGTCGGGGGAGACGTGGGGTTCCTCGCCGATGAATTGCCACCGCAGTACACGGGGATTGATGAATTTGGATACAAATACATTAAAACAGACATTCAGGACGAATTCATGATTCGTGTCACGACATTTTTAAAAATTGTGAATGAACTCAAAAATAAAATGTAGAACTACTTTAATATAATATGTCGGCAGCAGCGGCCAGGGCAGCGGCTAGAAATATTAATCTGCCAACGCGGTCCTTAACTGTGAAACCAAATATTGGGTCACGTGCACTGACAGCAGTGACAGGGGCCGCGGGTGCTGTCGCTGGCGCGACCGGGCGCGGCGTCAGGTCACTCGGCGAAAATATAAGAGGCTTGACGAAACCAAACGCGCGAGTTGCGGGTGACGCGATGACTGCAAACCCGGTTAGTAAACAAGCCATTGACGCGGGCAAAGGAACCCAAGTCGTGGGTAATGCCAAAACAGCTAAAAAAGCCACGCAAGCTGACGCGACGCGCGTGGTTGATGACGCTGTCCCGGACACACCCGAAGGCACAAAACTCAAAAATGACGCGGATGCGTTAGCCAAAGACCCGAACGTCTCGAAAACTCTTCAGAAATGGGGTATTCGCGGCGGCGTTGGCGTCATCTTTTTGATGATGATTTACGACACGGCGAACCCCTTCGAAGCCATCGCAAAAGGTGCTGACGACACAAAGGAAGGTGTGAAAGGTGCCGCCGATCTCACGAGTGGTATATTTGAGGCTTTCAAGGGTTTATTGTCGTTTTTCACGAAAAATTGGATGGTGAGCGGATTATCTTCGCTGTGTTGTGTTCTTCTCATCCTGTTACCGATGATGATGCGCTCTGGTGGTGGTATGGCACCCCGTAGACCCATGTATTATTAAAATTATGACAAACCTTATAAAGATTACAAGCAATTATATAGTAAATACTAATGGCGCTTCAAGTGAAGTGTCTCCGTGAGAATGTTCGTCTTCCTACTCGTGGCTCTTCTGGTGCTGTTGGATACGATTTATATTCTGACGAAGACATTGTTGTCGTACATGGTGAGCGCACTCTCGTCGGCACAGGAATCGCACTCGGTTTGCCGACAGGGGTGTACGGGCGCGTTGCTCCGAGGTCGGGACTTGCCGTGAAACATGGTATCCACGTCGGTGCTGGGGTTATTGACCCGGATTATACGGGTGAAGTCAAGGTGCTCCTTTTTAATCACGGGAGTGATGATTTTGAAATTAAAAAGGGGGACAGAATTGCACAATTGGTATTAGAGCGATGCGAAACCCCACACGTCCAAGAGGTCGAGGTCATCGTAGACACGGAAAGGGGTGAAGGTGGATTCGGTTCGACGGGGTGTTAAATATACCAAAAATCTTCATTCGTGGGCATAAATAAAATACCTTTCCGCATCGTCATGAATAATTTAGACTGGTGAACCGTCGGGTAGGACCACAACAACCACCGGTCCCAGTATTCAGCCCTGTAAAAATCATCCCAGTCCTCGTCACGACTTTCACACACGTGTAACATTTCTCTATGAATTTCCGTCGTATCGCGTTCCACGCGAACCTTCTTAGATACCACAGCTCCGTGTCTAAGAAGATGTGCTCGCATCAAACGAGGGTTTCTATGGTCGGTGTAATCCTGACAATCTTTATCACCGAAATCGATGGCGCGAGTGTTTGGTAATATGACTCTGTACTTGTGAGAAACAGAAGGACTTGGTTTGAGAACCACGTACATATTAATTAAAGTTTTTAGTTTTTTTATATATAAATGTCGCAAAGGGATGTCCTGGATCATGGATTTGTTCGCCTCGTGGACCACATGCCTCAAAAAGACCTGGACAACGCAATCGTGCAGTCAGCGAGAGTCTCGTATGGAGATGGGACTAAAACAACCCGAGGAGACCGGGGACTTATACGATATCTCCTTAGACACTGGCACACCACGCCATTCGAGATGGTGGAATTCAAGTTTCACATCAAGATGCCAATCTACATCGCTCGACAACACATGCGACACCGAACCGCCAGTATCAATGAACTCTCCGCCCGCTACTCTGTCGTTCCAAAGGAATACTTCGAACCCGACGTTTTACGGGGGCAATCTCAAGTGAATCATCAAGGGTCCGAAGGTGTCGTTGAAGTCACGGAAGCGCAGCGACAGCGAGTGTCACGTCACATGAACGAAGCTTTCGGGGTGTATGATGATTTACTCGAAGGTGGGTGTTGTCGCGAACAAGCGCGCGGTGTCCTGCCACAAAGCACGTACACGGAGTTTTACTGGAAAATCAATCTGCACAATCTCCTCCATTATCTCCAACTCCGAATGGAACCGGGGGCGCAGAAAGAAATTCGCGACTACGCCAACGCCATCTACGAGCTCGTGGAGCCCTTGGCGCCCATCACGATGGAAGCGTTCAAGGATTTCAGAGTCAATGGGATGTTTTTGACTGGACCGGAGATTCAAGCCTTGCGCACGGGCGTGGATATTGAATCACCAGGGGAGCGTAGAGAATTTGAAGAGAAGAAGAAAATTTTAGGCATTTAATATATATGTGGACATACATTGCCGTTTTTTTAGCACTCGCGGCAAACTGGTTCGTAGGATATTACATCACGACGCGACGCGGCGAAGGTAATGATGGAAAAGCGAAAGATATTGGGTTCGAACTCTTACCAGACCTGAGCCGTTATGAAATTCTTCACGACCTCACCGGTGTCATCCCCAGCATCTTCTTGTTGTACAAATGGTTCAGCGCCGATGGGTGGAGCAGTGTGGTGAAGAGCAGATACATGACGACCATGACTTTCATGTATGCCGCGAGGGCGATGACGACACTCGTCACACAACTGCCAGCGGCCAAACCCGGGGCGTGCAAACCTAATCCACCCCTGAGTTTTTGCAATGATTACATGTTCTCCGGACACACGACGTTCAACATCGTCACCTCTTACTTTGTTGGGAAAGTGTTGTATCCAGTGTATCCGATTATTGCCTCATTGGTGACCATCGCGACACGGGAACACTACAGCATCGATGTGCTCGTGGCGTGGATTATCTTTTTCGCCATCCAGTGTAGGATTTAAATATGAACTATATGGTATAAGAATGGCAGGTGACGATGGCGCGATACTTGCAGTCGGCATGATGGCATGCTTCTTCTCAGCTGTGATGTCAGTGGGGTTGAGTTATACATGCACAGGAGGGTCATTTGACCCAGACGATTTTGATACTGATAAGTGTCTCGAACTTTTCCCAGAAGATACCTCCGGTGGAGGTGGAGGTGGAGGTGGTGGAGGTACTAACTACCCAACTTCCAACACAGCTTCAGAACTAGTGTGTAGTGGTTTATTCTCAGATTCGCTGACAACGTGTTATAGCCCAGGTGGGGGTAATGCGGGTTTACGATGGAAATGGATTGACACGGATGAAGCCATCGCGTGTAAATCAAATGTGGAAAATTATTCAGTCACGGTGTCCTCTAGTAAAGATAATCACCAAGCACATTTTACATTTCCACTTCTCCCCGGGGGAGAAAATAACTCTTTTAATTTTAACAATGCCCCGTCGGACTGGTTATCAGGGCAGAATGTTAAATTTTACGTCTCAGCTCTCAACGCATCTGGGCAGTCGATGGGTCCAGAACTCATGACCACTCTTGATGTTAATAATTCTTCGGAACAGTGTAATGCTCACGGGACACCCGTGAATATGAATACAGCATCTCTTGTGCAAATAAAGGACCCAACTGGTGGTGCGGCGGGTCCACCACCCGCGACTGATTGCGTTGGTGGCACGTGGAGTGATTGGGGTCCTTGCATGTCTAACGGTCGTACACTAGACCCCGCAGCGGATTGTGGTCAACAAGGTTCTCGCACGAAGACGTTGTCCGGGTACACTCCAGCTACCCATGGTGGTACGTGCAATGTATCAGACTCGGAAATGTGTCATATGCCGGCGTGCACGGCACCTTCTCTTGATATCCAAGATTGTGTGATGGAAGAACAATGGACAAGTATCGTTGGGACGACTACCTCTGGAGAAACTCTCTACGATGACCCAGTGACTGGTGCAAAGACGTGTTCAGCAAAGTGTAGTACAACGAATTTTTCCCCGGGTGGGACGTACCCAGGTGGTAAGCCTGGGGGTGGCAAACGAGGCGAAACACGAGGCGTGGATATACCCCGAGGTAGAGATGGAGGGGCATCGTGTGGGTCTACGTTTCGCGATTTTGATTGCAACACCCACGATTGTCCGCGTGATTGTGTTGGGACGTGGGTCAGTGACCCAACGAGATCCACTTTATCAGCGGAGCAGTACGTGAATGCTGGTTATGGGAATGCTCCTGGGTGTTTCAAAAGCCAATATTACCCCGAAGTGTATCTAATCTCAAAAACACGATTAGGAACAGGTGCTGCGTGTTCAAACAATCACAATGATAAGATATGGAGAGGTGGTGGTGGTGAAGTGTGTTTTGGGGGTCGTTGAAGAAGGAACCGAAAGGTGTGCTGGTGGGTCGATTACAATGCGACAGCAGCTGCACTAGACATGGTTGGACTTGTCGCTATGAGTGCCAGTTCAGTGTAGGATTTAAATATGAACTATATGGTATAAGAATGGCAGGTGACGACGGCGCGATACTCGCGGTCGGTATGATGGCGTGCGTGTGTTCAGTTGTCCTCTCGGCCGGACTGACCTACACGTGTACAGGGGGAACCTTTAACACAGATGATTTTGATACAGAGAAGTGTCTCGATCTTTTCCCAGAAGATACCTCGGGTGGAGGTGGAGGTGGAGGTGGAGGTGGAGGTGGAGGAAGTGAAAACGCACCTGCTAGCGAAGATTTAACTATTTGTGCTACACAATTCTTTTCAAATGAAAGTCGGACATGCTTTACCGGAAGTGAACAAGTCGGTGTGCGGTGGGCGTGGCTGAACAACGACACAGCGAGTGTGTGTAGAGAAAAGGTTGCAAAATACCTCGTCGAAGTGTCATCCTCAAATAACAACCACAACACCAAGAAGATGTATTCAGTTGTCGGAAAACAGGCAAATAGCATTATCATCTCGGGGGCGGGGTCCTTGATGACATCCGGTGGCAGCCCTCAAAATGTAAGAATATACATCACACCCATGGATGCAAGTGGGGCCAAAATTTCAGACACCGCCATTGCGGAAGTCGACACGGGGAGTTCGAACACAGATACATGTGCGTCCATCGGAGGAACGGCCGTGGCGTTGTCTTCGTTCGAAGATGTTAGTACGTCATCTTCGTCGCCAGGTAGTGCAACTGATTGCACCGGTGGTACCTGGTCAGAACCCGGCCCATGCATGGCGGATGATGGTGTCACTGAACTCACAGGAGAGGTCGGAAAGTGTGGGGCGGGTACTGCGTTGCGAACACTTTCGGGCCAAACCCCGGCTTCTGGTGGTGGAAGTTGTGTCGTCGAAAAAAGGGAACGATGCACAAAACCATGTCCAGTTGAGACTCCGACGCCTTGTGTCCTCGCGAGGTTACCCAATGGAGAAATCAATTGGAACCCATACCCTGGAACACCTGACTACAACGCGACATGTATACAACAATGCACGGCAAGTGGTGCAACGACTGAGCAAATATTTGCATCGGCGGATGTCTTGGAAGATGCACAAGGAAGCGGGGCATGCAATTTTACACAGACAACGACGTGTACGTGTCCAAAGGATTGTGTAGGGCATTGGCAAACTATGCCTAGTGAATCCATGAGAACGTGTACTGATAACCAACCCACGATTCTAAGAATGTATGCCGATTATAGCGTAGAAAGATTTGTGGTGGACCAGGATGAAAATGAAACTGGTAAGTGCCCCAATAAAGGTAAGACTAGACGCACGAGAGGGATTCCCTATCAGAAATCCGGAAGCTCGAATCCCGCAGTTCCTTATCAAGAATGCGCCCAGATTGATAGTGGTCCATGTACATACAGTTTAGGTTATTGGGGTATTTCGAGGACGAGTGAGCTAAAGTATTGTCCACTTATAGAAATATAAAATTCTTATATACATGTATATGTCGAGCAAAACTGCGTCTGTCGGTTTGTTCGCGGCATGCGGCGTTTGTATGATTTCGTCTTTTGCAATGGGTTCATACACTTGCACAGGCGGTACATTTGATTTAGGTGCATTTGATGGTAACACGTGCTTTGGTTGGCCAGAAAAGGGGGGAGATGAAAGTGGTGGCGCCGGAGGAGGAGGCGGTGGTGGCGGCGGAGGAGGAGGCGGTAGCACTGCATCCTACACAGGAGATTTTCCGGCGTCGGCGCATTTTTCGACGTGTGATGGCGCCGTTGTTATTAAGCGTGAATGTCGTCAAGCGGATGGTTCTTTTGGTGTTCGGTGGGAGACAATCATGTGCTCGGAACACGTGGCTAAATTTGGCATTGATATTTTTTCATCTGGTGATACTACAAAAAGGTACAGGTACATCACCGCTAATGCACCTGGAAAAAATTCAATTATAATCAATAATGTCCCCGCAAGTTTTCATAGTGGCCAAAACATAACAATCGTAGTGACACCTTTGGACCAATATGAAAAAAAGATTTCTACGGGCACTAAATCTATTTTAGATTACGAATCCTCTTATGAATCGTGTAGTGGTATAGGTGGTAATCCGGTACCATTTCTACAATTCAGAGAAGTCACAGCTAAACGACCAGCACCCGTCAACTGCTCTGGTGGCTCGTGGAGTGCGCCGGGGTCATGCATGGCAGATGATGGTGTTACGATTCTCACCGGTGAACCTGGAAAATGTGGTGCGGGTATAACTAAAAGTATACGCACAGGGTACATTGAACCAAAATATGGGGGTACTTGTAAAACAGAGGAAGGTACGAGGTGTTATGTGCCATGTCCCATCGAAACACCTTCGGATTGTGTGTTAGCGAAGTATCCCAACGATCACCCAACACGGGGGGGTCAAATTGCGTGGAATCCCGCCCCTGGCACGCCAGATTTCAACTACATGTGTTGTTCAGTCGAACCGAAAGGTGAAGTTTTCCAATCCGCGGATGTGTTAGAAGATGCGCAAGGCACGGGAACATGTCAATACACCCAGGAAGTCACGTGCTCATGCCCCCCGTCGTAAGGGTGGTAGACGAACGCCGAGTGTGCGTAGTGAGTGGCGACGTTCCCTCGACAAGTGTGTGTCTGGGTCTTTTTGTTGTTCTAGCCAGAGGTACAGGGCTGGGTGCGATTCCATGACAGATAGGTGTCCATTTTTACGATGAAAATCATTCAACTTCGTAAACATGGTCAACCACTGGTCCTCTGACGGGACAACCCATTCATCTTTATTCGCGGGGTCATTCATGTACTCGATAGCTCGGTTCATGAATTCGTCGTAATACTCGCCATAGTCGTAATCCTGCACTCGTTGAAGAAGGTGTACTGGTGGGTCGATTACAATCTCGAGTTCGCGAAGTTCTAATTCAAACGCCCAGTTTAATAATTCCATGGGGTCCGTGCTCGTTTGTACGTATCGAATCATATCTGCGGTGAG
>Ga0222714_10006171_pt1 | contig 11241 bp, 15 predicted proteins | sample C33_3DmetaG_FD_165048 | JGI IMG/M metagenome (GOLD analysis project Ga0222714, IMG submission 165048) | Estuarine water microbial communities from San Francisco Bay, California, United States - C33_3D | ecosystem: Environmental > Aquatic > Marine > Unclassified | place: USA: California... | reverse complement strand
AATATACAGTGTAGCAATGCCAGATCATGTTATTGTGAATTATGAATTCATTGTATGGACAGAATTGGTTGAACAAGGTAATGCCATAGTTGAAGCAATTAATTTTTCTACCGAGGATTATTGGGGCGACAAGAAAAAATTCAAATTCAGAACAAGCATCAGCGATTATAGTTTTGAAACTGCAACTGATGCTGGTAATGACAGACTTGTAAGAAGCACATTTACACTATTGTGCTATGCATATTTGCTGCCAGACAAATATGAAAATTACAAGAGTGTAGTACAAAAGGCATTCACACCAAGAAAGATACTTTTCACCACAGAAGTTGTCACAGAAAATTTGAATGCAAGAACAACAGAACTTGGTTCAGCAACACCTGTTCAAATGAAGTCACCTGCTGTATCAGCATTTGGTGGATTCCCAGGTATTACTCAGATCGCAAATTATGCAAACGCAGCAGGCACAGCAAATACAGCAAATTATGCAACAACTGCAAGCTATGTAAACTTCTCTGAAATAAATGGAAACTTCAATGGTATCACCATCAACGGAGAATCTGGCGCAACAGGATCAATCAACACAAATGTCACAGTCAATGTTACACCAGATTCTGGTTCTGTATATATCGACAGTATACCAATCTCAAATGGAAATACAGCAAAATGGCTGATATCCATCAATGATGGTGTAAATAATTTCAAAGCAAGCGAAATGGTCGCAAGTTGGAACAATACTATGGTACAATATTACAACACAGAAGTGAGCGAAATAGGAAGCGTGCCAGTGACACTTTCAGTGGATAACACTGGCGGCAATATAAATCTACTTGCGACAGCATTCAGCGGCAATTGGACAATAAAAATGATACGCATGGTTGTTTGATTTTTCAAACATGCGTCTATTGAATATATCTCATATAAAAAACGGGATTCTTCCCGTATATAAAAAGAGATTTCTAGAGGCAGTATATATTTATAATATATTCGCATAAATCTTTATGAGTAACGAACTAATTGTCAGAAATGGCTTGATTGTATCTGGTACATCCAGCTTTTCTGGCAGCGTATTCATAAATGGAAATACTGTTGTAACAGGTTCTATCAGCAGTAATCAAGTTGCATACTTGACAGCAAGCCAAGCTTTGACAGCTTCACATGTTCTTGGATTGCCTTCAACATCAAGTTGGGCTCTTAATGCTATATCAGCCGCGTTCTCAGAATATGCAGTAAGCGCATCATATGTCATTGGCGCACCTGATACAGCAAGTTGGGCATTAAATGCTGTTTCATCTTCATACGCATTATCATCTTCATATGGAGTGTCTGCTTCATATTCAAATTATGCAGTAAGTGCGTCATATGTGATTGGTGCTCCAGATACTGCTTCATGGGCACTAAATGCTGTTACAGCTTCTTATGTTGAATATACAAATGTAGACAAGATAACATCAACATCACAATTTGCTGGAACAGCAAGTTATGCTCAAACGGCAAATAGCATCAAGAGTGGAATTGATATAAATGTAACTTCCATAACAGCATCTTCAATTCAAGTTACAGATTTGCATGTTGTCACCATAACAAGTAGTGTAAATTTTGTTTCTGGTAGCACGGATTTTGGAACAAGTATAACTGATACACATACATTTACAGGCAGTCTTTTTGTTCAAGGAAACATAAATGTTGAAGATGGATATAACATACAAGGAACTTCATCATACGCTGTAACAGCAAGTTATGCTTTCAACACGAGTACATCTGGTACTAGTGGCACAAGTGGAACTAGTGGGTCTAGCGGAAGCAGTGGAACGGCTGGTTCAAGTGGCAGTGCTGGTACAAGCGGCAGCAGTGGTACCAGTGGCACGGATGGTTCGAGTGGTAGCAGTGGTAGCGCAGGAACCAGTGGAAGTAGTGGTACAAGCGGAAGTAGTGGTACAAGCGGAAGTAGCGGATCAAGTGGCAGCAGTGGATCAAGCGGAAGTTCTGGTACAAGTGGTTCAAGCGGTACATCAGGATCAAGTGGTAGCAGCGGTAGCAGCGGTACAAGTGGAACAAGTGGTTCATCTGGTACAAGTGGAACAAGTGGAAGCAGCGGCACAAGCGGAACTGACGGATCTTCTGGATCAAGTGGAAGTAGTGGATCTTCTGGTACAAGTGGAAGCAGCGGAACAAGCGGAACAGATGGATCGTCTGGGTCTAGTGGAAGTAGTGGTTCGTCTGGCACCAGTGGATCAAGTGGAACCTCTGGATCAAGTGGAACTTCTGGATCAAGTGGTAGCAGCGGTAGCAGCGGCAGTAGTGGTACATCTGGTAGTAGTGGCACAAGTGGAAGTAGCGGCAGCAGCGGTACCAGTGGAAGTAGTGGAACAGGTGGTACCAGTGGAAGTGCCGGTTCATCTGGTACAACTGGCACAAGCGGCAGTAGCGGTAGCAGCGGTACAAGCGGTAGCAGTGGAACTTCTGGATCGGCTGGTACCAGTGGAAGCAGTGGCAGTGCAGGAACTGGTGGATCAAGTGGCAGCAGTGGTACAACAGGAACCAGTGGTAGCAGTGGAACTAGTGCAACATCCGGTTCATCTGGTACAAGCGGTAGCAGCGGCAGCAGTGGATCTTCTGGAACCAGTGGAAGTTCTGGTACAAGTGGAAGTAGTGGAAGTAGTGGAACAACGGGTACAAGCGGAAGCAGCGGAACTAGTGGTACAGGTGGAAGTTCTGGATCAAGCGGATCGACTGGAACAAGTGGATCCAGTGGTAGTAGCGGCAGCAGTGGAACTAGCGGTTCAAGTGGCAGCAGTGGAACGAGCGGTTCAAGTGGCAGCAGCGGAACAAGTGCAACTTCAGGTTCTTCTGGTACCAGTGGAAGTAGTGGAAGTAGCGGTTCTTCTGGAACAAGCGGATCTTCTGGTTCGGCAGGTACGAGTGGAAGTAGTGGAAGTGCTGGCACCAGTGGTAGCAGTGGTACAAGTGGCACGGATGGATCAAGCGGAAGTAGTGGCAGCAGTGGATCATCTGGTTCAAGTGGTACCAGTGGCAGCAGTGGAACAAGTGGATCGTCTGGTTCAAGCGGAACATCTGGAAGCAGTGGAAGCAGTGGTACCAGTGGTACCAGCGGAAGTAGTGGTAGTAGTGGTACCAGCGGCACAAGCGGAAGCAGTGGCAGTAGTGGCACAAGTGGCAGCAGTGGCACATCGGGTTCTTCTGGAAGTAGTGGATCAAGTGGATACACTCCAGAAAACATGGTCACGAGTTCTTTCCAACTTTCAAATGACGGTGGTCTTGCGTTCAGCAGTGCAAATAATGTCACATTTGGTCAAATCACCGCTTCAATTATTACTGTATCAACTTTATATGTTCAGAACATTACCAGCAGCACAGAACTTGTAACAGGAAGTTTTGTAGTAAGTGGATCATTTACTGCACTAAGTGGAATAACAGGAAGTCTTCTTGGTACATCAAGTTATGCTCTACAAGCTTTGACCGCTTCATATGCATTAAATGCTGAAGGATCAAATAAAACACAACTTACTGCTTCAACAATATTGTTTACAGGAAGCGCGACAAATCTTTCACTGAATGTTTCATCTTCAGGTGATGTTGCCATAACTGGTGTAAATAATGGAGATATTGTTGTAATATCAGATTCAACAAGTTCAACTCCATTGTTTGGAATTGAAAGTTCAAACAATCCTTTATTCAGTGTATATAATAGCGGAAATGCATATTTGAGTGGCAGCTTGACTGCTTCATTATATGGTACAGCAAGTTGGGCAGTTACAGCAAGTTATGCTTTAAGCTACAGTGGAACATCTGGTAGTAGTGGAACGAGTGGAACAGCTGGTTCAAGTGGCAGTGCTGGTACAAGCGGCAGCAGTGGTACAAGCGGAACGGGCGGTAGCTCGGGATCTTCTGGTACAAGTGGAAGTAGTGGATCGTCTGGTAGCTCTGGTACATCAGCAACGTCTGGTACAAGTGGAACCAGTGGCAGTGCAGGTACAAGTGGTAGCAGTGGTACGGCAGGTTCTTCTGGTAGCAGTGGTACAAGTGGATCAAGTGGCAGCAGTGGAAGCAGCGGATCAAGCGGAACGTCTGGTTCAGCGGGAACGAGTGGTAGCAGTGGAACTTCTGGTACAGACGGTAGCAGTGGCAGTGCAGGTACAAGTGGAAGCAGTGGTACGAGTGGCACAGACGGATCAAGTGGTAGTAGTGGAAGTGCTGGTACGAGTGGTAGTGCAGGTACAAGCGGTAGCAGTGGAACAAGTGGTACTGCTGGATCAAGCGGTACTGCTGGATCAAGTGGTTCTTCTGGTACAACTGGAACTTCTGGAAGCAGTGGCACGGCTGGTTCAAGTGGCAGTGCTGGAACGGCAGGTAGTGCTGGATCGGCTGGATCTGCTGGAACAAGTGGATCAAGCGGCAGTGCTGGAACGGCAGGCAGTGCTGGAACAGCGGGTTCGAGTGGAAGTAGTGGAAGCAGTGGTTCCAGTGGAAGCAGTGGCACATCTGCAACCAGTGGTAGTAGTGGAACTTCAGGATCAAGCGGTTCTTCAGGAACAAGTGGGACCAGTGGAAGCAGTGGCACATCTGGTACCAGTGGAAGTAGTGGAACGAGCGGATCAAGTGGAACTTCTGGAACAAGTGGATCAAGTGGATCAAGTGGAAGTGCTGGATCTTCTGGATCGTCTGGTACAACAGGAACAAGTGGTAGCGCGGGAACTGGTGGAAGTTCTGGATCGGCAGGAACATCTGGTACGAGTGGAAGCAGTGGAAGTTCTGGATCCAGTGGATCGGCTGGTTCTGCTGGAACTGGCGGTAGCAGTGGAAGTGCAGGTACGGGTGGATCAAGCGGTTCAGCTGGTACAGCAGGTTCAAGTGGAAGCTCGGGAAGCGCAGGAAGTGCAGGAAGTGCCGGTACAAGTGGTAGCGCAGGAACATCTGGTAGCAGTGGAACAAGTGGAACGAGCGGTTCAAGTGGAAGCGCGGGAAGTAGCGGATCAAGCGGAAGTAGTGGAACAACTGGAACCAGTGGTTCAAGTGGAACTACTGGAAGTAGTGGTAGTAGTGGTAGTAGTGGTACAGGCGGATCGTCTGGTACAAGTGGTAGTAGTGGATCAAGTGGTAGTAGCGGCAGTGCAGGATCAAGTGGTAGTAGCGGAACCAGCGGTACCAGTGGGTCATCTGGATCATCTGGAACTTCTGGATCTGCTGGATCAAGTGGTAGTAGTGGTAGTAGTGGAGCAGGAACAATTTCTGGTGGAACAAGCAACTATGTGGCAAAATTCAGCAATGCCACGACACTGACCACAAGTTCAATATTTGATGATGGATCTGGTGTTGGTATCAATAAGCCGTATGCTAATTCAACACTGGACATAAATGGAAATACAATTGTAACAGGTTCATTGACTGTTACACAAAATATCACCGCGTCAAATATTGTTGTTGGAACTCTGTATGTACAAAGTATAACTTCAAGTGTTGAATTTGTAACAGGCAGTACACAATTTGGTTCACTGCTAAGTAACACTCATACATTTACAGGCAGTGTAAAAATAACAAGTTCTCTTTCTATTGATGGAAATTTCTCTGTAAATGGATCTACAGGTAGTTTGGCGTTTTCAAGCAATGCCGACACATTGGAAATTACAGGTTCATTATTATTGAGCGGATCAATGATAGTGACAGGAAGTATTTCTGTAAATGGTAGCATGACTGGCTCGCTTCTTGGCACCGCAAGTTATGCACTAAATGCACTTACCGCTTCGTATGCTCTTAGCTATAGCGGCACGAGCGGAAGTAGCGGAACTTCTGGTACAAGTGGAAGCAATGGTTCAAGCGGAACGAGTGGATCTTCTGGAACGAGTGGATCTTCTGGAACAAGCGGTACTGGAGGCTCAAGTGGAAGTAGTGGATCTTCTGGTTCAAGTGGAAGTGGTGGTACCTCTGGTTCATCGGGATCAAGCGGAACGTCTGGTTCATCTGGAACTAGTGGTAGCAGTGGAACTTCTGGTACAGACGGTAGCAGCGGCAGCAGTGGAACCGGCGGAAGTAGTGGAAGTAGTGGATCTTCTGGTACAAGTGGAAGTGGTGGAAGCAGCGGTTCGGCTGGAACTTCTGGATCATCTGGTACAAGTGGCAGTAGTGGTACTTCAGGAGCAGAAGGTTCGAGTGGCTCGTCTGGTACAAGCGGAAGTTCTGGTACAAGTGGCACCGATGGTAGCAGCGGATCAAGTGGTAGCGCAGGATCATCTGGAACAAGTGGAAGTGCTGGTACATCTGGTAGCTCTGGTAGCTCTGGCAGTAGCGGCAGTAGTGGAACAAGTGGAACGGATGGATCAAGCGGTACATCTGGTTCAAGTGGAACCAGTGGAAGTACAGGTACCTCTGGAAGTTCAGGAAGCTCTGGCAGCAGCGGAAGTGCTGGTACAAGTGGATCGTCTGGTACAAGTGGAACGGCTGGTAGCAGCGGAAGTGCTGGTACAAGCGGCAGCAGCGGTACAAGTGGAACAAATGGTTCTTCTGGTACAAGCGGATCATCTGGTACAAGTGGAACAAGCGGTACAAGTGGAAGTGCAGGAACCAGTGGCAGCGCAGGTACAAGTGGAAGTGCGGGAACCAGCGGCACGAGTGGTGCGGGAACCATAACTGGCGGAACAACAAACTATGTTTCAAAGTTCAGCAACTCAACAACACTTGTTACAAGTTCAATTTTTGATGATAATACAAATGTAATAATAACATCAAGTCTTAAGCTTCTTGGCTCAAGTAGTTTTGTTGGTAATCATGTTCAACAAGGATGGTTGCAATTAACAGGATCAATGGATCCAAATACTGCATTTGGAAATTATATTTTCGCCAGCAAGTCAATGTATCATAATGGTGATGATCTTTGGATCAGACATGCTGGGGCAAGTGTAAATTATGATTGGATACAAGGAATAATTGGAACAGGACTATTGTATGGTGCGGTTGTAACATACAGTGGAAGTATGGTGTATGTAAGCAGTGGTTCTGGTATAATTGTAAATGTAAATGCAAGCACAGCGGCTGAAATTGATCCTACTATTACTCCTGTAAGATGGAATAATGTTTCTGCATCAATTTCTGGAATAAACACTCGTCAAACTACATACATCTATATTGATGCAACAGGCTCATTGCAGCAGCAAGCAACGCCATTTACAAGTGATCAATATAGACAAACAATTGCTCTTGGTGCAGTTGGACACTTCAATTATTCAAATATTAGTGCGTTTGGCGGCGAAGTAACAACCGCATATTCACAGACAGATCAATATAACACATTTGTTGATTCATTTGGCCCATTAAAATTGGATGGATATTCTCTTGCACCAATATCAGGCGCATTAAGTTTGAGTGTAGGATCTGGTACAGCATTTTCACACGGTGGATTTTATGAATATAGTCCAAATTCACCTTCTGTATACAACAGTAGCACGGTAGCAACCGCCAGCATAATAAGAGTATATCGTTCTGGTTCTGGTGTATATTTTGACACCAACAATAATTCTGGATATACTACACTTGATCCTACCAAATATGACAATGGATCTGGAGTATTGCAGAATGTTCCATCAAATGATTACACCATTCAGCGCGTATTTTCATTCCCACCAACGAATACACTATATGTGTATTATGGTCAAACCACATACGCCAATCTTGCAACCGCACTTCAATCGATTGCTTCAGATAATTTTATTGAAGGAAAAGCCACAGCAACATTTACAGTGTTTGTTGGCTATGTGATAACAAGAGAAAATTCCACCGATTTTACAAATACACTATCAACAAGAATACTAAATTCTGGGTTGTTCAGAAATAGTATTGGTGGCGGTGCTGGCGGAACAGTAACAGTAACAAAATTAAGTGATCTTACCGACGTTTCAATTTCAAGCCCGTCAGTTGGCCAAGCATTAACATATAATGGAAGCAATTGGATAAATTCATTCCCAACCACAGCTTCATATGCTGTTACGGCAAGTTATGCATTTAGTTACAGCGGTACAAGTGGTAGCAGTGGAACTTCTGGCACAAGCGGTAGTAGTGGCTCAAGCGGCAGTAGTGGAACTGGTGGAAGTAGTGGATCAAGCGGAACGGGTGGTAGTTCTGGCAGCAGCGGAACAAGTGGCAGTAGTGGAACTACAGGAACAAGTGGATCCGCTGGCAGCAGTGGCAGCAGTGGTACCAGTGGAACCGATGGTTCAAGTGGAAGTGCTGGTACAAGCGGCAGCAGTGGCACAACTGGCACATCTGGTTCAAGCGGCAGCAGTGGATCAAGTGGAAGCAGTGGATCTTCTGGTAGCAGCGGATCTAGTGGAACAAGTGGTACAAGTGGCAGTTCTGGTACTGGTGGATCTTCTGGTAGCAGTGGAACCAGTGGTAGTAGTGGAACAACAGGAAGCAGTGGTAGCAGCGGAACAAGTGGAGCAACTGGTGCGTCTGGATCAAGCGGAACCAGTGGTTCAAGTGGAAGTGCCGGAACAAGTGGAAGTAGTGGATCTTCTGGTGCTGGAACTATTTCAGGTGGAACCGCCAACTATATAACAAAGTTTAGTAATGCAACCACACTGACAACAAGTTCAATATTTGATGATGGATCTGGTGTTGGCGTGAACAAATCATATGCCAATTCAACATTGGATGTAAACGGTAATACCATAATAACTGGTTCACTTAATGTTACTCAGAATGTGACTGCGTCCAATATTTTGGTGACAAATCTTTATGTCCAAAATATTACTTCATCAACCGAGTTCATAACTGGTAGTACCCAATTTGGAACATCGCTTACCAACAAACATATGTTTACTGGTAGCGTGGAAATAACAAGTTCACTTTCTGTTAATGGAAATTTTGCAGTAAATGGAAGCACAGGAAGTCTCGTATTTTCAAGTAATATTGATACGATGGAGCTTACTGGCTCATTATTATTGACAGGATCAATGCTTGTCACAGGAAGCATATCTGTAAATGGAAGCATAACTTCTTCACTATTTGGTACAGCATCATACGCATTGAGTGCGTTGACTGCTTCATATGCGTTGAGTTACAGTGGTACAAGCGGAAGTAGCGGTACAAGTGGTGCTGCGGGAACAAGTGGTAGCAGTGGTACTGGTGGAAGTAGTGGAAGTTCTGGTACAGGTGGTTCTAGTGGCAGCAGCGGAACAAGTGGAAGCAGTGGTACGAGTGGTACGGGAGGAAGCAGTGGCACGAGTGGAGCAACTGGTGCTTCTGGATCAAGTGGAACGAGCGGAACAAGTGGCAGCAGCGGAACGTCTGGTACAGGTGGAAGTAGCGGAAGTTCTGGTAGTTCTGGAAGCAGCGGAAGTTCTGGTACAAGCGGATCTGCTGGCACAAGTGGAAGTGCTGGTACAACAGGATCGTCTGGTAGCAGCGGAAGCAGTGGATCGGCTGGTAGCGCGGGAACAAGTGGAAGTAGTGGAAGTGCTGGTACGAGTGGAAGCAGTGGAAGTGCTGGTACAAGCGGCACTGGAGGATCTTCTGGTAGCGGTGGTAGTAGTGGAAGCAGTGGAAGTTCTGGCACAAGCGGTACAAGTGGAAGTTCTGGCACAAGCGGTACAAGCGGATCGTCTGGAACAAGTGGCACTGGTGGTTCTTCTGGAACAAGCGGATCGTCTGGTACAAGCGGTGCCAATGGATCTTCTGGATCAAGTGGAACGAGTGGTAGCAGTGGTTCAAGTGGAACAAGTGGTAGTTCTGGTAGTAGTGGAACGAGCGGTGCAACTGGTGCATCTGGCTCAAGCGGAACCAGTGGTTCATCTGGATCAAGTGGTAGCAGTGGATCATCTGGCTCGGCAGGAACATCTGGCGCTGGAACAATTTCTGGGGGCACAACAAGTTATGTTGCCAAGTATCTAAATTCAACCACGCTGACAACTGGTTCATTATTTGATGATGGTACAAATGTAAGTGTTGGCAAAACAACATCCGCGTCCGCCAAACTTGATGTAAATGGAAATGTACTCATCACGGGATCACTTAATGTTACTCAGAATGTAACTGCATCAAACATTATTGTCACCAATCTTTATGTTCAAACCATTACTGGTTCTGTTGAATATATCACAGGCAGTACACAATTTGGATCATTGTTGACCAATAAGCACCAATTTACAGGCAGTGTTGAAATAACAAATTCACTGAGTGTAGTTGGACAAATATATGGTACATCATCATATGCATTGACTGCAAGTTATGCAATGAATGCAGCGGGATCAAACAATTCCGTACTAACCGCATCTGCAATATTATTCACGGGTAGCATTACGAATGTTTCGCTATATGTTTCTGGTTCTGGAGATGTGGTATTCACAGGAACAAATAATGGTGATATACTAGTATTGTCTGATTCATCAAATGTTGGTGATCCATTGTTCAGAGTTGATGATGGCGGCGTTACATTGTTCCAAGTTTATCAAGGTGGCAATGCATACTTAAGTGGAAGTTTGACTGCATCATTGAATGGAACAGCAAGCTATGCAATAACTGCTTCATATGCGGCAAGTACTCCGCAAATGGGTTATCTATATGCACTGCATACATCAAGCCAAGCAATTTCAGCAACAAATACATGGCAGGAATTGCTGTTTGAAAGAAATCAAAATATATCTGATTGGACCCATATTGTAAATACAGGAAGATTTACATCAAGTCTCAGCGCAACATATCATATCAAAGTTTCAACAAATCTTCAAAAGACCGCAGGAACATCTGGTTCAGCCGCCATAAGAATGTTGTATGGAAATGATGAAATAACTGGCAGCTATAGTTCATATGCATTTGCTTCTAATTTTGCACCACAAGAAATAGTATCTGAAGCTTTCATATATATACCATCTGGCTCTGGATTTAAAACACAGGTCGCCGCCACAACCACAGATTTCAATGTGACACCATCAATAGCAGTTGGTTCGGCGGCAACTTATCCAAGCGCCAAGATATTTATAACAAGAGTATAATTTACAAACTGTCATGCCGAATATTGAATATATTTTTGATCTAAAAAATGGACCAAAGTTGTCATTAATTAATGCTGATGCGCAGACGACTTCAAGTCTTTATATAGACGGCAGTGGTAGACTTGCAATTTCAAGCAGTAATCCGACCGCAACAGTGGCATCTGCATCTTATGCGGTTTCAGCATCATATGCTCTCAGCTATAGTGGAACGAGTGGTAGTAGTGGTACTAGTGGAGTAGCA
>Ga0222714_10006169_pt1 | contig 11242 bp, 10 predicted proteins | sample C33_3DmetaG_FD_165048 | JGI IMG/M metagenome (GOLD analysis project Ga0222714, IMG submission 165048) | Estuarine water microbial communities from San Francisco Bay, California, United States - C33_3D | ecosystem: Environmental > Aquatic > Marine > Unclassified | place: USA: California... | reverse complement strand
AGATCTTCGATCACGTCCTGCCATCCAAGGGAGCCTTCGTGGTGCTCAGCGGACCATCGCATGCCGAGGAAGTCATTCGCGACATGCCTACGACGGTTGTTGTGGCCAGTCAGCATGAATCTGCTGCTAAGGCGGTCCAGGAGGCGTTGTCGACAGATACGTTCCGGGTGTACACCTCAGCCGACGTGATCGGCGTGGAGATCTGCGGGTCGCTAAAAAACGTGATTGCCATCGCCGCGGGTATCATCGATGGCGCCAAGTTGGGAGATAACACCAAGGCGGCGGTCATGACACGTGGTTTGGCAGAGATTGCACGGCTGGGTCAGGCCGTTGGTGCCGATAAGGATACGTTCTTCGGACTGGCCGGCATGGGCGATCTGATTGTGACGTGCGATTCGCGCCACTCTCGCAACCGCTTCGTAGGGGAAGAAGTTGGTAAGGGGCGGCCCCTTGACGAGGTACTGGCTGGTATGACGGCCGTGGCTGAAGGCGTTCCTACCACCACCGCAGCACTGGAGTTGGCTGCCGAAGCCGGTGTGGAGTTACCCATCACGCAGAAGGTTGCTCAGATCCTCTTTGAGGGCGAGGACCCTCTACAGGCCATCCACGAATTGATGGTTCGGCCTCACAAGTCGGAGTCGTGATCCGGCTGTGCTGTGAGTGGTCCACTCAATTCCTGGATGCGTAACTCAGCGCGCTCGAGGTAGGTGCGTGCCGTGGCTGCAAGGTCCATACCTTCGGCAAACAGTTGTAGCTGCTCCTCGAGAGGAACATCACCGCGATCCAGAATGGTCGCAATCTCTTGGAGGCGCTTCAGGTGGTCTTCAATCGAGAGGGGAGCTGTTTTCTTGGCCATGTTGGATATGGTGGGGGTTGGAGGACAAATCTGTTGCTGATACCTGGTGTACCACGACGTCAGCTGTTTGGTTGTATCGACGCAGGGTGATCTCGTCGTGAGGCACCAGTGGTGCGGAGGCCGGTATGGGGCTGCCGTTTCGCTCTACAATGGCATAGCCAAGTCGTAGCGGACGATAGGGATGCATACTCTGCAGGTGCTCCTGCCGATGGTCTACCAGGTGGGTCAACTGCTGCACGCGGTGACGAAGATGCACCTGCATCCTGCCGGTGACGTCGTCGATGCGCTGGCCCCGTAGGTGCAATCTCTCCGTCAGGCGATCGGCTGCCGTTCCGTCGATGAAGCCCTCGGCAAGACGACGCAGTTCCTGCACACGATCAAGCAGGGCATCGCACATCCGTTTAGCTGATCGATCGATGTCCGCCTGGATCATCGTCAGGGTTATCGGTGTGACTAACTCGGCAGCAGCGGTGGGTGTTGCAGCGCGAACATCGGCAACAAAGTCTGCGATGGTGACGTCGGTTTCATGTCCAACAGCGGAAATGATGGGTGTGGTGGCCCGATGGATTGCAGCAGCAACGAGCTCCGTATTGAAACTCCAGAGATCCTCCAGTGAACCACCGCCTCGTCCAACGATCATCACATCTACACCAGCTGCGTCCATTTCTGCAATCGCACGGGCAACGTCGGCAGCCGCTGCGTCACCTTGTACGAGCGCCGGACGAAACAGCACCTCCACCAGCGGATTTCGACGGCCAATCGTCGTGAGCATATCGTGGAGCGCAGCACCCGTTGGCGATGTGATGATGCCCACCCGCCGTGGCATGGTTGGTATGGACGTTTTGCCGGCTGCGTCGAACCATCCACGCTCGGCCAGAGCCTGCTTCAACCGCTCGAAGGTCGCGTACAGGTCGCCAACACCCTCCGGGCGTAGTGCGTGCACATCCAACTGGTAGTTACCCCGCGGCGGATACACGGTGAGTCGGCCCCCTACCACCACGCGATCACCCTCCCGGGGATCGTTCTGCAACGAGCGCGACTTCCACATGACGCAGGAAATCGCTGCATCGTCGTCCTTCAACGTGAAGTATCGATGACCGGAGCTCGCGACCTTGTAGTTCGACACCTCGCCAACCACGATCACACTACCGAGACCCTCCTCCAGCAGACCCTTGATGGCCTGCGTAAGTTCACCAACGGTGACAGCCTCTGAGCGAATGTCGCGTATTTTCATGACAGCAATTTACAACATCAACCAGACGCCAGCCGGGAGTGGGATGATCGGACTTGGATTTGACGTACACCGCCTTGCCGAAGGCGAATCCCTCGTCCTAGGGGGAATCACCATCGCCTCGACCATCGGCACGGTGGCCCATAGTGATGGTGACGTGATTCTGCATGCGCTTGTTGATGCCTTGCTGGGTGCTCTCGGCCTGGGCGATATCGGTGAGCATTTCCCCGACACCGATCCGCGATGGAAGGGGGCTGAAAGCAGCGTCTTTGTGACGCATGCCATGCATCTGCTCCGTGCTGAAGGGTATGCTCCGATCAACGTGGACTGTACGCTGGTGCTGCAATCGCCAAAGATTCTTGACTACAAACCGGCGATGCGAGAGCGGATTGCTGAGTTGTGTGCCTTGCCGATCCAACGCGTCAGCGTGAAGGCTACCACGAGCGAGCATCTCGGCTATGCTGGTCGTAAGGAAGGTGTCCACGCATGGGTGGTGGCTCAGGTGGAGCCGATTGTTGGTTCCGCGGTTCGGAAAGAACAGGATTCTGCGTGATGTGGCAACGCATCGTTGGCAGGGTAGTCCTCGTCGCGGCCCTGCTGTGTGCTCACTCCGACCTCCGTGCCGATGTCGTAGATCCACGGACATATCATGTTGTGCAGCGGTGGCCGGGTGCCGTGCAACAAACGGATCTCGGTTTACTCATGGTGCAAGCCACACCTGCGTGGCAGACGAGCGAGCCAGCATTAGTGTTGATGACACAGGCAGGTGCACCTCGATATCAGGCACTGCCGGGAGCTGACGTCCGTGCTGCCGTCGTGCATCGTGGCGCTGTGTATGCGGTGGTTGCGCGGTCTGGATCAGAAACTGACGTCCTCGATGTGGTCGTGTTCGGACCAACGCTCACAGTTCGGCAGCGCTTCGAGTTACCGGTAACGCTCGCGTCGTCTGCTGACGTTGTCGAAATGATAGGTTCGGAGGTATCCACATCCCTCTACATTCGTGTGGGTTCTACGCTGGTCTTGTATCGAAGTGACCGCCTACCGGCAATAACGGTCCTTGAACATCAACTGCAGAGCATGTGTCGCGTCGCACTTCCCATGGGAGAGGTGGCCTACGTCCATGACGTGGGAGGGACGGCGTTTCTGTCGGTGATCGACTCGATGGGAGTATCGCGATCGGCCGTGCAGATACCGCTGGCCGAGCGGTCGCGCCTCGAACCACTGCCACGCGGCGTGGCCGTGTTCTCCGGAGTGGACGCCGAACGTAGAACGCAGGTAACGCTGGTGGATGTTGCTGCGCAGGACGTACGATTGATCACGGTGCCGGCACCGCGGCCCTGGGTAGATGTTGTGGAGGTGGAAGGGCAGGTCGTGATTGCAGCAGTCGTGCAGCGCGGCGGGAGAACAGAGGTCGTTGTCTGGGAGCCAACCGGTAGTGGTGAGGCGCCGTCCGACGGTGTGGCACTGGATCGGGACCTCGGAATGCCGGTTCGGGTGAGCGTGGTTGGGTCGATGGTCATCGTCCTATCGCAAGCAGGGATCGTGACGCTCTCCACGGACGGTCAGGTCTACTCGCGTGACGATCTCTTTGTTGGTGATCTTCCCGCAACAACATTGATCCGGGAATTCGGTGATGCGATCCTCGTGCAATCGCCGTCGCAATCGCTCACGGTGGGCTGGTCGGCTCAGCCGTGGTGGTGGATACTGCGGTCGCTCCAGGGCGCGTGGACAGCCGTAGTACCGCTGGTGCTCGGAAGCGTGATCCTGATCCTGTACGTACGTTTACGGTCGCAGCGCCGGCTGTTCACAAGCTTGGTGGATGTGCCAGCAGCGGGTTTAGTCTTCGTCGTGGATCGTGCCGGTCGTCTGGTTCGCACCAACGAACGGGGAGCCTCGTTAGTCCGTTTGTCGAAGCGCGTGCCGATGGGACGATCCTTCCACAGTTATGTTCGGCATCCTGGCATGGAGGGCATTCGCAGCTTCCTCATGGAGGCCTATGTACGTCAGCGTCCGATCTCCGAGCGTGTTCGCGTGAGCGACGATGACGAACAGCGTGATTACATGTTCACATCCATGCCCATGGTAGGCTCTGTAGGACGGTTCCGAGGGCTGATCGTCACGGCCGTGGATATCACCGAGGCTCTTGAGCAGCGTCGACTGGTGAACTGGGCACAGCTCGCCCACGACATGCAAACCAACCTCTCAACGATTCGCCTGAATGCCGAGCAACTCGCGCGTGAAACTGGTGCTGATGGCAACGAGCGACTGCGACGTATTCTCTTTCAGACGCACGTTCTCACACAGCGCGTTCGCGATCTGGTGAGTGTTGGCCGCACGGAGGATCTCCAGAGAGAGTCCGTTCATAGTTCTGATCTCTGCCATCAGATACGTGAGGAGTTTGATGCGGAGATGTTCCCACATGTCACGTTTGTCCTGAAACTTCGTGGCGCGGTGATGAACGTCGATCGGCTGAAGCTGTCGAGGGCCATACGTAACGCCGTAGAGAATGCGATCAAGGCTCTGCGCGGAGCTCCCGGTACGGTAGAGATCGCCACGTGGGCCGACCGCGAAGCCGTCTACGTCGGCGTGACAGACACCGGTGTTGGTATGGATACGCTTACGATGGAGCACATGATGAAGCCGTACTTCACCACCTCACGCGATGGCACAGGAACTGGCATCGGCACCATGATCATGCAGCACGTCACTCAGCTTCACGGGGGGACGCTCCACGTCACATCCGAACTAGGTCAGGGAACGCACGTGGTCTTTCGCATTCCACATAAGATGCAGGGGGCTCGACCGCATGAGTGACAGCATGAGTGACCGTGCGAACCCCGTCTCGATCAGCGGGAAACGCCTCATGGCGTTGGACGTTGGAACCGTGCGCATCGGCGTGGCAGTCTGTGACGAGTTACACATTACCGTGTCGACGCGGCCCGTGATTGTCAACGATGCCAACGTGATGGTAGCCCTCCAGCAACGTCTTGCAGCCGATCGCATTGATGTGCTGCTCGTGGGAGTGCCCCGTAAGGTAGACGATACCACGTCGCCGATCATCGAAACCATTGAACGATTCATCACCGATGTGCGTCAGCACGTCTCGATTCCGGTGGTAGAGGTCGATGAGGCCTTCTCGACACAACAGGCCCTAGCCGTCATGCGATCGACGTCGATGTCAAAGAAACGCCGGCACACAAAAGGAACGAAGGATCAAGTTGCGGCAGCTGTTATTCTGCGGGAGTTTCTCGATGAACGTCACTAGAGCGATCACCTCGGCGGTACTCTGGATATGTGCTTGGTGGCTCCTTGCTGCTGTGGAAGCCTACGGGCAAACAGCCATGCAGGCCGATGCCTACGTCGTGCCGCATTCCGCGACTGATAGCTCCACCATTGTTGTCTTTGTCCGCATCCCCCATACGCTACTCACGTTCGTACGCGTAACGGATCCGAACGAGGTGGGTGGAAATTTCAAATCGGACGTCGTTGTCAGTGCCGAGTTACGTGACAGTATTGGCGTGATACGCCAACGAGAGCGCTGGGATCACGTGGTGTATGCAACCTCCTATGAGGAGACCACCAGCCCCGACCGATACACCATCGGTTGGCTCATGTTTCGTGTACATCGGGGGACGTACACAGTAACGCTTGAAACGCTCTCCCGCCGTTCCAAAGAGATCGTGCTGGATTCCTTGGTTGCCGTGCATGCTGCCGATCAGGCTCGTGGTATGATCAGCCGACCGCTGTTTGTCCAGGCCATCGCACGCGATGGTCGAGAGGTCCTACGTCCGTATGTCATGAACGGAGATATCGGGTTTTCCGCGCAGGATGCTCGAGCGCTGATCTTGCTGGCCAGCAGTACAGACGAAGAGTTCGACTACATCATTCGGCAGTTGCCGTATGGCCCTCAGGAGATCCAGTGGTGGGACAACGAGTCCATCGAGGGCCGCGCGATGGCCAGCACAACGCGCGTTCCTAGGCTGTCGGACGATGCATCATCTGACGAGGCACTGCTGGAGATCCGGCGTCGAGATACGAGCGCCATCCAACCCTCAACAGCACTGCTAGAGATTCCCATCCCTGTGTCTGTGCTCGTACCCGGCAACTACGAGTTGGCCCTGGTACGTCGATCATCGTGGACGGCAGACACGTTGCGTGTTGGGTTTCGGATCATCTGGGAGCGGATGCCGCAGTCACTGCGGAGTATTGATCGGGCACTTCGATTGATGCACCACATTCTCAGTGACGAACAGCTTGACTCGCTGGAGGGAACGTCCGACGTTCAACGGCGGCGCCTGCTCATGGATTGGTGGCGCAGAAACGACCCAACTCCCACCAGCACGTACAACGAGCGCATGGCTGTGTACTTTACCCGTGCCGACGAGGCCGATCGCCGCTACAGCACCATTCAGGAGTCGGTCGGATCGCTGAGTGAGCGGGGGAGAGTGTTCATGCTCTATGGTCCCCCAACAACGATCAGCACACTGTTGCCCGTGGATGACGAGCCTCGAGAAACGTGGATCTATACCAACGACGTGAACAAGGAAATCACGTTTGGCATCGACCGACAAGGCATCTACCGGATTCGTGATGTGTTCGACAGGTCGCTCCTCCCGGCCGGTGATTAACCGCCTACCTCGGCTCCCAGCCCTCTCCCTCGCAGGGAGGCTCCTCGGTGGTGACGTGGACATCCATGATTTGGCACAGTTGGTTCGTAGCGTTGAAGTGCCGACACGCGCCGCACAAGCTTCCGCTGTGGAGTTCTTCAACCGTATCGTTGAAGCGTTGGTACTGCAGCCACGCAGGGTAGACGCCGATAGCCCAGAACGCAAATAGTACAGCGGTCCACCACCATCCCGAACTTGAGAACGTCGAATTTAACAAGACGGCCACCGTGCCGATCGCTGCTACGCGCATGAGTGCTGCAGCCACGATGGAGCCCGTGGTTGCGCGGGGTTGTGGTGAGCCAGTCATATAGTCCTCCGATGTTGGTACGACCTACCCTTCCACTGCGCACCCTTTTTGGAAAAGGCCCAACGAATGGAGTTCACGCCGATCAGGATCGACCATGCGGCCGTAGCGGGCTGCAGGAAGGCATGCCACCAGGGCATCTGAAACCGGCGTGCAATCATCCACCGCATGGCACCGGCAATCGCCAGCTGCGGCACCACATAGGCTAGGGAGGCTCCGGCAAGGAGAAAACCCAGCGGAGCAACGTAGGCCGTAACAAGGTGAACCATGAAGAGGGTCGTGAGCGGAAGATTGTACCCGGTGCCGGGGAAGAAGTTCTTGGAGAATCCGTCGGTGACCTCGCGAGCGGAGGTGTACATCCTGCACCAGACGTAGTGGGTACCATCCACCAATGCGATGCGCTTGCCAGCCCCCTTCATGACCTTGGCCAGAAACACATCCTCCACAAGTGCGTTGTGGACAGCTGTGTGACCGCCCACATCCTCGTAGGCCTGACGACGGAACCACATGAATTGGCCATTGGCGGCAGAGAAGGAGGTACGTGGGTTCTGCACGATCAGATTGTTGGGGAGGTAGCTGAAATAGAGCATGTGTACCATCGGTATCACAGCGTGCTCACCAAAGGTCCCTAGCTCCTCGTAGGGAATGAGCGAGAAGAAGTCCAGGTTGTCCTGTTCGGCCATCGTGACAGCTGCCCGGAGTGTGTCAGGCTGGTGTACGGTGTCGGCATCAGTGAACAAGAGGTACTCTCCCGTTGCCTGCTGCGATAACTGGTGACAGGCCCAGGATTTTCCCACCCAGCCATCTGGTAGGGGGCTTCCTGTGACGACGGTGAGGTGCTGGTAGCGTGTCTGCAGGTCTGCAAGCAGCGTTCCGGTAGCATCGGTACTGCCATCGTTGAGCACCACGATGTGATAGTTCGGATAGTTCTGTTGGCAGAGACTCTCAACACAGGCGCTGATGCAGCGCTCCTCGTTGCGGGCTGGGACCAGCACCGATACGCGTGGCCAGTCCGAGTCTGCACGAGCCGACCACACCTCAGCCCTTGGCAGGCGACGGAAGAACTTGAGATTGGCTACCGTAACGCCGAGTAGGACAAGCAGTGTCCCCGTGATGACGAGATGGTACAGATCCATCAGATCCAGCAGATCAGGAATGTTCATAACAAGTTCCAACCTACGAAACCGCGTGTGATAACTTTGTTCGACATGCAGTTGCTCACTGGACCATCGCACGATGTTTCCCATCACCTTGAGGCCTCGGGTGCTTACGAGTGGTGGTACGTTGATGCGCTCGAGACACCAACGGATGATGCCCTGAGTTCTTCGTGGGGTGTTGTGGTGATTCTGTTTCGTGGCATGCCCATGTCGCCGGCCTACCTCCAGGAGCAGCGATCGCCACAGGGCAGTTCCCCTAGCCAGCACTGCGGTATGGCCGTGAGCATCTACTACGGCGCACGTCGTGTTGCCTTTGCGTTCCGCGAGATTCCCGAAGAGCAGTTTGCCATACCAGCACACGAGTTCGTGGTCGACACGACGCATCCGGAGGTGTCGCAGTCACTGCGCGTGCGGGTAACGCTGCAGGAAAGCCCCTTGCAGAATTCCGACTCCGATTCCGACTCCGAGACTGATGCTCACGGCTGGGTCCTCGTAGCTCCGCGTGTGCAGGCTTCCGTACACGTGGAGATTGCCGAGGATGGCATCGTCATGACGTCGGCATCGTGGAACGGCTTAGCCTACCGAGATCACAATTTCGGCAACCGTCCGCTCCAGGCCGACTTTCACGACTGGTACTGGGGTAGAGTGCATGCCGATGATCGAACGCTGGTGTTTCTCGCTGCACCCGACGCCCGCATACCGTTTGTGGCGGCAGGCGAAGTCTCCGCCGACGGACGACAATGGAGGCCGTGGACCAACGTCCGGTTTCACGCCGAACAAACAAGGATGTCCATGATGGGTCTTGTCAGTGGCCGTCGCAGTCGACTGGTAGGTACCGATGCCGACGGCAGAGAACGCGTGCTGATCTGTTCCCACCGATGGGTGGTAGAGAATGGTCCGTTCTATCAGCGGTACATTTCAGAGTGGTCCCTAGATGGTAGGGGACTTGGGCGTGGAACATCCGAGTACATGAACGCAGCCCGTCTGGGCAGCGCGTGGACCTGGCCCTTCCTGCGCCTGCCGTTTTTCCGACAGCCACGATCGTGACGAAGATCCTGAACAAACGCGACTCAACGAACACATGGTCCCCATCCACGATACGACGATTGCCATCCTGCCCGTTCATCTGGCCAACCAGATCGCAGCTGGTGAGGTGGTGCAGCGGCCAGCATCCGTTGTCAAGGAGCTCCTGGAAAACGCGCTCGACGCGGGAGCAACGTCCATTACGGTGATTGTCCAGCAAGCGGGAAGTAAGCTCATTCACGTGATGGACAATGGCAAAGGCATGCATCGATCCGATGTTGAGCTCTCCATTGTCCGCCATGCCACCAGTAAGATTGCCACCGAAGACGACCTCCACGCCATCCGCACACTCGGATTTCGTGGAGAGGCCCTCGCCTCGATCGCCGCCGTCGCCGAAGTGGAGATTCGCTCCCGACGCGCGGTCGATGATGTAGGAACGGTACTGATCTCGCACCCCGGTCGTGAGGTGGTTGTGCGTCATCAGGCACTAGAGGTTGGTACGCAGGTGGTTGTTCGTCAACTGTTTGCGTCCGTGCCGGCACGGAGGAAGTTCTTGAAGTCGGATGCTACCGAGCTGCGGCACATCATCGACGCCGTGCAGCGCGCGGCTTTGGCGAGGCCGGACGTGCGTTGGCTGCTAAAGAGTGAATCATCCACCATTCTGGACGTTGCGCCGGCAGATCTGCCACAACGTTCTGCTGCCGTGCTGTCGATTGAGCGTAGCGAGGTGGCGTCGTCGCTGCATGAGGTGTCATTCTCTAGTAGCGGCATCGTTGTGGAGGGTCTGGTAGGAGCTCCATCGCTGGCTCGTACGACACGGAGTTCTCAGTATCTGTTCCTTCACGGTCGCCCGATTGTGAGTCGGTCACTGAGTCATGCCATTGCCTCCGCCTACGAAGCACTGCTTCCAACTGGCATGCATCCGCTCTACGTTTTGCACGTCAGCATCGATCCGCACAGGGTAGACGTCAACGTTCACCCTCAGAAGCATGAAGTTAAGTTCGACAACGATCAGCAGGTCTACCAGGTGGTGGAACAGTCTGTGAGGGCAGCTCTGCAGCAGAGTGCGGTTGTGCCGCGAATGCCGCAATTTCAGCAGATACATCCGGCTGCGAGCCGATCGATTTCGTCGCTGCCGGCACTGCCAACGGCTGCGCGTACACCGAGTACCTTACGTGATCCGGTGTCGCCGATGGTGGTGCGTGAGCAGGTCGATCTGCTGTTCGGGCGCACGCAACCGGAGCCGGCACGCGTCTTTGCGATTGGCTCGGATCTGGTGGGCTCCGTGGTGCAAGATGGGGTGATGATTGTGCATGTGCGCCGCGCCCACGAGCGAGTCCTCTATGAGCGAATGATGGAGCGAATGACGGAGCGAGACTCAGCACACACGGGGAGTCAAGCGCTGATGTTTCCAGTGCCCGTCCAGCTCTCCGCCACCGAGCGCCAACAGCTGGAGGAACTCCGTGATGCCCTAGAGCAGATGGGGTACCGGTTCTCACTCGACACCACTCCTCCCTCGCTCACGGCAGTGCCTCAGGGCATACCGGGGGGCGCTGAACAGGAGAGTCTCAAGGCCTTGCTCGAAGAGGTAGATCACCTTGGCGGTTCTCTCGGTGAACAGCAGTTAGAGCGTCTAGCAGCCTTGGCCGCCTCGCAGCAGGCCGTGCGCAGCAATCAGCCGCGCTCGACAGCCGTCCTTCAGCAGATTGTCGACGACCTATTCACCTGCTCGGTTCCTCAGGTTACGCCGGGTGGCGAACCGACGTACACGCTTCTGACCTTCGATGAATTGTACCAACGTCTGTAACGTCCCATGAAGATCCTCTCCGTTGTCCTGTTCCTGATACCGTTTGCTTCTGCCCTTGCCGCCCACACCGAGCGCGATCCTGACTTCGACAGTCTGGTGGTGTGGATGGAGGGTAGCTTCTCCAGTGCTCAGCAGGCAGCCGCCGACTCGCAGTACTACCATGTGGATCTGCATATGGCACGCATCTGGCGTGATCG
>Ga0222714_10006166_pt1 | contig 11242 bp, 11 predicted proteins | sample C33_3DmetaG_FD_165048 | JGI IMG/M metagenome (GOLD analysis project Ga0222714, IMG submission 165048) | Estuarine water microbial communities from San Francisco Bay, California, United States - C33_3D | ecosystem: Environmental > Aquatic > Marine > Unclassified | place: USA: California... | reverse complement strand
CACCATGCGGCGGGCGATGACCTTGCGGAGGCCGGACATCGGCTTCTTGGTGATCTCACCCCATTGCGAGAAGTCGATGGACTCGGCCACCGGCTTTGCCGGGGCGGCGGCAGAAGCGGCAGCAGCAGCCGGAGCGGCTTTGCCCTTGGCCGCGAGTTTGATGAGCTTCTGGATGTAAGCGCGGACGTCGGCCATCACGATGCGGCCACCGGACTCGCTGCCTTTCACCCGGCGCAGATCGAGCCCGATCTCGCGGGCGACCTTGCGCACCGAGGGCGGGGCGGCGACTTCCACGTCGTCAAAAGATTCTTCCTCGTCCGCCTCTTCGACGTCGTCATCATCGGCTTCGACGACCACCGGGGCCTTCTTGGTCTTCTTGGCCTTGGGCGCGGCAGCAGGAGCTTCGCTCTCGGCCGGAGCCGCTGAACCAGCGGCGCCTTCCAGCGTGACGAGCAGGGCGCCGATGGAGATCTTGGCGCCTTCCTTCACGTGGATCTTGGCCACGACGCCATCCGCCGTGGAGGGGATGGGCGCGACAGCCTTCTCGTTCTCAAGTTCCAGAATGGTCTGGCCCTTGGTGACCTTGTCACCTTCTTTGACCAGAATCCCGACGACCACGCCGGAATCAGCACCTTCACCGAGCTTCGGTAATTTGACGTCCATAAATTCTCTGTCTTAGGGCGGCATTTCCTGCCACCGCAGTCGATTCATTTAACTAAGCAACCGTGGGTTGAAACCCACGGCTACCATCAGGCGTGGTGATGCCACGCAAAGTATTATAGGCCGGTTCCCTAAAAATCACAGGAGATAGGGGAACACCTTCTCGGGGTCCACACCCATGTCCTTGATCGCCTGGGCCACCACGGAGCGCTCGATCTCACCGCGCTTGGCCAGCGCATACAGCGTGGCGATCACGGTGCACTCGGCATCCACTTCAAAGAAGCGGCGCAAACGCGGCCTTGTATCACTGCGACCGAAACCATCCGTGCCCAAGGTGGTCAAACCGCCCGGAACCCACGGGGCGATCTGGTCCGGCACGATCTTCATGAAATCGGACACGGCGATGAACGGTCCCTTTTCCTGCTCCAACGCGCTCTGGAACCACGGCTTCTTCGGCGCCTCGGTGGGATGCAGCATATTCCAGCGTTCGCAACCCAGCGCCTCATTCCGCAGCAGCTTGTAATTCGTGGCACTCCAGACATCCACCGAGACACCATATTTCTCCGCGAGAATCGTCTGCGCCTTCAAGGCCGACTGCATGATGGTGCCGCTGCCGATGATCTGCGCCTTGTGCTTCAGGCCTGCTGCGCCCGTGTTGTATTTGTAGAGACCCTTGAGGATGCCGTCCTCCACGCCTTCCGGCATCGGCGGCATGGGGATGTTCTCATTATAGAGCGTCAGGTAGTAGAAAATCTCTTCGCCTTCCTGATACATGCGGCGCATGCCGTCTTGCACGATGACCGCGAGTTCGTAGGCGAACGCCGGGTCATACGTCATCAAAGTGGGGATCGTGCTCGCGAGCAGGAGACTGTGACCGTCTTCGTGCTGGAGGCCTTCACCGTTCAGCGTCGTGCGACCAGCGGTGGCGCCGAGCAGGAAGCCCTTCGCCTTGATGTCACCGGCGAGCCAGATCTGGTCGCCGATACGCTGGAAGCCGAACATCGAGTAATAGGTGAAGAACGGGATCATGTTCACCCCATGCGTTGAATACGCAGTACCAGCAGAGATGAACGAGGAGATGGCGCCTGCTTCTGTGATGCCTTCTTCCAAGATCTGGCCATCCTTCGCTTCCTTATAGTAGAGGAGCGATTCGCTATCGACCGGCTCATAGAGCTGGCCTTTCGGCGAGTAGATGCCGACCTCGCGGAACAACGCATCCATACCGAACGTGCGCGCTTCATCAGGGATGATAGGGACGATGTAACGGCCGATCTCCTTGTTGCGAAGCAGATGCGTGAGCAACCGCACGAAGGCCATGGTAGTGGATACTTCGCTGGTGCCGGAACCCTTCAGGAATTCCTTCAAATTCTCCAGCGGCGGGACGTTGAGATTCGCCGCCTTGTTCGTGCGCTTGGGTACGTAGCCACCGAGTGCCTTGCGGCGTTCCTGCAGATACTTGATCTCCGGGCTGTCCGGTGCGGGCTTGTAGAACGGCGTCTCCGCGATCTCTTCATCGCTGATGGGGATGTTGAAACGCTTGCGGAATTCGCGCAGTTCTTTCTCGTTCAGCTTCTTCTGGCCGTGAGAGACGTTGCGGCCTTCGCCGGCTTCGCCGAGGCCGTAGCCCTTGATGGTCTTGGCCAAGACAACGGTTGGGCGGCCCTTGTGCTCGGTGGCGGCCTTGAAGGCGGCGAACACCTTGCGCATGTCATGACCGCCACGCATCAGCTTGCGGATCTGCTCATCCGTCAGGTGATGGACCATCGCCAGCAGTTCGGGGTCTTTGCCGAAGAAATGTTTGCGGATGTAGCTGCCGGGTTCGACGGTGTATTTTTGATATTCACCATCGACGATCTCCTCCATGCGTTTGCGGAGCAGACCTTTTGAGTCCTTGGCCAGCATTTCATCCCAATCTGAGCCCCAGATGACCTTGATGACATTCCAGCCTGCACCGCGGAAAGCGGATTCGAGTTCCTGGATGATCTTGCCATTGCCGCGCACGGGACCATCCAGACGCTGGAGATTGCAATTCACCACCCAGACCAGGTTGTCCAAGTTCTCGCGGGAGGCGAGCGTAAGCGCGCCGAGCGTTTCCGGTTCATCGGATTCACCATCACCCACGAAAGCCCAGACCTTCGGCTCCGTCTTCCAGCTCACGAAGTTGCGGGCTTTGAGATAACGGTTAAAGCGGGCCTGATAGATGGACATGATGGGACCGAGACCCATCGAAACGGTCGGGAACTGCCAGAAATCCGGCATCAGATACGGATGCGGATAGGAGGACAAACCGCCGCCTTCCGCCAGTTCCTGACGGAAATTGTGCAAGTGCTGCTCGGACAAGCGGCCTTCGAGATACGCACGGGCATAATTGCCGGGCGTGGCGTGGCCCTGAAAATAGATGATATCCGCTGGACGCTCGCCATCACCACCGTGGAAGAAATGATTATACGCCACTTCATACAAGGTGGCGGAGGAGGCAAACGTGGAGATGTGACCGCCCAAGCCGTTATGCTTGCGGTTCGCATTCACCACCATGGCCATGGCATTCCAGCGCAGGAGGCTCTTGATGCGGACTTCCGTCTGCCAGTCACCGGGATACTGGGGCTGTTCCTCCACCGGGATGCTGTTGACGTAAGGGGTGCTGACGGGACGGGGGGACTTCACGCCCGACTCTTCAAGGCGTTCGAGCAGGCGCTCCAGAAAGGCGTGCGCCTGTTCCGGGTTCTGCTGCGCCAAAGTGGCTTCTACGAAATGCTCCAACGCCACCAGCCATCTTTGTTCGATGGCGGTGTTGCCGGACTTGCCAGCCGCGCCTGCGTTTGGCGCTGAATCCAAAATCTTTGTGCTCACAGCTTGTCCCGTCGTCCAAGGTTGACCAACATGGGCTCCGGCGAGTGACCGCCGAAGCCGCAACATGTAACGGCAGTATGGCTTGTCAGCCAAACTAAATCGGCTCTTTTATGACCGGATAGCAGCAAGAATGGCTTATTTTTAGCCTAAACCAATCTGATGCAACTATTAGACGTCAGCTATGCCGAGCCAGCTCACAACCTAGCGTGTGATGAGGCATTGCTCAACTGGTGCGATGCCAATCAGCAGCCGGTTTTGCGTTTTTGGGAGTCGCCGGTGCCCTTCGTAGTGCTCGGTTACGCCAATCGGCTGGGCAAGGAGACGGACCGGGCCGCGTGTGACCGGCTGGGGGTGCCGATTTTGCGGCGTTGCAGTGGTGGGGGTACCGTGTTGCAAGGTCCTGGCTGCGTGAGCTATGCGTTGGTTTTGCCGCTGGAATTAACCGCGGAGTTGAAGACTATTGCGGGGTCCAATGCCTACATCATGGAGCGGAACCGGAAAGCCATTGAACTGCTGCTCAATGGGCCGGTCACGGTGGCTGGGCATACCGACCTGGTCTGGCAGGGGAGAAAATTCTCCGGAAACTCCCAGCGCCGCACCCGCAATGCCCTGCTTTTCCATGGTACTTTTCTCCTGAAATTTGATCTCTCACTGGTGGAAAAAACCCTGCAGATGCCGCTTTTGCAGCCTGATTACCGCCAACAAAAGCCCCATGGAGAATTTGTGACGAACATTCCCCTGACGGCTTTGGCGCTGAAAAGCGCCCTCCGCCAGGCCTGGCAGGTCACTGGGAAATTTAGCGAAAATCTGGATGAGGATATGCAGGCGCTCTTGTCGGAAAAGTACGACAATCTGAACTGGAATGAAAAATTCTGAGCGGCGGCACCGCTTCGCTCAACGGGTGAGGCTGCGGCGGGCGGAGGTGAAGCCCCAGATGACTCCGACAATCAGGCCGACGGTGTGCACCATGTTGGCGATGTGCATGATACCTGTGAAACAGAGGGCGTACCAGATGATCATCATCACCACGGTGTTCGGATGGAGCACGATACCGGAGGCAAAATCGTATTTTGATTTCATCCAGCAGTAGCCGAACAAGGCGTAAACCACCCCGGACATACCGCCGAAGTTGGGCGAACCATCGCTCAAACCCGGCAAGGGCAACATGTATTGCGCAGTATTGGAAAGGACTGCTGAGACGAGCACCAAGAGCAACAGGTAGAAATGCCCTTTGGCCCGCTCGATCATACCGCCCAGAAACACCAGCCAGTACATGTTGAAGAACAGGTGCAGGAACCCGAAGTGAATGAAAATGGGGGTGACCAGCCGCCATACCTGTCCGTGGGCCACTTCGGGCATGCCATGAGGCTGAAAATAGTTCCCATCTTTGATGAATTGGGTGATATGCCAAGGCTGCAAGACTTCTGAGTCGTCGCCCAGATTGGACAGAAAGGCCACGCAGATGGAGATCGCGATCAGCAGCATCGTCACGAAAATGGGCGTGGTCTGGTTGCGATGTATCAGCTCACGGCTGCTGAAGCTCCGGTCGGCGGCAGCGGCGGCTTCCTCCTCGATTTGGGCTTCCTTCTTGCGCGCAGCTTTCTCGACTCCGGCATATTTGGGATCGGAAGGATTGGCAGTGAATTCCTTCAACAGGCTAGTCGCCTCTTCGGTCTGATCGTCGGCGAGCACCCAGACTTCATATTGTCTGCCCTCCAGCTCCACACTGTTCTCGATGCCGCGCACGAACAGGTAGTCGCTGAACAGGGAGGCGTGCTTGTCGTTCTCGATGGTTCCAATCAGTCGCATTACGCCTTCAACCTTTGCTCAAACTGGGGCAGGCGTCAAAGCCAGTTCACCTTTGGCACTTCAAACGGGCGGCGATAATCACGCGTCAACAGGGCGTTGGCGCGGGAATGATTGAGGAATTGTTCGCGGTCGGCATCAAACTTTAACCAAGGGCCGACCAGGGCCGGTTCCGCGGCGGGGTTGATCTCATTGGCCCCGAGGTGTTCCACCATGCGGGCAAAGGTCTCGCGCGTGGCAGGTTCATCCGAGAGCTTCTCCTGGATCTCGCCGCGTTCCTCGGTGTGTCCGAGGCGATAGGAGATATTCCCCAGATGACACAGGGAGCTGGAGAGGTGGCCTTCGAGGATCTCGGCGTGCAAGGTCTCCGGCTTATGATCGCGCACGCTTTGGATGAAATTGGCGAAGTGATCTTGCTTGTGGTCGTTGGTGGCGGCGAAGTGTTGAAGCAGCTTGCCGGTCGAGTCATACGCAAATGCCTCATTAGCGAGGATCTGCAAGTGACCGCCTTCACAATGGATGATCACGCCGATCTCGGTGCCGGCATACGTCGGCATCTCCGTCGCGCTACGACTGGCGGGCAGACCGCGCACTTCGAAGAGAATCGGGGCGGGCTGGTAGTAATACATGGCCAGCTGCGTATTGGGCGTCTGGCCGTCATCCACATAACCGAAGCGACCACCGAGACTGGCGACGCGTGGCGGCAGATAATTGTAACCCAGGGCCCAGCGGGCGATGTCCATCTGGTGGATGCCCTGATTGCCGAGATCGCCATTGCCCGTCTCCCAGAACCAATGCCAGTCGTAATGCAGACGATAACGCTTGAGTGAAGATTTGGGGGCAGGGCCACACCAGAGATCGTAATTGACGGAGATAGGAATCGGTTGGGCTCCGTTCACGCGGCCCAAGGTCTGGCGGCGTTTATAGCAAAGGCCGCGAGCGAGCAGGGGACGGCCCAACTGTCCGCTGCGAAGAAATCCGATGGCTTGTGCGATGGCCTTGCTGGAGCGGCTCTGCGTGCCGGTCTGGACGATGCGACCGTACTTGCGGGCTGCATTCACCATCTGACGGCCTTCCCACACATTGTGCGAGACGGGCTTCTCCACATACACATCTTTGCCCGCCTGACAGGCCCAGATGGTGATCAGCGCGTGCCAGTGATTCGGGGTGGCGGTGGTGACGGCGTCGATGTCCGGATTGGCCAGCAACTCGTGCACATCGGTGCAAGTCTGCACGGATTCGCCGAGCTTTTCAGCGGCTGCTTTCTCTCGATAAAGCACCTGATGATCCGCATCGCACAAGGCGACGATGCGCACGCCCGGAATCTTCCGCAGCTTGGCGAGATGCGTGCGGCCTTGGCCATTGAAGCCGATGACGCCGACGCGGACATCACTATTAGCCCCGGCTACCTGTGACCAAGATTGGGAAGACCAGGCAGTGACGGCAGTAGCCGCGAGGGTGCCTTTCAGGAAACTGCGGCGGGAAGTAGGCGACATATGATTATTTGGCTCCCTGCTCGATCCACTTCTGCACGAGTTCCGCCTCTTTATCGGTGAGCTTGTGTTTCTTGGGCTCGGGGATGTCGCCGTCCTTGCCGGAGACGATGATGACCAGAGCGCTCCGGGCGGCATTATCTAATTTCACCGCGGCACCATACACTTCGCCGCCTTTCAGCACGCCCTCGCGCGTATCGGCTTTGAAGCCGCCTTCCGCTTTTGCCGGGCCATGGCAGGAGACGCAGGACTTGTCGAAGATGGGTTTGATATCCGCGGTGAAGGTCAGTTCCTTGGCGGTCATGGTGATCTCGCCATCCGGCCAGACCGCGCCTTGATCGATCCACGCGCGGAGCAGGCCGATCTGTTCTTTCGTGAGCGGTTCGCTTTCGCCGGGCTTGTCACTCGGGGGCGGCATGAGGCCTTCATCGATCAAACCGGCGACGATGTGGACAAGGGGGCTTTTCTCGCTGTTACCCGCGATGAAGAAGGGGCCGTCTGAGCCGGGCTTGAAGGCGAACTCCTTGGTGTCCATGCGGTATTTGCCCTTTTGCTTCTGCGGGCCGTGGCAACTGATGCATTTCTCCACGAAGATGGGATAGACCTCTTTCACGAAATCGACCTTGCGCGGCACGGGCAAAGGCAGCTTGCTGGTATCCACGGCGGACGCGCTGGTGCCGGTGAGGGCAAGCAGGGCTCCGGTGGCCAAGGATAAAAGTATAGGCGTCTTCATAGGCATACCCGGTCAATTGGACGGCCCGAGGCTAGGCATTGTTCGGTAAAAGGCCAAGTCTGGAGAGGAGGTTTTTGGTGAAACACGTGCGGATGAGACAAAATTTGCCCTTTGCACCTTGCGGGCACCGCTTATCCTGACTGCGTGCTGTCGTCATTAACCGAACATCTGAAATCCCGTCAGGGGCTGAACGCGGAGCAAGTTGCCGAAGCCATCAAAGGATTGACCGCCGAAGCGGTCACGCCCGAGGCCAAGGCGGAGTTCCTGACTGCCTTGGCGCAAAAAGGCGAGACGGTGGAAGAGATCGCGGCCTTCGCCCATGGATTGCGTGAGCTTTCCCTGACGCCACCGATGGATCCTTCCTTGCGGGCGGGTGAGATACTGGATGTCTGCGGCACGGGGGGCGACAAACTGAACACGTTCAACATCTCCACCACGGTGGCGATCGTCGTCGCGGCGGCGGGAGTGCCGATGGCCAAGCACGGCAACCGGGCCATCACTTCGAAATCCGGCAGTGCGGATGTGCTGGAAGCCTTGGGCATCCCGGTGGACAACACGCCCGAACAAGCGGCGGCGTTGCTCAAGGAACATAACTTCGCGTTCTTTCTGGCGGTGCGTTTTCATCCGGCGTTCAAGCATATCGGTCCGGCGCGCAAGCTATGTGCGGCAGCGGGGCAGCGCACGATCTTCAATTTCCTCGGGCCACTCATGAATCCGGCGCGACCCACGGCGCAACTGGTGGGGGTGCCCAATCCCGCGCTCACGGAACCGATGGCACGGGTGTTGCAAAGTCTGGGCATCCGACGTGGCATGGTGGTGAGCGGTATGGCGGAGGGCGCGCATCTGGATGAGCTTTCTACGATGGGCGATAATCAAGTGGCGGAGTTCTATCAGGACCGGGGTTTTCATACTTCCAAGTGGCAGGCGGAGTTCCTGCCGTTGCAACCGGCTACGCTGGCGGATCTGGCGGGTGGTGACGCGCAAGTGAATGCGGTCATCGTGCGGCAGGTCTTGAGTGGACAGGAGCGCGGGCCCAAGCGGGATGCGGTGTTGTTGAACGCCGGGGCGGCCTTGCATGTCGCTAACAAGGTGAAGTCATTGATTGAAGGCTGGGAGCTGGCGGCGGAAACGATCGACAGCGGGAAAGCCGCGGCCAAGCTCAAGGACCTCTCCACCCGCTAAGCGACCATGTCTGAGCACCCCGTCCAATACCGGCTTATCGGCAGTGATGGCATCGAGTACGGCCCGACTTCCGCGGCCGATGTGCGCACATGGATCAGTGAACGGCGCGCCAGTGCCAAGACGATGGTCCATGCGAGTGACAATCCGGCATGGCGCAAACTGGGTGAACTGCCGGAATTCGCCGAAGACATCGCGCGGCGGGCGGCGAATGCGAGCGGACCTGCCGCAGCTCAAGCCGCGCCCGAGCCGGAGCAGAACAAAACGGCGCGGATGGGGTTTGTCATCAGTGTTGTTTCGTTGCTGTGCTGCTGTGCGCCATTGGCGCCGGTGGGCTTGATCATGTCGGTCATCGCGCTGGTGCGCATCAACAACGGCAAGGATCTGAAAGAAGGTCATAGATTTGCTTTGGCGGGCATCATTATCGGGTTGGTGGTCATCATCATCAATCTGGTGTTCTGGCATTACTTGCCAGAGCTACTGACAGACGGGTCGAAACGTGTCTTTGGATCATGAGTGCCATTACACCACCACCCCTGCCGATGCCCGCTCCGCGTAGCCGGGGGAAGCTGATGCCATGGGTGGTGGCCATCGCCGCGTTGGTGGCCGTGATGATGTTGTTGCATTTTTTCCCGCCGGGTCAGGTGCCTATCTATCCCCTTTGCCCGCTTAAACAGACCACAGGATTGGATTGCCCGGGCTGCGGCGGTTTACGGGCGATGCACCAGTTGACGAATGGGAATCTGATCGCAGCGTGGCAATTGAATCCCTTTGTGTTTCTGTTCATACCGCTGGTTGCATACGAAGCTTTTGTGCGGGGTTGGTTGAAGCAGGCGCGGCTCAGTGTGTTGGAGCGACCACGGCTGCTCGTGGTGATGGGGCTGTTCCTATTGGCCTTCACCCTGGTCCGGAACCTGCCCCTGTTGGCTCAATGGTTTTCCTGATGAAAGCGTGCGTTCATGAGTGAAGGTCTGCGCAGATTTCTGAAAATCACCCATCCGATCACCAAGAATGGGGCGCGCACTTGCATGCTGCTGAATCTCTGTGCGTGGCCGGGATTGGGCTCCCGGTTGGCGGAGCGGAAGGTCGGGTACCTGCAGATGCTGCTTTCCTTGGGTGGGTTGCTGGCGGTGGTCTCGGCCATGTTCCAGTTCATGGGGATGATCTGGCAGGAGACTCGCTATCCGACCTGGCATGACCGGTTTGTGTGGTTGGCCATCGGTGGATTTGGTGCCTTCGCCCTAGCTTGGGTGTGGTCGCTCTTCACCAGTCTCTCCATCCGGGATAGTGCGGTGACGCCGCCGAAACGTGATCCGAACACACCGCCTCCGCTTTGAGTTGGCGTGCTCAGTGTGAACCGTTAGCTTTCCTACATTGATGAAGCCGTTCAAAGCCATTGCTGCCATGTCCGAGAACCGGGTGATCGGAAACGGGAACACGATTCCCTGGCATCTGCCGGAGGATTTCAAGTGGTTCAAACAGACGACCACGGGGCATATCATCGTGATGGGGCGCAAGACGTATGAATCCATCGGTCGCCTCTTGCCAAACCGCACGACGGTGATCCTGACCCGGAGTGATTTGGCTGTGCCTGGGGCGGTGATGCTCAAGAAGCTTGCCGACTTGAAGTCGGCCGAGGACGGGCGCGAGACGTTCATTTGTGGCGGGGCGGAGATATATGGGCAGATGTTGCCACAGTGTTCGGACCTCTATCTCACGCTGGTGAAAAGGACCGTGGAAGGGGATGCGTTTTTCCCGCCGTTTGAGGAAGAGTTCGAATTGGTGGAGATATTGCGGGACACGCCGGAGTTCGCCATCCGGCATTATCGAAGGAAGTGACGGGGTGGTGATGGTGCCTAATTTTCTGCCGTGAGTTTTTGGTTTTAGTGCCAGAGGCACGCCATGATGGTAGCCGTGGACGAAGTCCACGGTTTTATATTCCACAAACCATGCGTCGCGTAGCGACGCGGTGATGGCTCAGTCGAAAACATATCGTTCGTCGAATTCGATCTCGTGCTTACGAAGGAATGCCAGATATTCTTCTTGGAAGGTTTTGGTTCGATGATGTTCACGCTGGTTTTCAACGTAGGCAATGATTTCAGGGAGTTGTGATTTGCTGACGGAGAAAGCCGCGTAGCCATCCTGCCAGCCAAACTCACGCATCTTTGGAAAAGTGTCATGAATCCAACCAGATGAACCGATTTTCAATGACTTCAATGTTTGGCTTACGGATACCGATGGGTGGATGCCCAAAACCAAATGCACATGGTCTTCGATGCCGCCAATCTTCAACGGCGTGATTTTATTTTCGTGAGCTATACCGCCGAGATAGGCCCAAACGCGTTGTTCGATATCGGGAAACAACCAGCGTTCGCGCCGTTTAGTGCTGAAAATTATGTGGTAGTGCAGACAGGTATAGGTGTTGGCCATAGGTATCTCCCAGGCGAATGGTGAACTGATTGATGGGGGTGTCAATCGTCGCGTCGCTACGCGGCGCGGGGAATTTAGGGTGGCGTTTGTC
>Ga0222714_10006164_pt1 | contig 11246 bp, 10 predicted proteins | sample C33_3DmetaG_FD_165048 | JGI IMG/M metagenome (GOLD analysis project Ga0222714, IMG submission 165048) | Estuarine water microbial communities from San Francisco Bay, California, United States - C33_3D | ecosystem: Environmental > Aquatic > Marine > Unclassified | place: USA: California... | reverse complement strand
TGAGCTGCCGTTCGTATTGTTCTTTAATATCTAAAGGCTTCGCCCGAAGGGCATTCTCTAACCCCTTCTTGCCCTCATCGACCCACTCTTCAATCTCAGAGGGTGGCAAATCATGGGCACGAGATGCATCTGATACCGAGGTCTTGCCCTGCAAAATCCGGTCACTAAAGCCGCCTTCATCTTGGCCGTCCAACGCTTGAAATCTTCTTCCACGATCACACTCACAAAATTTTCCTTTAGAAAGCATGACCTGAGCAGAAATTCAGTGGGTCATTACAAGACTGCACTCACGAATTTTTTTGAGTCACGCCTTCTCAGTTAGAGGAATTGGACTCAGTCACAGGTGATAACCAATAAAGTGGTCTTATTGACAAATCTCACCAAAGCCAAGCCTCACGGGAAAAACCGATATCCACTCTAAAAGTGAAGATTTAGTATGGTCACTCGTGGTGGCTAGGCGAGACCGAGCTTAACTGCCAACCCAATACGCTGTAATTTACCAGTCGCGCCCTTCGGAATCTCATCCAAAAAAATAATCGTTCGCGGCACTTTGAATTCAACGAGTCGCGTCTTAGCAAAATCACGAATCTGGTCTACTGTTGCCGTTCTACCCTCTCTAAGCACTACTACCGCCCCAACTTCCTCGCCAAGTTTTTCATGAGGAATACCAAAAGTAACCACCTGAGCAATGGCCGGATAGTCCATAAGAATTTCATCAACCTCCTTGGGGCTGACTTTCTCACCCCCACGATTAATAATCTCTTTAAGGCGACCAGTTAATCTCAAATAACCGTCCCCATCAAGAACCCCCTGATCGCCAGTTCTGAACCATCCATTTGTAAAAGCGTCTTGATTGGCTACAGGATTGCCCTCGTATCCAGTGGTGACATTCGCTCCTTTTATGACGATCTCACCCTCTTCGCCGGGCTTCAAAAGTAAGCCATCGCCGCTCATAACCGCGATTTCAGGACCTGCTGCTAGTCCCACAGTTCCGGGCTTTCGCATAAGTGGAGGAAGTGGATTACTTGCCATCTGGTGAGTTGCTTCGGTCATTCCATAAGATTCAATCAGAGGACATCCGAAAGTCTCCTCCACCTCAGCAATTACTTGAGGAGGAATCGATGATGACGATGACCGTATGAATCTTAGAGGTACGGCTTTGATCACATCTCTATTTTTTTGAGCTCGAGACAAGATGGCCTGATGCATGGTCGGTACGGCTGAATACCAAGTGGGTTGGAAATCTCTCAACCAGCCAAAAAATTTCAAAGCGTCAAATCCTGGGCTACAGACCACAGAGGATCCGACAGTAAGGGGAGCAAGCAGAGATGCGATGAGCCCGTGGATATGAAAAAGCGGCATGATATTAAGTCCGCGATCCTCCGAATTAAGTTGTAATGTTGAAACAATATTACCTGCAGAGGCAATTAGATTAGACTGGGTCAGTGGCACAATTTTGGGCCTTGAGGTTGTGCCGGACGTGTGAAGAATTAAAGCGATGTCGTCCGGAAGCGCAAACTCAGCCACTCCTTCGTCGCTCTTGTCACTTTTATAGGCAACTTGGGCCTGGTTCTCAAGTCTCCCTGACGATACTATGTTGAGTTCGAACTCGCCACTGCAAACCCCACGGGTCGTGAGTTCAATAACCAATATCCCCATTTTTTCAGCCACTAATCGTGCGGGAGTGTCCATGCCGCTCGCAATGACAATCGCCCCAGCGTTGAGATCGCTTAAGTAAAACTTAAACTCATCCTCCCGGTATCCTGGGTTCAGTGGGGCGGCAGATGAACATGAGGCTATCGACAAAAAAGCTGTTCCCATTTCTGGCCCATTGGGAAGTACGATACCGACTCGGTCACCTCTGCCCAAACCGCAAAACCTAAGAAATGATGCCGTTCGTTGTATTTGCCTAGTAAGCGCCCCATACGACAATGGCTCCCTAGACATCGAATAGATTGCGTCTGAAGTGGGCTCCTGTGCGAGGAGGCCCTCGTAAATTGTGTTCATCGAGTGATATTCATCCCAAGGAAAACTAAACCTCAAATTTTTACAAATTAGACCTAATTCTAAGATGGCCAGCCTGCTCCTTCAACTGCTGCTGCAAAAGTTGCACACACGCATAAATTGCCTCTAAACGGGGAGCCGGTTTGGCAGTGATGTGCGCCAACTCTACCAAAGCACCCAGGAGTGCATTAAGCTCTAGCGGCCGTCCAGCCTCGACATCTTGAAGCATTGATGTCTTGTGTTGACCGACAGAAGCGGCACCGTCAATTCTTCGATCAATCGTTAACTTAAAATTAATTCCAAGCGCCTCGCCAATGACTTGTGCTTCTGACATGAGTTGATATATCAATTCTCTAGCTATGCGGTTGTCACAAATCTGTACTAGGGTTGAATGAGTGAGAGCAGAGACTGGATTAAAAGTTGCATTTCCCCAAAGCTTCACCCAGATTTCACTTCTAATGTCGCGGCTAATTGGAGCTTTAAATCCAGATTCAATGAGCATTTTACAAAGAGATCGCGACCTATCAGAGTCAACGCCGTCGATCTCCCCAATAGAAAAGCGATTACCCTCGATTAAACGAACAACACCTGGCTGTGCTAACTCTGCAGCGGGATAAACCACGGCGCCTAGAATCTGGTCGATAGGAAGGTGTTGGCGTATCCTCCCATCTGGGTCGACTGTTTGAAGAGTCATTCCTAGATAAGGGCCTGAGTTTTTCTCAAAGTACCACCAGGGCACTCCATTTTGCATCGTTATGATCAGAGTTTGATTATCAAATAGTGGCTTAAGTGTCGGTACCATCTCCCAAAGCTGATGGGCCTTCATGGTCAAAAAAACAAGGTCCTGCAGACCAAGGTCCTCTGGACGATCGCTTGCCTTCACCGCAGACCGAAGAGACTCCCCGCTACTTGTTTCAAGAAGCAAGCCGTTAGCCTGAATCGCGTGCAAGTTAGCACCTCGAGCGATTACACTCACTTGGTGTGAGCTTTGCGCAAGGCGCGCTGCTAACAGACCTCCGATAGCGCCGGCACCCACAACCGCAATTTTCATAGATGAAATTCCCTGACTAGTGCTGGCGAAAGTGAAAATGGGTCAGTAACAATGCGCTCCTGAAAGAACGAAAACTTTTGGGGGCATAATAACTTATCAGCGTAAAGTATCAGTTGTTTAACATCTATAGAAATTGAGGTAGCAATGGCATCGCTTAATCACCCTATAGCGCGCAACATGAGTCTTCTTGCGCAGAGTCAGCTTGATGGATTTGGAGGTATCGGGGAGGGCATCTCTTTGCAACAGGCGGCGGACGGTCGTCGTATTCTTTGGCTGGCTCACGAATCGGCCCCAAAAAACTTTACAGGTGTCGATGTCACAGATCCTCGAAAGCCCAAGGTAATCGTCCAAACTGAACTACCGCATCCGAATGTGAGGTCAAACTCGTTAGATGTTTGCGGAGATCTAATGGCCGTCGCCTACCAAACAAAGACTCCTGGCATGAAACCGGCTGGGTTTGATTTGTTTGACATCTCAACTCCCGATAGTCCAAAGCACATTTCGCATTTCGATTGCTCAGGCCCTCACTCTCGTGGAGTTCACGCTTTGTGGTTTGTCGATGGCAAAACCGTTCACATGTCTTCTGGTGCAGCGGACTTTACTCCAACGAATCCGCTCGATGACCAATTTTATCGAATGGTCGATGTTTCCAACCCAACTCACCCTCAAGAGATGGGACGTTGGTGGTATCCAGGTACACGCATGGGAGATAAAGTTTCGCCGCCGCCCCGCATGCGTTCACCGCTAGACATGGGTTACAGAGCTCACAACACAAATGTCTTTCCTCAAAATCCCGATCGCGCATATGTTGGCTATATTGACGGCGGAGCATTTATCCTAGACATTTCAAATCCGTCAAGCATCCAGGTTGCCGGGCGTTGGAATCACTCTCCACCCTTCAATGGTTTTACTCATACGGTTCTACCCTTGTTCGGTAGGGACCTATTAGTGGTGAGCGATGAATGTGTACTTGACGACGGCCTTGACTGGCCCAAACTCGTCTGGATGGTTGATTCTAGAATCGAAGATAATCTAGTGCCGATAAGTACATTTCCGAATGCACCTGTCGACGCTTTTATCAAGCGAGGCGGGAGATTTGGGGCTCATAACCTCCACGAAAACTTGCCTATTTCGACATCCTTTCAATCAGAAACAATTATTGTTGGCACATTTTTCAACGCTGGGGTTCGTGTCTTCGATACCTCAAACCCTTTTCAGGTAGAAGAGATAGCTTACTTTGTCCCGGCGAGCCCTCGCCTTTCTCCGGTGGGTTCAATTCAAATTAACGATGTGTTCGTTGACGAAAAGCAAATAGTCTACGCGGTAGACCGTTTCGTCGGCGGTTTGTACACCCTTGAGCTAAATATTTAATCAGAAAAGTCAGATGGGACGTGACCCCCTATTAAGTAAACTACCTGTAACGATTATTTCGGGGTTCCTTGGGTCTGGTAAGACTACGCTAATTAGTAAGCTCGTAAGACATCCAGCAATGAACAGGGTGGCTGTGATAATTAACGAAATTGGTGAAATCGGAATTGACCATGATCTCGTCAGCATGTCTTCTGAAAACGTTTCCCTGCTCTCTAATGGTTGCCTATGCTGTTCAGTGAGATCAGACCTCCAAGAGACACTTCGAAGTCTTTATAGTGATCGCAGAGCAGGACGAATACCAGATTTTGATCGTGTGGTCCTAGAGACAACCGGCCTTGCTGACCCAGCCCCTGTAATACAGACCCTCAGCACCGATATGATGCTCGTTGCTCAGTTCCGATTCGATGGATTAGTAACTCTCGTAGATGGCGCACATGGCATAGAGACCTTGGCGGCGCAAACAGAGGCTGTGAAACAGGTAAGCGTTGCCGATAAGCTTCTCATAACCAAAAGCGATTTAACCAACTCCTCAGATCTTAGAAAACTCAAAGAACTACTAGCAAGCCTAAACCCCCAAGCAAGTCAACAAACCGTCATACAAGGGGTTATCGATCCCTCAGAAATTCTCCAGCTTGGTTTGTCGACCCGACAGGCAAGCGAGGCCTACAGACGTCTTTTTAATTCCTCCATTAACGAACACGAGAGCTCAGATCTAGGAAGGGAGTACAACGGACGTTACTTAGGGCTATCCCCCAAAAGACATCCCTCTGGAATAGAAACCTTTAGCCTTACTTTCACTGAACCCTTTAAGTGGGACGCCTTCTCATCTGCCCTTGAACTTTTAACGAGCATTCGAGGCGCCGACCTTTTAAGAGTAAAGGGTATAGTCAATGTGGAAGGTCGACCTCTCGTTATTCAAGGGGTACAGCATATTTTTCATCCAACCCTCGAATTAGACGGGTGGCCTTCAGAAAACCAAAATAGTCGTATTGTGTTTATTGCCCGGAAGCTCCGACCAGACTCGATTCTGGCATTGTTCGAAGCCAGTCGTAACCTCCAGACACCATTGAGTGAAGACTAATATCAGGTCGTAATCGCCTTTTGCATAAACTCCGGACGAAGCGCCTTTTTCCAATCTGGAATGGCCTTAATGCGCTTGGCCTTCAGGAGAATTTCCGCTTGGGTTTGCATGTACGACTGGAAATCTGACGGGAAATGTGGCCTCACGTCGATCTTTGAAAGTGCTTTTTGGAGGGTCGACTTTGACATCGTGTAGCCTTTTGACGAGTAAAAGTCATAAATGACCCCAGACACTTTTTCAGGACTTGATTGAAAGTCTTTTGCGACGTCGAGCCAAGCCTGCAGATATCTCACCACCATATCGGGATTCTTCTCTACGAAATCGGGGGTAGCTGCCATAACAACCGGCATTTGGTCAAAATCCCAGTAGTTGACAACCTGGGTAGCCAAACCGTCTGCTTCTACTATTGAGTTGTAAGGCTCAACGTTCACCATCGCATCCACTGTTTTAGCAGCCATAGCGGCGACCATATCGTTCACATTCATACGTACCTCTGTAAAACTATCTTTAGAGAGCCCATATTTAGGAGCAATAGTATTCATAAAAATATTGCCAATTGATGAACCTGTCTGATTAGCTATTTTTAGGCCTTTCAGTTGTTCAACTTTCGTGATGTTTAAATCTTTTCTCGCCATGATACTGGTTGTTTTGCCTACGTACTCAATGACTGCTATTGCAACTAATTCACCTTTATCGTGACCAGTGATGAAAGACGGACCAGCATATGTGCCGAGATCGACCTGTCTAGCAACCATTTGCTGCATGGTTAGGTTCCCAGATGGCACCGCAAATTCCTCAAAATCAATACCCACCTTTTTAAGCGCACCCGACTTCAATAAGTAATAGGTTGGCATGCCCCAGATGTTTGTCTGAAAACCTTGACGCAATCTGGTATTCGCCAGAGCAACATGAGGTGCTCCAAGCCCAAGACCGACCATTCCCAACCCTGAGGCCAAAAGTAATTGACGTCGCTGTGCTTCGAATTTATTTGCTTCCATCTTTTAAATCTCCTTGAGTAGTGACTGCGGAAAATATCATCCTAAACTAGTACGGTGATTAAAGAATAAGATAAACGACTCAGTGTTGACTGGACATAAGTAATCCTGTCAAAAAGCGCTGAATTTCAACAAATTCGGCGCTAAGCATATCTCTTGGCCGCGGGAGTTCATTACGAACAACCTCGCGTATCTGTCCAGGGTGTGGTGACATTACAACCACCTGATCAGCTAGATAAACCGCCTCCGCCACATTGTGTGTAACGTAAATAATAGTCTTTTTGGTCTGAGCCCAAATATCTGCCAACTGTATTTGCATATTCTCACGGGTCATGGCGTCAAGGGCGGCAAATGGCTCATCCATAAGTAAGACTTCAGGGTCGTAAGCCAAAGCGCGTGCAATGGCAACCCTTTGTTGCATGCCTCCCGACAGATGGTGAGGATAAGAATCGACGAAACCGTCGAGCTTTACTAAGCTCAAGTACTCTCTGGCCTTCTCATCACAGGTAGTCTTATCGACCCCCTTCATTTCTAGCCCAAAAGCAACATTTTCTAATGCGGTACGCCAAGGAAAAAGTTGCGCGAAGTCTTGAAAGACAATTCCCCTGTCGCTTCCATAGCCCGTAATACATCGGCCCCCGATTCGGACTTCGCCCTTGGTGGGACTAAGAAAACCAGCCAGAATATTTAAGAGTGTTGATTTGCCACAGCCGCTTGGACCAATAAGACAGCAGAACTCAGACTGCTTTATCGATATGCTAGCCTCTTTGAGTGCTAAAACTCGTTGCGCATCAGTTAAATACTCGAGCGAGACGTTATCAATTTCAATATGTTGCATATTCAAGATGCTTCCGTTTGTTTTTTGAGCATTCCCCACTTCACAACAGTGTATTTTTCGATCTTCGCCAATACAAATTTTTCAAAAATGTATCCAATTATTCCGATCACCAAAACGGATGCGAGCATAACGTCTGTACTCAAGAATTCTTTGGAGTCAAAAATTACCCAGCCCAGTCCCCAGTCAGATGCCGCAATCATTTCTGCACCGATAACAGCAATCCATGCCCTTTGGAAAGACTGCCGGACGCCGGAAATTATGAAAGTCGATGCGCCCGGAATTATCACAAACCAAAATAGCTGCCGGGAGCTAGCTCCCAAAGATTGCCCAGCACGTATCCATAAACTAGAGACTGAGCGCACACCCGTCCATGTATTCAAAACCATCGGGAAACATGCTGCATAAAAAACAACCAAAATAGTCGTGGTGTCGCCGAGTCCGAACCACAAAATAAAAATTGGTACCCAGGCCAGAGACGGGATAGGCATAAACACGCTTACCAAAGGCATGAAAAAATTTTCCACTGCTTTGTTCCGCGCCATTAAGATGCCCAGCGGTAAGGCAATCGCAATTGCAAGCGCCCAGCCAATCAAGACCCTAAGAAGGGTATGACCAGCATGAGAAAACATTGTTCCATCAAGACCCATATCAGAGAAGGTTGACAGAATAACCAAAAGCTCCGGCATGAGCGCCTTCGCAAAAGCCCCAGATTGAGAGACGATCTGGTAAATCGAAAGCCCAATGACTAAAGACATGAGTCCGCGAACTAAGGTCGCGTAAGCCTGGAGTCCCTTCTCTTGAGTCATGCTGTCATCATCCCCCAGCGCACAACGGTGTAACGCTCAATTTGCTTGAACACGACACCCTCGAGGAGAAGGCCGGTCAGGCCTATCACTGCAATCCCCGCCAGCATAATGTCTGTATTCATAAACTCTCGAGCACCAAATATCAGCCAGCCTAGACCCCAAGGAACTGCAGCGAGCATTTCCGCAGCTACTAAAATTCGCCAACCCTGAGCAAGACCAAGGCGAAGCCCAGTAAGTATGTGGGGTAGCGCCGCCGGAAAAATAACTTTTCGGAAGATAACCTGTTCGGATGCACCGAGAGCCCTCGCCGAACGAATCCAAAGCTCCTTAACACCCTTCACGCCAGCCCAGGTATTTAAAACAATTGGGAAAAAAGTTACGAAGCCTACTAGGACTATTATTGAAACGTTGCCAAGCCCAAACCAGAGCATGAAAAGCGGGGCATAAGCCAACCCCGGTATTGGAGCAAAAATACTGACCCATGGGGAAAGCAGATCCTCAACACGTTTGTTCGTCCCCATTAATAGCCCCATAAGAATCCCAAGGGTAGCTCCCAGAAGGGTTCCTAAGAGAAGTCTTAGCAGCGTCTGGTATGCGTGCACAAACACAATGCCAGATTCGACAAGCTTCAAAAGCGCCGCGGCGATAGTTTGAAGATTTGGAAATAGGCGTTCGGGGAACAAGCCGGAGAGGGCCATCGTTTGCCAGACGAGTCCCACCACAACAAACGGAAACAAAAAGCGAAGAGGATTTACCAAACAAGCTCCTGCCATTGAATTTAATGGGCCAAGGATGTCATAAGTTTGAGAAGCTGTAAGCTAGTGGAAGTACCAATGGCTGTCTTGCTCGGTGTTAAAGATTTAAAGCCTGCCGTAATCTTCTTAGTGTGTAATGCTCATCTTTATGAGGTTACTACGGACATCTTTTAAATGATGATGGGTGTTTTGCGTGTGGGGCAGTGAGCTCTTTCCATCCGGAGTGGGATTGGCTATTGCCCTTGCAGGCCTTTTTCTCGGAGGATTCTCAAAGGGCGCACTCGGAGTTGGCCTCCCGCTTATTTCTGTTCCAATCTTAGCGCTATCTATGCCAGTGGCTAGCACCGTAGCCATCATGACAATCCCCATATTGCTGACAAACGCTCATCAAGCCTTACGGGGTGGTTTGCTGCCGGAGGTTATTCGTCGTTACGGAACCGTCGGAATCGGCATGGTGATAGGTACGGCGATTGGCTCCCAAATTTTAATTAGCCTAGAGGAAAAGACGCTTTATTTAATTATGGGGCTCCTAGTACTTAGCCTTCCTGCGGCGCGGTTACTTCGTATTGATCGCAGTATTCAGCCCAGGACCCAACGTTGGCTTGGACCACTTTTTGGCCTTTTGGGTGGAACCGTGGGAGGAATCTCAGGATTCTGGGGGCCGATTATTCTCGTTTATCTGGTGGCTCTTCGAATGCCCAAAGATCTTTTCGCAGCAACGGTGGGTTTCCTTTTTTCTATAGCGAGCATCGCGATGTCCGTTTTTCTGTCTAGTCATGGGGTAATGGACAGTGAGCATCTGGGTGCCTCCGCTCTAGCCTGCATTCCAGTATTCGCCGGAATTTACCTCGGTCAACGTTTACGTAATAAGATAAGTCAGGTTCAGTTTGATCGTGCACTCTCCTTAACAATGGCGATCATCGGATTTAGTCTTCTATACAGGTCAACCGCATAGACAGATGTCTGAATTTTTATGGGAGATAGTTAATTGAATAATTTGAGTGCCATTGACCTAAGCGAATACAACCAATGGGCAAACAGGACTCTTATTGAGGCTCTGGAAAAAATACCCTCCAAAGAGCTAACTCGCCCGCGTGTCTCTCTCTTTAGGGATATCTGTCACACCCTGAACCATATGCTGGTCATTGGGAGGATCTGGAGAGGTCATCTTGAGGGTCAAGACCACGGGTACACAGCCCGTAATACCCCAAGCTATCCAACGTTTCCCGACTTAGCGAAGCAACTTGCAGACATCGATGACTGGTACGTAGCCTGGGCGAGGCAGAGACAGTTAGGAGACCTGGAAAATTTGATTTCATTTCTTTATGTCAATGGCGAACCTGGTCATATGACAGAAGGGCAGATACTCCAACACGTGGTCATGCATAACTGTTATCACCGTGGTTACGTCGGCGACTTCATGTTCCAGGTCGAGGGGCATCGTGCCCCGCAAATGGACTTCAGCGTCTATTGCACAGGCCATAAAATGAAAGCCCCAGTAAAACCCAACGATGTCCCAATCTAAACCTTTGAACAAAGATGGGTCCTGTGTGAACGGGCTAATTACTGGATAACCATCACCGCCAAGACACTATCAAACTCATGAGTAACCAGGTTGATGTTGTGCTTGTTGTAGGCAGCAAAGCCAGCTCCAACAGCAACCGACTGCGTGACGTGACCTCCTCCCACGGATTGGACACAGTGAATCTAGAAAATCCGGCTGGGTTGAGAGTCATAAAACTTGGTTGCAAACAGCACGGGTGCGGCGTCATCCAGTGAGGAGTGCGGTCGAACGTGATTATAGTCCTGCCTCCAGGTTTTCAATCTTTTTGCAGGCGTCTTCGAGTGACATGAACCAATTGGTATTGAGGCACTCATCCCGAAAGCTACCATTGAAAGATTCGATAAAAGGGTTATCGGTCGGCTTTTCTGGGCGAGAGAAGTGCAGTGTTACGCCACTCTCATACGCCCATTTATCGAGTGCTAAAGAGATAAACTCCGGCCCGTTGTCCGCCTGGGTACGGATCGGATGGGCACCTCTTTCTTCACGGATCTTGGTGAGCACACGAACCACATCCTCGCCCGTTAATGACTGGCCGACTTCAATGGCAAGGCACTCACGTGTGAAGTTATCGACCACCGTTAATGCACGAAACTTCTTCCCATCAAATAGAGCATCGGAGACAAAATCCATTCTCCAACTCTGGTTGGGAGCAGTAAGTTCGATTCGATCCATACGGTTAGCAGCAGCCTTTCGTCGCCTTGGTCTTTTCGTTCGAAGGTTAAGCCCCTCGGCCTTGTAGAGCCTGTAGATCCTCTTATGATTCACCTTCCAACCCTCGCGT
>Ga0222714_10006161_pt1 | contig 11249 bp, 11 predicted proteins | sample C33_3DmetaG_FD_165048 | JGI IMG/M metagenome (GOLD analysis project Ga0222714, IMG submission 165048) | Estuarine water microbial communities from San Francisco Bay, California, United States - C33_3D | ecosystem: Environmental > Aquatic > Marine > Unclassified | place: USA: California... | reverse complement strand
CGGTATTTTTATTGATAAACACCGGCATGATTGAAATATTTAATCGTTATTGGAAAGAACTACCAATCAACGATATAATCAGATAAAGAGAACACAATATATATTGTAATCAAAATGGAGAACGAGGACATAAATAATGAGATAAACATAAACAAAATATTCGAAGAGGCAATAAAAGACCCGAGTTTGTTTTCAACAATAGATATCGAAAAGTTGCTCAATACACTAGAAACGGATAAAAATGATTATTTAGAAAGTAAAACGATGCAAAGTATAATTGATGAAATATATGAAACAGTATATAGACAAATACCGACATTAACCACAGTTCAAGCCGTATGTAAAAAATTAGCAGGATATCGTTATGTAGATGAAATAAATGAATTACATAAAGGAAAACACGTGAGATGGATTCGCAATAATGGCGATACATTAACCAATGGTGGCATAGTTGTCGACATCAAATTTTTAGATAATGGAACACAGGTTATGTGCAAGAATTCAATGAATCGGTTTATACAATATAAATTCGACGAGTGTATTACATTTCAAAAACTAACAACCGATGAACAGCTAATATTGATGGCGTATGAGCATACCCAAAGTAACTAACGCACATAGGCTTTGCGGGTTAAATGCCCAAAACGTTGTTTTACTTTTTTAGTTCGCGCATTTGCATTCGCGATATAAAAGAAATCGCGCAAATGATACATTAGTTTTTGAGCAATCAAGATATCCAGTTCTAGGTCTTTTATACGGGGGTTTCCAACATTGTATATGTCTCGTTCAATAAAGTAGTTCAATAGATAATTTTTCAATACATCTTTATTTGTATTGGAGAGGGTTAATATTAAAGACGATGATATAAATCGTTGTATAATTTCTTGCGTCGATAAATGATGAATATATGATTTTGGTTGAATATAATAGACGCGTTCTTGTTTCATATCCGGATATTGTGAATTATCTAAGAAGAAGATTTCAGTACTTTTGGGCAATAACGTGCATTTAATAAAATCGGAATGTGTTTTTGAATGGGTAGTTCTCGACATCTCAACACGGCGATTATTAATTTTAAAGGCGTGAATAATTTGGTTAAAAACGACACATTTTGAGTTCAACGTATAATCAAAGTACTTTGATATACGTTCTACCCAACCAATTTCACACTGGTTATTTGTATATATGAAAATGTTACTACATTCACCCGTTCCTTTTTTCTCCATTAAGTATTTTAATATTGGAATTATTCCGTAACGCAAAAATTCTGGGTACAAATCTAATAATCGATTAAATTCAATTGGATTATTATGACCTGTATATTCTTGTAATGCGCACCATAATGTCTCTAAATCAGTAAATGAACCAAGGGTTTCGTCCAAATCAAATGCAATAACGCGTGGATTGAGTCGTCGTTTCTTCTTATGAAAATATTTTCCTTTGTATATTTTATAATGGAAATTGGTAAACATGTATGAATTCTATAAGATAAACTATTATATTATAGACTACAAAATTATAAATATCCGGATTACTTTCCGGTTGAACCAAACCCCCCGGCGCCTCTTTCTGATGTAGATAGATCTTCCTCATCGACAATAATTACATAAACAGGACATAAGGTAGGATGGCACGCTTGCAATAATCTAGTATGTCGCGAAACGTCAAACCGAGTGATACCATTATCATAGTTTAACCATCTAAATGCTCCAATCAAATTGCCACGATACCCGGAATCAATAATGCCAGTGTGATTTGCCAACATTAACGGCGTCTTTGAAATACTAGAACGCGGATATACAGTAAATGCACAACCCGAAAATGCATTGGTAGCACAATCCACATACAACATTTCAGTCTTGACATTTAGATCCACAAATTTAGTTACAAATCCAGTATCAAATGTAACATCTTGTGGAAACAATAAATCAAACCCAGAATCCGGATAGAATCGCTCCATCATATTTTTATTATGGTTATCTACCATCTCTGTATATTTTGATGTAAGATCATTGTCCTGGATAGCTAATTTCAAAATCGCAAAATTATCACACACATTAGTATTGGTAGCAATATACCGGTTAAGCTTCACAGAAGTAATGATGTTATCTATCTGCATAATCAATATAACAATAGTAACTACATATTTCTATATTGATTTTGTGTAAATACTTAGGCGTTCATTTTTTTGTATTCGCGCCACGAAATCGATTTTCCAGCATTGGGGTCGGCGCGTTCTCCCTCGTGTTGTTTATCCAGATTTTCCAGACGTTTTGTAGCACTATCAACATATAATTCTTTTAGGATTTTGCCAACCATTACAGAACCTTCGTGTTGGTCAGTCTTTCCATCTTCAATCAACTTCAACACCGTTAGCAATTTAGTCATAATCGTTAGGTCAAGTTCATCATCCATCAATTTATTAAAGATATCAGTATAATTGTTATATAAAAAACTACAATTCGTTTGACATAAGGTCTTAAACTCATCTGGACTATTTTTTTTTAGTTCTGCGTGAGTATTTTTAAGATTATTTAATGCACGCACGTCATCTCGCATAGGTACGCTATGTTTAACCTTGCGAATGGTTGACGTATTATCCTCGCCCTCCATTTCAGTAACCAATTTCTTTAAATTTAAACGTTCGTGGTCACTTAAATTTGCCATATCGTCTTCAATATTAATATAGTAGTTTGCGGTATTATTTTTATGTCTATTTTAGGTTAAACTATTTATCGTGATTGAGTTATCATAAGTAATTTAGCAATTGAATCCTCCAAAAATAGGAATAAAATCTTAGAATTATATATAATAATAAACAATGTTACAACTTGATTATATGCAAATATTCTTGGGAGGGTTTATACTCTTTATAATTATGTTTTCGCTATGCACAAGCATACACGTTGTACCTTATTCTCGTGATAATCTGTTTGCAATCGATTTTCCATATGAGGGGTTTAAAGCACTTCATTCCGAAAATTGCCGTTGTGGGTGTAAGAATGAATCATTTTCTGGATGTGACCCAAAGAAAAAAAACGTTGAGTGTGGTTATAAAAATGAAAACAAGGAATGTATAAAAGTACACGGTTTTACTGATTTATACTGCCCTCCAAGTCACGCGCCCAGGTATTTTGACAAGTTTTTAGGTACAACTGGTGGCGGATCCGGAAACAGTTATGGATTGTCTAATTCCAAAGGGGGGCTGCAATTATCACAAGAACAAATCAAATTATTGACTACACGCGGCGGCAATTCTAGTGGAACCGTCAGCGAAGTGGTTAGTTAAGGCAGTAAAAATTCAAAATAAGAGAACAATTTATTTTGAATTATTCAAACAGAGATTTATTCCTTCATCGGTGTCTAACTTTACATTTTCACTGAGCCAAGTTAGCAAGTATTATTTTACACTTTTTTCCTTTTACACATTTTAACGTTTCATCCGCTGTGTTTGAACTAAATATTTATTTGTTTATTTGTCTACTCTTACGATTATGTTTGCGTCTTTTTCTGGTGAGTTTTCCTCCCAAAAATTTTTTGATTTCTCCAACACCAGGTCCTTGTCCTTCTTTCAGAGACAATACTTTTCTAACTGATTCAGGCATCCTTTGTTTTTTTGTATTATCTAAAACGTCTTCATGAAGATTTGTTAAATTCTTTTTATCTATTGAACGTTTAACATTTGGTTGTTTATGATTATATACACTATTATAGAACATATTTTCCATATTGGGCACATTAGACACATCCCAATTATCTATTGGTTGGTTAAATTCAGAATTAGTAGCGAACATATATGCCATATTGGTGACCTTCGACACGTCCCAATTGCCGATTGGTTGGTTAAAAAAACCAAAAGCGAACATACTTTCCATATTGGTGACATTTGACACGTCCCAATTTCCAATCGGTTGGTTAAAGAGAGCCCCTTCGAACATACTTTGCATATTGGTAACATTCGACACGTCCCAATTTCCAATCGGTTGGTTAAATAATTTAGCTTTATAGAACATATATGACATATTGGTGACATTCGACACATCCCAATTGCCTATCTCTTGGTAAAAGTATGGTGTAAGACTGAACATAAGTGCCATATTAGTGACATTTGACACATTCCAATTACCAATCGGTTGGTTAAATCTAGATTTATAGAACATACTTTGCATATTGGTAACATTCGACACGTCCCAATTTCCAATCGGTTGGTTAAATAATTCAGCATTATAGAACATACTTCGCATATTGGTCACTTTCGAGACATTCCAATTACTAATATCTTCATTAAAAGAACCCAAATCTTTAAATAATTCACTCATATCTTCGATATTAGAAGTATCCCAGTCTGAAATATTTCCTAAACCTTCTTTATTACCTCTAACCCATTTTCTCACCGCATCCTTTAATTCATCGGTTGTTCTTGGAGTAAATGTCGTACCCCCATTTTGCCTTCTAGAATGCGTTTTTCTTCTGTATTTCCTTGACTTATTTTTATTATGCGTAGGTGTGTGTGCCATTGATATATATATAGATTATTATATTCACCTATTATGATCAAATGTTAATCCGCAATGTTCGCAGTAATATATAGTTTGACTGCGATTTTCGGTAATATCAATCATATCAGAAATTATACAATGATTACAGTGTTTATTCAAATAGGCATCGATCATATTTAAAATAAGTTTATATTCCACGCTTTGATTTTGGCGGTGCAATCCATCTAAGTGATATTTTGCTTGTATCATACGCTCAACATCGGTCTCAATAGATTCCATTGTAGTAATTACATAATATAGAAAAAAATATTTATATTTCTTTTATTCAAATATCTATTGTGGGGTATTAGACTATTTACACATACATTGCTAACATACTTTGGTTATGTTTTTGTTCATTCTTAATAATGATATCAACTTCTTTCTTAGTTACAGTAAATGGGAATGTAACTTGTAAATCGATATCGATACCAGAGATCTTAGTATCTGGTTTCATTAATCTGAATAGATTGAGCTTAGTATGAATGATTTCTAGACATCTCTTTAAATTTCGTACTCCGGATTCCTGATTTGTCAATAATTCATTTGAAATGATATATTGTAATGTTTCATCGGGAATAATAACGTCACCTTCTTTGAAATTTACTTGTTCTATAATTTTTGGTAAGAGGTGGTTGCGTGCGATTATAACTTTTTCCTTAGCATCATAACCTTTGGTTTCGATACGATACATACGATCACGTAAGATTGGATTGACTTTACTTTCGTCATTGTAACTGAAAATAAATAGACACTTACTTAAATCGAAATCAACCTCAGAGAAGTACTTATCATGGAATTGACTATTTTGCGAAGTATCCGTAAGATGAGTAAGAATGCCGACAATTTCTTCGCCCCGTGGAGTATCACTGATCTTATCTAATTCATCAAAGTAAATGACTGGATTCATACACTTGCTATTCATTAGAATCTGAACAATTTTACCCCAAGTACTACCTTCGTATGTATATGAATGTCCTTCTAAGAAACTACTGTCACCAGTTCCACCCAATGCAATAAACGCAAATTCACGTCCAAGAATTTTACTAATGCCGTCTTTTACCAAAGTGGTTTTTCCTGTACCCATTGGTCCTTTAATTGCAATTGCGGTTCCCATAGCCGATGGGTTTGAAATCCATTGTCCAATCATTTGCATAATTTGAAGCTTTGCATCATTTAGACCGTATACACAATTATTTAGTGTAGTCATTGCATTATTCATATATTCGTGACAATTTTCAATACCATCGTCTATTGTAATTCGTAGATCTTGATAAACTCCAAACGGGATTTTCATAAATGCGTCCACCCAGTTTTTAATCTTATAATATTCATTGTCGCTCGGATCCATTGATCGCAACACATTTAATTTTTGCATTGCAACTGCTTTAAATTTAGCAGGCATTATAGAATCAAGCAATGTTAAACGATATGGCTTAGTGATATTAATATAACCATTAATTTCTTTCAAATCTTTCATTACACGAAGCTGTTCTTTGTTAGAGAGCTTCTTCTTGAAATAATCGATTTCATTGGTTTGTTTCTTGTCGGAATGAATAAGCTTATGATATTTTTTGGCATTATTAATACGAGATTTTTTGATTAATTTTTTAATTGATGAATCACAGTCGCGAATAGCTTTTTGCAAAACTTTACTATTCGGCTTTTTATTTAACTGAACGGATAAATTTTTCTTTGTATCAATCAAATCTAAATATTCTTGTTCAACATCGGTTAATTCAATATCATCTTCGTCGTCTGTTTTAATTTGTACATTCTTTTTGTTTTTCTTATCTTTCTGTGTTTTTTTACTACTGCCAGTATCAGGTACGTCAACCGTTTCATATGCTTCCTTCATAAACATCTTTTCGTCATCACTATCACATTCTGCATCATCTTCTTCTTCATTATAGTCGTCTACGGCGGGTTGTCCATCCATTCCATCCAAGAATAGAATATTGTACATTCCTTCGTCTTCTTCGCCTTCATCATAGTCGTCGTCATACTCGGATGATTCGTCATCGTAATCATCATCATCCTCATCATTTGCATTCTCGTCATCATCTTGATGGGTTGCTTTGCGGTTTTTCTTTGCAGATGGTTTCTTTGTATGCGATTTCTTATTTGTTTTCTTGTTTGTTTTCTTATTTGCCTTATGCTTAGTTGGGGTTGTTTCTTCTTTTTCTGACTGTTTTGCGCGGTGAGTCATGTATTTAGAAGGGAAAATCTGAGAAACAATTTTTTGAATTTCTGCACGACTGATACGGGTATTCTCAACATCCTCATCTTCGTCATCTTCGTCATCTTCGTCATCTTCGTCATCTTCGTCATCTTCATCTTCATCTTCATCTTCATCTTCGGTATCTTCAATGTCTTCATCGTCGTCATCATCATCCGTGTTTTTATCTAAAAGATGACTATTACTTCTAGTACGTCTTTTATGTTTAGGCGGTTCATAGGTAGAATCAGACGCGGTTTCGTAATCAGAATTATCGCTGTCTGAATCTCCCGTATTTTTTCTAAGTTTCTTTTTCTTATCGACTTGTTTTTTTTTGGAACCGGCTGCAGAAGCTTTGGTTAAGAATTGTTTGTTTGCGGGCATGATTGTTATGATTGAAATAAACTAATTGAATAGTTAAATGGTTACTATTAATAGAGTAGTAGAGGATGTTTCAATTTTTTACACAAAAATATAGAGAGCATTGTTAGAAAATTGAAATAACAATATAAAAAATATAAACAGTATAATTATAGGGAGAATCGAAGTATGTCGTCACAAATGTCTAGTAGAAACGAACAGAAGATGCCTTCACGGATTATTGGTGTACAATTTAGTATGTTGTCGCCAGAAGAAATCCGTAGAAGCTCAGTTGTAGAAGTTACTAGTCGTGATACATATAAAAATAACGCCCCAGAACCGAATGGATTATTTGACCCACGAATGGGTGTATTGGAACCACGTACAATCTGTCCCACCGACGGTTATACGTATATTGACACGCCGGGTTATTTTGGTCATATCGAACTAGCCCGTCCAGTGTTATTTATTCAACATATCAAAGAAATTATGAAAATTAGCAAATGCATCTGTTTTAAATGTAGTAAATTAAAAATGAATAAAATCAACATAAACACGCGATGGATATGCCGGCATCAAAGCGATGGGATTACGTATATAATATTGCATCAAAAGTCAAACGTTGCGGCGATAATATTGAAGACGGATGTGGATGCAAGCAGCCGGACAAGGTTAAACTAGATGGAATGGCAACGATTCAAGCAATTTGGGAAAATATCGATACTGACAACAGTGAAAATGAATCAAAGTCGATTACCCTGAGACTAACTCCAGAGTTGTTGTTAAAGAATTTTCATCGAATTTCAGACGAGGATATCACATATATGGGATTTAGTCCATTATGGTCTCGTCCGGAATGGATGATTTGCCAAGTATTGCCGGTTCCGCCGCCAGCGATGCGTCCATCTGTAAAACACGATGCTCAACAGCGAAGTGAAGACGATCTGACTCATATTTATAGCAATATCATTAAATACAATAAAGATTTGGCAGATAAGATCGCAAGCAACGCATCTCCAAATGTGATAGAAGGATTGACAACTCAACTGCAATATTTCATAGCCATGATAGTAAATAATAAAGTGAAGGGAGCGGATAGTTTGAGACAACGGTCTGGGCGTCCGCTCCAATGTATTATGGGTAGGTTAAACAGTAAAAATGGACGTATCAGAGGTAATCTCATGGGCAAGCGTGTTGATTTCAGTGCTCGTTCTGTTATTACTGGCGATCCGAATCTATCTATTCGTCAGCTGGGAGTTCCTATGAAAATTGCCAAAAATATTACTAAGCCGATTATGGTAAATGACCTTAATCGTGACTTCTTGATGAAGTTGGTTCAGAATGGACCAGAAGAATATCCAGGCGCTAAAATTTTGGAACGCAAAAACGGTGAAAATATTTCACTTAGATACGTTGATCGTTTATCCATTAAATTGGATAATGGCGACATCGTCCATCGTCATATGATGGATGGTGATGCCGTGCTGTTTAATAGACAGCCTAGTCTTCATAGGATGAGTATGATGTGTCATATCGTCAAGATTATGAAGAAAGGTGACACGTTCCGTATGAACGTCGGTGACACCAAGCCTTACAATGCCGATAAGTTTTTGAAAATTTCCGCTGCATAAATGCAGTCATAATAATCAATGTTGGCAACAGGGGAACTTAAACGGTTGCAATCCCCTAGTGTATAAAATAATATATTTATAGGAACTACTTAAAGATATGTCGTCATATATATTATAAATGACTGACACGAAACCAATAATTGTCAATTCTATAACTAAAACCTGCTCAAAATGCTCCAATACAAAAGATGTAAATCTCTTTATAAAAGAGAGGAATATCTGCAAATCATGTGATAATAATAGAAAAAAACTTCAATACCATAATAGTGGCGAAACTACTGGCGATAAGACGTGCAAACAATGTTCTGTTTCTAAGGACATCTCAGAATTCATTAAGAACCGAAATACGTGCAAAGATTGTAACAATAACAAACGGAAGCATAAATATCAAACAGATGAAGCTCACCGATTGCAACTTATTCAACACGCAACTACGTTCAAAACGAATAAACGGATTGAAAGACAAGATATAGAAAGGTTGCATCAAGAAATTATCGGCGTTGATAATACAAAATGTCGCTATTGTTGTGAAATTAAACCAAATACCAGATTTCGCACGAATAGAGTTAAATGCAAAGATTGTGAGCGTGATGACCCGAACGAAAAGTTTAAACGATACGTTCGGAACCGCATTCATAACTGCTTACTCAGCCGGAAAGATAGAGGTTCAATTGAATATCTTGGTTGTTCGTTAAATAACTATATGAGTTGGATAACAACGTATTCTGATGTCTATAACTTGGATAATCACGGCAAAGCTTGGCACATAGACCACGTGATACCGCTATCTAAATTCAACCTAGATAATCCAGATGAACAGTTGTTAGCATTTAATTGGATCAATACAATGCCTCTATCGTGTAAAGAAAACTTACAAAAAGGTAATAAAATAATATCATCACAGGTATTAGAGCACTTTGAAAAAATAAAAAAATACCACATTGACAATAATTTAGAAGTTCCAAATGAATATATTAATTTATATGCCACACACCTTGTTGTTCGGGAAGTTCCTAAAGATATCACTACCACCCTGTAATGGAAACATTATAAGGGGAACACGGTTAATAGCCGTACCCAATGGTAATAATGTGATATATGAGAGTTTTATACGGGGATAAAACTTGAAATGGATAATCCGCAGCGTTACAGTCTAAGTCCGATATGGTAGGATATGACTGGCGTTCAGAGACTGAACGGGTGTGGGTGAGTTATGATAGACTAGCCATCTTGAACTTGCTTAAGATACAGTCCGGCCCTATGGGAAACCACTGGGAATAACCGTTTGATGGAGACGAGATGAATATGCACATGGCTCAGAATGTGTTGGCAGAAACAGAATTAAGACATTTGGCGGCAATCCCGTACCAGATCATTAGTCCTGCCGGAAACGCCCCGATAATTGGTATTTACCAAGATTCATTATTGGGGTCGTATCGTATAACGCGTCCAAACATAAGTTTTGCGCCGCGTGATGCGATGAATTTGTTGATGATGTTCCCGAAAGTGAATGTAAATGAACTACGTGAATTATCATCGGGTAAGGATGGCAAGATATCAAGTTTTGATGTAATATCGCAAATCTTGCCCCCCCTAACAATGAAATATAAAACAAAGTTATTTGATGATGATGAGGATTATGCAACATCGAATAATGTACTAGAAATACGTAACGGAAAATATATTCGTGGTCAAATCGAGAAATCGGTGTTAGGATCAGCGAGTAAGGGAATTATTCATAGAGCGAATAATGATTTCGGGAATATACAAGCGTGTGATTTTATCGATGATATGCAGAACATTGTAACTGAATATATGAAATCAAGTTCATTCAGTGTCGGCATAAGTGATTTGGTAGCTAACCGTAAAACCCAAGATGCGATTATTCAAGAAATCGCAAAACAGAAACAGGAGGTGCAATCATTGCTCGAACGCGTTCACTTAGGAACATTTGAGAATAATACATCTGCCACAAATTACGCCGAGTTTGAGACAAATGTAAATAATATTCTAAACGAGGCAACGAATCAGGCAGGTAAGATTAGTCGTAAATCGTTGAGCAAAGATAATCGATTCCTTATGATCGTAAATTCTGGTTCGAAGGGTTCGCTTATTAATATTTCCCAGATGATTTCGTGTTTGGGTCAGACGAATATTGATGGACAACGCATTCAGTATGGATTTGATGACAGAACGTTGCCGCATTTCAACAAATTCGATGATTCTCCTAACGCCCGTGGATTTATTGAAAATTCGTATATATCGGGTCTAACCGCACCAGAGCTATTCTTCCACGCTATGGGCGGTCGCATTGGTCTAATTGATACTGCGGTCAAGACTTCTCAGACTGGTTATATTCAGCGTAGGCTAATTAAAGGTTTGGAAGACTTGAAGGTAGAATATGATATGACGGTTAGAAATAACAAGGGCAAGATTGTCCAATTTGCATATGGAGATGATGGTTTCGAATCAACCAAAACTGAAAATCAAATTATTCCTTTG
>Ga0222714_10006160_pt1 | contig 11249 bp, 15 predicted proteins | sample C33_3DmetaG_FD_165048 | JGI IMG/M metagenome (GOLD analysis project Ga0222714, IMG submission 165048) | Estuarine water microbial communities from San Francisco Bay, California, United States - C33_3D | ecosystem: Environmental > Aquatic > Marine > Unclassified | place: USA: California... | reverse complement strand
GAGGCCGACAGTTTATCGGAGTCGGCGCAATCCCGGCGCGACGGGCTTGCGCCGTAGGGGATCGGACGGCGGTTACCCGAGATGCGCCGACAGGCGCTCGGCCAGCGTCATGGCGACCTCGTCCGGTTGCGCGTCGACACCCAGGCTGGCCATGTCGACGGTGCGCAGGCCCGGGTAGCCGCAGGGGTCGATGCGCGAAAACGCAGCAAGATCCATCGCGACATTCAGCGCCGCGCCGTGATAGCTGCAACCGCTGCTGATCTTGATGCCGAGCGCGGCGATTTTGGCGAAGCCGGCGAAGTTCCCCTCGCCCCCGGGTAGCGGCACATAGACGCCCGGCGCGCCGGGCACGCGCCGCGCATCGATGTCCCAGCCGGCCAGCGTCTGGATCAGTGCCTGCTCGATCCGGAACACCAGCTCCTTGACGCCGAGCCCTCGTCGGCGAAGGTCGACAAGTGTGTAAGCGATCACTTGCCCTGGGCCATGATAAGTGACCTGACCACCGCGCTCGGTCTTCTCGATCGGGATCGGACCGGGATCGAGCAGATGATTCGCACGGCCTGCAAGCCCGAGCGTGAAGACCGGTGGGTGCTGCAACAGCCAGAATTCGTCCGGCGTATCGGGGGTGCGCGCACGCGTGAACTCGCGCATCCGCTCGAGCGTTTGCGCGTAGTCGGAAAGCCCGGGAAAGTGGCGGGTAATCGTCGACATGTTCGCGTGAGCTGGGCTCAGACCTGGGTTTGCGGCAAGCCCGCGAGCTTGTGCCTGCGCTCTGCGCGGCGGGCTGCGAGGCGCAGATACGCATTGTTGGTCACCAGCGCGCCGACGACAATCGCGGCGCCGATCAGCTCGCTCGAGCGGATTGTTGCGCCCTCGAGTGCCCGCATCGCAAACGTGAACACCGGCATCAGGTTGATCATCAGCATCGCATTGAGCGGCCCGATCCGTTGGGTGCCGGCGTTCCACAACAGCATCGCGATCAGGATCCCCGGAATGCCCAGGTAGCCGAGTCGCCAGCTGTGCTCGATCAGCTGGGCCCCGGTTGGCATTACCGCCAGCCCGATCGCCTGCAGCAGTCCCCAGACGATCAGGATCGCGGGCAGCGCCGTCAGGCAGCTGAGTGTGGAGATGCGCAATGACGACCAGCCACGCAGCTTTTCGACCATCAGCGCGTAGCCGACCCAGGCCGCGCTGCCGAGCAGGACCAGCGCATTGCCGATCAGCTCGTTTGCGCTGGAACGCATCAGTTCCGGCAGGCCGGTACCGCCGCGCGTCACGACGAATGCGACGCCAAGGAAGGCGGCGACCAGGCAGCACAGTGTGATCCAGGCCGGGCGGCGGCCTTTGAACAGCCATTGCGCAATGGCTGTCAGCGCCGGCTGCAGCGCGATGATGATCACCGTCACCTCCGGGCGGGTCATCGACAGGCCGGTGAACACCAGCAGCCCGGAGCCGGCCATGCCGATGACGCCGGCAGCCCAGATCAGTGTGCCGTGCCCATCGAAGCGCAGTGCGGCGCGTCCCTCGCGCCACAGCAGGATCGGCAGCATACCCACCACGGCCAGTCCATAGCGGGCCAGTGTGATCGTGTAGCCATCCAGGTCGAGCATCGCACTCTTGGCGATTGGCAGCTGCGTACCCCAGATCAGGACAGCGAAGAAGGCGAAGCCGAAGCCGGACGGAGAGGGATGGGTCACGCGTGAAAACCTGCGAGACGCCGGACATCGCCCGGCGCCGGGGTCAAAGGACGATGCGCACCAGCGGGTGCGCGCTGAGCGCGTTGTACAAGCCCTCGAGTTGGGCGCGCGATTGCAGGCGCACCACCGCGGTCAGGCTCAGGTAGGTGCCCTTGGAGGACACCCGCAGTTGCACCGTGGCCGGATCAAAGTCCGGCGCGTGCTCCAGGATCAGATCCGAGATCGTCTGCGCGAATTCGTCGACCCGCCGGCCCATGATCTTGAGCGGGAAGTCGACCGGAAATTCGAGCAACTGCTCAAGGCGGTCGAACGCGGAAGAATCGGTCATCGATGCGTGCAACGACCGGTCTTAGCCGGTCTTGGCCTGCTGGTAGGCGGCGTACAGCTTTTCATACACCGGGCCCGGCCGGCCATCGCCGACGGGCTTGCCGTCCAGCGAGGTAATCGAGAGCACTTCGCGCGTGGCCGAGGTCAGCAGCAACTCATCGGCCGCCTGGACCTCCTCGCGCGTGATGCGGCGAATGTCCAGCGTGATGCCTGCTGTCGCACAGAGTTCCTCAACCAGACCGACCCGGATGCCCTCCAGGATCAGCCGATCGCGCGGCGGGCAGAACACGGTGTTGCCGCGCACCACCCAGATGTTGCTGGCCGAGCCCTCGGTGAGGTATCCGTCACGGAACATCACGCATTCGAAGGCCTGCGCCTCGACCGCGGCCTGTCGGGCCAGCACATTGCCAAGCAACGAGATCGACTTGATGTCGCAGTGAAGCCAGCGCTCGTCGGGCAGGCTGATTGCGCGAACACCGGTCGCGCGCAGCGCGTCGGCCACCGGCACGAACTGGCTGCTCATCGCGAACACCGTGGGTTGCACATCCTTCGGAAATGCATGGTCGCGCCGGGCCACGCCACGGGTGACCTGGATGTAGACGAACTGGTCCTGCCACGGATGGCGGGCGATCAGTTCATGGACCAGTTCGGTCCAGCCGGCCTCGTCGCGAGGATTGGTGATCCCGATCGCCTGCAGGCTGCCGCCCAGCCGTTTGAGGTGCTGGCGCCAGCGAAAGGGCTTGCGCGCGTAGACCGGGACGACTTCGTAGATGCCGTCACCGAAAATGAAACCCCGGTCGAGCACCGGGACTCTTGCCTGGTCGAGCGGCAGAAATTCGCCGTTCAGGAATACGATTTGTGCGTCGTCGTTCATGATGTTGTCACGCGGTTGGCTATTTTTCGAACCACAGCCGGATCGTGTCCCAGGCACGCCTGAGCAGACCGGCCTCGTCGACGCTGGCCTGCGCGATCAGCGCCTGCTCGAGCAGCACCTTGTCGCCCTGACGGACCCTTAGCGTGCCGATCCGCTGGCCTTTGGTGATCGGCGCGATCAGCGGCTTGATGCGGTCGACCTCGGCCTTGAGCGATCCGGCCTGGCCTTGCGGTACCGTGATGAACAGATCCTGCGCAAGACCGGCTTTCACATCGGGTGCGGCCGCCTTCCAGACTTCCATCGTGGCCACCGGCTGATCCTTGCCAAACACCTTGACCGCATCGAAGTTCTGGAAACCCCAGTTCAGCAGCTTCTGGGATTCGATTGCCCGCGCCGACGACGAGGCCGCGCCGACGACCACGCTGAGCAGCCGGCGCTGGAATCCAGCTCCCGGCTGGTCGCGACGCGCTGACGCGATCAGGCAGTATCCGGCGGCCTCGGTGTGCCCGGTCTTGACGCCGTCGACGCTCGGGTCAATCGCGAGAAGCCGGTTGCGGTTCGGCTGGCGGATGTTGTTGTAGGTGTATTCGCGCTGCGAATACAGCCCGTACATCTGCGGGAAGTCGTTAATCAGGCGGGTTGCCAGAGTCGCAAGGTCGGCCGCGGTGCTGTAGTGCTCCGGATCCGGCAGGCCGGTGGCGTTGCGAAACTGGGTGTTCTTCATGCCCATGCGCAGCGCTTCGCGGTTCATTTGTTCGGCAAAGGTGCTCTCGGTGCCTGCCAGCGCCTCGGCCAGAATGATCGATGCGTCGTTGCCCGACTGGATGATCATGCCGTGCAGCAATTCGTCGACGGTGGCCGGCTTGGCCGGATCGACGAACATGCGCGAGCCGATTGCCTTCCAGGCGGCCTTCGAGACCGCAGGGCGCTGATCGAGTGCAAGACGCTTTTCGCGTATCGCGGTGAACGCAAGATAAGCGGTCATCAGCTTCGTGAGCGAAGCCGGTTCGATCTTCAGGTCGGGCTGGTGCGATCCGAGGATCTGACCGGTGGTCACGTCGAGCAGCAGCCACGAGCGCGCGGCGATCGACGGCGTTGCCGGCTGGGCAGCCACCGAGGCGGCGAACAGGCTCGCGAACAGCGTGGCGAGGAAAAGGCGAATAGCGATGCTCATTGGATGCGATGCGAAGGCGAGCCGGTCTGGGACTGTGTCGGCTGGGAGCTGGGGAACGAGGACGACGTAATGCAAACGTGCACCGGACGCGCCGAATCCCTCGCTTGCGTTCGTGATTATAGTCTGCCGCCCGTCAGCTGCCCGGGTGTTGATCGGGTTGGGCGTGCACCGCAAAGATCTCGCGCACGCGTGCGAGCACCCGCTGCATCGCTTCGTCTCCGGCCCGTCGGCCCAGGGTGTCGATCACATCGCGCAGCACGCGCCGCAGGACTTCGAGGTTCACGCAATCCTGGATCCTGGCATCCAGCACCAGTCCGTCGACCCCAAGCTCTTGCTCGAACATTCCGGCCAGCGCCCGCTGCATCAACCCAAGCCGTTCACGCTGCCTGCGCTCCTGCTCGCGCGCCTCGCGTTCGCTGGGTGCCTCGAGAACTCGGGAGGCGTGAATCAGGCCTTCGCTCAGAAGCGCCTCAATGATCGGCTCCAGCTCGCCAGGCCGGGCCAGCAGGGTCAGATCGCCGGTCGCCCGGCGCCCGTCGATCAGCCTCAGGATACGGCGCGAGCCATTGGCCAGCGTGCGAGCGCGATCCCGAAGCTCGGTCTCACCCTTGTCGGTGCGCGCATAGATGAGCCGTATGTCGAGCATGCCGGTGCTCAACTGGCGTGTGGGCTCAAGCTTCGCCGCGAACCCATTCGGTCACGAGCGTCTTGAGCAGCGGTAGCCGGCGATGAAAGAAGTGGTCTGCGCCCGGGATCACGACGATCGGCAATTCCTGCGGTCGGGCCCAGTCGAATGCACTGGCCAACGGAACCACATCGTCGAGCTCGCCATGCACGAGCAGGGTACGCACCTGCGGCTGCAGCACATCGAAGCGCGAGACCGCCGGCGCAATCAGCACCAGACCTTTAGGCGGCCGGCCCTCACTGGCGAGGCGTTGCGCGACCCGGCTTTGCACGAAGCCGCCGAACGAGAAGCCGGCCAGCAGCACCGGGGCATCGGGCGGGGCCGATGGGTCTGCCTGGGCCGCGGCGATCACCGCCATCAGATCGTCGGTCTCGCCCAGTCCTTCATCATGAACGCCTTCGCTCGCGCCGACGCCGCGGAAATTCGGACGCCAGCAGGCGTAGCCGACTGCCAGCAGCGCGCGCGCCAGCGTCTGGGCGACCTTGTTGTCCCGGGTACCTCCGAACAGCGGATGCGGATGCGCGATGACGGCAACACCCTGGCAAGCGCCTTGTGGCGGATCGAAGGCAACATCGATCCGGCCGGCCGGTCCGGCGAGCAAACGCAGCTGGGTCGCCGCGTTCATTCGAGGCGCAGGCGCTCGACTGGCTTGCCGTTGACCAGGTGCGAGTCGACGATCTCGTCGATGTCCTGCTCGTCCACGAAGGTGTACCAGACCCCTTCCGGATACACGACCGCGACCGGGCCGAGCTCGCAGCGATCCAGGCATCCGGCCTTGTTGACGCGGATCTGACCGGGCCCGGCCAGGCCCAGCTGCTTGATGCGTTGCTTGGCATAGCCCTGCAGGCGCTCGGCGTCATGCGACGCGCAGCACGGACGACTGGCATCGTCACGCTGGTTCAGGCAGAAGAAAATGTGGCGGCTGTAATGGCTCATTGTCCGCGGATTATAGAACCCAGGTTGCGCCCCGGGCGGAACAGCCTCCAGCCGCACCAGGCGATTGCCGCCAGAGGCCAGGCCAGATTGGCGGCCTGTAGCAGGCCGGTCAGGTTGCGCCATGCGCCATGGTCCCAGCGCCCGAGGGCAGACTGGTAGTAGGCATCCAGCGGGAAGACGCTGGTCAGCACGCCGGTCAGCACCAGGGCTCCGATGCAGATCGCCAGGCGAGTTTGGCGAAAGGCCGTGGTGAAGGCTGCGAGCAGCAGTGCCCCGGTCAGCATGCCGCCTTGTGCGCCGGCGCTCAGCCAGGCGAACGCATGTCCGGAGCCGACCAGGGCCGCCTCGGTCAGCGCGTGCATCACGCAGCCACCGGTGAGCAGTATCGCGGTGATCCAGCCCCGTGGCGCGTGTCGCGGAAAGACTTCGCGCACCAGCAGTCCAATCGCGACGATCGCGCAGGCGGTACCACTGGCTTCGATGAATACCGTGTAGTCGGCATGCAAGCGGATCGCATCGGCCGAGGCCGCCGCGCGCAGCGCGATCGGCATACCGGTCGCCTGCGCGTCGCCCGCCACGGTGTGCCAAAGCCAGGCCGCGGGCCGTGCGATGTCCCCATGGCCGAACAGCAGTCGCTGCGGATGCAGTTGCATCACGACCCAGGCGACCAGCAATGCGGGCCCGGTCGCGCCGCCCCGAACCCAGTGCTGGGACGACAGCCAGTGCCCGTGCTTGCCGGCAAGGCGCATGCTGCTTGTCATCAGCACCGCGCCTGCCAGTGCACCGGCGGTATTGGCCACCAGATCAGCCACTGAGGGAACACGTCCGGGCATGAAGTGCTGCAGGCCCTCGATCCCGACCGACATGATCGCGGCCGCGAGTGTGCAGCCGAGCGTCGTGCTCAACGCGGTTGCGCGCCCGCGCATTGACGCGCAGCACAGGGCGCCCATCGGCACGTACAGCAGCAGATTCGCGAGCAGGTCGAAGCCGGTCCAGTAGCGCGGCCAGCCATCGCTGATGAACGACAGCGCCGAGCCGCCGCTGGCCCGCCAGCCTGTCCAGGGATACAGCGATCCGTACAGCAGCGCGCACAGGTATGCGCCGAGCAGCATCCTGCTCAGCGTCGCGCGGCGGATCGTGGGCTCGAATCGCATCGGCGCTCGCTCGGTTCAGGGTCGGATCAGGCGAAGAATAGTCCCGCAGCGCGATTGTCGAGCCAATTTCATCAGCGCGTGGGCCTTGAGCAAGGTCTTTGTCCCGCCTGTCGGCATCCGGTTGTCCGCGGATCGACTATGATTTCGTCGTGAACAAGACGTTCGGCAAGGCGGGGGATGCCGCCATTGGGCAAGGCTTGCGGTCTGATGCGATCGCACAGGCCGCAGCGCTCGCTCCTGACTGTGTCGAATGCGTACCCAGCGTGGAGTCGACGAACCTCACGCTCATGTCGGCCTTGCTTGCCGGCGATCCGATTCTTCCCAGGGTGCTGGTTGCGTCGCGGCAAACCGCGGGTCGGGGCAGGCGCGGTCGAGTCTGGCTCAGCCAGGAGCCCGATTGCCTGACGATGTCGGTCAGCCTGCATCGGATTCGCAGTCACTCGCTGCCGACGCTCGCCGGACTGCCGCTGGCACTGGGTGTGGCAATCGCGCAGCTGCTGTCGCGAAACGTCCAGGGCATTCGGCTGAAATGGCCTAACGATCTTTTGCGCGACGATCGCAAGTTCGCGGGCATGCTGGTCGAAACTCGCATCGTCGATGGCTATGAGCGGGTTGTGATCGGGCTGGGGCTGAACTGGCGTCTGGCCGATGAGGTTGCCGATGCGCTTGGCGCAGTCGCGACCGGGTTGTTTGACGCGTTGCCGACCCCTTCGCAGCGAGAACAGCTGGCCGGACAGCTCGCTGGCGCGATGATCTCGGCGGCCCAGGCGTTTTTTGAGGCCGGATTCGACGATACCGCCGCGCGCTGGGAGCCGTTCGACTGGTTGCGCAATCGGTCGGTCGTGGTGCTCGGAGCCGGCGGCATCGAAATGGCAGGCGTTGCCGATGGCCTCGGGCCGGCTGGCGTTTTGCGCCTGCTCACCACGCAGGGAGTAAGGCTGATCGCCGCGGGAGATATCTCGGTGCGCGACGCGCGCGACCCCAGCTTGCAACAGGGTCGCGAGGGACTGCGATGAAGGGGCTGGCCTGGCTGCTGTTGTTGGCAAATCTGTTGGCGCTTGCCTGGTGGCAGGGCTGGCTCGACACATGGTTGCCGACCGGGCGTGAACCGCAGCGGCTGGCCGCCCAGGTGCAGCCACAACGGCTGCAGCCGGTGCCGGCCAGCGAACTCGAGGCGGCCAGGGCGAGTGTCGCCGAGCGCTGCATCGAGGTCGGCTTACTCGATGAAGGCACCCGGCAGCGGGTGGCGTCCTGGGCGCAGGGGCTGGCTGGCGTGCGCAGCGAGCCGCTGGTCGCAGGCTACCGGCTGATTTTCGCGCCGGGTACGCCGCAAGAGCAGATCAATGCGCGTTCTGCCGAGCTGGCCACTGTCGCAACTCGTGCTCCGACACCATGTCCGCTGCCCTGATGCCGGAGGCGGCGAATGTCTTTACCTACGGATCGCTGATGTATCCGCAGGTCTGGGAGCGTGTGGTGCGCGGCCGCTACCGCAGCGCGTTGGCGGCGCTCGACGGATTCCGGCGCCATGCGCTCGCCGGGGTGAGCTATCCCGGGGTGGTTGAGCAGCCGGACGCGCGGGTTCTCGGTCGGGTGTATTTCGATGTGCCGTCAGACGATCTCGCGCGGCTCGACGCATTCGAGTCCACCGAATACCAGCGGTGCGAGGCCGAGGTGGCATTGCTGGATACGCAGGCGCCACAGGCATCGCAGCCGGTTCGCGCGCAGCTCTATGTCTACCTGCGCCAGGCTCGGCTGTTACAACAGGATTGGGATCAGGCCCGGTTTGAGCGCGATCACCTTGCGGATTTCGCGCGTTTGCATCAGGCGGATGTCGCGCGCGGGCTTTAGCGGTCGCGTCGCGCTTTAGCTCGCAGCGCGAATGCGCTGCAGCATGCGGGTTGTCGATTGCTGGTGCAGAAACGGAATCGAATGCACCGTGCCGCCCCAGCCACGCACCTGGCTGGCACCGACGATCGCCTCGAGCGCCCAGTCTCCACCCTTGACGAGAATTTCCGGTCGCGCGGCAAGAATCGTCGACAGTGGCGTGTCTTCGTCGAACCAGGTGACCCAGTCAACGCAGCCAAGCGCAGCCAGCACCGCCATCCGGTCTTCGCAGCGATTGATCGGTCGATCGTCGCCCTTGCCGAGTCGGCGCACTGACGCATCGCTGTTGACGGCGACCAACAGGCTTGCGCCCAGCGCGCGCGCCTGGGCCAGATACGTGACGTGGCCGCGGTGTAGCAGGTCGAACACGCCGTTCGTGAAGACCAGCGGCCGGCGAGCATTGCTCAGACTTTCGGCCAGCGCGTCGGGTCGGACGATCTTGGCTTCGAACGCCGGCGACGCGAGCCCGGATTCGGTTTCGATCATCGGGCGAGGTCCATCAGACGCGGATCCTCCGGCAGTCAGGCAGCGGCCGACAGTGACTTGCGATACCGGTTGAGGTCCTGCAGGGTCTTGATCGGAGCTTCGAGCAGGATCGCGAGGTTGTGCAGGATACGATCCGCGACCTTGCCTTCCCAGACGGTGTCGAAACGGATTTGCTCGTCGAGCCAGCGATCGAGCCAATCAGGCTCTGGCAAGCGGCTTTGCACCGTGTCCTTGGGGAACAGCGCCTTGTTCACATGCAGATTGGTCGGATGCAGTGCCTTGGCGGTGCGCCGCGCGCTGGCCATCAGCATGCCGATCTTGGCGAAGGCGACCTTGGCGATATCGCCCTGCTTGGAGATGGCACGCTTCATGTACTGCAGGTAGGCGCCGCCGTGACGCGCTTCATCGCGCGAGATCGTGTCGTAGATCTGGCGGATGACCGGTTCGGTGTGCCACTCGGAGGCGCAGCGGTACCAGTGGTTCAGACGGATCTCGCCGCAAAAGTGCAGCATCAGGGTCTCGAGCGCCGGCGCCGGGTCAAACTCGAAGCGCACCGCATGCAACTCGTCTTCGCTTGGCACCAGGTCTGGACGGAAGCGGCGCAGGTACTCCATCAGCACCAGCGCATGCTTTTGCTCCTCGAAGAACCACACCGACATGAACGCGCAGAAGTCGCTGTCGTCGATGTTGTCGCGCAGGAACATCTCGGTGGCCGGCAGCGCCGCCCACTCGGTGATCGCGTTCATCTTGATGGTCTGGGCCTGTTCGTCGGACAGCAACGAGGCGTCAAACGCGCTCCAGTCGATGTCGTCCTCAAGGCTCCAGCGCACGCGCTCAAAAGACTTGAAAAGCTCGGGATAAAGCATGGTGCACCGTGATAGCTAACCCTTCATTATATCGTGGGGGTGGCCAGCTTGCGACGCAGCCAGCGCATCAGCGCTCCGAGCACCGGCAACTTTTCGTAGAGTTCTTCGGCCGCATCCCAGTAGTCGCGGTGCATCATGATGCGGCCGCTGGCGTCGAATTGCAGATGGCTGGCGCCGCGGATTGTCTGAATTCCGGTCGGTGAGCCGCGCTTGAAGGCGAACTTGAAATCCCAGGTCACGAAGGCCTGGGTGCCGCCATCGATGCGTTCGCGCACGACGAAGTGCGGTTGATCCAGCGCCTCGAACATGTGCGCGAAGATCGCGGCGATCGCGACCGGGCCCTGAACCTCGTTGAACGGATCCTTGAACGAAGCCTGCGGTGCGTAGATGGCATCGATCTGTTCGAGATCGTCAGGCGCGAGGGTTTCGAAGAAATGGATGGCGCGATCCAGCGCGCTGGCAGGGGTGTCCGCAGGCGCGCGGACCGATGGCGCCGCGTCGTCCGGATGGATGATCGGATCAGGGGCGTTCGGTTGCGCAGCTGTCATGGACGGTCCTGCTCATCGGGTCCTTGTGCGCCGCTGCGCGAATTCCCGGCGGTGGCGCGCCGCACCAGGCTGAAGTAAAGCCGGTGAGGCAGCAATCCGATCGCTTTCAGCGTCCAGCTCAGGCGGGCAGGGAAGTGAATTTCGAACCGACCCCGTTCCAGGCCACGCAGGATGTGGCGCGCTGCGGCCTCGGGTTCGATGATCGCTGGCATCTGAAAATCGTTCAGTGCGGTCAATGGTGTGCGCACGAAACCGGGGTTGATCAGATACACGCCGATGCCAAGCGGTCGCAGCTCCAGATACAGCGATTCGGCAAGATTGATCAGCGCCGCCTTGGTCGGCCCATAGACCGGCGAGCGAGGCAGCCCGCGGTAACCGGCGACGCTGGAGACAATCGCCAGACCGCCACTGCGCTCGCGCCGCAGCATCGGCAGCAGGACCGCCAGCCCGTTGAGCAGGCCCTCAAAGTTGACCCGCGCGATGCGGCGAGCGGTCGCGAGCTGGAAGTTCGCGGTGTCCATCGGTTCATAGGCTGCAGCCAGCCAGATCGTCAGGTCGATCGATCCCCAGCGCGCCAGTAGCTCACGATGCGCGTTGGCAAGCGCATCAGCGTCGCCA
>Ga0222714_10006156_pt1 | contig 11253 bp, 14 predicted proteins | sample C33_3DmetaG_FD_165048 | JGI IMG/M metagenome (GOLD analysis project Ga0222714, IMG submission 165048) | Estuarine water microbial communities from San Francisco Bay, California, United States - C33_3D | ecosystem: Environmental > Aquatic > Marine > Unclassified | place: USA: California... | reverse complement strand
TGCAGGCCTCATGGTATTTCAATTCTTTGGATTTGAAGCATTGGAATCAATGTTAATTGCCACGGCACTTACAGCTACAAGTATAGCAATTTCCATTCAGGTGTTAAGTGAATTTGGTAAGCTGAAAGCTCCTGAAGCCAGATTGATAATCGGAGCAGCAGTGGTTGACGATATCTTAGCAATTGCAGTATTATCAGTAGTAATTTCAATAACTGGTTCAGATGCAGGAATTGAAAGTATCAACATTACAGATGTTACAATAACAATTTTGCAAGTTCTAGGATTCTTTGCAATAATGTTGGTTGTAGCAGTTGTTGTAATTCCAAAAATTATCACCCCAAGACTTTGGAAAGCAAAGGGAAGTGTGGAGGGAATAGCAACTGCATCATTTTTTGGGGCAGCAGCATTGGCAGGTTCCATTGGTCTATCACCAATAGTAGGAGCTTTTGCAGTAGGAATGGCATTATCAACGACTAAAGTGTTTGAAAAGGTTGAAAATTATATTGGAAAAATTGGATTGATTTTTGCACCATTATTTTTTGCAATAATTGGAGCACAAGTAGATTTACGTGCAGTTGATTTGAATATTTTAATGATTAGTGGTGTAATTATTGCAGTTGCAATATCTACAAAGCTTTTGGGTTGTGGATTACCAGCAATGTTATTCTTAAAAAGTAAAGCTCAAGGAATGAGAGTCGGAATAGGAATGATTTCTAGAGGAGAAGTAGGGTTGATTGTTGCAGGAGTAGGAGTCACAGCAGGTGTTTTGACATCAGAAGTATACTCTACTATCGTTATCATGGTAGCAGTAACTACAATCATTACACCAATTTGGTTGAAAATAGAGTATAGGAAAGAACAGAGAAAGGGCAGTAGTGAATCAGAGCAAAGTATAGAACAAAAACCAGAATAATTCGATTAAAGTATTAAATCCAGACTAATTTTTCCAAATAATATCAGGCAACTATATGTAGAGTGGATTGTTCATCTAGGAAACAAGCAAAATTAGACGAATCCATGATAAGTTAAAGAGGTAAAACATCTAAAGTAAAATTCCTAAAAAAGAAAAACAAGTAAATTAAAAAAAAGAAAATTAGGCACGATTATGTTAGGATAGGCGAAATTATTTAACGAATTTATGTCCAATTTGATGTGAATATCTATGAGTAAATTAGATGCAGTATTTTCCAAGGCATGTAGTGAAATTACTCAAAATCTACTAACAATTAATGACCCTAGTAAAAAGAAAGTAAAAGAAGAGATTAAAAGAATATGTGCTAAATATTCACTTGAAAGAATTCCAAGAAATCATGAGATTCTTTCTATGGCAAAAGAATCAGAATTTGACAAACTCAGAAAAGTTTTGTTAAAAAAACCTGCGAAAACAGCTTCAGGTGTCGCAGTAGTTGCATTAATGCCAAAACCATTTGCGTGCCCACATGGAAGATGTACATATTGTCCAGGAGGAATTGAATTTAATTCGCCAAATAGTTACACAGGGAATGAACCATCGACATTAAATGCAATTGAAAATGGATATGACCCAAAGTTACAAATCACAACAAAAATTGACAAACTAATTGCATTTGGACATGATCCATCCAAGATGGAGATTGTTATTGTTGGAGGAACATTTCTTTTTATGCCAAGAGACTACCAAGAGAATTTTATTAAATCATGTTACGATGCATTGAATGGAACAGATTCAAAAAATTTGAAAGAAGCAAAATCAAACAATGAACATGCGTCAATAAGAAATGTAGGATTTACAATTGAAACAAAACCCGATTTCTGTAAAAAAGAACATGTTGATTGGATGTTAGATTACGGAGTAACCAGAATAGAAATTGGAGTTCAATCATTACAAGAAAGAGTTTATGAAATTGTTAATAGAGGTCATACATATAATGATGTTATAGAATCATTTCAAATTTCAAAAGATGCAGGATATAAAATTGTGGCACATATGATGCCAGGATTACCAACAATGACCCCAAAAGGAGACATTGAAGATTTCAATAAATTATTTTCTGACTCCCAACTACGTCCAGATATGCTCAAGATATACCCATCACTTGTAATTGAAAACACACCAATGTATCAGGATTTCAAGAATGGAAAATATTCACCCTATTCAGATGAAGATATGATTCAAGTTCTCACAGAAGTTAAGAAAAATATTCCAAAATGGGTTAGAATCATGCGTGTTCAAAGAGAGATTTCACCAAACGAGATTATTGCAGGTCCAAAATCAGGAAATCTTAGACAAATTGTACATCAGAATTTAGAAAAGCAGGGGTTAAAATGCAAATGTATCAGATGTAGAGAAGTAGGTTTAAACAAAAAATCAGACCAAGAAGATATCAAATTAAACAGGATAGATTATGAATCGTCAGGAGGGAAGGAAGTATTCTTATCTTTTGAAGACAAGAATGAGTCAATCTATGGTTTTTTGAGATTAAGAAAACCTAGCAAAGATGCACATAGAAATGAAGTAGGAGTTGATTCTTGCATAGTTAGAGAATTACACGTTTATGGTAAATCAGTAAAGATTGGAGAAAAAGAAGAAAGTGAGATTCAACACTCAGGATTAGGAAAAAGATTGATGAAAGAAGCTGAAAAAATTTCTAAAGAAGAATTTGATGCAAAGAGACTATTGGTCATCAGTGCAGTCGGAACAAGAGAATATTATCAAAAGTTAGGGTATTCGTTATATGGGCCATACATGTCCAAAAAATTGGATTAGTGAAAATCAGATGTCAGAACAAGAAATTATAGGAAAGGGAACTTGGATTGATAAATTAGCTTCAGAGTTGCTTGAACGTGAGAAATCATTAGGAAGGAGTTTAGATATTCTGAGAGTTGAAAGTGGGCTTGGGGCATCAGGTATTCCACACATTGGAAGTCTTGGCGATGCAGTTAGAGCATATGGAGTTAAATTAGCATTAGAAAATTTAGGTCACAAGTCTGAGCTTATTGCATATTCAGATGATCTTGATGGATTACGAAAAATTCCAGAAGGAATGCAAGAATTTGGTTTAGAAGAGCATTTGGCAAAACCAGTATCACTCATTCCAGATCCATATGGATGTCATGATTCATACGGAATGCACATGAGTAGTATTCTTCTGGACGGATTAGACAAGGTTGGAATAAAATATGAATTTCGAAGAGCTGTGGACACATACAAACAGGGTCTCCTTAAAGATAACATACACACAATTTTACAAAATAGTACAAAGATTGGAGATAAAATATCAGAATTAGTTGGGCAAGAAAAATATCAAAAATATCTCCCATATTTTCCAGTTTGTGCTAACTGTAATCGTCTCTACACCGCAGAAGCTACAGAGTATATCGTAGACGAAAAGAAGGTCAAATACAGATGTCATGATGCAGAAATTGGCTCAAAGATGATCAAAGGTTGCGGTCATGAAGGAGAGGCAGATATTACGAAAGATCTTGGAAAATTGGCATGGAAAGTAGAGTTTGCAGCTAGATGGGCAGCGTTTGATATAAGATTTGAAGCATATGGGAAAGACATAATGGATTCAGTCAAAGTAAATGATTGGGTTGCAGATGAAATTTTAGATTTCCCTCATCCTCATCATGTAAAATATGAAATGTTCTTAGATAAAGGAGGAAAGAAAATTTCAAAATCATTAGGGAATGTACTAACTGCACAAAGATGGTTGGAATTTGGCACTCCAAAATCAATTTTGCTATTACTTTACAAAAGAATAACCGGGGCACGTGAATTAGGAGTAGAGGATATACCATCTCTAATGAATGAGTATAACGAATTAGAAGATATCAATTTCGGAAGGATTAAAATAGATAATCAAGCAAAACTTGTAAAATCAAAGGGTCTGTATGAGTATGTTAATCTCTTAAACCCTCCAAAACAAGCTAGTACTCATGTTAATTACAGACTCTTGATTGAATTAGCAAAAATTTTCAAAGAAAATAGAAATGAAAGAGTTATGAAAAAATTACTTGATTATGGTGTAATAAAAAATCCTGAACCTGAAATTGAAAAGATCATTGAGCTTGCAGGAAATTATTCAGATGAATTTGATGAGCAGGAAAAAACACTAATTGATTTAGATGAAACTGCAAAAAAAGCATTGAAGATACTATCAGATGCACTTGGAGCAGATGAAGAGCTCGAAGATATTCAAAATACAATTTATCAAATTGCAAAGTCAAATGAAATCCCACCGAAAGATTTTTTCACAATACTATACCAAATTATTTTAGGGACTTCCAGGGGACCAAAAATTGGTCCTTTCATTTCAGATATAGGAAGAAAACAAGTAGCAAAAAAACTATCAGAGTACACATAGAAAATGGTTCATTCTGAGCATAACAAATCCAAAAGCAGTGGAGGATTCGCATTAATCATTTTAGGGGCTTTACTCTTGATAATAGGCCCTCAGGAGGCAATAGTTCCAAAAAGTATGAGCATAATAACATGGATTGCAGGTCTTTTGATTGGAGGTCTAGGATTTTACCTCAAATTTATCAGATATAGAACAAAAAAACAATAGAGAAAGATTCATCTTCTGGTTGAAAACGGTGAGAAATGAAATGGGTTTATTCAGTAAAAAAGAAAACAAAATTTCAGAGAATAGTGAGGAGTTTATTTTAAAAGAGGAGTTAGAAAATGAGGTTGAAAATCTTCAAAATGAGTTCAGGGAAAAACAAGAAAAATTAAAAAATATTCAAGAAAAAACCGATTCTGTCAAAGTAGAATATGAGAACATAGTCAGTAATCTAATGGTAGTAAAAAAAGAACTTAATCAGAAAAAAATGGAATTAGATATTGTGATTAGAGAACACAAAGAAATTAGAGAAAAAATAAAAAATTCACAACAGATTAAGGATTCAAAAGCAGTTAAAGAGTTTGGAAAAACTGAAGAAACCCTATCAAAAATGAAAGAGGAATTACAAGAGATTACAAAAAAATATGAAGAAACTAAACAAGATATCGCCGCAGAACAATCATCACTTTCTCAAATAAGAAAGCAACAGATAGATGTAAAGAAGGAACTGGATGAGGCAAATTCAAGATTATATAATGCAAAAGAAGAATTGAATAAAAAAGATGAATTTCAAGATACAAGTGTCCTCACACAAAAAGAAAAAGAATTCATTCAAGGTAATAATAAAAGTTCAGCTGGAGTTATTGAGGCGGCAAGTGCAGTGGTTGGCTCACTAAAATCAAAACTAAATATGACACAAAAAGAATTGGAAGCAATTCAAATGCTTTTAGAAAAAGAAAGAGAAGAACATGAAGAAACAAAAAAGGAATTAGAAAAACTCAAATCACAAAATCAACAATCATGATATTCCAAAATGTTTTTTCCATTTGGACATGATTTCTTCTTCACTAATACCAAGATCATACAAAGGAGATCTAACTCCAGATATTTCTATTAAATCTACCAAAATAATGGAGTGAATGGGACTTTTAATTCCAGAATCCCTATAGTGTTTTAGAATATCATCAAAAAGTGAAGAATTTTTCAAAATTTTTGCTATACCTCTAAACAGAAATCCTTTTCTTGAAAAAGGATCAATTACATTAATTTCCACATTTGGGTTAGTCATAAGATTTTTCATAGTATCTGGAGAATGAATATTTGCAAATGCTAATTGATTTTTTGACCATCCAATAATGGTACCTTTGGGCGAAATGTTGGGTACACCATTTGGTGAAACTGTAGCAACATAACCCAATTTTTGAAAATTTAAAAACTTCTTGATTTCATCGTTCACTTCATTCATTAGTATTAGGAATTCTTAGGATGTAATTAATTTTTGAAAATTATCGCATGAATTCAGCTGCAGCTATAGAAAAGAAGAAAAATCCTATTCCACCACCAATAATTCCAATCCAGATAGCAATTTGTTTTACCCTAGACATACGATTTTTGAATTCAAACTCATTATTGAATCTAATTAAATCACTTAGACAATTATAATTAGAATGAAAAAAACAGATCAGTATTGGCAAGTATTAAGGATGTAGGAAAATTTTTTGTGTTTATTGTGGGAGGTTTAGTAGCCATTATTGTTGGTTCGTTTATGATACGTGGAACTATGCACATGTGGGACAATCCGGAAGACAGTCAGGATGAAAAAAAGGACTAAAAACAAGCAATCGGATTTGATAATTATTGCTCCAAGACTCTTCAATACGGAAATCGCTTGATCAATACATAAAAAATAGAATTTTAGAAATAAATTCTGAGATAAAACAAACATTTCCAAATATCAAAAAAATTTGGAAGTGTGAGAATGAACTTGATTTTCTTTATGGTTATTATGTTGGGAAAATTGAAGAGGGAGCATTACGTTATTTGTTAAAAGCCACTCGTGCTTCAGCTGGAGGATATGTTGACTCATTTGAAATTAGAGGAATAATTGAAGAACATAAAAATGATTTACTTAATGCAATTAAATCTGGAATAAATCAGTGAACTAGAAATACTACATAATACTCGTAAAATTATGGTAGGACCACAAGACGGAGGTTTCGGATTTGATCAATCAAAAAAATACACTTCTGTAGAAAACCTAGATGAAATTTGTGTTCAGTGTCAGGCTGGTCAACATAAGAATTGCTTGAAGAAAGCAAAGAAACAAGATATTTGTGAATGTGAACATTGTATAATTTATGGATAAATTTATCAAAAATAAAGAAATTTTTTAAATAATATTATGTTACAGGAATAATCTTGTCAAATGAATACACATTTCATTGCAAATTTTGCGGGAAAGACTTCGGTAGTAGTGTGATTGATCTTGCAACACATATTGGAAGAGATCATTATGAATCAAAAAATAACTCCTAATTCCATGAACTAAAATGAAATGCAATAATAAAGATGTGGGTTGTTACCACGATAATTCAATACATATGGAAGGAAATGGAAAATGTCTAGTTCGAGGATGTAAATGTGAAGAATATCAGTCTTAGAGTGAAGATAATTTGTTTTCAAGTTGAGTAATTTCTTTTTGATATGAATCTGCAACATTTTGTGCAAATTCTTTTTTTGCAGTAATGATTTTTTTTAATGCCTCCTTGTATTCAGGGTGACCATTTTTTAGAACATCGCAAGATTCCAAAGAAGTTACATGTCCAGTCACTGTTGCAATTGCACCTTTTTGATTAAACTTTACAATTCCACCAAATGCTTCAATTAACATGTATGCGGAATTAGATTTACACTTGTAAGTAACACGTCCAGTTTCAGTATTAAATAGCAATGTAATTCCACCAGGTTTTCTTGTAACAGTTACTGTCATGAAATCAGTCTTAAGGGTGTAGTATTAATTATTTTAGAAATTTTATACATTAGGTTCTTGTACAGAAGATGCCGCTTCTGCAGCTAGAATTTTATCAATTTCGTTAACTGCAATTTTGTCTCTTCCAATTAGATCAAACTTTTGTAAAATAGTTTCAAATTTAGTTTCCTCATGAACTTGTTCATTTACAAACCATTCCAAAAATGCATATGTCGAATGATCCTTTTCTTGGTGTGCAAGTTCTACCATTTTGTGAATTGCTTTAGTTACCCCCTGTTCATTTTTTAAAGCAGTTTTAAAAAGACCTTCAAGAGATTTGTAAGATGCAACGGGTGCTTTGATTGCAGGAATTGTTGCAGTGGCTCCTATATCATTTAGAAAATGAATAATTTTTATCATGTGAGTTCTTTCCTCGTCTGATTGCGCATAAAAGTAATCAGCAGCACCTTTGTAGCCTGTTACCTCACACCAAGATGCCATTGCCAAATAACTGCTTGATGCAAGCCCTTCCAAAGCAACTTGGTCGTTAAGTGCCTTTTTCATTTTTGGGGAAATTCTCATCTTATTTAATTATAATAATTTGCATGTTAAAAATACTTCTAACAGATAATGAGATTCCAAAATAAGCAAATAGTGGTTTATACCCACATAGAATACCAGAAAAGGGATTAAAATTTGTAATTTCCAGTATAAGTTTCAAAAATAATCAAATATAACCTATTTTTGCAGTATTAGATTATAAGAAATATTTCATTACTAAAAAGAATATCGCAAAGCCACTAAGGAAAATTATTCCAATAAAACTCAAAATTTTCAAAATAGATGAAGGTTGTGATTCTTTATTCAAAAATTTCCCAGTAACTAGTCTGAAATTAAAGACTGCAATGATGGGAGCAATAATAAATGACAAGACAGTTGCAAAGTCAACTAGTTCTTTGAGATTATTGCCAAATTGAAATATTACAATTAAGGAACCTATAGAAATTAGTAGTAAGAAAATGACATACAAAACTCGAAATTTTGTGCGTATTATATCCTCTTTTCTACTAAAAATCAATTCGATTGTTCTTTGAAGTGAACGAGAATATCCATCTAGAACTGCAATTATGGTTCCAAACATAACAGTAAAAGCAGAAGCAGCAATTATGACATAACTCCAATCACCAATTGTCTTAGTATACATTAAGACAATCTCATTTGCAAAAAGTGCATTGTTATTTGGGAGTTCATCTCCTGAACCATAAAAAATGAATGTACCTAAAATGACAAACATGATTGCTAGAATTCCCGTAATCAAATATGCCAATCTAAATTCAAACAAAGTCTCTTTCAGTTTAGGTTTGTAATTTGTCTGCTTCATTCTCTCCAATGTCCACAGACTATTCCAACTGGAAAGATCAACAGCTGTTGGCATCCATCCCATCAACGCAAGAAGGAAAAATACACCTGAAACATCCCAGAGATTTTTTGGTTCAAATCCAATAACTGGTTCAATGGGACCATGATACAATGTTAGAAAAAATGCGGAAGCCGTAGATATTACTAAAACTATTGCAATTATCTTAATTAGACTATCAAGTACATTGTATTTTCCAATTGCCAAAATTGAAACACATACTCCAAATAAAATGATTATAGTCCATTCACCAAGAAAATCTAATCCAAATAGATTTTCAAAAAATCCTGCGGTTACAAACCCAACTGCCCCAGTAACAAAGAACATGGATGCGATTGTAATTAGAAAATACAACCACAATGCAGGAGTTCCAAGTTGTTTGTATCCATCAATAATACTTGTTTGTGTAGAGTTTGCATAGCGGGAGCCATATTCAAAGAATGGGTATTTCAATAAAGTGACGATTATGACAAATCCTAAAATTAGCAAACCATAATCGGCACCAGCTCTAGTTGATTGAACAAGGTGAGAAACACCTATGGCAGTGCAAGCAAACAATATTCCAGGTCCTGCTGTTTTAGAAAAATGAGAGAGTTTTGAATCCATTATTCTATAACACGTTAATATTCCAAGTATTATCTACCCAAACTCCAATAACTTTAGCTCCAGTGTTCCAAGATGAAATCACTTCAACTCCTTTTTTGATTTGAGATTTGTGTTCGTCATCTGAGACAGGATTTCCAGCACAGTCATAGTGACCAGAAACTACAATTAGTTCGGATTTGTGGGCATTAATTGAAATTCCAACTTTGTGTTTGATGGATTCAAGTTCAGAATTATCTGCAACTTTTTTATCAACACCTGGTTCTGTGATTGCATCAACGTAATCAACAGAATAGTTTTCTTTAATCCATTTTGCTAGAGGTAATTGGATTCTACCATCCATACAAGTTACAGATGTTGCAAATTTTCCTTCTGCCATGATTTTTCAAGATTATAGAAGAATAAAAATTATTTTCCATACAAAAAACACTCAGATGTATGATCATTAACCATTCCTATGGCTTGCATCAATGCATAGCAAATAGTAGGTCCAACAAAAGTAAATCCGCGTTTTTTAAGATCTTTGCTTAGTTTCTCAGAAATTTTAGTGGATGCAGGTAAATCAGAATAATTTTTGAATTTATTTATGATTGGTTTGTAATTTACAAAACTCCATAGATAGTTATCAAAAGACCCAAATTCATCTTGAATTTTTAGGAATTGTTTTGCGTTATTAATCGCAGAATGGATTTTCAGTTTATTTCGAATAATCGATTCGTTGTTTATCAGTTGAGAAATTTGCTTTTGAGAATAGTTCGAAACTTTTTCAACATCAAAATCAGAAAATGCCTTTTGGTAGTCTTTTCTACGCTTAAGAATAGTTATCCATGAAAGCCCAGCCTGAGCACCCTCCAATATTAAAAACTCAAATAATTTTTGATCATCATGTTGAGGGACTCCCCATTCCTCATCATGATAAGTAATGTTTGGTTCTTCTTTTGCCCATTTGCATCGGTTCATAAATTTGCAAAATGCTAACAAAATATTAGTTATCAAATTTTTAAAAATTTATGAAACTTAATCAACAGTTATTTAGAATCAACCGTAGTTTTCTAATCTGCTTTATAGTTTCAGCATCACTTTCAGCAGCATTTGCTCAAATCTTATCAGATTATGATACTTTTCTTACTACAACTTTTACAATCATTTTTGGATATGTGATTTATTTTGGAATCTTTTCAGCATTGTTCTACTTGGACAATAAAGAACGTTACAAATCTATGAGAAAAGAATTAATCAGAAGAGAATTACTTGCACTAGTTTCATCCTTTGGTATGGGAGAGATTGTGTATCTGGGAATTAGGTGGCCAACTTTTTACTATTTCTTAGAAATTGGGGTAGAGCCATTTTTATCATCATTAATTTCAGAAGTAATTGCAACTATATGCTATATGGCATCAGTAACATTATTCCTGAGAAAGACCAAAACTTACTAATTAATTTGCAAGTTGATTTACTAAATCAGTAGAAGTGATAATTCCAACAATGTTACCATCATCAGATACAGCGAGTTTTCGAATCTTTTTACTGGCCATTGTTTTGGCGGCTGTTAAAATTGACTCATTTTGATCAATTGTGATGAGGGGAGAAGACATTATTTTTTCAACTTTAGTCTCAAATGGTAAACTGTTTGCTGCAACCTTTGTGGCATAATCTCTATCAGTCACAATACCGACTAGATTATCACCATCTTTTACAATTACTGCGCCAATCCCACCCTGTTCCATCATTTTTGCAACCTGAAGCCCAGTAGTACTAACATTTACAGTAATCAATGCGCGTGTCATAATATCTTGTACTTTAATGGATGAATAACTAGAATCTCCTTGATCCATTATTCTAATATTACCTAATAATATTTAAGAAATTCATATTCTAGTAGTTCAGAGTTCGTCTAATTATACTATCAATCGTCATCATCATCATCGTCATCATCATCG
>Ga0222714_10006155_pt1 | contig 11254 bp, 12 predicted proteins | sample C33_3DmetaG_FD_165048 | JGI IMG/M metagenome (GOLD analysis project Ga0222714, IMG submission 165048) | Estuarine water microbial communities from San Francisco Bay, California, United States - C33_3D | ecosystem: Environmental > Aquatic > Marine > Unclassified | place: USA: California... | reverse complement strand
ACGAGGTAAGTGTCCCTCCTCGTGTCTCTGATATTCGTGGAGTAATCCAACAACTTGATGATAATATCGGTGCCGTTCTTGGTGCTTGACCCTTCGGGGTCTTTTTTTTTATAAATATCTAAAAAAGTATTTGTAAAAAAATGGACATCAATAATCTCAAAGGTTTGATGGAAGCATACCAGCAGGTTAATGCTCCTATTGATGAAGCAACCGCGATGGCAAAGCGTGGATATGATGAAGCACCTATCCGCCAAAAGATTGCTAAGTCAACTGGTGGTGGTGAGGCTGCTGATAGAGCATCTGCGCTTGAGAAGAAATCAACCTTTGGCGATGCTAAGAAAGCAAAGGCAAGACAAGACCTTGCGAGAAAGCAGAGAGGTGATTTCCGTAAGACCACTTCATCATCTCCTGGACTCCACGGATACGGTCACAAGTCGGATGATCCCGCAGTAAAAGCAAAGCAAGCAGCAAGAGGAGCACAAAGAGGTGCTTTAACTCCTGCTGAGAAGAAGCAACTGAATAGAGAAGAGTTGGAAGCAAAGGGTTTATTTACCTCGCAAGAGATTGAAAGAATCCTTGAGATTATGGAAGACTGATAAATAACCACGGAAGGTTGCTCTAACCCTCTTGACTTTTAGTTGAGAGGGTTTTATAATGTCTTTGTTCGGGGGATTAGCTCAGTTGGTAGAGCACCTGCTTTGCAAGCAGGGAGTCAGGAGTTCGAGTCTCCTATTCTCCATAAATAAAAATAAAAAATGACGGATACTGAAATTTTGCTAGGTATCAACGTTGCTTTGCAAAAATATCAGACAAAGGTTGTCAAAGCTGGACCTAAAGTAGATAAGATTAGAATAATTGCTTCGCAAAGAGCTGAAGCTCAGGATTTAATTTCAAAGGAGTTGAAGAAAAAGGGAATACCATTTGTAAATGAAATTGATAAAAGTGAATCTTCTTTTCCTGTAACTAAGATTGAATTAAAAAAATCAAAGTCAATAATAAAGTTAATTTATAAAAAAGGTGCCGGCGGTGGATCTGGTGCAGGTGCAGCAGTTACTAAAATGGCAGAGTCTGCACAAGCACTCTATGCTGCTTTGGCATTTAATGTTTTAAAAAGACCAATCACAAATAAAGATCTTACAAAAGAAAATTTTAAGAAAGCACTTTCTACAGCAGACACTGACGAAAAATTTGAGAAGTTGATTAACGATTTGCCAGATGATTGGATTGAGTCTTCAATTGCTGGTGCTAATGCTTTATATAAAAGGTATGGGGGAAAGAGTAAATTCACTTTTCATAGAGGATCTAATCTTGTCAACATAATAGAAAAAACATTTACAGAAATAAACAGACAAGAAAGAGCATTTGGTAATCTTAATAAGTGGAGTCCTGCCGACATTTATATGATTTCTGATCCCTCTGCTGTTAGAGATATTTCTGAGGAAAAGACTTTGAAGGGATTGAATGAAAAGATGTTTGAATATGTTAAGCAAAATAAAGTAATTGGAGTCTCTCTAAAAAAGAATGAGAGTGGTCAAGCAAAAATTTCAGAAAAAAACTTTCCAACTGATAAGAAAATTACCACAGCATCTTTCAAAGGCACAACTACAAATTTGGATGCTATGGATGGATATATTAAATGGGGTTCTGCTTCAAGTGAAAAAATACAATTTAGAAGTTTTGGTGGTGAAACCTCACTAACAGGATGGCAAGGAGAAATAAAAGGTGCTTCTGCTAATCAAGGTAAAGTATCTTTGGGTCCATTGAATTATATTTTAAAAAGACATGGATTTAAAGAGTTGCCATCATCACAAGAGTCTGCAAGGTTGGCAGAACAGAACAGCGATAGACATGCTGAAGATATTGCTAAAATGATGGCAGAATATAAACTAATATCCAGTTCTGAAGTTTCTGCAATGGCAAAAACAATACAGGCAAAATCTAATAAGTACAGATATTCAAAATATCTGGTAATGAAATTACTTTTAACAATGGAGAAGGCAACAAAAAATAAAGCAGATGAAGTTGTGCAAGACATATATTTGTATGCGAGTTCTCAAGCAAGTTTTTCTGCACCTTACATAAAACTAGAATAATAAATAAAAGTATAAGGATTAACAATATAAATGAAAAGATTTTTAGAATTCTTATCCGAAGCAACACAGTCTCAGGCTGCGATGCAAGCAAAGAAACTGGGTCTGAGTGGAGACGGTCATGGTGGATGGGTTGACCGTGCCGGTAAGATTGTTGCGAGAACCGAAGATGGGAAACTGAAGTTTACAAGTGAGAGAAAGGCAAAGGGAAAAGAAGAACCAGCAAAGCGTGAAACAAAAGCACCAGCACCATCTCCACAACAAAAAGTAGAACCTGCACAAGAACCAGGTGTTTCTAAGGCAGGGGAAGCACCTCCAGAAGAGGGTGGTGAAGAAGTAAGTGGTGATACTTTAACCGTAGTATTTGGTAGATTCAATCCACCAACAGTTGGTCACGAAAAACTTTTAAAAGCATCTGCAAAAGCAGCATCTGGTGGAAACCTGAAGATCTATCCATCAAGAACACAAGATCCTAAGAAGAATCCACTTGATCCAAACACAAAGATTTCTTACATGAGAAAAATGTTCCCTGAGTATGGGGAACAAATTATAAATGATCCAGATATGAAATCAATTTTTGATGTTCTTGTAAACGCTGCTAAGGATGGATATGCAAATGTGAATATTGTTGTTGGTTCTGATCGCCAAGCAGAGTTTGAAAATCTTGCACAGAAATACAACGGAGATCTTTATGAGTTTGATTTGATCCGTGTAATTTCTGCAGGAGTTCGTGATGCTGACGCAGAAGGTGTAGAAGGAATGTCTGCATCCAAGATGCGTAAAGCAGTAATGGATGATGACTTCAAATCATTTAGAAGGGGAACACCAAAAGCACTTGATGATGGAGAAGCACAAACATTATTTGATGCTGTCCGTCAAGGAATGAACGTCAAGAAATCAAAGGTTAAAAAAGAATCATATTCGCTTTGGCAAATTGCTCCGAAGTTTGATCAGAAAACACTTCGTGAACAATATGTTATGAATAAGATTTTTAATATTGGTGATGTAGTTGAAAACTTAAACACAGGTCTTGTTGGTGAGATCATCCGCAGAGGAACAAACTATCTAATTTGTGTAACTGAAGATAATAGAATGTTTAAGTCTTGGATTCGTGATGTGATGGAAGCAGAAGTAGAGATCCCATCAAAAAACTTAAAAAAACTTGTAAAGAAAGCAACGAATAGAAGAGATAACAATATTGATGGATTTGTGGATAAGGAAGATCCCAAAGTAGGTCCTTATGGTGCTTTCATTCCTCAAGCAAGAAATCTTCCAAAAAGTTTTAGAGAAGCATACCAGGAAAGAAGAGTTGAAAGGAGAATGAGAGTTCCTGGAAAACCAAATACTTTAGTTGGAACTGGTGGATACTTTAAGTATGCTGCTGATATGACACCTGGATTTGAGAAAGGAGATCCAACAAATCTTCAGCAAGGAGCAAAACCCTATAGCGGTTACAAGCAAATCAAGGAATTCATAAATAAGTATAAGGTAAAGAAATAGTAAGTTTACAATGTCTACCAATCCTCTGAACGATATCTCTAAGGTATATCTGAATCAGGTTGCCGCCGAATCCTCACATAAAAAACTTGATCCAGTGGGTCAAGAGGATGCAGATATTGATAATGATGGAGATACTGATAAATCGGATGAGTATCTCCACAACCGCAGAAAAGTTCGTGGCGCAGCAATTGCCAAGAAAAAGAAAGTAAAAGAATCTTTTTCAAACTGGAGAGAGGAACTAGAACTGTATGAATTGACCGACAAAAAAGACGAAAAAAAAATTGTAGAAAAAGAAGTTAATAACAAAATTAAAATCAACCCAAAACTTGGTGAGGCAGTAGAAGAAATTGGTGGAACTCTGCTTGAGATGGTAGAAATTGATGAATTTGATTTTATTGTAGAGGGTGCATATCTTGAGCTTCTTGAAGAAGGATATGACGAGGATGAAATTGAAGATGCACTTGAGTATGCATTAACTGAGGCAAAGGTTACGATGGGTCATGATACTCCATCAACCGAAAAGAAAAAAGAAGGTCTCTTAAGTGCTGCAAGAAAGAAACTTGCTGGAGCAAAAACCGCAGCAAAAGCAGCGGTAGCAAAAGGCGCAAGAAAAGTTGCTAAGGGTGCATTAGGTGTTGCTCGTAAAATGGAAGGTGGAGCACCAAAAACTACAGAAAGAAAACCCGCAACTTATCGTGGTGCTGGTACAGGAACCAAAGAAAAAGTAAGCAGTGGTTCTTATACTCCTCCTACCAAAAAGAAAGCAGAAAAACCATCTGATCCTTGGGAGGGTAGCGCAACTACTCCACCAAAAGCAAAAGCAAAAAAAGCAGCAGCACCTAAAGCAAAAGCACCTGCCGCTACTCCAAAGAGAAAGAGAAAGTCTAAGTTAGATGATCTACTTGCTTCAGTAAGAAATGAGGAAATCCAACTTGATGAAAAGGCACTAAGTAGAGCACAGCAACGATTTATGGGAATGGTTTATGCTGCTAAGAAAGGTGAAATGCCTGCTTCCCCTGAGGTTGCAAAAGCAGCAGCAGGTATGAGTGAAAAAGAAGCAAAGAAGTTTGCAAAGACTAAGCACAAAGGTCTTCCAGAAAAAAAAGTTTCTGAGCAGGTCCAGAGTGAAAAACCAGATACTACAGCACTGGATGCTAAGAAGGAAATGATGGATAAGCAGAAACTTGCCAACATGAAAATGCTTCAGCAAAAACAACAGATGCTTCAAAGACAAAAGCTCCAAATGCAAAAAGCAGGAAAACTTCCTCTAGAGACCACTTGATTTCTAAATAGTCATGGATACTCTTATTGGAGGTCATCATGGGCGCAGTAGTAGCGGTTGTAAAACCGGTTTTATTCTCAATTGCGACACATCCAGCAGTTAAGCAACTTATTCTTGACTTACTCAAGAAGTATGTTGATAGCACTGATAACACCATTGATAATGTTGTATACGAATTGGTTAAAGAGAAACTCTTTACACCACAATCTGAAGGATGATTACTTGCTTCTTAACTAACTGGGGAGTAACCATTGCTTTAGGTCTATTACTAACTGCTTCTGAGTGGTTGGCTAAAACAAAAAGATTTGAAGAGAATGGATTGCTTGATCTTACAACTCACTTTTTAAAAGTGGTTTTACGTAAGGGAGACCAAAAGTAAGGTCTCCTTTTTTATAAATATTTCTACGACAAATTTAGTACAGGTAAAAAGAATGGCACTCTGGGGCATTTCAACCACGACTGAAACTGAGGCAAATAATTATGCTCTTCCAAAGCATCTGATTGACACAGATAGAAATACAACGCCTTGGAATTGTTTTGCAGATGAGCGTGGATGGATTTATAGAAGATATGGTACTACAGAACAGTCAGGACTTTCAACAACCTATTATGATGAAGTTCTGGTTCCAGTTGCTGGATTGAATACTGCAGGATTATATGGTTCAACTGATTTAGGAGCTACTGGTCTTGGTACAGCAACCCCAGTTGCAGTTTTCTTTGAAGATCCTAACCTCAATTCACCACTTTCTGTTTCTGCAGGAAGCACCGCTGGTGTAACAACAGGAAGCACTGTAAACGTTCATGTTGTATGGAACGAAGCAGTTTATGCTGGTGCTGGATCAACTATTCGTGTCCGTGTATTTGACGCTAATGGTGCAAATGAATCAACATCCATTATTGGATATGCTGCTTCTGTTGGTGCAACAAACTACAATGCAGATCTCCCAGTATTCACAAATAGTGATGGGGAAGTTCTGGTTAGAAACTTTAACGGACAGATTACAAACAGAGTATCATTTGCTCTAACTGCACCTTCAACAGTTTTAACTGCAAATGTTCCTTTCCTTGTTACTGCAGTTTCTGCTGGAAACTCTGTTGGTGCTGGAAATACAATCATTTATGTAAATGATGTAACAAATGTTTCTGTCGGAAGTTCAGTAAGTCTGAGCACAATTGTTAATGCTCCAATCGTCTCCGTTGGTGATACTTCAGTTACAATTGGTTCAGGATCAACAATCGCAAGCACAATTCTTATTGGAACTGCAGTAACCTTTACAACTAGAACAAGTGCAAGCAAACTTTATGTAGATCTTCCTTCTGGAGTTGTTGGAACTATTACTGATTTCTCAGGTGGCGCTGCTGTATTTAAGACTCTCGCAGGTCTTTCATACAACGTTGGTGGTGGTGGAACAACCGCAACTGCAGGTATTGGTACAACCACAATCACAGTGACTGCCTGATAATATATGATATTTAATGAATTGAATGAGGAAAATTTCCTCATATTTGCTATTAAAAATTATAACAATCCCCAAGCTGTCACTAGGGAAGATTTTGACCGGGATTTAAACCATTTAAAATATATCAAAAGACTTTTGAAACGATACATTAAGACAGGTGAGTTAAAAACTCACCTTATTCTTAATCATTTCATTATTCTGTACAATATCTTTGGTGAAGCAACTACACCTATGGTATTTCATAAACTTGAAAGTGAACTTTGGCCAGCTGCTAAAAGTTTTATTGTCTTTTTGGGAAGACTTCCTGAATATCCTAGATCAAAAGTTCATGATATAAAAGTTGACTTATTTTGCATAAAAGAACTTTATAAAGTTTACGATGAACGAGAAGAAACTGAATAGAATAATTGATTTCTTCAGAGAAGAAATAATGACAACGCAGAGTACTGCGGGTAAACCTGGATTCAGTGAGAAATCACCTGCAGAGGGACCGACTGCGGGAACTACACCACTCCTAGGAAGAATTCGTAGGAGATATGCTTCAGGTGGTAGAGGTTCACGTAAAAACTGGATAGACTACCTCAAATCCTCCAATGGCAGAAGAAATTAAAGTTGCTGTTTTAGAACAAAAAATAGAAGATGTAAAAGATATTATTGTAAAGATTGATAATGCTATTGAAAAACTTAGTGAAGTAAATAGTAATGTGAGTAAGATGCTCGCAGTACATGAAGAAAAAATCACTAAGCAAGAAGAAACTGACAACATACTCTTTGCTAAAATTGACAAACTCCGTGATAAGGTTGACCTCGATTATGACCGTGTTGTGTCAAGAGTTCAGATCATAGAAAAAAGAGTTTGGATGGCGATAGGTGCCCTTGCCTGTCTGACTTTCCTATTGAAAGCTCCTACTGCACTTCAAATCTTGACACCACAACCACAGTCATCTATAATTGAACAGAGAAACTTTAAGGTTTGATTATGGATTTTGTTGATGTTAAATACATCAATTTGATATCTTCTCGGTTTCAAAAGTTTAAGAAGGTAAAGAATAATCTTTATAATTTTAGATGCCCTATTTGTGGAGATTCGCAGAAGAATCGGAACAAAGCAAGGGGGTATCTTTATCAGGTAAAGAATAATACAAACTTCAAGTGTCATAACTGTGGAGTTAATATTTCATTCAATAATTTTCTCAAACAAATTGATTCTGTAATTTACAAACAATATACATTTGAAAAATTTAAAGACGGAAAGACTGGTAAAAACTTTACCGTTGAAGAACCAGTATTTAATTTTGAAGTACCAAAATTTAAACCGAAGTTGGAGTTACCAAAAGCATCAGAAAACGCTGATGCAAACGAATACTTGGTAAAGCGAAAGTTAAACCCACATAACTATTATTACTCCAAAAATTTTAAGTCATGGACAAACTCATTAAAAGAAGTCTTTGACGATACCGATAAAGATGAACCTAGGATTATCATTCCTTTGTTCTATCAAAATACTCTTGTTGGATTTCAAGGAAGAGCACTTGGTCCTAGCAAGATTAAATACATTACTGTAATGCTTAACGATGACGCACCAAAAATCTACGGTCTTGATGAAATACAAAAAGACAAAACTGTATACATTACCGAAGGACCATTTGACTCAACATTCATTCGCAACGCGATTGCTCTTTGCGGAGCTGACGGTGATATTAGTAAGTGGGGTATTGGCGATCGTGTGTGGATCTATGATAACGAACCACGTAATGCAGAAATCCACCGCCGAATTGATCAATGCATCAGTAAAGGAGATAAGGTCGTAATATGGCCTTCAAACATAAAAGAAAAAGACATTAATGATATGGTCCTTTCTGGACTAGATGTTCAGTCTGTGATAGAATCAAACACATATTCTGGATTAGAAGCAAAACTTAAATTTACTACCTGGAAGAAAATATGAGTAACGGCACCAAAGTACAAAAGCGTGATGGACGAATTGAGTCTCTTGACCTAGACAAGATGCATTTGATGGTTGAAGAGGCATGTGCGGGTCTTGCAGGGGTCTCTGCAAGTCAGGTTGAGATGAAGTCTGGTATTCAGTTTTATGATGGAATTACCACAGCAGAGATTCAAGAGATTCTGATTCGTTCGGCTTCAGATCTCATTGATTTAGACCATCCAAATTATCAATACGTTGCTGCAAGGTTACTTCTGTTTGCTGTACGTAAGCAACTTTATGGGAAGATGAAAGAACTTCCTAATCTGGAGCAGCACATCTATGCATGTGTAAATGCAGAGGTATATGATAGTGAGATCTTTACTAAGTATTCTAAAGAAGAAATTGAAAAGGCTGATTCCTATATTGATCATCACCGTGACTATCTCTTCACTTATGCAGGTCTACGTCAGGTCGTTGATAAGTACCTCGTGCAGGATAGAAGCAGTGGAGGTGTATATGAAACCCCACAGTTTATGTACATGATGATTGCTCTGACTATTTTTGCAGAGTATCCAAAAGAAACCAGAATGTCATACGTCAGGAGATACTATGACGCAATCTCAAAGCACAAAATCAACATCCCAACACCAATCATGGCGGGAGTGCGAACGCCTCTTAGACAATTCGCTAGCTGTGTCCTTGTTGATGTTGATGACACCCTCGATAGTATCTTTACTAGTGATATGGCTATTGGCAGATACGTTGCACAGAGGGCGGGCATCGGCATCAACGCAGGTCGCATCCGTGGCATCAACAGCAAAATCCGAGGCGGAGAAGTTCAGCACACAGGTGTTGTTCCATTCCTCAAGAAGTTTGAAGCGACTGTCCGATGCTGTACTCAGAATGGCATTAGAGGTGGATCAGCTACGGTTCACTTCCCCATTTGGCACCAAGAAATAGAAGATATCATTGTATTAAAAAACAACAAAGGAACCGAAGATAACCGAGTTCGTAAGTTAGACTACAGTATCCAAATTTCCAAACTCTTCTATGAACGATTCATCCAAGATGGAGAAATCTCCCTCTTCTCTCCTCATGATGTTCCTGGTCTTTATGATGCTTTTGGCACTGATCGATTTGACCAGTTATATGTGGATTATGAACGAGATTCATCTATTCCAAGAAAGACTATCGGAGCTCAAGAACTCATTCTGGACCTCCTGAAGGAACGTGCTGAGACTGGTCGTATTTACATCATGAATATCGACCACTGTAACTCACACTCCTCCTTCAAGGACAAAGTGAATATGTCCAACTTGTGTCAGGAGATTACTCTTCCAACAGATCCAATTAATCACATTGATGATAAAGATGGTGAAATTGCTTTATGTATTCTTTCTGCTATCAATGTTGGTAAGGTTAAGTCTGATGAAGAACTTGAGGAACTTTGTGATCTTTCTGTTCGCTCTCTAGATGAGTTGATTGATTATCAAGGGTATCCAGTGGCAGCAGCAGAGCGTGCTACAAAGGCGCGTAGATCGCTTGGAATCGGTTTTATTGGACTTGCCCACTACCTCGCCAAGCTGGGATATAATTACGATTCCCAGGAAGCATGGGATGCTGTTCATGGACTTTCAGAATCTTTCCAGTTCTATCTTTTGAAAGCATCAAATCAACTTGCTAAGGAAAAGGGATGGTGTAGTGATTTTGGTCGTACCAAGTATGCTGATGGCATTCTTCCGATTGATACATACAAGAAAGATGTGGATGAAATTTCCACTCACAAGTTAGAACATGATTGGGAAGGTCTTAGAGCATCTATCTTGGAGCACGGTCTCCGACACAGCACACTGTCCGCACAGATGCCTTCAGAGAGCAGTTCCGTTGTGTCAAATGCAACCAATGGAATCGAACCACCTAGAGACTACTTGTCCATTAAAAAGTCGAAGAAAGGCCCACTCAAACAGATTGTTCCTCAATATGGAACTCTTAAGAACGCTTACACTCTTCTGTGGGATATGGAGTCCAATCGTGGTTATATTAATGTTGTTGCTGTGATGCAGAAGTTCTTCGACCAAGCAATTTCTGGTAACTGGAGTTACAATCCAGAAAATTATCCTGATAATGAAGTCCCAGTGTCCATCATGGCACAAGACCTTTTGACTACATATAAGTACGGGTGGAAAACTTCCTATTACCAAAACACTCACGATATGAAGAATGATGAGGTAGTAGAAGAGAAGTCCGAACTTCAAAATTTATTAAGTGAATTAGAAAACGTAGAGGAGGGAGAGTGTGAATCCTGTGCAGTTTAAGATTTCTTCTGTAGAAGGACCTACAACTAAAGTTAAAGGCATGACAGTCTTTAATACTGAACAAATTAATACTAAAAAACAACCAATGTTTTTTGGAGCACCTCTAGGTGTACAAAGATATGATTCATATAAGTATCCTGTCTTTGATAAACTTACCACCCAACAATTAGGATACTTCTGGAGACCTGAAGAGGTATCTCTTCAAAAGGATCGTGGTGATTATCAACTTCTTCGTCCAGAGCAAAAGCACATCTATACTTCTAACCTGAAGTATCAGATTATGCTTGACTCTATCCAGGGTCGTGGTCCTGGTATGGCTTTTATTCCATATTGCTCTCTTCCTGAGTTGGAAGCATGTATGGAAGTGTGGGGATTCATGGAAATGATTCACTCACGTTCATACACATACATCATTAAAAACGTCTATTCAGACCCTTCTGAGGTGTTTGATAAGATTGTGACCGATGAGCGTATTCTGGAGCGTGCTAAGAGCGTTACAGAGTCATATGATGACTTTATTCAATCGTCACAACAATATGGTGTATCAGATACCTGGTTACACAATCTTGAAGGAGTAACATACGCAAAAGAAACACTCAACGATGTCAAACGAAAACTGTACAGAGCAGTCGCAAACGTTAACATTCTTGAAGGTATTCGCTTCTACGTTAGTTTTGCTT
>Ga0222714_10006154_pt1 | contig 11256 bp, 11 predicted proteins | sample C33_3DmetaG_FD_165048 | JGI IMG/M metagenome (GOLD analysis project Ga0222714, IMG submission 165048) | Estuarine water microbial communities from San Francisco Bay, California, United States - C33_3D | ecosystem: Environmental > Aquatic > Marine > Unclassified | place: USA: California... | reverse complement strand
AACTGGTGGACCCGGGTGGGTGAAACCTTCATCAAATTCCTGGCCGACGGCGGTGATGGTGGGTCAGCGGGTCCGAGCGGCCTGGTCGAGAAGCCGACCCGACGCGAGTCCATCTGAGTGATCGCCAGGCGGCTGCGCATCCACGGCCGCGTACAGGGCGTGTTCTATCGACAGTGGACGGTCAACACCGCGACTGACCTCGGCCTGCAGGGGTGGGTGCGCAACCGCGGCGACGGAACGGTCGAGGCTCAGGTCCAGGGTGATGAGGCGGCCGTCGCGTCCCTCATAGAAGCGGCCCGTCACGGTCCACCGATGGCGGAGGTGAGCAGCCTGGAGATGGAAGAGGTCGAACCTGAAGACCTGAAGGGCTTCGTCCAAGTTCGGAGTGCCTGAAACGCGCGCCAACCCGGAAGCGGGTCCCGTTGCAACTGCAGCCCGCCGTTCAGCCAGCGTTCCGGAACCCCATGCTACAAGTCAGGGCAGGAACCAATCAGGAGTCGTCATGACAATTCGGGTAATTTGCCTGATGGGCCTCGCCGTGCTGCAGCTGTCGCCAGCCACCGTCGAGGCCCGGGATGAGGTCGGTCCTGCAGTCAGCGGCGAGGTCGTGGCCTCCGGGCGTGGTACCTGCCCCTCGGGTTCGAGGCATGTCGGGGCGGGCTACTGCCGCTCCCTCGACGGCCGGCATTTCATGCCGAGCCGTAATGGCTCCTGTCCGTCGGGTAGCCATCACGCCGGTGCTGGTTTTTGCAGGGCCAGCGAGGCGGGCGTCATGTTTGTGCCCGCGCTGAAGGGGTCCTGCCCGTCCGGGATGCACCATTCAGGCGCTGGTTATTGCCGAACGTGAGACCCGTGAATTGACTGTCCGGCAGTAAATTTGCAAGCATCACCGGATGACTCTGACCTCTCCGCGACCCGCAGCCTCGCGTGTCTCTGGCCAAGATCCCGGACAGAAAATTGGGGTCACAGCCCTGATCTGGATTTTAGTCGCCGCAGGAAGTCTGCATCTGTCGATTTTCATATCGCATCAATTGGGTCTGGGTTTTGTCAGACTGCCGGAGGCTTTTGCCCTTACAGAAGGGATCAGTGGCCTGACTTGCATGTTGCTTTTGATTCCATTCCTCAGGGCCCGGGGCCAGCAGGGGCCTTGGCTGGAGTGGTCACCCAGGTGCCTCGTCTTGCTGGTTGCGGCGCGATGGTTGGGGGTTGCCCTGCTGGCTGGGGCGGGAGCGCTGTTTTACGAGACCGTCTCCCTCTGCCTCTACATTCCACTGTTGGTTATTATCGCCAATATTCTGGATCCGCGAGGCGCGAAAGTCCTTGTCACCGGATTTGCCGTGGCTATCGGCCTCGGCGGTCTGATTTTAATGCAGCGGGAAGACCTTCGGGAATTCACCGTCCTGACTGACTGGAGGCTGCCGTTGGCGTTGCTGGTCGCCATCGGAGTGATGCACTCCCTAGCGGGCCTGTGGCGAACTACCATCACCGACTTGAGCCTTGGCCTGAATCGCGAAATTGAACTGGCCAAGCGGGCCACGACCGATGACTTGACCGGCCTGAAGACCCGTGCCGTGGGGGAAAGCGTGTTGATGGAGTCGGTCGAGGCGGGTCTGGAGACGGCGGTCTTGCTGATCGACGTCGATCATTTCAAGCTCATCAACGATACCTTGGGGCACCTTCAGGGTGACGAGGTGCTGAGAAGGATCACTGCGGTTGTGAAGCAGACGACCCGCGCTTCGGACTGTGTCTGTCGCTGGGGCGGCGAGGAATTTCTGGTGGTGCTGACCGGGGAAGCCGCCAGGAGCGCGCTGGGCGCTGCGGAGAGCCTGAGGTCGAGAATTGTTGGCCAGCGGATGTTGGATGGCCGGCCGGTGACGGTGAGCATCGGGGTTGCGATGATCAGGACCGGCGAAACTCATAGCGAGTTGCTGGCCAGAGCGGATGCTGCGCTTTACCTGGCCAAGGGTGCCGGCCGCAACCGGGTCCAGATGGCTGCTTGACGCCTGCTGGCGCACCACGGCGCCGACCTGACGGGTAAAAACGTGAACCAGTCGTCCCTACCTGATGGCGTGACGGACGCCAGCGTTGGTTTTGCGACACGCTTCACTTTACATATGGCGGCTTCCACGTAAAAAGGTCCCCGAGATTCAGACAAGGGCAAAGTCACCGAAAGGTGGCGACGCAAAGTCTCCGGTCTAACGGGCCTTCGGGCTCCACGATAGCGGGACTGCCGGAATCCGGAACAGTCATGGACTGCCTCGGGTTGCTTTGCCCCTCGAATCAAATGGCTCATGCCACGGGGAAGCAACATGATCCGCAGTCAACACAAATCGTCCGTTGTTCAGCAGGCCGTCAGCCGTACCGGCTGGTCACTCGGCCTCGCGTTACTCTTCGCAGCCGCACCTTCCTGGTCTGCCCCGGAAAGCGACCGGCAGCAGATGAAGAGCCTCGACGAGCAGGTCCAGGAGATCAAGTCCGACGTGCTCGGCATCGCGGCGGAGCTCAACCTGCTCGAGGAAAAGCTCCTGTATCCCTCCGGAACCCAGGTGGCGGTGTTTGTCGCCCTCGAGCACGGCGATCCGCTGCGCCTCGATGCGGTCCACCTGAGCATCAACGGCCAGCCGGTGGCCCACTACATCTACAGCTTCAAGGAACTGGATGCACTGCGTGCCGGTGGCGTCCAGCGGCTGTATGTCGGCAACCTGCCGAGTGGCGAGCACCGCCTCGAGGTGCAGGTCAACGGCAAGCAGGAGGGCGGTCAGGACTACACCCGTACCCAGGAGTTCACCTTCAGCAAGGGCATCGAACCGGAGCTGGTCGGCCTGACCATCTCGGGTGGCGCGCCGGTCACGCTGGGCAGCTGGTAAGTCATGAATCGGACCACCTCACTGGCCGGTCTTGCACTCGCCATCGCGCTTGCCTCCGGGCAGGCGGCGGGCGGCGAGCTGCGTGACCTGCACTACGGTGAGGCCGTTTTCGAAGCCCATCAGGGCAGGTACTTCGAGGCCCTGCAGCGGCTCGATACCGAGCTGGCCCAGTATCACGGCCTGGACGAGCCGTCGCTCGACAGCCTGACTCCGCACCTCGGCAGCGCCGAGTTTTCGGTCGGTGACTTCGAGCTCAACTACCGCATGCACCACCGTGCCGGGCGCGCCATCCAGCGTGTGCTCGAGGCCGACGTGGAGGATTCCATTCGCAACGAGGCCGCCTTCCGGCTGGCCCGCATCCATTTCCAGAAGGATCAGCTCGAGGAGGCCCTGGCGGCCCTGGGCCGGATCCGTGGCGACGTGCCGAAGGCCATTCGGGACGACATCGAGTTCTTACGCGCAAACGTCTACCTTGCCCAGGGACGGGCCGGGGCAGCAGTGAGCGCGCTGCGCGGTCTCCCGACGGGCCCCGACCTGACCGGCTTCGCCGCCTACAACCTCGGCATTGCGCTCCTGCAGGACGGGCAGCTGGCAGAGGCCGTGGAGCAGCTCGACGACGCTGGCCGGATTGGCAGCTCGGACGAGGCCACGCAGGGCATCCGCGACAAGGCCAATCTGGTGCTGGGCAGCCTCCTGTTCGAGTTGGGTCGGTTTGACCGGGCCGAGCAGGTCCTCGACCGGGTTCGCCTGGAGGGCCCGTTCTCCAATCAGGCGTTGCTGCGGGCCGGCTGGTCGGATGCCTCCGCCGAGCGTTTCGACCGTGCGCTGGTCCCCTGGCAACTGCTGCTCGACCGTGACCAGACCGACGCTGCAGTGCAGGAAGCGCTGCTGGCGGTGCCGCAGGCCTATGCGAGCCTGGATGCCCACGGTCGCGCCGCGCTGCTGTTTGGGCAGGCGCTGGAGTCCTACGGCGTGCAGATCGAGCGGGTCGATGCCTCGATCGACAGCATCCGCGACGGCCGCTTCCTCGAGGCGCTGGTGCGCGAGGAGATCCGTCAGTCCAAGGACTGGGTCATCCGCCTGCGTGATCTGCCTGAGTCGCCTGAAACTTTTTACCTCATGCAGCTGATGGCCTCCCACGACTTCCAGACGGCGCTGCAGAACTACCTCGACCTTGAGGACCTGCGTTCCAAGCTGCAGAACTGGCAGGCGAGCTTCGATGCCTTCGAGGACGTCATTCGCGTCCGTGGCAAGTACTACGATCCAATGCTGCCCGAAGTCGATGCCGACTTTCGCGAGCTGGACGCCCGTATGCGTACCCGACTGGAGCAGCGTCGCCACCTGGCTACTCGCCTGCAGGGGCTCCTGACCGCTCCGCAGCCGGAGCTGCTGGCCACCGAGGAAGAACGGGTGACCAGCGAGCGCCTCTCGGCACTGGCCGCGCAACTCACCAACAGCGGCAGCCCCGAGGCTCTGGCCTTGCTGCCGAGGGTGGCCCGCCTGCAGGGTGCCATCACCTGGCAGGTGCGGACCGATTACCACGAGCGGCTCACGGCGGCCCACACCCACCTGGTAGAACTGGTGGAGCACGTAGAGGCCCTCGAGAAGCAGCATCATGCCTTCGTGCGCAGCCGGCAGGCCGCCACCCACGGTTACCTCGGTTATGACCGCCAGATCGAGCAGCTACGCCAGCGGGTTGGCACTGCGCTCGCCCGTGTGGACCTGGTGATGGGTCGCCAGGGTCACCTGATCGAAATGGTTGCGGTGCGCGAGCTCAAGGGACGGCGCGAGCGGCTGGTCTCGCTGCAGACCCAGGCGCGCTACGCCGTAGCCGACAGTTACGACCGCGCCGTGGGCGCCCAACAGATCGGGCAGGTGCAGTGATGCGTCGCCTCCTGCTTCCCGTCGCGATCAGTGCCGCCCTGGCGGCAGGCTGTGCCGGCAATCCGCCGGTCAAGGAAACCCTCGCTGAGCTCCGCAGCGCGAAGCCGGACATCGAGGACATCAAGGTCGAGCAGGGCCTCGAGAAGGCCATGCTGGCCTATCGGCGGTTCCTGGACGAGACACCCGGCAGCGAGCTGACGCCAGACGCCATGCGGCGGCTGGCCGACCTGCAGGTCGAGCACCAGTTCGGCATCCACGGTCCGGGCGAAGCCGCCCCCGAGATGGCCGCCCCGGAGAGTGCCGAGGTGGTGAGCGCGCCCCTGGAGGCGATCAGGCTCTACGAGAACCTGCTTACTGAGTATCCCGGCTACGAGCACAACGACGACGTCCTCTACCAGATGGCCCGCGCCTATGACGAGCTGGGCCAGACCGAGGAAGCGATGGCGACCATGGATCGCCTGGTGGAAGAGCATGCGTACTCGGGACGGCTCGACGAGGTGCAGTATCGCCGCGGTGATTTCTTCTTCACCCGTCGGCAGTATCGGGACGCCGAGGCTGCCTATAACTCGGTCATCAGCATGGGCCAGGACTCGTCTTACCACGAGTTGGCGCTCTACAAGCTCGGCTGGGCGCTCTACAAGCAGGACTTCTATGAGGAAGCCCTGCACCAGTACACCGCGTTGCTCGATTTCAAGCTGGCTGCCGGCTACGACTTCGATCACCACCAGTCCGAGGACGAGGAGCGCCGGGTCAGCGATACCTTCCGCGCCATCAGCCTGAGCTTCAGCTACCTCGGCGGGGCCGAGGTGGTGCGCGAGTACTTCGGCGAGTTCGGCAACCGCGGCTACGAGGATCGCGTTTACGGCAACCTGGGCGAGCACTACCTGGAGAAGCAGCGCTACCAGGATGCCGCCATGTCGCTCCGGACCTTCGAGGACCTCTACCCCAATCATCCGCAGTCGCCGCGCTTCGGCATGCGGGTGGTGGACGTGTTTACCCAGGGCGGCTTCCCCCTGCTGGTCCTGGAATCCAAGAAAGAGTTCGCCGGTCGCTATGGCGTGCAGTCCGCTTTCTGGTCCCACAACGATCGCGAGGCGTCCGGCGAAGTCCTGAGTTTTCTCAAGACCAACCTGCGTGACCTGGCCAACCACTACCATGCGCAGTATCAGGATCCCGAACTGGCCGACGAGAAGCTCGCCCACTACGGCGAAGCGCGTCGCTGGTACGGCGAGTTCCTGGGTTCCTTCCCCGGCGAGGCGGAATCGCCGACGATGAACTATCGCCTCGCCGACCTGCAGCTGGAGAACAGCGATTTTTCGGATGCCGCTCGCGAATATGAGCGCACCGCCTACGACTACCCGACGCACGAGAAGTCGTCGGCGGCTGGCTATGCCGCCGTCTATGCCCACCGGCAGAACCTGAAGTCCGCGCCGCCCGAGGGTAATGGCTCAATCCGGCGGGCGACCGTAGAGAGCTCGCTGCGCTTCGCCGATGCCTTCCCGGCGCACGAGCATGCCGCCCAGGTGCTGGGCGCTGCTGCCGACGACCTGTACGGCATGGGCGAGCGGGACCACGCGCGTGAAGTCGCTCAGCGGGTGGTCGATGGCTACCTGGCTGCCAACCCGGCCATCCGGCGCGCAGCCTGGACGGTGGTGGCCCATGCTTCGTTTGAGTTGAATGATTTCGCGAGGGCCGAGGGCGCCTATGCCGAAACCCTCGCGCTCACCGATGCCTCCGAGGCGGGTCGGGCTGACCTCGTCGAGAACTACGCCGCCTCCATCTACAAGCAGGGCGAACTGGCCAGCGAGGCCGCGGACTACCGCGCGGCGGCCAATCATTTCCTGAGGATTCGCGAGGTGGCTCCCGCTTCAACCATCCGCGTGGCGGCCGACTACGACGCCGGCGCTGCCCTGGTCAAGTTGGAAGACTGGTCCGCGGCGGCAGTGGTGTTCGACGAGTTCCGCGAGGCGCATCCCGAGCACGAACTCGCTCGCGAGGCGACCAAGCAGGTGGCCTACAGTCATCGCGCCAACGGCGATCTGGGCACTGCAGCGGGCGAATATGGCCGGGTTGCTGCAGAGTCCACCGACCCAGCCATGCGAGCCGAGGCCCTGCTGGTGGCCGGCGACCTGTACGAACAGGCCGGGCAGGCGCAGGCTGCGCTGGCGGTCTACCGCGAGTACGTCGGCGAATTCGTCAGCCCGGTCGAAACCGCGGTCGAGACCCGTGGCCGGATGGCTGCCATCCATCAGGCGGCCGGCGACAGCGCCAGCTACTACCAGGAACTGGAATCCATCGTGCAGGCGGATGCGGCAGCGGGTGAAGAGCGCACCGCGCGCACCCGCACGCTGGCCGGGCGCTCGGCCCTCGTGCTGACCGAGAAACTCTACGGTGAATTTGCCGCGGTACGCCTGGTTCAGCCCTTCGAGGCGAGCCTGGAGCGCAAGCAGGCGCTGTTGAACACGCTGGTCGGCCGACTGGGAGACCTGGTCGACTATGAATTGGCCGAGGTGACCGCGGCCGCCACCTACTACATGGCAGAAACCTACCTGCGCTTCAGCGAATCGCTGCTGGCCTCCGAGCGCCCCGGCGACCTTTCGGCTGCCGAGCTCGCCGACTATGAACTGGTCCTCGAGGAGGAAGCTTTCCCCTTCGAGGAGCGGGCCATCGCCATGCACGAGCAGAACCTCGGCTTGCTGCGCCAGGGCGTCCACAACAACTGGACAACCCGCAGCCTCGGCCAGCTGGCTGGGCTGGTGCCAGGCCGCTACGCCCGCGCCGAGTTGAGCGCTGGTGTGCTGCCCTCGATCGAGACCTATGCCTACCAGACCCCCGCGGCCGCCGAGGCAGCCCGCCTTGCGGCCCTGAACGCACTGCTGGCCAAGGGTGAGGGGAGCGAAGCGCCATGAATTCCAACTCTAGGTTTTCACCATTGACGTTGACCCTTGCCGCCGGCCTGGGATTCGCTGCCATGCTTGCGGCCGAGGCGGGAGCTGCGCCAATCCGTGCCGCCGAGCCCGCTGCACGGGGGGCGGTGCGCGTGGACGTGCAGCAGCAGCCTGGTGGCTTCACCCTGACCCAGAAGATTCGCGTCAGCGGTGGCAGCACGGCCCGTCACGCCGAGGCAGTGCGACTGCTCGAGTCCGGCCGTCATGACGCGGCGGTGGCCATCTTCGATCAGGTCGCAGAGCAGAACCCGGAGGCGGTGGCGGCTTACGTCAACCTGGGCATCGCCCACGCGGCCAGCGGCCGACTCGACCAGGCCGAGGAAAACCTTCGCATCGCCCTGGAACTGAATCCGCGTCATCCCGTGGCCCTCAACGAGCTCGGCCTGGTACTGCGGCGCAAGGGCGAGTTTGCGGATGCCAGGCAAAGCTACGAGGCCGCCCTGGCCGCCTTCCCCGATTTCCACTACGCCCACCGCAACCTGGGGGTCCTCTGCGACCTGTACCTGGGCGAGGCGGCGTGCGCGCTTCAGCACTATCAGGCTTACACCCGGGCCGTGCCGGGTGACGAGGAGGTCAACAGATGGATCGCCGACTTGCAGAGCAGGCAGGCCGCCGGGGGCCAGCCGTGATTGCCCGGCTCGCCGTGCTGGCGCTGCTGGCCACGCCGGTGGCCATGGCCAACGAGGCCGAGGGCGGGACCAAGCGGATCTCCGGCATGTCCATCCTGGGCAACCAGGAGGCACCGAAGGCGCTGGTCATCATTCCCTGGAAGAGTTCCGAGCCGGGAGACGCGCTGGCCGTCGAGTCGATGCTCGACGACTCCCGTCGACCGGTGGATCGCGACGTGTTCATGCGTGAGCTTGGCTACTACCAGATCAGCCAAGAGTAAGAGTTCAGACGTACTGGTACAGAAGGAGAGAGAGATGGATGCCTTTTATTCGATTGTGAAGTTCTTCGTGACGGGCGGGGCTTTCATGTACCCCATCCTGATCGTCTTTGCGGTGGGCGCGGCGATTGCCATCGAGCGCTACATGACCCTCGACAAGGTCCGGCGCAAGAATTCGGCGACCTGGGACAAGCTGCAGCCCACGCTTTCAGAGGGCAAGTTCGACGAGGCGCGTGAAATCGCCAACAGCGACGACTCGACCGTCTCGCGCCTGCTCAGCATGGGCCTGGCCCGGCAGGGTGCGGTCCGGCGCCGTGAAGACATCGAGATCGCCATGGAAGAAAGCATGATGGAGATCATCCCGCAGCTGGAAAAGCGGACCTCCTACATTGCCCTGCTGGCGTCGGTAGCAACCCTGCTCGGATTGCTCGGCACCATCGTCGGCCTGATCCAGGCCTTCACGGCGGTGGCCAACGCCAACCCGGCGGAGAAGGCTGACCTGCTGTCGGCGAGCATCTCGGTGGCGATGAACACCACGGCGTTTGGCCTGATCGCGGCCATCCCGCTGCTGGTCCTGCATTCGTTCCTGACGGCCAAGACCGGCGAGATCGTCGACGGGCTGGAGATGGCATCCGTGAAGGCGCTCAACGTCATCACGGCCACGGCCAAGCGTCAGCTGGCGGTGTAACGAACATGGCAAGGAGGGTACATCACTACAAGCGCAGCAGTCGGCAGGAGACGCCGGAGCTGGACATGACGACCTTCATGAACCTGATGGTTGTCCTGGTGCCCTTCCTGCTGATCACCGCCGTGTTCTCGCGCATCACCATCGTGGAACTGGACCTGCCGAGTTCGCAGAGCAGTGCGGCGGACGCGCCCGACTTCCGGGTCGAGGTGGTAGTCCGTGAAGCCGGGCTTGAGATCATGGACGGACACCAGGTCATCGCAGCCATCCCGAACGTCGGGGAGGGCTACGACCTCGAGGCCCTGTCCGGGTACCTGGTGGCGATCAAGGAGCAGTATCCGGACAAGCGTGATGCCTCCGTGCTGCTGGAGCCCGAGATCGCCTACGACCACCTGATCAACGTGATGGACACCGTCCGCACGGTCAGGACCGTCGGGGAAGCCGGCCAGGTGGAACGCGCCGAGCTGTTTGCCGCCATCTCCGTAGGGGACGCACCATGAAAAACACCCGTCGCATGGACCGGATGGCGCGCAATCGCCGCTCGATCCCCAAGCTGAACCTGACCTCGCTGATGGACGTGTTCACCATCCTGGTGTTCTTCCTGCTGGTCAACTCGGCAACCACCGAGGTGCTGACCCAGCCGAAGCAGATCACCCTGCCTGATTCCGACGTGGAGTCGAAGCCACGCGAGACGGTGGTGATTTTCATCGGCACCGAGGACGTGGTGGTGCAGGGCGTGAGCGTGGCCAGGGTGGCCGACATTGCGGCCACTGAGGGCGAGTATGTTGCGCCCATCAGTCAGCGTCTGGCGGAACTGGCAGATGGCCTCATCGGGCTCAGCACGGAGACGGTGGCGGAAAGCCAGGAAGTGACGGTGCTGGCCGACAAGGAAGTACCGTTTAACGTCATCAAGAAAGTCATGGCAACCTGCACGGAAGAGGGCTACACGAAGGTGTCACTCGCCGTGGTCCAGAAAGCGGCCCAGGTCGCCTCCTGAAGAGGGAAGGAAACGTGGAAGAATTCAGGCAGCAAGAACAGGACATCCGGGAGCGCGCGGCGACCGTTCGCCAGGCGCTGCAGGAGCTCGAGACCGGCCTGCACGCGGTCGACGGCAAGCTGGCCGAACTGGCCCCGGCCCGCGAGCAGCATGCGCTCCTCGGTGCCGCCTGCTCCTCCCTCGACCGGCTGGAAGAGCTCGACGCCGCGGCGCTGTTCTGGGACGGCGCTGTTGCGCCGGCACAGGTCGCAAGCCTGCTGGGTGCGGCGCGCCAGCGCGCCAGCGCCTTTAATGTCCAGATCGACGAGCTGGATGCCGAGCGCCGCTCGCTGACCGAGGCGATGGCCGAGCACGAGGAATCCCTCGAGTTCCTGGGCGAGGAACTCTTCCAGCTCCGCGAGCAGGAAGAGCGAGCCAAGCTGGAGTGGATCGAGGAGCGCGAGGTCAGCGAGGTTCCGGCCCGCGTCGTCCCCATGCCCTGGTACCGGGGGGGTGAGGACGACCGTCGGCTGCGGAAGTCGCTGGTCACTGCCCTGGCTGCCAGCCTGCTGTGTGCCGCAGTGCTGCCGCTGATCGACCTGCCGTTGCCGGAGCCCTTCCAACCGGAGGATGTGCCGGAGCGCCTCGTCCAGCTGGTACGCAAGGAATTGCCGAAGCCGCCACCGATGGTGGCAGAAACGACCCCGGAAGAGATCAAGCGCCGCGAGCGGCCGCAGGAAGTGCCGCCGGTGCCGGAGCCGGAGGCCGTCATGGCCGAGGCCACGCCTGATCCGGTCACCGACGCGCCTGCTACGGCCAAGCCGGGACCGGCTCAGAAGCAGGTGGAGAAGGCCGGTATCCTGGCCTTCAGGGATCGCTTCGCGGGACTGGCGAGCGACGACCCGACGCCGAAACTCGCCAAGGGTGCGCGCTTCCGTGGCGCGGCCGAGTCGGCCTCGGAGCCGGCTGCGCGGGCCCTGCTGACCAGCCATTCGGCTGGCTCCAGCGGT
>Ga0222714_10006153_pt1 | contig 11256 bp, 12 predicted proteins | sample C33_3DmetaG_FD_165048 | JGI IMG/M metagenome (GOLD analysis project Ga0222714, IMG submission 165048) | Estuarine water microbial communities from San Francisco Bay, California, United States - C33_3D | ecosystem: Environmental > Aquatic > Marine > Unclassified | place: USA: California... | reverse complement strand
CCAACTGTTGCGACACGCTCGCCAGGTAAAACTGCCTGTCCCTTTTTCACCTCAATGCTGTCCAAGTGACAAAACATGGTGATTAGACCTTGGCCATGATCGATAAAAATTGTCTTCCCATTGAAGAAATAGTCGCCGGTTTCAATCACTTTTCCCGGGGCTGGGGCGACGACCGGTGTTCCCGTTGGGGCGGCAATGTCCATTCCCGAGTGAGGCCGTCGGGGCTGGTTATTGAAGAAGCGACGCAGTCCGAAGGAACTTGACCTTGGCCCAACGACAGGCGTGATCATTTCAAAGGTTGATGGAACTGTTGTGCTAAAGGCTTCAAATGCCGCACGGATAACCGGTTGCTCCGTCCTCACCCGCCGTAGGTTGGTTTCAGAGAGTTCGACATGTTTAGGGGCCACAGTTAGATACTGGGCCGCATAGTCTTTACCTCCCACTTCAAAGCTCTTCTCAAACGCGGCCGAGCTAACTTTTTTGTTTAAGGTGGGTGGGGTGGTGATAGGCAGAGGCTTGTATTGCTCTGCGTTACGAACCGTAACAGTGGCCTTGCCCAAAGGATGATCCAGTGAAATGCCAACCACTGCTTTCCACTGGTTATTGTGTAAAACGGTAAGAACCCGCTTTTCTTGGAAAAAAGCCTGAGGCGGGCTTTCCCAATCCGACGGCTCACCAAGTTCCAAAATGGCGACGCCCCCCGGAACGGGGCGATGAACGGGCAGACTAAAGGCGCTTGCACTTTTCCAGGCGTAAAGCCCAAGACCTAAAGCGATAACGACTAGGAAGGTGCGGATTGCGAATGACTTACGCACGATTTATCTTGAGGCCCCTCGGCTAACCTCCGAGGGAAGTCGACGAGGGGCCTTGACTAGGCAGTTACAGGCTTATTTAAAACCTAGCCCCACTGCTTAGCCGGCTTTCTTCGCCCAGGCCGAGCACCAACCCGCCCCAGCAACCTGCTTGCCTGCGAAAATGGCACAACCCCCAGCCTTTGCAGCGCCGCCCTGGTAGAGAGCGCAGTTTGAGCAGAGCTGCCCTGGCTTTGCCTTAGCCGATTTTTTGGCGTCGGCCACGTAGCCCACGGCTTTGGCCTGAGGGTCTGCCTCGGACACCATAGGCGCTGAGGCCTGAGCATTTGAAAGGCTAAGCACGGCAACGGAGGAACCGACTGCTGCCGATTGAAATAAAAAGGTTCGTCTAGAAATACTCATTGGATCTCCTAGTTTAAAAAAACTCCCTTGCACCGCTTGAAATTAGCTAAATACGCTACCAACACTAACGTCGATTGATTAATGAGCGTACTTTACACGCGCTCTCTAAGGGGGTTACTTTATTTTTGCTTCTTTGTACATCACATGCTTGCGAGCCACGGGATCAAACTTTTTGATCTCCATTTTTTCAGGCATGGTCTTTTTGTTCTTGGTTGTGGTGTAGAAATGGCCTGTTCCTTCGGTGGACTCAAGCTTGATTTTTTCTCGACCGGACTTGGCCATATGGTTCTCCTAAGGGGACAGTAGAGCGAGCGTATTAGACTTCGCCGCGGGCCCGAAGGTCAGCAAGCACTGACTCAATACCGTTTTTCGTAATTGTTCTTACTGCGGCATTGGAGACACGCAGTCGAACCCAACGTCCTTCACTCTCGAGCCAGAACCGGCGATAGTGGAGATTGGGAAGGAACCGACGCTTGGTCTTGTTGTTGGCGTGGGACACGTTGTTCCCAACCATGGGTTTCTTGCCTGTAACTTGGCATACGCGAGCCATAACGAATTCCTGATGATTAAAAAATTAAATGGGCTTATAAAGTGACCAAGTTTAACGCCACTGGCCACTAGAAAAGCCCTTAACTATATGTTTTCCAAGCCCCTTCGTCAAACCTGTGGGTCAATTGAAATAACCCGGTCGCCTGCGACTAAAAGGTGGTCCCACAGCACGAGGTCGAGTTGCGCCAAAAGCCCTCGTAGGCGTGATGTAAGTTGTTGATCTGCATAGCTTGGCTCGGCCACACCCGAAGGGTGGTTGTGGAAAATAACAACCTTGGCGGCATTAAGCTGAAGGGCTCGAGCCACGATCTCTCTTGGGTAGACGCTGGTCTGCGTGAGGCTTCCTCGAAACAGGTTCTCGATGCCAAGAAGCCGGTTTCGGCTGTCCAGGAAGGCAGCGCCAAATACCTCATGAGGCAAGCCAGAAAGGTGGGCGGTCAGCCAACCGGCTAATTCCAAGGGGGTTGCTATGGGCTGTTTGGTAAGCTGGTTGCGGGCTGTCCGGCGGCTTATTTCCGAGGCGGCCTGAAGAATCGAGTATTTTGCAAGACCTACGCCCAGCGTCTTTGAGATCTGAACAAAGGGTGCAGATAAGACGGCCGGCAGCCCACCCAGGTGATCCAAGAGCTCTTGGGCAACCAACATGACATTCCTTTTGGGTGTTCCGGTCTGCAATAAAACAGCCAGTAGTTCTGCATCGGTGAGTCCCACCGCGCCAAGACTAAGAAGTTTTTCACGAGGTTTCATGGCGAGCCTTCCTTTTTCAATGGCAAGAGGAAGGAGCGTCTCTGGTGTGCGCGCTGTTAGGCTATTGACCTTTCAGGCAGGTCTCTTTATCTATAAGCCCTTGGCTTGTGTTGGTCTGGCTGCGAGTTCGGAATTAAACTGCACAGTATGAATAACGAGACCCCAGGCCCGTTGGAACCCCTGCAGAAAGATGTCGATCAGCAGGAGCCACCGAATCCTTATCTTGAGCTAAGTTTTTGGCGTTTTGCACTCTTAGCCACGTTCGTTACGGCCTTTCTGCCCTGGTCTTTATTGGCAAACCTGTTGCTTAAAGGGCTGGCTGACACCAAGCTTCTCATCGCCGCACTATTACGCGACTACCTGCAAACGCTTTTGGCAATTGCTTTGGGTGTTGTAATTCTTGTGGTGGGTGTCGTTGGGGCTCTGTTCTATTTCTGGCCTCTTATTACTGATGTCGTTTTCGGCCTTTGGACGAGCTTTATCACTTTGTTCTAGCGCTATAAGTTTGCTTTAAGTGCCACTAGATCTGGCGAGGCATTGTTGGACCCACTCTCATTATGGTCTTCGAGTTTAAGGGTTTGCCCGTAGGAATCGAAAGTCACAACCATCCTCAGCCTGCAAGACCTCTTGGGTGTGCAGGCGCCCATAGCCTCTTCTTTGGTGAATTGTAGGTAGTTGCATGTGTCGATTCTCTTGGCGCCTGACCTCAAGAGTCTCTTCGTCCACCAGTAAAGACAGAGACGACTCTTTTACGCTTAGACGAATTCGATCACCGTTTCGAACAAGACTTAGTGGTCCCCCTTCGGCCGCCTCGGGGCTTATGTGCAGGACGATCGTTCCATACGCAGTCCCACTCATGCGTCCATCTGAGATGCGAACCATATCTCTTACGCCTGTGGAGGCAAGTTTCTTGGGAATGGGTATGAGTCCAGCCTCAGGCATGCCCGCGCCTTTAGGCCCAATTCCTCTAAGCACCAGTACATCTTCGGGCTCAACATCCAGATTGGGGTCGTCAAGCCGTTTCGCCATATCTTCAAGCCCTTCAAAAACCAGGGCCCTACCTTCATGCTCTAGCAGACCTTGACTTGCAGCCACAGGCTTAATGACGGCGCCATTTGGAGCAAGGTTACCCGATAACCATTTAAGCCCGCCACTTTTATAGATAGGGTTTGATCTCACACGAATGACGTTGCTTTCAAATTTTGGAATTCCTGATTCGATTCTTTCTCTAAGGCTATCGCCAAAAACGGTTGGGGTATCTATATTTAATAGGTCTGATAACTCAGATACAACGCGTATGAGTCCCCCAGCTTCATGGAAGTCGGGCATGTAGCCCTCTCCTCCCGGCTTAAGATCGACAAGAACGGGTGTCTGATCAGCAATAGAATTAAAAAGGTTTGGTTCTAAATTAAGCCCTACCCGTCCCATGATTGCGGCCAAATGCACCAAAGCGTTTGTCGACCCACCAATGGCAAGAAGAATAGTAAGGGCGTTGAGTACCTGCTCTTGGCCAAAGCTGGGCATTGTTACCTCGCCCTTTGCCAATCGAGCTGCAGCGTATCCCGAGCGCTCTGCGATTCGAATCCGATCTGCGGACACTGCGGGTGCGCTAGCGGCATTGGGCGCAGTTAAGCCCATAACCTCTACTAGGCACGCCATTGTACTGGCCGTTCCCATGACTGAGCAGGTTCCAACCGATGGCACCAGATGATTATTGGCCTCGTCAATTTGCGCTTGATTAATTCGTCCCGCCCTAAAATCTGCCCAAAGCCTTCTGCAGTCAGTACAAGCCCCTACTCTCTCCCCCCGCCATCTTGAGGAAAGCATGGGTCCGGTAGGAAGAACAACAAACGGTTTATTTGCCGACAACGCGCCCATGACCTGAGCTGGGATTGTCTTGTCACACCCTCCGATGAGAACTACAGCGTCCATCGGTTGAGCCTTTATCATCTCCTCGGTGTCCATGGACATGAGGTTACGAAGGTAGAGGCTCGTAGGTGCTGCGAAAGACTCATGCAGGGAAATAGTGGGGAATACGACGGGAAGTGCCCCCTGCATTAGTACGCCTCGCTTTACGGCGTCAATGAGTTGAGGGGAATTGCCGTGGCAAGGGTTGAAGTCACTACCGGTGTTAATTACACCGACGAGTGGCTTAGACAGGTCTGAATCGGATAAGCCCGCCCCCTTAATGAAGGCTTTTCTCAGGAAAAGAGCGAACTCTGGGTCACCGTAATTCACTGCTCCTTGTGAGAGCCCCTTTTGCGTTTGGTCTGCGTTTGACATGCTCATCCTCTTCCGACAAAGGGCATATTGGTTGCCATTAGCGTCATCGTTAAAACGTTTGCCTCAAGCGGAAGAGATGCCATGTAGGCGACTGCCTCTCCGCAGTAACTTGCATCAATTACGGGTTCGACCATGATGTCGCCATTTGCCTGTGGAACGCCCGCTTTGAATCGTTCGCCTATCGCGGTGTCAGCGTTACCAATGTCGATCTGAGATGCAGCGATTCGAAATGGTCGACCATCAAGTGCTAGAGATTTAGTTAACCCAGTAACCGCATGTTTCGTGGCTGTATAGGCGCAGGTGTTGGGTCGGGGTGCATGGGCTGAGATTGAACCATTGTTTATTATTCGCCCGCCTTGTGGTGTTTGGCGTTTCATCAGTCCAAATGCTGCCTGCGCACACAAAAAAGACCCTGTTAGGTTTACATCGACGGCCCTGCGCCAGTCCGATTCACTTAAATCTTCGATGGACACCCGCGGAGCACCCATTCCTGCATTGTTGAACAGCACATCAAGCCTTGCGTAGCGTCGTTCTATTTCGCCGAACAACTCTTTGACTGAACTTCCTATGCTTACGTCGGCGAGAATGGCATCAATCTTTGGGTGCGCGTCGCTTCCTAGCTGGATTGTCTCGCTTAAGGGCTCTTGCCTACGCCCTGTAATAACGACTTGAAATCCTGATTTTTGCAAATGGAGAGCACTTGATCGGCCGATTCCTGTTCCACCTCCGGTGACTAAAGCCACTTTGATGCTGGAAGTCATTTTAAAGAGTTTCCTTTTTGATGATCGCTAAACTAACCCAGAGGTGAGAGTTTAACGCTTATGATTTTGGAGCTAGAAAAATGATTCGCCCGTCTAGCTGGTTAGTCAGCGTCATTGAGAAAGGTTGTTTGCTATGGAAGCAGGTCGGCATGTGGAGGTTAAGGAACTAGAGGCATTTATTGCGCGTGCTTTTAGAACGCAAGGACTACCCGAAAAGGATATCGAGGTGATTGCGCGCCTAATGTCTGAAGCAGACATGCAAGGGTCTGATGGACACGGCGTAATTCGCCTCGGTCAGTATTTGACGAGAATCCGTAACGGAGGCATCGCGATTAACCCCAAGATACAGGTTGTTGCCGAGAGGCCTGCAACAGCGTTAGTTGACGGTGGAAACGGCATGGGGCATTTAGTGGTGTCAAGCGCAATTCAAATTGCCGCTCAAAAAGCCTCGCAGTCGGGTATTGCTTGGGTTGGTACTCGCATGAGTAATCATGCAGGACCTGCGTCCTTGTACGTGAGGGCTCTTGCTGATCAAGGCTTCGTAGGACTTTACTACGCCGTTGGAAATGCGAATCATCTGCCTCCCTGGGGAGGTATGGATATGCTTCTGTCAACAAATCCAATTGCTATAGCCTTTCCGAGAGGGCACCAAGAGGACGTAATTGTTCTCGATATGGCGACAACAGTTGCAGCCTACGGGAAAGTAAAGGCAAAGGCTCGAGCAGGCGAGTTGATGCCAGAAGGTTGGATGATTGACAGGTCAGGAAAGCCGCTCCTTGACCCAAACCGAGCCTCTGAGGGTTTCTTATTACCAATCGGTGGCCACAAAGGCTACGGACTTGCCCTTTTGGTGGGTATGCTTGCAGGAAGCTTGAATGGCGCATCGATGGGCAGCGAAGTGATTGATTTCAACGTAGACACCAAGAGCGTTACGAATACAGGACAGGCCATATGTGCAATTGATCCAAAAGCGTTTGGGGATGTGGATCATTTGCGCACGCGAGTTGACAAACTGGCCAACGAATTGAAGAGTGGGGAGAGGCTTCCGGGGGTTGACCGCATATGGCTTCCGGGCGAGCAGAGCAACGAGAGGCGCAGACAGTACCTTGCCAAGGGTATTCCCTTATCAAAGGGTGTGGTTCAAGAAATCGATCGCATTGCAACTGACCTCGGGATTACTCCTCTACCCAGTATTCAAGACTCGTGATACCTTTTTTTCATTATCATATGATCAACGCGCGATGGATGCCACTCAACAAACTGCCAAAGTTTTGTTCGCAACTCGTGTATCTGTAAACCTGTTATTGCAAAGGAGGAGGTGAAATGGCACTTCGTTTTTTAGAGCATCTTCTTATCCTTACCCATGATCCCGCGGGGACACGGGACTGGTTCTGCAACAACCTGGGTTTTCGGGAGGGTGATCATCCCGAGTTCGGGTTCCCCGTGCACTGGCTTTACATAGGCGACCAGGATGTCATTCATATTGGTCAGGCGAGGCATTCCGAACATCAGAATACTTACCTTAAGGCTCCGACCGACGGTGAGTCTGACGACTTTTCGGCCGCGGGTGCCATGGGATCAGGTCGAATCGATCATCTGTGTATCAATTGTGATGATCTGAAAGGATTTATCGACTTGTTAACCAAAAATGGAGTTGAGTACAACGAGAGGAAGGCGCACAACTCGAACCTCTACCAGCTTTTTATGAGAGAACCCATTAATGGAATTAAGGTCGAGCTGAATTTTCCATGGCATGAGGCCGTGGCATTGGGCCTTGTTCCTGGATGGACCGATGATGGCCAAAACGATAAAACCGTGGCCGAGGTTTTTGCGGAGTCGCGATTCAACGACAAATATTTAAACAAACAGGACCATGAGGTGAAGGCATGATGAAGGCAATTGCAGCGCGTGTGCATCAAACAGGTGAGCCTGAGGTTATACGGCTTGAGGAGATTGAGCTTCCAGAACCCGGGCAGGGCGAGGTAACCATAAAGCACACGGCTATTGGTTTGAATTTCCAAGACATATACATGCGAAGCGGTCTTTACCCTTTACAGACCCCTTCTGGATTGGGAAATGAGGCTGCAGGTGTGGTTGAGAAGGTCGGTCCTGGCGTAACTGATTTCAAAGAAGGAGATCGCGTTTGCTATGCCAGCGGCCCTGTCTTCGATGCTTACTGCACCCGCAGGAATTTTCCTGCCGCTAGACTTTTGCGAACGCCCGATGGCGTCCAGGATCAACAAGCCGCAGCGATACTACTTAAAGGAATGACAGTTGAATACCTTATGCATCGATGCTACCCCGTCAAGTCTGGTCAGCCTGTACTCTTTCACGCTGCCGCTGGCGGAGTTGGTCTACTGGCGGGTCAGTGGGGTAAGGATCTTGGCGCCCGAATGATTGGTGTTGCCGGTGGCCCGGAGAAATGTAGTCTGGCCCTCCAAAATGGGTATGACGTTTGCCTTGACCGAACCAAAGACGATATCGCAGCCCGTACCAAGGAGCTTACCGGTGCGAAGGGTGTTCCGGTAGTTTTTGATTCCGTTGGCAAGGATAGTTTCGAAGCGTCTCTCCACAGTCTTGCACCAAGGGGATTCTTCGTGTCGTTCGGCCAGACAACAGGGCATCCACCGCCAGTCACAGGCGCTATGTTGCAAAAACTGGGCTCCCTTTATTTCACGAGGCCGACGCTGGCGACATATGCCGCAGACAGTGGCGAAATGCGGGAGTCTGCTGCGATGGTTTTTGATCGTTTGCTGCGGGGGGTAGTCAAGGTCTCTATTAATCAGACGTATGCTCTTGCTGATGTTGTTACGGCTCATAAGAATTTGCAGTCAGGTGCGACGTCTGGATCGACAGTTTTAATTCCCTAGTGAAAAATTTGTACGGGGTTTTTGCGGCAATGAGCCCGTCAGCATAGGGCTCTGTTTACGTTGTTTTTACTTTAGGAGACAAAAATGAAACGCTTTTTACAACCACTTGTAGTCTCGGCTGTTCTTGGATTATTCGGCGCTGGAGCGGCCATGGCCGAAGACATTAAGCTTCGAATCGCGTCGGGGCATCCGGCAGCAAACACGTACGTTAACTTGATGCAAAACTTTTTTGTTCCAGAGGTTACGAAGCGTGTTGCTGAGCGAACCAAGCACAAAGTTGAATTTGTAGAGGGCTACGGAGGTGCAATGGTTAAAGTGGCTGACACCCTTGAGGGAGTCCAGTCCGGGTTAATAGACATCGGCGGCTATTGTTTTTGCTTTGAGGCGTCGAATTTGCCCTTGAATGCCTTTCAAATTATGTTGCCCTTCGGAACTATGGATCCGGAAGTTAGCGTCAAACTAGCTCGCAAGGTATACAACCAGGTCCCCGAGCTTGGTGCGACCTTTGAAAAAAAATATGGTCAGAAACTTCTAGGTCTCATTGCAGATAACGGCTACAACCTGGGAACCACTTTCCCTTGGAAGACGGTCGCAGAGCTTAAGGGTCAAAAAATTGCCGGCGCTGGGCTGAACCTTAAGTGGTTGGAGTTTGCGGGGGCTACTCCTGTTCAGTCGTCCTTACCTGAGGCCTACACATCTCTTCAGACAGGTGTCTACAACGGATGGATCATGTTTCCGTCTGGGTGGGTTAATTTCAAGTTGAACGAGGTTGCTAAGTACTACACCGAGATAGGTTTCGGTTCCATTACCTGGCACGGTCTCACGATGAACTCCAAAAAGTTCAACCGATTACCCAAAGATGTGCAAAAAATCATCCTTGAAGTTGGCCAAGAGTACGAGGCTATGACAGGTAAGGTAAACAGAGAAAATTACCCGAAACAACTCCAGCAGCTAGCTGAGCTTGGAATGACGGTTAACAAGGTTCCTGCCTCTGTCCAACAAGACTGGGCTAACTCGCTGAAGGACTGGCCTCAACAAATGGCGGCCGATTTAGACAAGCGTGGCTATCCTGGCACTAAGACACTTAAGATCACGCTTAAAGAGGCGGAAGCACTTGGGCACAAGTGGCCTGTTCGTTATGAAATTAAGTAAGGCCAAGTACTTGGTAAAGAAAAAGAAACAAGAGCTAAGTTGACGTGGTTGTACTAATTCTCGACCGTGTCACACGCTTCCTCATGGTGGTTGCTGCGGTCTTGGCTTTCTCCTTGTGCTTTTTGGTCGTTGCGGACGTTCTGGGCAGGGTGATTTTCAATCACCCTGTTCAGGGAACTCCCGAGATCATCTCTTTGTCGATTGTCATTGTTTGTTATTTACAAACGGGTTACGCAATACGCTCAGGTGGCATGTTGCGCGTTGAGGCCATAACGGCACACGCACCAGAATGGCTTGCACGCCTTCTTGTTGCCATGGGCGCAGTGCTTGGAATGGTGTTCTTCTCTGTAATTTTCTACGGGAGTGTAGAGGGAGCGCTATACGCTTGGGAGTCCGACGAGTTTGAAGGTGAGGGCGCCTTAAGAGTTCCCGTGTGGCCCGCCAAATTTGTTATCGTCCTCGGCTGCGCGCTTGCAACAATTAGCTACCTTGTAATTCTGCTTGATGCCATTCGAGGAAAGTTTTCTTCGGAAAACAATAATGCCTCTCACTAGGGAGTCATCAGTGTTTCGACCTAGGGCTCTTTTTAGGCCACTCTCGCCCTAGACGCTCATCGTCCCCAAAGAAAGTCATTCTTATGTTTGATCTCTCCCAGATGGGTATTCTTGTTGGTGTACTACTGCTCATGGTCTTGAGTGGTGTTCACATCGCAGTCTCACTGGGGGTTGCAAGTCTCGTCGGCATCTACCTCGTAACCGGGGAAATTGATCCAGTTATTTCTTTTGCGTCTAATACCGCTTATGAAGCAATACGTGACTACGTGTTTGCTGTCATTCCCCTGTTTATGCTTATGGGGGAGTTCATGGCTAAATGCGGTGCCGCGCGCGATCTTTTCGAACTCACTAACCGATTGTTAAGATGGCTACCAGGACGGCTAGCTGTCGCTACGGTGGTTAGTAACGCGCTTTTTGCCTTCGTTACGGGTGTCTCAATAGCTGCAGCTGCGGCGTTTTCGAAAATCGCCTACCCGGAGATGAAGCGCTTTCACTACAGCCGGCAGTTTTCCTTGGGTTGTATAAGTGGTAGCGCATGCCTCGGTATGTTGATTCCACCGTCTGTTTTGATGATTGTTTGGGGCGTTATTACAGAGACTGCTATAGGTAAGCTCTTCATAGCAGGCATTCTTCCCGGCATGATGATTGTCCTAATCTTTATTGCATATATCGTCTTAGTGGCAATCTTTTCGCCTAAGACTGTGGGGGAAGGATATGCAAAGGCCGAGGGTGGGCAATCGCCAGACTCGAGCATGGCGGAAGGCGAAGCATTGCGAGTTGAGGAAGAGTCGCAGTCGCCACTTGTTCCCTTAATTCTAAGCGCACTATCGGTTTTTCTTCTTATTGCGCTAGTGCTAGGAGGAATATGGCTGGGCTTCTTCACCCCCACAGAGGGTGCGGGCGTTGGGGCCGCATTATCTCTTTTCTTGGCACTCGCTAAAGGTATGCGGTGGCCGGAAATGCTGCAGGCAATTCTCTCGGTGGGGCGTACCTCGGCTCCCTTATTGCTTTTATTAGTGACTGCGCAACTTTATGCGCGGGTGCTTTCCACTACAGGGGTAACTGGCGCGGTTCAAGAGATGTTTAATGCCTCAGGGTTATCTGCCTATGAAATCTTGGCTTTAAT
>Ga0222714_10006152_pt1 | contig 11257 bp, 25 predicted proteins | sample C33_3DmetaG_FD_165048 | JGI IMG/M metagenome (GOLD analysis project Ga0222714, IMG submission 165048) | Estuarine water microbial communities from San Francisco Bay, California, United States - C33_3D | ecosystem: Environmental > Aquatic > Marine > Unclassified | place: USA: California... | reverse complement strand
ATAAATTGCAAATCTTGTTCTGTATATACAGGCATGAAATAATATAACACACGAAGTGTTGAATTTACTGTGTATTTAAGTGATAACTGATGTGCATTTGTGAGGGCAGTGGTGTACCACCCTCACGACTCATTGGGAAGGAGGATTAATGAGCAAACTTTTAACAAATAAAACTTTCAATTCTTTTTTTTGCTATCTTAATATATTCTGGGTTTAATTCAATTAAAATAGCATTTCTACCTAATTCTTTACAAACTAAACCAGTTGTTCCTGATCCACCAAAAGGATCTAAAACAATACCATCTTCAGGACAACCCGCTTTTATACAAGGCTCTATTAAATCTTTGGGAAATGTAGCAAAGTGAGCTTCTTTAAATGGTTTAGTTGTCACAGTCCAAACATTTCTTTTGTTTCTTAATAAAGAATCACCTACTGGTTTCATATTACCATTAGACTTCATCCCACCATTTCCTCTGTCAGAACCTGATTGATTAATTAAGTTTGGTTGATTTAATCTTTTAATTGAATTAGATGAAACAGGTTCTTTAATTGCATCTGAATCGTAATAATAATTCTTTGATTTAGTTATTAACCAAATTTTTTCATGTGCTGATGTAGGTCTATCTTTGATGCTTTCAGGCATGGGATTTGGTTTGTGCCAAATTATTTCTGATCTAATATACCAACCAGCATCTTGTAATGCTATGGCAACCCTATTAGGTATCATCATTAAATCTTTTTCTTTAATTCCTTCTTGTACAGGTGGTCTTACGACCAAACCATCTAAGTATTCTTGTTTACTGTTTTTTATTTCACTTGATTTTGGTTTTCTTACAGATTGTAAAGTGGTAGTTGTTCTCTTACCACTTGAATAACTATCACCAACATTCCACCAAATAGTAGCAGTGTCTTTTAATTTAGGTTTAAATGCTTCGAAAACTTTAACTGTGTTTTTTAAGTATTCTTGATATGTTTTTTCTAAACCAAATTGTTCATCAATTCTTTTAGCACCACATAATTTACAATGTTCGCCAGTTTTAATTGCTTCATCACCAAAACTTCCTTTATTATTTTTTTGAAAGTCACTTAGTCCACCTCTTGTATTTCTTCCGTAAGAATGAGAACAATTAACATCACCACCTTCCCACTTTGCTGTTCCGTAATCTCTCAATCCAAAATAAGGAGGCGAACTAACAACACAATCTATTGAGTTATCTTCTAGTTCATTTATTTTATCTAAACAATTACCTTGTAGATAAGTAATCATCTACTGAACTTCATTTCTTCCATGACTGCTTTGTTCATGGACATCTTAAACATAATCCGATTACGATTATCTTCATGTTCAGCTTGTGCTTTCATTTTATTCAAACGGACTTGTTCATATTCTTTTAAATACTGTTGGAATCGAGGATCAGCTTTAGCTCTCTTTTCACTCTCTGTTGCTGACTTTCCTTCATTCATAAATTCTACTTCAATCCTAGCTCGAACTACACTAATCATATTCTCACCATATTTTTCTGCTGCATCAGATTCTGCCAATCGTTCTCCAGACTGTCTAAAGTCATGGAGTAATTGGTTCATATCTCTATTTATTTCTGCTAAATTCATTCTTTCTCCTATTAAAACAACGAATACATAAAAAGTTTTTCTTCATTGTATCTTTTTGTATCATCATAGCTCTTGTGTAAATCCTATCACAAAACAAACATATATCAATCTTTTTAGATTCATCCGATAAAGGTGTCCAGTGATTATCTGACAAGTAAGTATAAGTATTTGTCCATTTTTACTCTCTTTTGAAATAACATACACTTCCTCTTTTCAAATGCTCTTTTGATACCACTATTCATCATTCTTAAATCTAATTTATCTTTTTCTTGAAGATCATTAACTAAGAAACCTTGATGATATAAATATATCTTCCCTTCTCTAGGGCCGTCAATGATAGACTTAACTTCTCCAATGGTACTGATTGGTATTGCCTTTTCAATTATTGATTCTGGTTTCATCTTAACTCCTCAAATACTTCTAAGTCATTAATAGGAATCCAATAAATCTTATTGCCTTTAATATCTTGGGAAGGGTACTTATCAACAGAGTCTTTTCTGACAATATAAGTATCAGGATAAACTCTTTCCCCTTCTTTATTACGATAAACGATATCCACTAATAGATCTTTTTTTAGCCTATGAGATGCAATACCGATACTTCTTGTTTTCCATATAGGTTCTTTTATTTCGTACTTGTTCATGTCTTACTCCTTGTATTCATAAATGGTTTCGTGTTGATGTTTAGAAGGATTATCTTCACAAAAAGATAAATACTTGCTTTTGTTTTTTAGATACTTTAAAGGTTCAATATATTCAGCATAACCAATTCTATCTACTAAATTCATTGTTTTATTTTTAGTTCTTTGATGACTGATTTCAGTTGATTCTTCACTAGATATATTTTTTTTTCTAGCTATATCTACTATTACGTCAATATCACCACAATCTTTTTTATTAGGATCTATATAACTTCCAAATATTTTTATTGTATTAACTTTTCCTACATAATAAGGATTACTGTTAATTTCAATAGCCCTGTTAACTAAATCATTAACAATAGACTGTGCTTTTGTTTTGGTGATAGGACTAAAGAATTTAGAATTAGAGAATCCAATAGCCATGTCTGTTAAAACATAATGTTGTTTTTCTTTCTCAATAAAACCTTCTTCTATTAATGACTTGATAAAATTAATCTTTGATAATCTAGGTATTAATTTAAACATTTCATAATATCGTAAGACATCTTCTTTTCTTCTTTTCTTGTCATATAAACTAAAACTGCGTAGATGAATTAAAAACTTTCTCATATTCTTTGCACTCAAACCACAGTATTTTTTATTCCAATCTACTCTCATTTAATTAATCCTTTTATTTCTTCTTTTACTTAAAGTGCCTAGAAGTTTGTTTAAAGAACTAATTGTTTTTTCAAATTCTATATTTGAAAATTTTATAAAATCTATTTGTTCTTCTTCTAAGTTTTTATAATCTCTATTTAAAATATTATTCATAACTTTAAGAACTCTTTTACAATCATTAATCATTTTTTTAGTTTTACTAATACTAGTATTTAGTTTTTCTAATTTATTTTCTTCTAATAATATTATGTTATTCATTTATTGCCTCTTTCTAAATATTCTTGATACATTTCATCAGACATATTTTTAGGATCTACTCCTACGTCTGACCAGAAGTTCCGTTCACCCCCCTTCGTGTGAAGCTCGTTATGGTGACTCCAACAAAGCACGACTCCTACTCTATCGTCTCGTATCATTCCACCTTGACGATAAGCTCCTTGAAGATGATGAAACTGTCTTTGCTCTGACCAATTATCAAAGCCCATAATAGAGCACACATAACAAGGAAACTTATCTAAGGCCCACATCATGTATGCTCTATCTTTATTTTTATTATTAGAACTCAATTTCGTCTGGATCTGTTACGGGTACTCTATAACTATCAGCTAATCTAGTGGGGTGTTGATTATCTTTTTGACCATAACTAGATTGCCTATATCCTTTTTGTTCTGTGTTCTCAGGTTTGGGAGTATTCTTCATTAACATATACTTCATTCCATTATCAAAAACTAAACTAATATATTTAGTTCCCTTCTTGGATGTGTTAATCCACCCTGCACCTTCTTTTTTTAAGCCATCATTACTCGATAATACAATCTGATAATCTGGCCTTCTACCACCTTTATTTTCCATCGTTTACTCCTAACTCTTTAATAAGGTTGTTATATTGAGGACATACTTGGTTGTATAAACAATAGTCTTTACAACGGACAGGGATGCCCATAGGCCTGTGTTCAAGATAAGATTGATGATAGTCTTTCGCAAACTTTTCTGCTTCTTTTTTAGTATGAAACAAAGCAAGTGCTCTCTTCTTACCTTCTGTTTTGACTGCCCATTCTTTATGATCGGACAACCATAAATCATCTTTGTTGCAACGAGGGGATACCATATTTTGTAAACCCATTTCTGCTGCTTGATGTCTATTCACACATTCTGTTAGATATTCTTGTATCTGTTCAGAACTTAACATCGGTATTGATCTAGTGAATAAAGGGTACTGAGGAAAGTTTACATCTTCCCAAGCTAACCTTTTAGTCCAATGCTTACAGTAAATGAGAAGGTATAATTCTTTAACTTCTTTACCTTGTTGTCTCATTCCCTCTGCATACGCATTTAATTGGTAGATGTATTTATGTTTTAACTCTCTCCAATCACCAGACTGTTCGTACTTATAGATCTCTTTGTTTAAGGTAGCAACTTGATAAGAGCTAGTGACTTTGATATCACCAATTCTTACTTGGTTAGTACCTAATATTTCTAAGATATCTATTCTTCCTGATAGAGTCCATTCACCTAATTCACCTTTGGCTTTAATTGCTAGTGGTTCTTCCACATAACAGTTTGCACCTTTGACTGCGATAAAATGTCTTTGTAGTTCTTTGTGCATGAACTCACCAATCATTGTATCTAAGTGATCCGATGTATAGCTTTCTATGTTAGGATAACATTGTCTCATGTAATGAACTAATGGACTATCCATTACAGAAGAAAGACCGATGTCAGATTCAAACTCTAACTTCTTCTTTCTTTCTTTGTATTCATCTTGAGACTCTTTTAGATGTGATATAACTAATTCGTTTATCACACCTAGTTCTTCGATCTCTTTCACATTCATAATATTTCTCCTATCAAAACCCTATTATTTTATCCACACATTGCAAGAAAAAAAAGTAGTTGATTTTATTTTTTTTATATATAGATTTTACTTGTGTGAATGTTTCATATATCAACATATATTCATTGTGTATATCATGCGAAAATATATTAGATGTTAGTCTCTTTCAAACCTTTAACAGAAATGTTCACACATCTCTTAGTCATCGAAACGTAAATAGGGTAGCTTCTTAATGAGGCTGCCCTTAACTTACAAACAAAAAAACTTCTATCGAATCCTATGTACTTTCAACGATTCTGGGAATAAACCTAGCTACAAAGAATTAGCTGAAATTTATGGTTGCAATTCTACATCTACAATTTATAAATTAATGCAACAGTTAAAGAATAGAGGCTGGATTTATTTTATTCCAGGTTCTAGTACGAAAGGGATTATGATAGAATGAGCAAACTACCTAAAATGTATATCTACACAGATACTTTTTTAGCCGATACTCAAGATCTAAGCGACACAGAGTTCGGTTGTTATTGTCGTTTATTAATGTTTCACTGGGGTAAGAACTGTCAAGGACTACCTAGTGATCTACAAAAGTTAAAAAGAATTACTCATAGTACGGAAGAAACTTTAAAATCTGTATTAGATGAGTTCTTTTACCTAGAAAACGATAGATATTTCAATAAGAAACAACAAAAAGAATTTATAGAAGCCATAGAATACGCCAATAAACAATCAGAAAATGGCCGTAAAGGTGCTGAAATGAGGTGGGGTTATAGCGACCCTAATGGCGACCCTATTAGCGATGCCAATGGCGACCCCAATGGCGAAACGATAACTACTAATACTAATACTAATACTAATACTATATCTAATAATAATATATATCCTCTTTCAGAGGATGAGAATAATAGTTCTTTCATTAATGGAAGTGCTGGTAATAAAAAACAGCGTACCTTAACAAAGTACAGTGATGACTTTGAAGAGTTATGGAAAACTCTATCAATAGAGAATAAAGTTCGTAGTAGTAAACCTAATTCCTTTAAATCATACAAGTCTTTAGTTAAAGAAGATCAAGAATTAGTCCTCAAAAACTGGCCGAGATATCAGTCCGAACAAGCAAAAGGCAACGGCAACTTCGCCAAAGCCTTAGAAAGATATATACGCAATGAAACTTTTAGAGTAAGCTCTAGTGATGAAGAACGAATATATCAACCCATACCAGAGGTAGTAAACCATGATTGAGTTAAAAAGAAAAAAAACCAAAATGTCTTATAAAGATGTCAGAGAAAAGTATGGAGAGGAATATTGGAAAGATAGTGTTTTCTCCCCTATTGACTGTCACAAATTAAGATTAGCTTATATGGTAGAGAACTGGGGTGACTCAGTAATGAGAAGAGCACCCAATCTTAATTGGAATTGTATATATCAATTATGTAAAGAAGGTTTTTTAGGTTTAGATGAACTTCCTAATGACCACTTTAGAGAAACAATAGATCATATTTGGAAATGTGATTTAAAAAAAGAATGGGTGGATTATGATCCTGTTAAAGTTGCTTATAATTTATGAGCAAAGAATCTGACTTTGGTGGTCAAGCCATTGTAGAAATAAGTGGTAAACTTTACAGGCTACCTGATTTTGAAGAAGTTTATGAAGAACTCCCACCTAAAGAAAAAGGTGAACAAGCCCACAAAAGATTACGTAGGCGACACGCTGATATATTTGATTTCTATTATAATAATCATTTACTTTATCCAGATAATCACAATTTAAATAATGATCTTTACAACGCTGGATTAAGACTACAACAAGATATTTATTACGCTGGATATTATCCAAGAGTCACCTTTGACTATGTTAAAGAAAAGATTATTGGCGACAAAGATAAATCTATTATCTCTAAATTAGGTGCTCAAGATAGAGTAAGGGGAGCTTTACGCAAAGCTGGTCAATATGCTGCTATTGTTTATGAAGTAATAGTTAATAACAATCCAGCTAAGTCACATATAAAGAACTTTAGAAAAGGTTTATTTAGATTATGTGATTATTACGAAATATAGTATTCGCCTTTTATTCGCCTTTTATCCACGACACTTATGATATAATAAACTTATAATGGAATTATTATGTCCAAATGATAAAAGTACATGAAATACTCTACCAAGAAATACTTATACAGTTAATACTTGATGCTCTAGGGATAACAACTAATCCATTTTACAATAAAAAATTCGGAACAATTAAAGATAAAAAAGATGCTCAGTCTTGGTTAAAGAAAAATAACCTTGACTTTCAATTCATTTGTCAAATGGGCGGGTTAGTTCCTTCCTATGTCTTGAAAAAATATAAGTTCTTACAAAATAACAAAAGGAAATTAAACAAACTTATTAAAAGTTATATTAGTAAATTAGATAATTATGAAAAACAAAGAGAAATCGTTAGACAGTATATTAGTAAAACAACGATTTATGCTACTTCAAAATCAAGATAATACTTATAGCGTTATAATTAGCGTAGGTAATTTTGATTATAAAGATGAAGCATTAAACTTTGTCCAGGATTTATCCAAAGAACATGAAATAGATTTTGTCGATGTCAACCAAAACACAACTATCCATTAAAAAAGCTGGGCGACCTGTTAAGTACACTAAAACTTTAATAGATCAAGTGTTCACTTTAATTAGTCAAGGAATTAATCCGACTGATGCGGTCAAACAATGCAAATTAACTTGGAGTAATTTTTACACCCATGTTTTTAATGATGACAAATTAAAATTGGCCTATGAACAGGCTCGACATGCGGGAGCGGATTTTAAAGTTTCTGAATACAACAAGCTATTAGACGACTTAAAAGAATCTGTTAAGAATGACACTAAATTAAATATGTCAACCATTAAAGGATTAGAACTACTACAAAAACAAACTCAGTGGTTAGCGTCTCGTTCCGCTAGTACCATGTATGGAGATAGTAAAGATAGAATAACTTTAACTAATGGAGATCAATCCTTTTCTATTGAGTGGAGTAAGTAAGGGCCAGATTAACTAGCCCTTAAAAATTATTTATTACTTCCAAATAACATAGCTTTAATAAAAAGCAATATTAAAAATACTATTGGTTTTATTTTTTTAATCATAATTCAATAGAGCTATTAAATTGAACTTCTATTTTATCTTCATAGTTTGTATTTTTTTCAGTGAAGAACTTTACACTCTCGTACAACTCGCCAAGATCGTAAAAATTACCCTCATAAAGAACTTTACGGGATATTTTAGGTTTCTTTAAGTCAACAAATTTCTTTGTTTTCTTGTTGTAAGTTCTTGTTTCCTCACTTACTAGGATTATTTTAGCATTATTAAAAGTTAACATATTTGCCTCTTTCTACTAGCATAAAGCTAGTGTAAAGCCCTATTTAAAGAGCTTTACAATAACTTTATATTTTACCAAGAACTGATTGGCTCATTGCTTCGATTATCTTCATAATCACTAGCTTCTTTATTAGTGATATATTTATAATCCCATTCACCATGATTGCAGATTTCATCAAAAGTTAATGAAAAAATATCTGTATAATTAGGATCTGTTTCTTCTAATCCCTCTTGCCAATCGATAGAATGATAATCACATAACGCCAAACGCATATGCTCTTTATTTTTAAAAACAGTACCATTAAGACAACCTTGAGGATCAATCCTTAATATTCTCATACCTTACCACCTCGAACTATTACCTGGTTTTTAATAAATTCGGTGGCGTGATGTTTATCTAGGCATATAACAAGGTTTTTAATATCCTTGTTTTCTAAGTTCTTAAACATCTTTTGTATCTCATTTAGAGACATATCCTCGCTAATGATTTCTTTTTTAAGATTAATTAAGTACATGATTACCTCTATAAAGTGGGATTTGTGTCCAACCATGTTTCTCAATTAATATCTTTATGATGTGATCGTAGTTATATTTCATTTGTTCCCTCTCTTCTTCCATATCTCACAAATTTGTTGTCCTGTGCTATCATCTATATAATAGACAATTCCATTTATAGTGATATAAACACAATTTTCTGATTTAACTTCTATTTTCATTACTTGCCTCTCTTTCTAAGATATTTTTAAATTCTTGTTTATAATCAAATCCGTATTCGTCTGACAATAAACAAAAATCTTTAAGCATCTTTTCTAGTAGGTCGTCATCTACACGTTTTGGCCCATTATTAAAACAAGCGTAAGTTAATGCGACTCTATAAATTAAATCGGTTTCTGATCTCATTTCTCGCCCTCGCTTTCTTGTAAGATGTTTAATGGATCGTACTTTAAGATTGCCGTAATGTCCTTTTTAGAGAAAAAATACATCACTTTACGATATAATAAATTTAATTGCTTCATTATTTCCCCTTTTTCATTAACTTAAATGATATATAGACAAATAAACATAATAAGATTATGTCTAGGCCGTTTAATCCTTGCATAAACATCAATTAACCTCTTTTTTTATTTGATAACCGCCATGTTTTAAGGCATAGTCAACCGAAAAACCTTGATGTTTTAAAATAAATTCAAAACATTGGTTATCAGTACCGCTAAAGAGTAATTTGTTATCTAATAATACTTGGTACATTAATTCACCTCTTTCTCTAAGTTTAAAATCATTTTGGCCATAAAATCCCAATAACCATTTAAAACCTTTTCTTTAAGTTTCTCGCTGGGGTTATTGTCTATAGATCCTAGATCAATGGCAAGTTTAATAATATCGTCATTCCAATATTCGATATCAATCGCTAGACCTGACAACCATTCAGAAAGAGCCTTAAATTTTCCAACTCTTTCTATATTCCAGGAATACTCAGAATAAAACCTATTAAATAAATGTTTTATCTTTTCTTGATCTGTTTTTAGTTCTTGATCCTCGCTATTGATACAACTTAAAATATAATTGCGATAGTTCTTTTTATATTCTATATGATGTAATTTAGTCATCTTTGTTAGTCTCTCTTTCAAGTAAAAAAATATAAAATATTAAAATCTAAGTCAACAAAAAAATGTTCCATTCTGTCGCATGTATTTAATTCAATCCTAGCTGCTCGGCGGGGTATTGTTTACCTATTAGAGAAATAAAGCCTAGTTTGTTCCATATCAAATATTACAAAAAGAGATATAAAAGATATAAGAAAGATATTAAAGAGATATTAAAAGGATAGAGATATAGATATAAATAGAATTAGACCTAAATCTAGGTTATTTAAAAAGGTATTGAATTTACTTGATTAGAGGTTGAGAGATATATCAAACTCAAATACAGACTTAAAACCTATATAAGAATTAAAATATTTCTCTAATTAGTTCGATATTACGAATATTCGTATAACATACATTATGCAACAATCAGAAATACACTCTAGAATTATTATATATCAACGTAATTAGTATTTATGCTCTAGAATTGTTATATATCAATGTGAATATTGTTCGATATATAGAACGCAACACCCCCATATTTGTAATAATTATAGCTATACATCCCATCTCAACACAAAACCAATTCCCTATGGTTTTTGCCTATAGACGACATATTTGTCGGATATACCCCGTCATGGATGTCGTGTAAAACTATGAAAGAAACAGAATAACCCAAAACCCACCCCTATATACATCTGGGTTATGGGTTTTTTATATATCCCATATCCCATCCCTATATACACGTGGGAAATGGGAAATGAAGTTCTAAATATAGGGGGTAGTAATTCTCTACGGATTTTGGTAAGATATAGCTGTATGGGCTTTAAAATGGATTTTTGGGGTTGTTTTGAAACGATATAATAATCACCAAGTCTTTAACTGGAGTCACGAAGAACAAATTAAGTATCGAAGGTGTTATATTTGCGATAAATATGGTAGTTTCGGTATAAACGACAAAGGAGCATACTATTTTGTATGTGGAAAACATTATGGCAAAGAAACAATCAAAGAAAACAAGCAAGACGACAAAGAAAACAATTACGAACTATTTTGAAGAATTAGCTCAATATAAGCCGACATCGGACACCAAAGGGCGTGGTCAGGTGAAGGGCAGAGATATAGAACGAATACAAGATTATCTCAACAACAAGTGAAAAAAATAACAATACCCTATAAACCACGAGATCTTCAAAAAGAGATTCACAGTGGGATGAAACGATTTAATGTCTTAGTTTGTCACAGACGATTCGGAAAGACAGTCCTCACAGTTAATGAATTAATCAAGAAGTGCCTACAATGTCAGCTTCCTAGACCAAGATATTATTATATTGCTCCTACATACAGTATGGCAAAAAGAATAGCTTGGGATTATCTCAAGTATTATACCTCTGTATTACCGAATATGGAGTACCACGAGACCGAATTAAGGGCTGATCTTCCTAATGGTGGGAGAATCCAGTTATTAGGTTGTGAAAGACCGAATACACTTAAAGGACTCTATATCGATGGTGTGATCCTAGACGAGGTTGCTCAAATGCCACCGAAAATCTGGACTGAAGTGATTAGAC
>Ga0222714_10006151_pt1 | contig 11257 bp, 12 predicted proteins | sample C33_3DmetaG_FD_165048 | JGI IMG/M metagenome (GOLD analysis project Ga0222714, IMG submission 165048) | Estuarine water microbial communities from San Francisco Bay, California, United States - C33_3D | ecosystem: Environmental > Aquatic > Marine > Unclassified | place: USA: California... | reverse complement strand
AGCAGCGCATAACTCTGGCCGAAATCGGACATGGTTATAGAAAAAACACCGGGTCGTTATAAGTGTGAGCCTTAGTATGCAGCGTCAACTATATCCTAGGCCTACACTGAGCCAAAGGGCATGCAGAGCTCGTTTCGCTAGTGTATATTAGCGTCCGAATCCAGCACCGCTGCGTGACGCCCCTGACCGCCCCCGCGGATACCTCGTCAGCCGCGCGCGCCAGAGATGCGCGGGCAATCCTCAAACCTAAGAGATCTACGTAATTAAGGTGAACACCCATGACCGATAAAGACAGCCGCAAATATTCAAAGCTCGTCGTCGACGGCGTCGAACAAGCTCCCAGCCGCGCGATGCTGCGCGCCGTGGGATTCGGTGACGATGACTTCAAAAAACCCCAAATCGGCATTGCATCCACATGGAGCATGGTGACGCCGTGCAATATGCATATCAATAAACTCGCCGAGGACGTGAACAAAGCAACTGACGCGGCAGGCGGCAAGGGCATTATTTACAGTTGCCCAACGATTTCTGATGGCATCTCCATGGGGACAGAGGGAATGAAATACTCACTAGTCTCTCGTGAGGTGATTGCCGAAAGTGTTGAAACAGTTTCAGGGTGTATGGGACATGATGGCATCATCACGATTGGGGGCTGTGACAAAAACATGCCAGGCCTTTTGATGGGTATGTCTCGACTGAACCGGCCCTCGATATTCATTTACGGCGGCACCATTCAACCAGGACCAAACCATACCAACGTTGTCTCGGTTTTCGAGGCAGTCGGTGGTCACGCAGCTGGCAAAGTCTCTGACATCGAACTCAAAAACATCGAAGAAACTGCGATACCTGGACCTGGCTCCTGCGGGGGAATGTATACAGCTAACACGATGGCCTCTGCTATTGAGGCAATGGGAATGAGCTTACCGAACTCGTCAGCGCAAGATGCGATTTCCGCGGAGAAAAAACAAGACTGCTTGGACGCGGGCGCCGCAATCATGCATCTGGTGAAAAATGACATCAAGCCTTCGGACATTATGACTAAGTCGGCGTTCGAAAATGCTATAAAAGTCGTCATTGCCCTCGGCGGGTCGACAAATGCAGTCCTCCATTTGATTGCAATGGCGTTCTCGATGGGCGTCGAGCTCGAACTCGATGATTTCACCCGCCTCGGCAAAAAGACACCGATGGTTGCCGACCTAAAGCCAAGTGGCAAATATTTGATGTCCGAACTAATCAAAATCGGCGGCATTCAACCGCTAATGAAGATCATGCTAGACGCGGGCATGCTCGACGGAAGCTGCATGACAGTCACCGGTAAAACACTCGCGGAAAATCTTGAAAACGTAAAACCCTACCCCGAGGGACAGGACATCATTCGTCCGTTCGACAACCCGATCAAAAAGGACAGCCACCTGTGCGTGTTGCGGGGCAACCTTGCGCCGGGCGGAGCCGTCGCTAAAATTACTGGTAAAGAAGGCGTGTCGTTTACGGGTAGTGCGCGAGTGTATAACTCTGAAGAAGAATGCCTTGCAGGCGTTCTCGATGGAACGGTGGTCGCAGGCGACGTCCTTGTTATTCGTTACGAAGGGCCACGCGGCGCACCGGGCATGCGCGAAATGCTGAGCCCAACCTCGGCAATTATGGGTAAAGGCTTAGGTCAAGAGATCGCCCTTATCACAGACGGTCGGTTCTCCGGCGGTAGCCACGGTTTTGTGGTCGGTCACGTGACGCCAGAAGCAAGCGAAGGCGGGCCTATTGCAATAGTCGAGACCGGCGATAAGATATCGATAGACGCCGATGCAAACACTGTTGAACTACATCTCAGTGATGAAGAAATTGCAGCACGTCTGGCTAAGTGGCAGAAGCCCGCGCCACGCTATACCCGAGGCGTACTCGCCAAATATGCGGCTACAGTCGCCTCAGCTTCTGAAGGCGCGGTGACTGACAAATATCTCTAGCGGGGTATCGCTGTGAACGCGTTATTGTTGGGCTTGGCAGAAACGATCGACGGAGGCGCGCTGCAGGCTGGCGCCCTCTGGGCACTGCGCAGCATCCCCGGTTTCCCGCCGCTCATCCAAACCGTTCATATACTCGGTATCGCGGCCATCATGGGCAGCGTTGTTATGATCAACCTGCGCATGCTTGGCCTCGCACTGCCCAGTCAGAGTCTGCCTGAAATGAACAGGCGTCTAATGCCGTGGCTATGGTGGGCACTCGTGGCTAACCTCGTGTCCGGAGGCTTTTTCCTCTTCGCCCGCCCCTATCGCTATTTCGATAACCCAGTCTTCCTATGGAAACTTGCCTTTTTGGTTCCAGCGATTATCGTCAGCTATTTGGTCTACATGCTCAGCATTCGCAGCGAAGACAGTTGGTCGCCCACAGTCATGAGGCGCGCAAGCTGTAAGATCTTGGCGTTGCTCTCGTTGGGATTATGGGTGATGACGGCGATGGCAGGACGTTGGATCGCTTATGCAGAATATCTTTACTATCCGGCATAAAGTTGCCACACGCGCAAATTGAATCACAAGGCGGTGGGCCACTATGCCCACTTTGTCTACTGTAACCGCCGAATATGCGCGATTACCGAGCACTGAGATGAGCACCATGTTAAAGGATTTTTTAACCGCCCCTTTCTGGATAGATATTGAAAACTGGCCGGTCTCTTGGGCAATCGGTGGTACCTCATGGTTCCCCTTTCTCGAATCGATACATGTTATCGCCGCGGCGCTGCTTGTCGGCGCGATAGCGACAATAGACCTGCGTCTGATTGGTTTCGCTGCCGTACGCTACCCGCTATCGACACTCAATCGGGAGATCCTGCCTTGGGTATGGGGAGCATTCGTTATTGCGGCAGCAACCGGAATCGGCATGTTCATCACCCGCGCGGCCTCCCATGTTGTAAACCCTGCGTTCCAATGGAAATTTTTTCTGCTCGCTCTCGCGGGGGCGAATATGATACATCTGCATAGAGGGCTTGCGAGACAGCTACGAGCGAATAACGAGCGCAGTAATCCAGAATTAAGACTTCGAATTTCAGGGCTTACCTCGCTTCTTCTTTGGTGCGGCGTGATGCTTGCAGGCCGCTGGATCGGCCATATAGTTTAGGGGGGCTAGCTAGGAAGCATAGGATGCGTAGGGAGCCCAGCGCGGATTTCTTTATACAGTCGATGCCGAGGACCACAATCCTAGAGAGAGTGTAATAGAAAGAGCGAGAAAAAAAGCAAAAGAGAAAGAAGGAAGGAAAGAGAAAGAGAATTAGATAGAGAGCGCAAACGGGAGCAAGGAGACAGGGATGAAGCGACTGGTAATCTGTGCAGACGGAACCTGGGGATCTCCCGAAACAAAACATCCAACCAATGTTTTGCAACTCACTCGGGCAATCGCTTCTTTCGGCTACAAGCACGCATCCCGCCATTCCAATGCGCCAGACGCGCGCGTCGAGCAGATCGTTTTCTATGACTGGGGCCTCGGCACTGAGGCAGACAAATATCTAAGTGCCGTTACTGGCGCTGGCATCGATAAGAACATCCAAGACTGCTACCGGTTTTTGGTGCATAACTACGAGGAGGACGACGAGCTATTCTTATTCGGATTCAGTCGTGGCGCCTACACCGTGCGCTCGTTGGCGGGACTGATACGCAACGCAGGTATCGTAAAATCACTCCATGCCGACCGAATAGCCGAGGCCTATTCGATGTATCGACGCCGTGGAAAAGCGGCTACGCCAGATTCCTCGGCCGCTGTGGAATTCCGCCGTCTTTATAGTCATGCCGACCGCATTCCAATCAGTTTTATTGGCGCATGGGATACAGTGGGATCTCTCGGTATACCCGCGCCGTTCTGGGGATCACTCAGCAAGCGCAGCTTCCTCTTTCACGACACAGCGCTCAGTAGTAGCGTGAATACCGCTCGCCACGCACTCGCACTCGATGAATACCGCAGCGACTTTGTGCCATGTCTCTGGCAACCCAAACAAGGCGTAGACCTCAAAAAAAGCTGGTTTGTTGGTAGTCACAGCGATATTGGCGGCGGAGCAACAGACACAGTTCTTAGCGAAGCACCGCTTGCCTGGCTTGCAGCCGAGGCGCAAAGCAAAGGCCTACAGTTCAACCCCGAATCTGACTTGCTTAAGCGCATTACCGATAACGCTATCGACACTGATAGCAGCGAACCCCCCAAGCGAATCAATGCTAGGATTTACAACTCAGCGCGCGGACTTTTCGCGGCAAGACCAAGAGCTACCAGAGAACTACGCGGCTCTGTCCATATGAGCGCCAAGCGCTACTGGGACGATGATGTTGCGAACTATCGAAAAACGGGACGCTCTCTCAGGAAACACCTCGCGTCTGTCGGAGACGACTGGGCGCGTGTTCGTATTGAAAATTAAAAAAGCGAATCCCCTCAAGGAACACCCTAGTTGAATCAAACACGATTAGAAAACGCACAGCGCTGGTTTCTGAGCCGCTATCCCGGTGGCTTCGCCCATCCCGAACTTGCATTGATCGGCAAGAAGCACCGGCTGGAGAAAATGCAGGATTTCGTGCGTGACAATTTCGCTCAAAAAAAATTTCGTGACACCGACGAGTTGCTCGCCGACTGGGTGAAGCTTGTCAGTCGCGCGTCTTTGGTTTCGATTTTCGAAAAACCAAAGTTCCGCGATTTGGTGAATGGTTTATCACCAAAAGAAAAAAATCGCTTTGCCGCCGGTCTCAAGGCGCAGCTTCATGGCGACCAGCAGACGGGTTTTGAGCAAATATTACACCTATTACAGAGCTATAAATTCGCCAAGTGGTCAATCATCAGCCTAGCACCCGTTTACGCAAACCCGCAGGAAGAAGTCTTTGTAAAACCGACGACGGTAAAAAGCATCATTGGCTTTTTGGAACTCGAGAATCTCGTGTATCGCCCTCAACCAAGCTGGGAATTCTACTGTGAGTTCAGGCGTCAGATCGCTCAGCTGCGTGCAATGGTTGACCCCAGCATTGCACCTAACAATCTTGCCTTCACCGGATTTTTAATGATTGCGCTCCAGGCAGGGGAAGAACTCGCTGGCATCGGCTAGTGACATTTCTAGGTTGGGAAACCCCTCTTGAGGCAAATCCCAGCCCCCTCCCATGCCCTTCTGTCTTCTGGAATGAAGAATAATTCTTCTCGCCAGGGGATTGCTCCTCGGCGTGACGATGCTATGCTCTCATAATAATAATACAAGCGAGAGTAGCTATGGTTTGCTCATCACTATTCGACAACGCTCGGCATTCGCTCCATCGACCAGAAAACAAGATCGCACCCGGAACATCAACTGTATCCGGTCGGTTCAAACGCTTTGATTCTTATTTTGGCTTGGCCTTCTCCTTGCTCACTCAAACCAAAAGGCTCGCGCCTGCCTTGGCATTGAATCTATTTGTTGCCAGCACTGCCTTAGCCGAGGATGCGGGAAACCTCTACAACACACCCTTCGACATTAATGCGGGCAGAAGCTATTTCGAGAAACAGTGCTCGCGCTGCCATGGATTCGACGCCCGCGGCAACGACGAGGTTGGCGCACCTAACCTTACAGGGAAATTGACGCGAGCGAGCAGCAGCGCTGGCATCTACACAATTCTGCGAGAGGGAATTAGCGGCACCGCGATGATGGCGGTCGACCCACAGGTACCGGATTCACAGCTCTGGCAACTCGCCGCCTATATCGAATCGCTTAGTCGCGAGTCTGCTAGCATCGCCGTGAGAGGAACTGCCGAGGCAGGAAAGGCCCTTTTCAATGACGTCGCTGAATGCCTTGATTGCCATATGCTTGACGGCAAAGGCGGCAGGCTCGGCCCAGATTTAAGTACCATAGGCAGCGAACTAAGCCCCGACGAACTAACCCTCGCGTTAATCGAGCCTAGCGCAAAAGTTGCACCGCGCTGGTGGTCGCTCACGCTAGAGGATAAAAACGGCATAGAACGCAGTGGCCTGCGCATGAACGAAGACAGCTTTTCGGTAAGAATTATGGATGCTGATTCTCAGCTCTGGTCCTATCCTCGTTCTGCCCTGCGCCGCGTAATCCGCAGCGAGGAATCCACCATGCCAAGTTACGCCGCGAAATTTAGTGACACACAGGTCGATGACCTTGTCGCGTTCCTTTATTCACTTCGGCCGGAGACGACACCATGAATCAGCAACCAGATGAAAGTTTCACTCCCACACTGAAGACGTCTTGGACACGCAGCGGCAGGCGCTTGTTTGGGTTCGAATGCGTCCTGTTTTTCATTCTTCTGTTCTCGACAATTGCAGCCCAGGCACAGCAGGCAGCGGAAGAAACCTTTGCGACCGTTATCACACCCGCGTTTGGCACCATTACCTGGGAGCGCCTTGTCGCAGCCGACGATGAACCGCAAAACTGGTTAAGCTATTCGGGCACGCACTCCTCGCAACGCTACAGCAAGCTCGACTCGATAAATCGCAGCAACGTTGCCCAACTCGAAATGAAATGGGCTTATCAAATACCCGTAATTGATCGCGCAGAAACTGTCCCACTTGTGGTTGACGGCATCATGTTTATCACCGAAGCTCCGAGCAATGTAGTTGCTGTCGATGCCCGAACAGGGCGCGAATATTGGCGTTTTGATTATCAAATTCCTGAAGACATCCGCATCTGTTGCGGCCGTAATAATCGGGGCGTAGCCATTCTTGGCGAAACGCTTTTCATGAGCACACTAGACGCCCATTTAGTTGCCATCGACGCTCGCACGGGCAACCTGCTATGGGATGTGGAGGTCGCCGACTACAAGGCAGGCTATTCGAAGACGGCTGCACCATTAATTGTGAAAGATAAAGTCGTTACTGGCATCGCCGGCGGCGAATATGGGATCCGCGGCTTCATAGACGCCTACGATGCCGAAACAGGCGAACTTGCTTGGCGTACCTATGCGATTCCAGGCGAGGGCGAGCCCGGCAACGACACGTGGTCTGACGATTCGTGGAAAACGGGCGGCGCAGCGACGTGGCTCACCGGATCGTATGATGCCGATCTCAATTTGATTTACTGGGGAACCGGCAATCCCGGCCCCGATTGGAATGGCGACGTCAGACTCGGCGACAACCTTTACTCAGACTCGGTCCTCGCACTCAACGGCGATACCGGCGCAATCGACTGGCATTTTCAATTTACACCGCACGACGTTCACGACTACGACTCAATCCAAATACCGATACTCGCCGACATAGAGATCGATGGCCGGACTCGCAACGCGATGCTGTGGGCAAATCGCAACGGGTTCTACTACACGTTAGACCGCCGTACCGGCGAGTTCATTAAAGGTAAAGCCTATGCCACCCAAACTTGGGCACAGGGACTCGACGCCGCTGGGCGTCCCATCCGAGTTCCGGGCATGGCGCCGTCCTACGAAGGCACGCTGGTCGCGCCACCCATCGTCGGTGCGACGAATTGGTATTCACCCGCTTTCTCGCAGCAAACCGGCCTTTTTTATGTGACCGCGTTTGACGGCGAACAGGAGTTTTTCAAACGCGACCAAGACTATGAAGAGGGCGAAAGTTTTACCGGCGGCGGTGGCCGCTATCTAAAACCGATGGACGCATTCCATAGCGCGATCCGCGCCATAGATCCAACGACCGCCGAAATCGTCTGGGAGTTCCCAATCATGCCACGCTCATCGGCAGGGATATCAACGACCGCGGGTGGTCTGCTGTTTAGCGGCAGTGCCGACGGCTACTTCTACGCACTCGATGCGGCGACCGGCGATGAGTTATGGCACACCTCGCTCGGCGCGAGGGTGCATGCTGCGCCGATGACCTTTGCCGTCGACGGTGAACAATTCGTCACGATAGCCTCGGGTAATGTTGTGTTCACCTTTGGCTTGCCAGACTAAGCTCATGGCGCAGGGCGAGACGAAGGGTTAAACGAAAGGACGAACCAGCTCTTCGCTGACATCCCAGAGGCGCTCGGCGTCGGCGTCGGTTGCGTGCGCCGCGATTCTCACCTTGCGCCGCCGGTAAAAATAATTGCCATCGGCATTCACGCTCGCGGAGTCCTCTGAGCTCGCCAACCAAATAAACGTCTCTGCGCCCTTTTCTACACTTATCATAAAGGGGTAAATGACTACCCCAATTGTCCTCGCGAGGAGCCCACCTTTACTCCATATCGGCGTCCTGACCGCACCAGGATGAAACGAGCTGGTGACGATATTGTGGCCACCGACCCTTCGCTGCAACTCTCGTGCGGTCAGCAGATTCATAAGCTTGGAACGCCCGTAGGCCACGAGCGTTTTATACCCGTTATTCAGCCCAAGGTCGTCGAAATCGAGCGGGCTATTCTCATGCCCATAAGAACTCGTGAATACAACTCTGGCTAAGCCACTGGTTGACGCCCTCTCTAGCGCCGGCATTAATTTTTTCGTGAGCAAGAATCCAGACAGGTGATTCGTCACAAACGTCGTCTCGAATCCTTCTCGGGTTTCGGTGCGTCGTCCGTTAGCCGAGCCTGCATTATTGCAAAGCACATCGATTTTCAGAAAATCCTCTAGTAGCCGATCTGCCAACGCGCTGACACTTTCGAGCGAGCTAAAATCGGCGATATACAGTCGCCCCTGATCATTCCCCGTCTCTTGTTCTATTCTAGCGAGCGCGGCGCCTCCTCTCTCTTCGCTTCGACAAATGAGCACGACACGTGCGCCCCTTGCCGCGAAGTTTCGGGCAGCTTCGAAGCCAATGCCGCTATTCGCGCCAGTTACCACAAAGACTTTACCTGACAGGTCTTGATCAAACTTTTCCATATCGTATTTCCTTGTCTACTCGATTCACGAGCCTAAGCCACATCTGAAATAGTGCGCCGTCGCCAGACAGCGCTTGAACTCAGCCGCCCTTAAGGCTATTTTCCGTTAACCGAGAAAACACATCAAACACAGCACGGGGTCGGACAGAGTCATGAACGCTAAAACTTCACCAAACGCTCAGCACACAGGCGAACGCCAGGCTACCTTCACTCGTTTCGATGAGTGCAGCAAACAAGACGCTGAAATTATTCTTGAGAATTATACGCAATTCGCGCAAGAAATACCGACGCGCGTCCTAGACCACCTGCGTTTACTCGACGGCGATTTTGGCGGATTCAATGTTGATCGTCTTCAGCACAGCTTGCAAACCGCCACGCGTGCGCTCCGTGATGGCCGCGATGAGGAATACGTGGTTTGTGCACTGCTTCATGATATCGGCGATACCCTTGGCACCTACGATCACGGTGGGCTCGCGGCGGCGATTCTCAAGCCGTTTATAAGCGAGGCCAATCATTGGATGCTGCAGAATCACCCTATCTTCCAAGGCTATTACTACTTCGAACACCTTGGTGGCAATAAAGATGCCCGTGAAAAATTTGCCGACCACCCTCATTACGAGCACACCAAAGAATTTGTTGAACTCTACGACATGCCCGCTTTCGATGCCGACTACGACAGCTTGCCACTCGAGCATTTCGAGCCGCTCGTCAGACGCGTAATGAGCAAAAATGTCGAGGTCGCAGGCTAGCCTCGTTCCTGCGGCACGAGTCTGAATAAACTCTACCTATTGCAATACAATCGAGAACCTCATGTCTAAACCACCCAAGAAACGACAATCAGATTCGACCGCCGAAGCGCGCAACGCCAGCATAAGCCGCTTTCCCATTCCACCCTTGAGCGCCATGGAGCCAGATATCCGTCAGCGCATAGAGGAGGTCCAAGCTAAATCGGGATTTATTCCGAATATCTTTCTTGCACTCGCGCATCGGCCGGACGAGTTTCGCGCATTTTTCGCACTGCATGATTCGCTCGTCGACAAAGACGAAGGACTGAGCAAAGCCGAACGAGAAATGATTATCGTGGTTACCTCTGCACTGAATCAGTGTCTGTATTGTGTCATTGCACACGGCGCAATTCTGCGCATCCGCGCGAAAGACTCACTGCTCGCCGACAAGCTTGCAGTTAATTATTTAAAGGCAGAATTAGAGCCACGGCAGCGTGTAATGCTCGACTACGCCAGTAAGGTCTGCATGGCGGCCGACAGCATAGAAGATGAAGACTTTGAAGCGCTAGAAGAAGCTGGATTCGATCAGGAAGAAATTTGGGATATCGGCGCCATCGCAGCGCTTTTTGCCATGTCCAACCGCCTCGCGAATGTGATGAGCTTACAGCCCAACGCTGAATTTTACGCCCTAGCACGTTGAGCAAATTCTATGTCCACAGCGTTTACGATCACCGCACTTAACGATGCCACAGATTCCGAAAACCGCATGCACAGTGATGACGTCGCTGCTCGCTACGGGTTTAAGGGGGCGCTGGTAAGCGGTGTCAATGTGTTTGGCTATATGACCCAGCCGCTCGTTGCGCAGCTAGGCACACAGTGGCTTTCGAACACGGGCTTCGACGTGAGATTTCTTCTACCCGCTTACGAAGGGGATACGATAAGTGTCGACTCCGCTCCCTCGATATCCCCTGAGCGAATCGCGTTTGAAGATCGAATTGAGACGCGCGCATCGAATCAAACCGGAACCATGCTAGCCACTCTTGCCTCCTGGCCTCTGGAGAAGTCAGATTACTCTCGGGCACAAGCGATGCGAGAACAGGCCCAGCAAGAAGCGGTGATTTATTCTCACGAAGACCGTCCTCTGCTCACGTGGGACGTTATTCAGATAGAAAAGGCAGCACCCACATGGCACTGGACTCCGTCTGCCGAGGACAATGCCCGCCATGTCACTACCCAAAGAGACATGGCTGCCTGCTATCGTGGTCCCGAGGCGTTGATCCATCCCTATTTTCTATTAGATACCTGCAACCGGGCACTAATGCGACTCTACAGACTCCCCGCATGGATCCATGTTGGCACTGTCGGCAGCATGCTTCGTGCAATCAAGATAAATGAGAAAATCACTGTTGATTGCCGCCCGATTGACCGGTGGGAGCGCAAAGGACATCAGTTCATACGGCTCTACATTTCGATGTTTTCAGGCGATGATTTGGTCTTTGAAGCTGAACACACAGCAATCTTTAGAATCGCTGAAAAATAACTGGACCAAAGCCGGACATTAGCCGAGCGATAGCCCAACAACGGCTAGAAAAAGCAAAGAGACAACTTGCACCGCGCGCTGCCAACCTCGACCACTTAATCCGAATGTAATGAAGGAGGCCTCATGTTGAGCCAGTCTAGTCGAACACTCACCGTTCACTTTCAATCGCTTTGGCCGCGATCTAGGCTGCGATTTAGACCGCAAATTAGAAAACCCCTCGCG
>Ga0222714_10006150_pt1 | contig 11259 bp, 8 predicted proteins | sample C33_3DmetaG_FD_165048 | JGI IMG/M metagenome (GOLD analysis project Ga0222714, IMG submission 165048) | Estuarine water microbial communities from San Francisco Bay, California, United States - C33_3D | ecosystem: Environmental > Aquatic > Marine > Unclassified | place: USA: California... | reverse complement strand
GCGATTGCGCGACACGCAACCAGTAAGATCGTAACCGTTGAGGATTTGGCGGCGATCGAAACCTTGGGCTTTAGGGGTGAAGCCCTGCCATCGATAGCCTCGGTATCGCGTCTAAAGCTCATTTCGAGGCCAAAAGCCGTCGAGCATGCGATGGGTTTGTCCGTCGAAGGGGGCCGCGTGGGTGAGCTCACGCCGGCCGCACTCGCAGCAGGCACGTTGGTGGAAGTGCGAGATTTGTTCTTTAACACGCCCGCACGCCGTAAATTTTTGCGCGCGGAGAGTACCGAGACCGGTCATATCCTGCGTTTGATTCAGCGTTATGCATTGCTGCGCTTTGATGTGGCCTTTCGGCTACGCCAGGGTTCAAAAACCTTAATCGATGTACCGGTCGCGGCCTCTTCCGAGGCTCAGCGTCAACGAATTGGACTCATCATGGGGCGCGATTTCATTGAAGCAGCGTTACCTATCGACATGCGTTCAGGCTCGGTCCGTCTCTGGGGTTGGTTGGGTCAACCGGAGGCTGCGCGCACCAGCAGCGACCAACAATATTGGTACGTAAATGGCCGGGCGGTGCGAGATAAGCTACTCGGAAGCGCATTGCGCCTCGGGTATCGTGATGTGCTCTATCACGGACGGCAGCCCGCCTGCTTGCTGTACTTGGAGCTCGAGCCGCGCTCTGTGGATGTCAATGCCCATCCTCAGAAATTGGAATTGCGTTTTCGCGATTCACGACAGGTGCATGATTTTGTGATGCGCGCCGTACAGCGTGCGCTAGCCGTCCCGGCGGGGGAGGCTGCTCCGACGGCGCGTAATACATCATGGCTCCCGCCGGTACACCAAGGCGGGTTGGATTGGCGTGAGCTTTCAGTCGCGGATTCGCCTATAAATTCTTTGATGAGTCGGGCTGAGTCGGCGCCGAGTCCGTCTGAGTCCAGTGTGTCTGAGTTGAGTGCGTCGCGACCCGCAGTGGGTGAGCTTGCGGACGGTGCGCTCGGTCAGGCGATTGCCCAAGTGCATGGGATTTATATTTTGGCGCAACGCGCTGATGGATTGATCATCGTGGATGCACATGCAGCGCATGAGCGGGTGATTTATGAGCGTCTCAAGCGCGATTGGGGTCAAGACCCAGCGCAGCAGCGATTGCTTACGCCTGAGGTGGTGGAGATTGCGCTGCATGAGAATGATTTATTTTTGAGCCATCAGGCTGATTTCGCGCAAGCAGGGTTCGAGATCGATGTTTTGGCACCGGGGCGGCTCGCCGTACGGGCGGTGCCCGCACTGCTCGCCCGCGAATCCGCAGGATCCCTCGTTCGAGATGTCTTGCAGAGTTTGCAGTCGGAGCAGGGGAGTCATCATTTGGACACTGCGGCCCATGGACTGCTTGGCAATATCGCCTGTCGAAGCGCGATTCACGGGGGTCGTAAATTGACGCTGGTGGAAATGAACGCCCTGCTTCGCGAGATGGAAGCGACCGAGCGTGCCGGTCATTGCAATCATGGCCGACCGACCTGGGCATTAGTGACGCTTTCACAATTGGATCGCTTGTTTCTTCGTGGACGTTGATGCCCTGATGCTGGCCGGGCCGACGGCGAGCGGCAAAACGGCTTGGGCGCTGGCTTTAGCCGAGCGGCTACCGATCGAAATCATCAGTGTGGATTCTGCTCAGGTCTACCGAGGACTCGACATTGGGGCGGCCAAGCCGAGTGTCGCCGAGCGCGCGCGCGTACGACATCATCTTTTGGATATTCGGGATCCGGCCGAGCACTACAGTGCGGGTGATTTTCGGCGCGATGCGCTCGCCTTGATTGCAGAGATTCGCAGCCGCGGTCATCTGCCGCTTTTGGTAGGCGGGACCATGTTGTACTTCAATGCGCTCTTAAAGGGCTTAGCTCGTTTGCCTGCGGCGGATCCGCTCCTGCGCCGTGCCATTGACGCAGAGGCCGCGCAGCTCGGCTGGCCGCAGCTGCATGAGCAGCTTGCTGCCGTGGATCCGGTGTTGGCAGCGCGTTTGGCGCCGCAAGATGCACAGCGTATCCAACGGGGTTTAGAGGTCTATCGACTGAGCGGTCGACCCTTAAGTGATTGGCAGGCCGACACCGACCCCGGTCACGCATATCGATTTGTACGCACGGCCCTCGTTCCGAGAGATCGAGGCGCACTCCATGCCGCGATCGCCCAACGTTTTGATCAAATGATGGAGGCGGGTCTGCTCTCTGAGGTGGCTCAATTGGCGGCTCGAGGCGATCTCGTTGCGGATTTACCCGCCTTGAGAGCCGTGGGTTACCGCCAGCTATGGGCGCATTTGGCTGGCGAGTATTCTCTTGAGGAGGCGATTTCGCGCGCTGTGATCGCGAGCCGTCAGCTCGCGAAACGCCAATTGACATGGATCAACGCGGATCCCGGTTGGCAGCGGTTTGATCCGCTCGCGAAGGGAAGCGTCGAGGTGTGGATGGCCACCATGCAGACCGTGTGGCATCACGCACGCCTTTAAGTGTGTCAACGTACCTAGATGGGAACTTCTGTCAAGGTAGAATGGTCTTCGCCTTATAACCATTCACAATACGGCTGATCCCTTGTGGGATCCACCACTGCTGAGGAGTTTAGCCATGGCCAAGGGCCAGTCCCTGCAAGATCCCTTCTTGAACCAGTTGCGTAAGGAGCGGGTTCCCGTTTCCATTTATCTGGTCAACGGAATCAAACTTCAGGGCCAGATCGATTCATTCGATCAGTTCGTGGTGCTATTGAAAAATACGGTCAATCAGATGGTCTACAAACACGCCATCTCGACAGTTGTGCCGGCGCGCAATGTGCGCTTGCCCTCGGCGGATGAGCCAGAAGGGGGTGTCGATCCAGCCCCCGCCGAGGACTAAGACTTCGTGCTGACCCTCTCGCGTGTTTGAGCGTCCGAGCGGCGGCGAGCGTGCGCTGCTCGTCCGCTTAGGTTTAGGCGCAGCCGTCGAGCACGAAGACCTCGAGGAATTTGCACAGTTGGCCGATTCAGCGGGTGCAGAGGTCGTCGCTACCGTCACCGGTCGGCGTGAACGGCCCGATCCCAAATATTTTGTCGGCAGCGGCAAAGCCGAAGAAATCCGCCAGATCGCTGAGGAAGTGTGCGCCGCTGTAATCTTGGTGGATCACGCGCTCTCGGCCAGCCAGGAGCGTAATCTCGAGAAACTCACGGGTTTACGGGTGCTCGATCGTAATGCGCTCATCTTGGATATCTTTGCTCAACGGGCGCGTAGTCATGAGGGCAAGCTCGAGGTGGAGCTTGCGCAATTGCGTCACTTATCGAGCCGCTTGGTTCGGGGGTGGACGCATTTGGAGCGTCAAAAGGGTGGTATCGGATTGCGCGGTCCTGGCGAGACCCAGCTTGAGACTGATCGCCGCTTGCTCGGCGAGCGGGTGCGCGTCTTATCGCGTCGACTTGAAAAGTTAACGCGTCAGCGTGAGACCGGGCGACAACGCCGAGTGTCGATCCCCATTCCGTCGGTCGCCTTGGTCGGTTACACCAATGCGGGTAAATCAACCTTATTTCGTGCGTTGACGGGCAGCGAGGCCTATGTGGCCGATCAATTATTTGCGACGCTCGATCCTTTGGTGCGCCGCGTGCGATTGCCGGGGGGGAGCCCCGCAGTACTCGCCGACACGGTGGGTTTCATCCGCGAACTTCCACACGAGCTCGTTGCCGCGTTCCAATCTACGCTGACCGAGGCGCGTGAGGCGACCTTGTTGCTGCACGTGATCGATGCCAGCGATCCTCGGCGCGATGAACGAATCGATCAGGTGAACGCCGTCTTGCAGCAAGTTGGCGCGGGTGAGTTGCCGCAAATTCGAGTCTTCAACAAAATTGATCGACTCCAGCAGACGCCGCGTATTGAACGCGATGCCGAGGGCGTGATCACCCACGCTTGGGTATCAGCGGTCCGCGCCGAGGGACTGGACGGGTTGATGCAAGCCATTGCTGAACGTCTCTCTCGCTTCGCAAGGCCTTATCGGCTTCGGGTCGGGCCGGCACACGCTGGTCGGTTGCGTGCGAAATTGATCGCTGATGGGGTCTTGCAGGGCGAGCGCAGCACCGAGGCGGGGGCCCTTGAGCTCGATATCAACGTCCCAGAGCCCGACGCGCAAGCGCTCGCGGCACTGCCGGATGTTGAGTTGCTCGACGCACCGGCCCAATCAGCCGCTCAGCTTGAGTTTGAACCTTGTGCGACGGAGGGGGGGTACCTACAATCTCCCCTTAATCGCGTGGCGTCCTGACCCTCAATAGGCGCGAAACTACTTATGGCATGGAATGAACCTGGCGGAAGCCAACAGAATCCTTGGGGCAAGCGCCCAAAGCGCTCATCGGATGATGCTTTTCGTAATTTTCAACGAAAGCTCGAATCCATCTTGAAAGGCGCGGGCTCCGGTCCGAGCGGCGGTGGCGATGATGGCGCCGATAGCGGCGATGGCAAATCGCAACTCGTCGTCTTTGTCGGTGTGCTGCTCGCATTCGTTGCGTATCAAAGCGCTTTCACGATCGATCAAGCAGAACGCGGCGTCATACAACGCTTCGGGCAGTTTCAATCCTTGCGTGAGCCGGGTCTCGGCTTCATGGTGTGGCCAATTGATCGTCTGACTAAGGTCAATACGCAAGCGGTGAGTAGTGTCAACTACACCGCCAAAGTGCTCACGCAGGACATCAACTTGGTCGATATGTCGCTTGCCGTGCAGTATCAGACTCGCGATCCCGTCAAATATCTTTTCCGAGTCCGAGATCCGGTGCAGACCTTACGGGATGTCGGCGAGAGTGCGATTCGTGAAGTGGTGGGGCGTAATACGCTCGACTCGATCTTTGTCTCCAATCGCGAGCAAGTCACGACCAGCACGCGTGATCTCATTCAGCGCACGCTCGATCAATACGAGACCGGTATTTTCATCACCAGCGTTAACTTGACCGACATCCAAGTGCCCACGGATGTGCAGGAATCGCAGCGCGATGCGAACAAGGCGCTGGCCGACAAGGAGCGCTTGGTCAAAGAAGCTGAAGCTTACGCGAGCGGCATTTTGCCGGTTGCTGAAGGTGCGGCGTCGCGGCAACTGCAGGAGGCGGAAGGCTATCGTGCCCAAACCTTGGCGATCGCTGAAGGTGAGGCGCAGCGTTTTACTCAACTGGTGCAGGCCTATGAGCGCTCGCCCCGAGTGACCCGCGAACGCTTATATATTGAGACGGTCGAGTCGGTCATGAATCGTTCGCAAAAAGTGGTCGTGGATACCAAAGGCAATAATCAAATGTTGTATCTGCCGCTGGATCGTATGATGGAGCGCGGCGCGAATCGCAACAATGAGAATGAACCCATGCCGCGCGTGACGGTGGAGGCCGAGCCGCCTGTCAACACTGATCCGCGTTCGCGAGTGGAGCGCTAAGCATGAACCAGTTATTACAAAAAATTCTGGCTGGTGTTTTGGTGGTGGGCTTTATCGCGAGCACCTGCGTGTTTACGGTGGCCGAGAACGAGCTTGCGGTACGTAGTCGCTTCCAAGAAATCATTCAGTCAAATTACACGCCCGGTTTGCACTTTAAACTGCCGATCGACACGGTTCGTAAATACGAGCGACGTATCGTGTCTGAGAGCTTTGTTGGCGAAACGTTTTTGACCAGTGAAAATCGGGGTCTGATCGTCGATTACTTCGTCAAGTGGCGTATTCGCGATGAAGCGCGTTATGCGCAGACTTTCGGTACGGATACGCTTGCCGCCGGCCAGCGTATTGCCGATATCGTTAAAGACGGTATTAAAAATGCGGTGGCGCAGCGTACCCTCGAGGAAATCGTTTCTGCCGAGCGCACTGCATTCACGGGGGACATGTTCAGTCGCGCGAGTGCGACAGCCGATGCGCTGGGTCTCGAACTAATTGATGCGCGGGTGCGCACGATTGGCTTGCCGCCGGACGTCGAGTCGCGTGTGTATGCGAGCATGCAGCAGAGTTTTGGCCGCTTGGCGCGCCAGCTGCGCGGTGAGGGCGAGAAGGATGCACTGCGTATCCGCGCTGAAGCCGATCGCCGGCGGATGGAGATTATCTCTGAGGCGACGCGTGAATCTCTGAAGATTCGCGGTGACGCCGATGCGCGTGCGGCGAATGTGTACTCAGCGGCCTATGGGCGCAACCCCGAGTTTTATGCATTTTATCGTAGCATTCAGGCCTATAAGACCTCACTCGGTAAGGAGGGCGACATCATGGTCGTCTCGCCAGAGAGTGATTTCTTTCGCTATTTACGCGATCCCGCTGGTACCAAGCGATAACCTTGCATGACAGGACGTTTCGTCGTCGTCATCGGCACCCAGTGGGGTGACGAGGGCAAGGGTAAGATTGTCGATCTGCTTACCGAGCAGGCGGCGGCCGTCGCGCGCTTTCAAGGCGGGCACAACGCGGGACACACCCTGATTGTAGGGGGTGAGAAGACGATTCTTTCTTTGATCCCCTCAGGCATTTTGCGACCTCAGGTAATCTGTTATATCGGTAACGGCGTCGTACTTTCTTTGGAGGCGCTGCTTAAAGAGGCCGATATGTTGGTCTCAAAGGGTGTTCCGGTTTTTGAACGTTTGCGAATTGCACCCAACTGCCCTCTGATCCTGCCCTCGCATATCGCGCTTGATCGGGCGCGCGAGCAGGCGCGTGGTGATAAGGCGATCGGCACCACCGGTCGGGGGATTGGTCCAGCGTATGAGGATAAGGTCGCGCGGCGTGCGCTACGCGTGTCGGATCTTTTTCAACGCGAACGGTTTGCCGCCAAGTTAGGCGAGGTGCTCGATTATCACAATTTCGTGCTGCAGCACTATTTTAAGGTAGCACCGGTAGATTTTCAGGCGACCTTAGATGCGCAACTCGCGATGGGTGAGCGTATCAAGCCTTTGATCATTGATGTCACCTACGCCTTGCATGAGTTGCGCGCGAGTGGCCAAAACGTGATGTTTGAAGGCGCACAAGGCGCGATGCTCGATGTGGATCTCGGCACCTATCCATATGTCACGTCATCGAACACGACCGCAGGCTTTGCCGGGACCGGGACGGGCCTAGGGCCACGTAATTTTGATTATGTCCTCGGGATCGTAAAGGCCTATACGACTCGCGTCGGCGCAGGTCCGTTTCCCACGGAATTATTTGATGAGACAGGCGAACACCTGCAGCGGGCCGGTCAAGAGTTCGGCGCGGTGACGGGGCGGCGACGTCGCTGCGGATGGTTTGATGCGATTGCCTTACGCCGTTCGGTCATCCATTCGAGTATCTCGGGCTTATGCATCACCAAGCTGGATGTGCTCGATGGGCTAGATTCGATCCGTCTCTGTACGGGCTATAAAGTTGCAGGTGAGCTGTCGGCCTTGCCTCCCTTGCAGATTGATGACTTCGCGGATGTCGAGCCCGTCTATGAGGAACTACCCGGTTGGAAGGCCTCAACCTTCGGGGTCACCCGTGAGGCGGATCTCCCCCAAGCCGCACGTGATTATCTCGCCCGCGTTGAATCTTTGGTTGGCGTACCGATCGACGTGATTTCCACTGGGCCCGATCGCGATCACACCATCATGCGGCGCCACCCTTTTTCGGCTTGACAGCGCGGCGCCTCAGGCGTCATCGTCGGCACATGACATCAAGCTCAAACCGTCTCGGACGGTTTGCAATCAGGGCAAACTCAGTGCACGCGAGCTGAGGGGGAAGGGTTATGAACGATTTCTTTGATGGCGTCGCCATGGTCTCCAACTTTATCTGGGGGGGGAACTGGGGCGAGAGGCGTATTCTCCCAGTCGGTATCGTGACGATTGCCTTGTTAGGTACGGGTCTTTATTTCATGGTGCGCCTGAAGTTCCGGCCGCTGCGTCGCATCGGGCCGGCGTTCCTGAATCTGTGGCAGGGTCGTAAAGGGCAGGGCGAAGGTGAAATCACCCCTTGGCAGGCGGTGTCCACCGCGCTATCGGGTCAGGTCGGGACCGGGAATCTCGCCGGTGTGGCCACCGCGATAACGCTGGGTGGGCCCGGTGCTATTTTCTGGATGTGGGTGACCGCGATCGTTGGCATGGCGGCTGCCTTTGCGGAAAGTTCTTTGGCTGTGCGTTATCGCGAGCGACATCCCGATGGCCACTTCCATGGTGGGCCGATGTACTACATCCGCAACGGGCTCGGTCCTCGGTGGGGGTGGCTCGCCGTCTTATTTTGTCTTGGCACGATCGCTTCAGGTTTTGTGACCGGCAATATGATCCAAGCCAATTCCATCACCCAATCGGTGATGGAAGCGGGCCGTAGTATGTCGATCGATATCCCGAACTGGTCGGTTGGCGCAGCGGTCGCTACGCTCACTTTTCTCGTGATCATCGGAGGCATCAAATCCATTGGTGCTTTTGCAGGGCGTTTGGTGCCGCTCATGGCGCTCGCCTATGTGCTCGCCTCAATGGCGGTGCTCGCGCTGCATTTTGAGCATCTCGGCGAGGCGCTTTTATTGATTGTGCGCTCGGCCTTTGGGCTTGAGCCGGCGGTCGGCGGGCTTGCGGGTTATGGCGTCTTAGCCGCAATTCGTGCGGGTGTGGCACGCGGACTCTTCTCGAATGAAGCCGGTCAAGGCTCTGCGCCGATTGCCCACGCAGCCGCACAAACGAAGGGTCCGGTCAGTCAGGGTGAAATCGCTAGCATTGGCGTATTCATCGACACCGTTGTGATTTGCACGATGACGGCGCTCGTCATTCTAGTCGTCGAGGGGAATTACATTTCAGATGGCGGTGCCTCGACCGTGGCCTATGCTTGGCAGTCCACCGATTTACAGGCTTCGGCGATCACCACGGCCGCCTTCGCTGCAGGTATTGCCGGCGGTCAATGGATCGTCTTGGCGGCGCAGTTTTTGTTTGCGTTCACCACCATCATCGGCTGGTCGTACTACGGTGAGCAGGCCGCAGGCTACCTTTTTGGTGATCGCTCCGCAGTGGCCTTCCGTTATCTTTGGGTGGGTATCGTGTTTCTGGGGACCTTGGTGCTCAATGTCGATGGGCTTTGGTTGCTTGGCGACGTTGCTAATGCGTCGATGTTGTTCCCGAACGTGATCGCCATCCTCGCACTCTCGGGCGTGGTCTTCGCCATGGCCCGCGAGGCGGATCGATAGTCGCTGATGATCGATGGCTAGCGAATTGCTAGCCAAAGAAATCGAGCATCATCTGCCAAGTTTCCCGTGCGGAAAACACCAGCACGACGAGGACGACGGGCGGGACAAACCAGCGCAGGACTGCCAAAATTCTTGGCACTTGAGCGGCCCAGAAGGTCGATGCCCCGTGCTCGAGTTCAGCTTGCATCTCAGATTTGGCTTTCCAGCCCACTAGGATCGCGAGCATTAAGGTGCCAAACACCAAAAGTAGCTCACCGGCGATTTTATCCATCAGTCCGAGCGCATCGGTATTCAGTGCCGGCCAAATGCCGAGAGCCGTAATGGTGAGGCCTGCTAGCGCGGCGGCAGGCTTGCGGTTCATCTGCCACTCATCAATGAGCCAAATTGTGACGACCTCGAGCAAAGAAATGGCAGAGGTGATGGCGCCGACTGCGAGCGCTACAAAGAAGAACGTTCCCACCGCTTGACCCACTGGCCCCATGGCCGAAAAAGCCGTCGGCAGCGCGATAAAAAGGGCGCCCACGGTGCTTGCACCCACGGCTGATTGCAAGGCAAACGAGAAAATGACCGGAAAGACAACGAGGCCTGCGATGAAGGCCACGCTAAAGTCCGTTAAGGCAACTAAGGTACCCGCTTGTGGGGCATTCACATCACGCGAAAGATAGGACGCGAAGGTCAGCATGGCGCCCATTCCTAAGCTCAGTGAAAAGAAGGCCTGAGCAGCCGCAGCGCGCCACACGTCAGGATTCAAAAAATCTTCGACGTTGGGTTGGAGATACTTGAGATAGCCCGCCGTGGCGCCTGGTAAGGTAGCGGCCCAAATCGCTAAACCTAAGAGGATCAAAAATAACATTGGCATGAGCAGGAGCGAGGCGCGCTCTATACCGGCGCGTACTCCGGCCATCACGATGCCAATGGTCAGCAGCATAAAAAAGAGGTGATAGCCGACTGCGCTGTTGCCTGCAGCGATCGCGCCGAAGTGTGCACCGGCATCGGCAGGTAGTTGACCTGTCAAAGATTCGAGTGCATAGCGTAGCGTCCAGCCGGCAATCACAGAGTAATAGGCGAGGATCAAGAGTCCGGCGGCGGTGAAGATATACCCGAGGCGCGACCAATGGCGGCCACCAATTTGTCGTAGCGCGCCAACGGGTCCCAAACGCGCGGAGCGGCCCAGCGAAAATTCCGCCAAGAGCAGCGGAATACCGAGTAGCAAAGTCATCGCAATGTAGAGCAAGACGAAGGCCGCGCCACCACCTTCTGAGGCTTGGTAGGAAAAGCGCCACATGTTGCCAAGTCCAATGGCACTACCGGCCGCTGCTAGAATGAACCCTAGACGGCTACCGAAAGCCTCGCGAGACATCGCCATGTGATTCCCCCTTGCGCCAGCGATTGCAAACGGTGCGCGAGCGCACCAACGTACATCGTTGGATGCTAACAGAGGGTGCCACCAAGTGCCGAGGGGCAACCGGCTCGTTTGTTGATCGAATATCCGGTAACGTGATCAATGGTGCCCGGGAGAGGACTCGAACCTCCACGGTGTTACCCGCTAGTACCTGAAACTAGTGCGTCTACCAATTCCGCCACCCGGGCTTAGGTGGGCGGCGCAATGTACGCAGCGGGCGAGGGACTGTCAAATTGAAGAAGGGAAGACCGGTGCGTAATGGGCAGCGCCAACGCGCGCCGAAGCGTCCGACCCGCTCGTTGCGGCGAGGCGGTTCCGTGCGAACGCGATTGCCGTTAGCCGAAGGGGTGGTGACGGCCCATCGCGCGGGGTACGGATTTGTACGCGTCGAGGGTCAAGCCGAGTCCATCTTTTTGCCGCCGCCGCAGATGGCGGGCTTACTGAGTGGCGATCGGGTGCGTGTCAGCGTCCATCGAGAGCGCGATGGGCGCTACTCGGGCGAGGTGGATGCAATCCTCGCGCGCGGCCTGCAATGCTTTTTAGGCACGATCGAAACCCGAGGTCGCAGCCTGTGGGTACATGCGGTGGATCGCCGATTGAATTTGACCTGCCTGCTCGAACCGCCCGCCGAGCACACGTCCCCGAACGTGAAGGAGGGCGATTGGGTCATCGCGCGTGTTACACGTTACCCGGATGTGCGACACGCAGGGCGTGTGTGTATTGAGAGCCGCCTTGA
>Ga0222714_10006149_pt1 | contig 11262 bp, 5 predicted proteins | sample C33_3DmetaG_FD_165048 | JGI IMG/M metagenome (GOLD analysis project Ga0222714, IMG submission 165048) | Estuarine water microbial communities from San Francisco Bay, California, United States - C33_3D | ecosystem: Environmental > Aquatic > Marine > Unclassified | place: USA: California... | reverse complement strand
TTGGGGGCATCAAGGAACTAGCCCGTCTTCGCGGATTCAATTCTGTTCAGTACACTCTCAATACAGTCAGTGACCGATACGCTACCGCAGTGTGCGAAATCTGCTGGACTCCGAATTATGAAACGTGCGGTGTGTCTCAGGTATTCGCCAGCACCGCCAATGCCACAACGGAAAACTGTTCTGGTTTCGGAGTAAAGTTTCTTGAGCCAATTGCCGAGAACCGAGCTTTCGTTCGCGCCGTCCGCAATTATCTTAATATCCACATTGTCGGTGACGATGAAATTGACAAGTCAAAGAATAAGGTCGCATACGAGGAAAGCGAAGCAATTGTGCAGACGCTCACTCCGCATGGCGCACTTCACAACGCTTGTCGCCAAGCTGGTTATCCAGACTTCGAAGACTTCCTCAAGTTGCTTCGGCAATTCTGGAAAGACGAGACTTATAAAAATGAAAATGCAAAAGATTGGAAATCGTTTGAAGATATTCCAGTTAAAGAGTGCCGTAAACTTCTCACTCTAGTCAATACATGGCAATCAAAAAAGTAATTGGAGTAGAAGAATTCACAAAAGCGTGCAATGATTTATATGAATTATTCTCAGAAGAGAATGAAAAATATGGGCATCAATTCGTTAAAATTAACGCCCAATCAATCATAAAAAGTTGGGGACACGCTAGCATACTAAATGGCCCAATGCATGTTTGGGTTGCCTTTGAAGAAGAAAGGGCAGTTGGAATTCTAATGTTTATAGACTCAATTAACACAGTGTTCGGAGAACGTCTCTTTACTGAGTATATGTGGGCATGTGCAAATCCAAAATATTCATTTTCTTTACTTAGACAAGCCTTAAAATTTGCTAAAAATAAAAATATTAAATATGCAACCTTATCACGGGTTGTTAATCACCCAAAATCTGATAAATTAAAAAATATTTACGAAAAGATGGGTTTTAAAAAAGATAGTGAAACTTATATTAAAAAACTATGAGAAAGACAGTCGCAAAACAGTTAAGGGCCATCATTAATCCAGAAGGAAATTCCGTAAACAAAAGAGTTTACAGAAGGGCAAAGAAACAGTATAGTAGATTACCAGCACATGCACGACGAGATTATATCCAAGGACTCAAGCAATTCTACGAACAAGTGGTCGCAAAACAACATCGGGAGTCTGTGGATGAAGAGTGGCCCGAAGGGTAAGTTTTTGTCTGGTAAAATCACTTTGGATGTTAACGGCATGAAAGTGACGCAAAACATCATCATCTTTAAAAATAAATTTAAAGAAAAGGATAGTCAGCCAGACTATGTTGTATTTAAACCGTTTCTTAATTAGTAGTATTATCTCTAGTCAAGAGAAGGTATCCATCAGCGGATAAAGCGACACTAGCATCTAAATCTGGTTCTACTGGACTCACTTCATCCTTGAAATACAAGTAGTTATTTAAGCCAATATCCTCTCCATCACTACTTCTCAATCTAAGGAGGTCGCTAGTAAATAGTTGACCTCCTTCTTTTTCTGATCTTTGACCCCATTGCATACTTAATCCAGTGCGTTCGTTGCAGACAAAAGAAAATCCAAGGTCCACTCCAAATAATCCCTCATAGTTGATAGAATAGCTTTGAGAATTTAGCTTGGCACCGTTGATTTTGATTGTTTTGCTATTCGTTAAAAATCCAGAATAATTTTGGTCTGCTAGGCCCGACAAAGTTTCAATAGATTTGCCGCTATAATTCAACTCTTCGGGGTCAATAAATTGAAGAGATAAGTCATAAGGCTGCTCTCTCTTCATGACTCCAGTAATATTGGATTCTCCAGTATGAATAGCAAGCGAAACGGCTGAAATACTTAAATCTCCGACAATCGGGAATTTGATTTTGCGATCATAAATAAAATTGCTGCCAAATCCATAAGAACTTTCTCTCTCAACAGAGACTGAAAAATCAATTTTGGAAATAGCAGACTGTTCCCAAGGAGCAAGAACTATAGATGGAGTTTGTAAATTTTGGGACGCAATTTTAAATACTGTAGAATCATAAATTGGTAAGATTGGAAGTCCAGTTACCGAAGTATTTAAACTTTCTAAGTTAGAGATAAAGGCGTCGTTATTTATTTCTAACTGAGTAATATTTTCTTGATTGCCGACGCTTAAATTAATAGCTGGCAATGAAAGCAGATTTGAGCTAATTGTCTGCGCCTCCATATTTACCGCTTCCATCTGCATAGAAGTTGCTGGTAAAGAGTTTGGAGCCATTGACAAGCTATAGTTTTGCAATACGCAGTTTCCAAAGCTGAGAACTTCTAAACCATTTAGATTTCCCCTATCCTTGATTGATTGAATTAGGTCTAAACCAAATAAATCACTAATAATGAAGTATAAGTTACAAGCGTGACTGTTGCTACCGCCAAAACAAGAAGCAAAATCACCAAATGGTTTAAAGAAAATGCCTAGTAAGTTTTCGTTTTGAAATGTCTTTGAAGATGTAAAATCAAAGGAAACCGCGACAGTCGGAGAAAATGAAATATTATTAACCGCATAATCGTCTGAACTAAGCTGCTTGGAAGTTATTCTATTAGACTGTATTTCAAATGCTAAATTATTAACGAAAGCAAGCGGGAACAAGCCTCTCTTATATGGCAAAAAGCTTTGAGATTCCTGAAATGCAGGACTCAAATCAGAAGCTAGAATAATAGAATTGCTTTTAATAATCATGATACTATTGTCCCGAATCTTGCGTTATAAGGTTTATGGAAAGATGGATTGAGGGCGAACTCGGAATTTTTTGTATAAACTAAAACCTCTGCAATATTGCCTTGCCAATATTTGTTAGAAGAAACTTGAGAACCCACGGAAATCTTTACAGAAGATAAGTCGCTAACAGAAACTGATGAAGTATTAAATAAATCTCCATTAATGTAGCCGCTAATATCAGTAGAATTTCTGACAAAGCCAATATTATAATACTGATTGGTAGATGCGTTGGAAGCGATTACAAATACTTCTGCCCCATTTCTGAATTGGAACTGCCTACCGCTCCAAAATAGTCCATAATCTTGTGATTCTGAAAAATTAAGCAAGCACATTTCTTCATCTGAAGAAGCTTGAGCAACTACGAATGCTGATAAATAATCTCCAGTATTATTAATGCCAGAGCCAGTTAATAAAGTCTGGTAAAATTTATAAGCACTGCGAGAAAATATTTGATTAGGAACGGCAGTTATCCAAGTTGATGAGAATGGCGACCAATCTTGATGAACTGTATAGTTATTAAAAGAAGACTGCCAATTTAAAAAATATGACGAATCATTTTGTCGTGTTTGTGCATTGTTTAACCAAATACACTGAGTTCCAGCATCTACAAAGCCAGTTGGAGAAATTGGCAATGATAAGTCTTTATAAGATTGAGTCCAGTAACGATAATCTAAATTACAAATACAAGAATAATCAAAGGCAGATTGTGGAGTTGCATTAAGTGAGGCAAAATTTAAATCTCCAATAACAGAAATCGCTCCAGATTCTCCAACTCCATTAGATAATGAGTCTAACACGTTCGAAAGGCTTGATTGACTAACTGCGTTGTAATTTAAATTTACGCCAGTTAAATTTAAGCAACCACTAGTATTAAGTGTTTGAAGTTGATTGTAAGAAAGGTTCAAATTTTTCAAACCAGTACATCCAGCAAAACTAATAGATTCTAATATGTTATACTCTAAATTTACTGAATTAACATTTTTAGTTTCTCTTAAATTAAAAGAGTTAATAATATTTTTATTTAAATTCAAGTTAACAATATCAGCACTTTGGTAAAGATTCACTTTAGCCAGATTCTGTCTAGAGCAATCAATTGATTGATAACCCCTATAACCCTTGAGAGTTCTGCTGGAAATTTCTGGCCAAGTTATAGAATACGAGCCATAAACTAAATCTTTTTTACCAGTTGCGTCAACCACGGAAACAATTTCTTTCGGCGTAAAATTTGCACTAAAAGATTGCGAGTCTGGTTTTTGATAAAGAATAAATCCAAAAGAATCTTTAGAATTTTTAATACCCATTGGGTCTTCTACTAAAGAAATTTCTAAATTATTAGAATCTTCGTAGTTCCAAGTATGGCTCCAAGAATCTGCGTAATAAATCTTTGGACGATTGTAGATTTTAGGGCAATCAAATTCAAAGCGTCTATAGCCAAGATTATTTTCTAAAAAGTGCAGTATTGATTTTAATTTAAAATCACTTATATTTTTATAAGATAATTTTAAAGATTGTATAAAATGAACATTTTCATTTTCCTTTACTCTTTGGGCAAATGAGTTTTTGAAATTCAATACATTGACAGTTGGCTGCGTTTCTACAGACAATCCAATATCATTTTCGTAAAATAAGTTTTGACTCCAATATTCAGAATTTGTTGGAGCATTATTCGTTAAACTATTGTGATCTTGAGTAGCGTAGTAAAAGTTAGATAACTTATCTTCTCCTTGAATCGCAAAATATACAGGCTGGTATTTAAGGTAAGTTTGTCCAGTTGCCCAAGCAACAAAATCATAGTTCACGAAAGACTTGCCGCTCCAATTTAAAAAACTAGAGTTTCTTTCGACTGAAAAATCTAATTTGATATTATATAGATTGTTTTGAATCATTTCGACTCCGAAAGAATTGGCATAACCAGTGAAAATCCTATAGATTTCAGAGTTGTCGGAAATGGCAAAAGCGCCTGTGCCGCTTTGACTTTCAAAGAAATTTGTTATTTTTTGCGCGTCAGTTTCGTTAACTGTAAAATTAAACGAACAAGTTGCCACAATATTGTTGGCTGTAGATGGCAGTATTGAATAAGTATTATTATTGTACTGCAATTTATTATTCTTGCAATTAAAAGATACAGAAGAGCCGTAGTTGGGACTAAAGCTAAAAGAAGGAAGTAGTTCAACCCCTGAAATGTTTCTGTCTCTATTGTAGAATAAACTCATGCGAAATATCCTATATAATTATGAGTGATTGTTGGAGAACCGTCTGATTGAGCAGACAATTCCTGAGAATTTGCCTGAATATTCGGAACAGTTAGATTTAATATTGACGTATTATTATCCCGATCCGCTATTGAAATATCTAAAAATTTATTTGGCACGCCATTTAAAAAGAATTTATAATCATCAGGTACAAAATTAACCGCATCCAAAGTTAAAGAAGCTGCTACAATAATTGGCGATAAAAACACTACTTCATCAACATCTCTATAACTATCTAGGGAGAAAACGGCTTGACGATTAATTGTTAATTCGTAACTGAAAGATTTGACGCGATTTGTACTTGTGTTCTCACCAGAAACAGAGATTGATCTTGGGCTAGGAATAAAAAGCGGTGGATGCTCTTGAGAAATTGGAACTTCAAGCAGTGGCTTCAAATCTCCGTAAACATTGATTGAGCAAGATACTTGAGGTATTTCTCCAACAGTGCAGTTCACTCCATAACGTGTCAAAAAACCGCTCGAAAAACCGTAGCTTTGTCCATTGTAAGAAAGGCTTCCAGAGAAGCTATTATCGCCAGTAAAAGCTAATAGCGGGTCAGCATAAATGAGATTCCTTGCCAGAGAAATCTCAGCTTGCATTGGGTTATTAAGATTATAGCCAAAATCCGAACCCAAGGTCAAGCTATTCTCAAGAGGCACGGAGTAAGAAATAGATAAGCTCTCCACTCCAGACAATTGATAGCCATTGGCTACAAAAGATTGGTCATACTGTAAGACTGAATTGGAACGGTCTGCGCTCATTATCTATCCTTGTTTAGTGAACCTCCAAGACGCTTTTCCTGAGCAAGAACATCCAATACGGCTTGTCTGATTTTGCGAGTGAGTTCTTTTTCATTACCTTGTTGATTTTCCATGTTTCCATTTTTGCCACTGGAGTCAGAAGAAGCAACATTCACAACAACATTATCGCCAGAACTTTCGCGAGTGGCTTGAATGAGTTCATCAAGCTTGCTAAGTAAGGATTCTGTAACGCCGCTTGAACCATCGCTGCCGCTTTCGCCGCTGTTTAAACGGTTAAGATTTTGAACTCCAAGCTTGCGGGTAGCGCGGTTGTTGAGAACAAATTCGCCACCAGTAAGCATCGCTGGAACATCATCGCGCATTCCAGAACCACCAGTGATATAGCCACCATTATATCGTCGTAGGGGTAATGATGAATTTGGACCGCCAGTTGGCAAAGATGGTTCGGGTCCAGGCTTGGAAGAAGAGTTTCCATAAACGCTTAAGTTTCCTTTAGTATATGAGCCACTATTCGTCGGTAATGCTGGTTGTCCAAAAAGCTCCCGCATAACTTCTAATTCCGCTGGCGTAAACTGGGCGAATGCCTTTTTCACTCTCAGTGCTTGCCCCGCCTCTGACAGTGGTTCGCCTTTCAATATATTTCCCCATCCACCTCGGCGGCGAGCAGCAGCTAAATCTTTTGGCGTCAGAGGTTCTCCAGTACTTAAAGCTTCAGCTTCTGCGTTTAAAGAGCCAGCCTTAAAATTATCTCTGACTTTGGTAGCTACGGCACTGATAGCGAAACTAGCAACTGCCATACCAACAGACATAGCCAATTGTTTTTTACGCTGCTTATCAGCTTCCTCCATTTGCTTGATTTGGTCTTCGTATGCAGCTTCTTGTTTTAATTGCTGCAAGTAAACATCAAAAGCTTGTTGTTTGCTTTCTTGGACCCGCTCAAACATTGGATTGCTTTTGCGACCTATCTGAGAAAGCCTCATGCTCTCTGGTTCTAGCGAAATTGAAGCTCCGCCCATGCCAAAGCCGCCCATTGTATCATATTGGCCAACAGTATAGCTTTGGGTTGCGAAAGACAAGAGTTCATTCTTGCCACGAATTCCTCCAGTTCCATAATCGCCAGGAACATAGAATCCGCCAGTGCCACTTTGAACACCGCCGCCAGCGGCAAAACCTTTAATACTTCCATTATTTAAAGAATCAAAGAAAGACGAGCCGTATTTTTTCACTGCTGATTTCTTGATGACGTATTCGCCACCCATGAGCATTGCTGGAACGTCGTCCTTAGCTCCAGAACCACCCTTAATCATACCGCCAGAAGCGAATCCGAAGATGTTTTTGCCTTGAGCAGCGTTGCCAGCACCTAAAGTAAATAGGTTAGCAATATTTCTAATATTTTGTTTAGTAATTTCTTGGAAGAAGCTGGTCGCTGCATCCCGAAGAGCATCTTTAAGGGACTTTGCACCACTGATGGCATCGCTCAAACCTTGAGCAAGATTATCAGCGAAAAGTTGCGGAATCTGTTCTCCAAGCCGAGATTGGAAATCATCAACGTCAGTTTGGAGTTGAGCAAAACCTCTTCCCAAACCAGCACCGAAAGTTCTTTGTTCTTCGACTTGTCTGCGCTTGAGATCGGCGAGTGCCTTAATTTGTTCTTCCTCGCTTAGATTTTTGGTTTCTTCTTTAATGGCAAAGAACTCTTTTAAATATTGATACTCAATTTCCAACTGTCTGCGACTAGAGGCAGATTCGGCAGTGGCTAATTCTAACGATTTTTCGCGTAAGGCCGTTATTTCAGAAATTTTTCTTAAGCGATCTTCTCTAGTTAACCCAGCGGTTTCACCGATTGCTTGCTGAAGAATAAGTTGAGAAGCTAAATCATCTGGATTTTTAGCTTGTAAAGCGGCAAATTGTGAATTAGCTAATTCGCTTGGTAAACCATCAATATAATCGCGAATAAGGTTTGAAAGAATTTTCGTAGCATCACCCATTTCCAAAAGTCTTTGAGATAAACCTGCAACTTTTGCATCAATCTCTGCTCCAACTGCCGCTAAACCTTTTAATCCAGCCCTGTAACTTGCATCAGCTTGAATTAATTTTAATTTAGCTTTCTCTTCTTCATTTAAAGCATCTATAGTTGCTTGTCTTAAATTTTGTTGCTTTTGTATTAATTCATCTAATGGTGATTCTTGTGGTCTTTTTGCTTGTACCACAACTGCTGGCAAAGTTCCCGCAGTTGCTTTTGGTGGGGTCGTAGTTCCCGCAGTTGCTTTTGGTTGGGTCGTAGTTTCCGTAACTGGTTGTGGTAATGGGCTGCGTGGGAAAAATTTTCTGTCTATATAGTCTTTTATATCTTTTAATTGTCGTGAGTCAATGTCACCTCTGTTAAAAGCTTCCAAAGCTTCGTCAAATTTAGCTTGGCCCAAAGCTCTCAATTCAGCTACTCTAGCTTGCTCCGAAGCTCTCAATTCAGCTACTCCAGGCAATAGACCTTTCAATATAGAAGCAAAATCAGAACCAGCCTCTGATATTTTTTGTTTAAAAGTTTCTCCAGCTATTTGAGTATTAATTAAATTCAAATCTGCTTCCCTTTGTGCCGCATCAAGGGACGCTAGAGCCGCGTCTTTTTCAGCTTTAGCTATATCTTTAACTAATTGATTCGCATCTTTTTTGAATGCGTCAGAAATTCTTTTTAAGAAAGCTTCTGGAGATTCTTCTGGACCCTTAGATAAATTAGAGAGTGTTCGCGATTGAGTTGTGACTCTTTGCCTAAAACGCGATTGCTGATCTGGACTAATGGTATCTGGAATTTGAGTTGCTTGTAAACTTTGAATTAATCCTTGCTGGAATTCTCTTATAATGTCTTCTTGTGCGCGTTGTCTTTCAACGGTATTAGCTCTATTTCTTTCAGCCGCAGTTCTTTGTCTTTCTGAAAAACCAACTGTATCTTTTTCAAATTGAGCATCTTCAATTCGGCGGGTATATTCAAGCTCTTTGTCTAGAATTGAGCGTTTTTTTTCTAATAATTTAAGCTGACTATCAATTGCTTGATTTTGTTTTTGGATAGCAAGTGTCTGTTGATCTGTTAAAGTTTTAGAACTAAAATTTAGTCGCGCTTGGACTCTTTTAATTTCAGTTTGACGATCAAGTTCTTCCGTCTGTTCTCTTATTTTTACAGCCGCTTGAGTAAGGTCTTCTATCTTCACCAAATCTGCTAGGCCATTTTCTTTTGCAATAGCAAGAAAAGCTTGTTGAAATTTATCAAGATCATCATCTTGGACAAAATCAATAAAAGCTTTTTGAATATCAGCGATAGCTGGCCCAGCGTCTCTACCTAATTGTGCAAATTCTTCCCTTAATTTTTTCAAGGCATTATCACTAATATCAGCTAGTGCTTTACTGAGATTTTGGGAACTTTCTGTTGTTTGATCTAAATTAATTTCTCTAATAGTATTTTTAAATTCTTCAAAACTGCGTTCTGATTGTGATAGTTTAGAATTTAAATCAATTAAAGATTTATTGATAAACTTATCAAAGATTGATTCAATTTCAATATCTCTACTAATATCTTTTAAAATTTTTAGATTAGAAGTTAAAGATTTTATTGAAGAAGCATTATTTTTAAAGTAATTAGTGGCGGCTTTTGTCTTCTCTTCAACGAGAGCTTGTGAAGTTGCATAATCTTGATTAACTTTTACTGCTTTTTCAAGAAGTTGATTTCGCTCAAAAAGAAGCTTAGTTGCAAATTTACTTTGTTTTGAAGTTAAATCTGTTGTAACAACTCCACCTTCGTCATTAACGAAGCCTCCCTTTACTTGTTGACTTCGCAAAAACCGTTTAGTTTGACCGATAGCTTCTTGGGCAGTTATCCCAGTAGAAGCAAACGAAGTAAGAATGGCATCATAAATAGCATTCGTTTGTTCTTCGTTTAGCTCTTTATCAGTATATAATTGATTTCCCTTTTGAACTAAATCTCCGAAACTAAGAGTGCGAAGTTCTCCTACAAACGCCTGAAGAGTAGCTATTGCATTATCTTTTGAGAACTCATTAGAAGTATTAATAGCCTGTTGCGCTACGATTTTTGCAGATGCTGTCATTGAACTGGCCGCTTGACTTGCAGCTTCAGATAATTCATTGAATGATTCTAAAGTGCCTGATTTAACGAATAAGCCTTTAATACTTTCACCAAGTCCCTTTACTAAATATGCTGCTCCCGCTGCTAAAGCAACAGGCGCGACAGCAGTAGCTACTGCTGCCGCAGCGCCTCCTGCCGCAGCGCCTCCTGCCGCAGCACCTATGCCCACTCTAGCCGCAAGACCCGTAAATAAACCAGATATTTTAGTGCCTATTGGGGCTAGTAATTTCCCAACAGAACCAAGCAATGCTTGACCAAAAACATTTGATTGTAATAAGAAAATGAACTGACCCATTTTACCAACAATATCAACAATAGAAGTTCCGAATTGTTCAAGTTTCCCGCCAGTTCCTTCTAAAGCACCACTGAAAAATGAAATACCTGTTTGGACAGCAACTAATTTACCAGCTAAATCAGCAAATTTACCTCTTGTTTCTTCAGTTGGAGCTTCAAGTTGAGATTTTCCAGCTTCAGCGAGTTGCTGACCTTTACCTTTTGATGGGTCTAAAAGCTGTCCACCGCTTTGTACGCCTTTAACAAAGCCGTCAACTGCCTTTTGCGCTTCATCGAAAGTAATTTTATTTTCTGATAATTCTTTATTGAGTTTATTAATGAGGTCGGCAAAATCAGCTAAACTACGGGTAATTTTAGGGGAAAAGGTTCCAAAGTCTGTCGCCTGAACGGGAGCATAATTCGGTACAAATCCCCTAGCCGCACCATAAGTCTTTGGATTCATGCCTTCCTTGCGGGCGCGAGAGATGCCTTGGAAGCCGCCAGCAGGTTCATCCCTACGATTAGCCACCATTAACCCCATTGGGTTAGAGGAAGACTTCAGGGCGGGACTTTGATCAACATAAATCTGTGACGCGCTGAGTCCTGCGCTTTTCTCGCGAGAGATAGCGTCCATTAATGCAGAAGCAGTAAAGTTGGGAACGTAGCCGCCAGATGCTGTAGAACGAGATGAAGATGGCCCAAGCACAACTCGAAAGCGCGGGTCAGCCTCAAACGCTAGTTTAGATTTTTTATTTTTTGCAAATTTTTTCCTTAATGCATCCAACATTTCCCGAGCTTTTGCTGGGCCAGCATATTTTAAATAATCATAAAGAAAATTGATTTCGCCCTGATCTATTACTCCATCAAGATATACTTGGTTCACTATTCCAGCTACAGTTTTCCCATCAACAAGTTTTTTAAATCCCGATCCAGCAAAGTTTGGAATATAACCATCAGCAGCAGTCCCTAAAGTTCTTTCGACTTGTTTAACTAGCGTGTCTCTTGGAGTTCTTGGATCAAGACCCAATGAGTTAACAATTTGATTAAAAATAGCTTTATTTTCTGCATTACCTTTTGTTCTGCCAGGGAGGTTTTTATAT
>Ga0222714_10006145_pt1 | contig 11268 bp, 4 predicted proteins | sample C33_3DmetaG_FD_165048 | JGI IMG/M metagenome (GOLD analysis project Ga0222714, IMG submission 165048) | Estuarine water microbial communities from San Francisco Bay, California, United States - C33_3D | ecosystem: Environmental > Aquatic > Marine > Unclassified | place: USA: California... | reverse complement strand
AATTATAAGTAGAATAGCACTTAGCTATACACTCTTCCTCCAGTATAGTCAGACGAATCATTAGTTCGCTCCTTCTGATTTGTCCTTGTGTTGGGAACCCCCTGGTTAACGCTAGGGGGTTTTCTTTCTTATAGCTTCTTCTATCACTCTCTCATTTGTCTCTTTTGCTTCTTCAGCTAACTTTCTTTCTCTAGCATTCACATCTAGATACTTCAGAATAAGTTGTATTCTGTGCATGTTATGCGCGGCTTCTTGTGGGGTTCTAACCCCGTAATTCATATATGTAAGCTCAGCTTCTCTACTTCTAGCCTGCTCTTTATCAAATAGTTGTTCAGGCGTTATTTCTTTGTAGTAGGTACCGTATTCATTATTAAATTGATCTATAGCATTTAAATACTCACCTTGTTTTGTAACATACTCATCAAGATCTATTCTACCTTCTGCAAATTTTTTCTCATTTTCAGCGTGTTTATTAATTAGCTTTGATGATAACTCACTAACTCCTCTTTCATACGCATTTCTTTTGTACCCTATAGTAGAAAGCCTAGCTTCTTCTAAATCTCTGAAGCCTAATATTCCTGATATTGTATGCTTCATAGTATTGTAGTATTGAGAATCTAAATAGGGGACAGCATCTCCTTTAAAATCTCTATATCCCTCTCGCATTCTACCCGCCTGCCTTACTGCTCCTTTTATTATTCCTGGAGATAATTTCTCAGCACCGAGCTGGTACTCTCCATCGGCTATCAGAGTAAGACCTTGAAAAATTTGTTTAGCTACACTTACCACTGGAAAAGCGCCTATATTTGTCATAAAGTTTAACGACGCAGATATTCCATTTTGGTCAAAGGTTTCATCAGGCCGTTGTAATTTATCTTGTACCCAAAACCCATTCAAACTTAGAGATTTAGATAAATCTATACCGATAAGTGAAAATATGCCTTTCTCCGCAGCATTTTTAAGTGCAATTCTTATTGAATCCCTAGTACCATCAAGTACACCTTGAGATTGCAAGTATCTATCTACTTGTCCGTCTGGCCCAAACAACCACGGTATGTAATATTGGTTCAACCAAGTTTCGTAGTTATTGTGGAAGAATGGATCACCAGCGTAATATGCTTCAGCTCCTTTTTCTAGCTGTTTATCTTTATCTTCTTGAGTTATACGGTTGTTAGGGTTCTTTCTATTATAGGTCTCGATTTGACTTTCTAATTCATCTTTGTCTAAAGTTTTAGCCCATCGTTTGAGTAATTTAGTTTTTTCGTCGTCATCGTCATCTTCATCAACCCAGCCTTGTATAACCGCGTTCATCATTGCTTCCATCATTGGTATGATTATATTAGCTCCGTACACCCCACCTAATCCAGCTAGTAATAGGGCGTTAGCTTGTACACCAAAGAACACAACCGCCGCGTCTCTACGGTCATTGCCGTCTAATTTTTTAGCCATACCAACAAAGTTTCTTAGCATGAGAGAGTTCATAAAGTAGGCAAACGACATAAACTGCGTACCAGCTTTAGTTATTGGGCCTAATCTAAAGGCTCTAGGTTTGTTGAAGTTACTGTAATCAAACATACCTTCATCTAAAGCATCTAACGCTTCATCAAAAGCTTGATTAAAAGCAGCATCGCCCTGCAAGCCTTCTTTTCTAGCTTTATCAAGTGCCAGCTCAAAACCACCCATAAAAGATATTTCTTTGGTAAATCTTTCCGCTGCGTGGAACCAGCTTGTTATAAACGCGTAACTAGCTCTAAACCCTTTTGATATGACGTTTCTGTCCATACCATCAGGTATTTTCATTAAATCCGCAACGTCGTTGTGGAAAGTCACTTCAAAAGTATTTTGTTTACTTGCTTCGTCAAAAGCGCGTTTTAATATCTGGCTATCTTGATGGTTGTTTATATAACTAGAATTTCTTAGATACGGAAAAAAAGCCTCTAAACCTTTAGCTCCTGGTTTTTGGCTCCATCTATTAAGAAAGTTCATATACCTTTTATGTGTAGCAAATACTTTTCCTCTACCCACATGCTTACCAAAACGCTGTTGAAATACATTGCCCATTACCATCGGGTATTGCACAGTTTGTATAAACGCTGATTTACCAGATGTCATAAGCCAGAAAAATACAGCTTTGTTACCTAAACCTACCAAAGACTCAAAAAAAGTTGGTGGAGCTGGATTTAGTTCTATGTCTACTCGTTTTCTAAGCTCGTTCTGTATAGCGTTCAAGCGTAACTGCTGCGGCATTCCCTGTACTTGGTCATTCATAGCAGACAATTCGCGTTTCATTTTTTGCCCATATTTAAGCTTGGGTAGTTGTGTACCCATAGTGTTCACGGTCAAAGCGAAACTTCTTAATACATCAGCACTATACCCTTTAGTACCTTTTCTAGTTAGAAATGCTGAGCGTAAATTGTTACCAGGGAGTGTTTGTAAATACATCTCCAACACCTGTTCTTTTAGTGCTCTTACGTCTACACCATTCGACCTCTTAAGAGATACGCTATCTATAGTAGCCATTAAATTACGAACAACCGCGTTATCTTGTATATCTTTACGTATTGGGTTATTCGCTTTATCGCCATATTCATGGTCTGCTCCCCTACGTCGAACATCATCAACGTGGGCTAATAATTCTTTTTCAGTCTCATACATATATAGCCCTTCAAGCGGGCCATTCTTTACACGTAACCAAAAATCACCGTGTCGTTTTAAAGGGAAGTAAACTTCCACCCCTGCTCTAGCCGCAGCAAATTCATTTTGTATGGCCTGTAAGGCTTGCGCTTCGTCAGCAGGGTCTAAACCTAATTGCTTTATATTATCTAGGAGTGCTGTTTCATACTGCTTAAAGAAATCATCGTAGGCATCCCTAACTTCTGCATATAGTGCTTTACCTTCTTGATCTAAACTGTTATACGCATCAAAAACCATACGTATTTCATTAGGATCTTTTGTTTGGTTTCTAACTGCAGCAATAGCGTCTTGGACAGATGGATACGCGGTCGGGTCTACATTTACCCTAGTTGATTCATTCATTGCCACCGCTAGTTTAGCGCCTTGGTCTTTCTTCTCTTTGTTAAATTTCTTCCACCTAGCTATTAAATCTTCTTGTGACTCTACGAATTCATTATGCTCTCTAGACATTTCTCTAGAGTATTTTATTATCTGCGTAAAGTGGTCGGGATCATTAGGGCCAAGATCACTAAGACCATTCCATAACCTTCGTAGGTCTCTATTATCAAATACAGGTAATGTGCGATCTAGAATCCCTATGCTTACGCCTCTTGGGTCAGTTAATACATCCACGACATCAGTAGGCACCCTACTACGAGTAGCAGTAACAAAATCATTTATAGCATCGGCTTGTTGTCTTATATCTTCGTCGCTAAACCCTATATATTTTTGCAGTTTGCTATATGCTTCCTCTACTATTTTTTGGTTTGCTATTGGGTCTTCTAAAGCATCTTTAATAGTATAAGTTCTAGATATGTTTTTTCCTACGTGTGTAGTAGCTGTTCCATCAGGGTTATACTTTTTCTCTACGGGGTGCAACCCAACCGCTGGCTCGATAGAAGCATCATATGTTTCAACCAGCTGGTTTGTAGTCGGGTTAAATAAGCCAACTTTAGGCTTTGCCCCAGGAGGTATCTGAGATGTGTCTGTTACGGGTCTAAATTTACCATCTTGATCGTAACCTAAACGCACTCTACCTGATTCTCCAGACAAACTTTTTGCTGCTTCTGGGTTTACATATAAAGCCGGAGAGGCGTCATAAGTATTGTCGTTTGTTATTCTAGAAACTTGCCCATCTGGTTGAACTGTATATCTACTACCTTGGGCAGTTTTAAACCCACGAACACTGGTATCACCTTTAGGAAACACTCTTCTACGCTGTGGTTGCAAATCAAGTTCTTGCTGCCCTTCTGTAGAAGTAGCTCGGCTAGGCCCGATGTATTCACCTGTTTGTTTGTTGAACACAGACTCTGGTTCTTTGTATTCAAACCCAGGCAGTGTTGTCTGTTCTGGCGCTAACCTTAAGCTGTCTGGCTGTTTTGGTTGGCGTTTATATTTCAAAGCAAGGTCTAGCTGTTGCTCTTCTGGCATCCCTCTGGATACATCAATATTTCCATTTTCGTACGCATCTCTAGCCTTATTAAAAGCTATTGTTGTTGCCATTCCATTATTTATTAACTCTCTCGCACGCTGATAAATAGCGAATGCCTCTGGATCTTGATACCTACCAAGTAATTTAAATGTGTTATTAATTATTGACTCTATCTGATTGCTGTTTAACGTTCTGTCGAAAGAATTTTGTACTTGGTCTGGGTTAATATCAGCCGCCGTAGATCTATTTTGATCTGGCTTAGATAACTCATTTAAAAAGAAATCAAACTCTAATTGTCTTCGTCTGTTACTTCGTATTACAGAAGGTAAATCTGTTTTTAATTTTGGTGGTGAAAGACGTTCTATTTGCGCCTCTGTTTCTCTAGCAGTTCTGTCAACTGTACGTGGTCTTCCTCGTCCTTTAGGAAATGGAAGATCTAATTGAGTAGGCTCTGGGAGTTTAAGTTTACCGTCTGCTAATTCTTGTTTAGCCCTTTTAAATGCTATAGGTACTGTACTACCAGAATCTATTAAATCTACTGCTCTGTTGTATATTGCCTCTGACTGTATAGGACTATAATCAGTTACGATCTGTGACGTCTGGTTAATAATACCTTGTGCAATAGTGTCAGATAGAGGACGCCTAAAATCAAGTTGCAGTTGACGAGTGGTAGGCACTGAAGCAGGGGGCACCCCTTTAAATTCACCCGTAGGGGTAAATAGCTGTTGTGACTCTAAATCGGATTCAACATCTGCTGGCAGTATTGTAGGCGCTTGCCCTGTAAGTAAAGAACCCTGATCTTCTAATCCAAGTTCAAGCTGAACTGCCTCAAGAGGTTTATCCTGAGTGCGTTCCACAGGGGCATCGGCTGGCGCTTCTTCTTGCTCTGTTCTTGGCGCGGCTTCAGCGCTTAGCTCTTGGTTTGCAAATTCTTTTTTAGCTTGATTAAATGCTTTTCTAGGTTGAAGTCCTTCGTCCATTAGAACTTCAGCGCGGTTGGCAATTAGTTCTACATCAGCGTCACTATACTTACCACTCTCAAACAATTCAGAAGTGTAGTTTATATACGATATTGCTCTAGCATCAGTAATGTCATTTTCCGCTATAAATTCTTCTTTAGATGGAATATTAAAACCCTGAGTTATTTTTTTATTTAGTAGATCAGTTTGCACCGCACGGAACGCATCATTAAATGTCATTCCTTCCGCCATTTTTTTCTTCACATACCCTTTTATTATTGGGTCTACTTTTTCCAGTGCGAAGAATTTGTCTTGCATTACTTTTTGTTTGTCTTCTCGCCAACTTCTAAATCCAGAAGCTGATACTTTCTGTGCTCCTTTTACACCAAGCGCCCCAGCACCTTCAGCCATAGCAGCGTTGAAAATTTCTGTAACATTTTCTTTAGTAAAGAACGGCCCTTCTTTTTCTTTTAGCTGCAACTGAGTAACAATTTCAGTAGCTTTTTGCCCGCCTCCTGTAGCCGCTTCTCCAACAAAACCCTCAACCCAATCTAATGCTTCTTTCTTTAGGCTTGGCTCTGCCGCTTTTTCAACTACTTCTTTTTTTACTTCTTTTGATGTTAGACGTTGTGATATTTTTGATATCAAGCTTTGCGGTACTTTGACAACTCTACCAGCACCAACTACTTCTAATGCACCACTAGCAAGAGTTTGCAGCATGGTTGTATCGCTAGTCTTGGCTAGATAATCTGTTATAAGCTCAGCCTGTACTTCTTCTGGCAAATCTTTTATTTTGTCGTATATAAAGTTTAATCGGCTTCCTACAGCTTCTTGTAATCCGTACGCCGTACCAACTGCAAAACCACCTGTAGGCCCAAACAGTACAGTAGATAAAATAACAGGCAATAACTGGACAGTGCCAGCTGACGAATGGAAAGCTAACCACTTTTGAAAATCTTCGCCTGATTTTATTTTGCTGAAGTCTGGTACACCTTCACCATACTTAGCCATTTTTTCTTGGAATTCTTGTATGACAGGATATACTTCTTGTAGCGCTGTGTACTCTTTCCCAATTTCATCTTTTAGTTGAGCACGCAACAAGTTACGCTTTGAAGCATCCCCTCTTATATAGTCATTTAGATTGGCCTCTGTAAGAGTACCCATTCCCGTATTTATCGCTTCTGTAAATACTTTAGCTGGGGCTTCTCCAGCATCAATGCGATCAAAAAGTTTAAATATATCGTTGCGTCTGCTTATCTGTTTTGATCTATATTGCAATGTAGCAAAATCAGGAATAGCTAATGTAGACGTAAACGCCATTCCAAGACCTTTAGCTATATAGCTAGAAGTATCTCTTTTTTCTGGTGGTAACTCAGTTCTTGCGCCAACTGCAGCTGCGCCTAAATCTCCACCGAATAAAGTGTCTTTAACCTCAGAAGCAGATACTCTATCGCTAGGTTCTGGCTCTACTTTAACTGGTGCAGCTTTATACTGTTCTGGAACTAAGCCGTACGGATCTATGTCTATACCCGCAGTAGCAACTTCTCCGTCTATTTGCTCACCTTCTATATAAGTAGCTTTCCATTCATCAGGAACTAGTCCAGACGGGTCTATATCTATTCCACGCTTTTCCGCAACTGGAGACGGTGGCGCTTTGTCTCCTTCTACGTAGTTCACACCTTGCTGTGCTAAATACTCATCAAACTTAGTAGCCGGTTCAGCACCATCAGTTTGGTTTTGGTATGTCTGAGTCGATAACCCTGCATCAGCAACCATAGTAGGTTCGCCGCTCATAGCAGTGGCTATATCAGTGGCTTCTGAAAGACCCCTACCTTTAGTAAATTGATCGTGCGAATAGACCGGCATGTCTCCAAACTTTTTATTTAATGCATCTCTTAACTTCTTCATAGATGCTAAAGCTGCTGGAGTTAGTTCTCTAGATTTTCCTTTTTTATCTCCAAGATATGTAATGCCTATGGTATTAAAGTTACCAAGCGCATAGTCCCCTTCTTTTAAAGCTTCTCGTTGTTTTTTGTCTATAAGCTTTTCAATAATTTCTGGCTTAATAGCATCTTTATCAATGTGGTTAGTTCTTACATCAAATGGAGCAGTTTGGTATATGTCTCCATTTCCATCTATAGCGAAATGATATCCATAATAACCGCTTCTACCTGGGTCATAACTTCCATAATAATTAAGTCTTTCAGATACATTTTTGTATCCTCTAGGTGTACCTATTAAGTTTTTATCCTTTATTATTTTATTTTCTAAATCTTTTTGTGTGTAAACAGGAATATCTTCATGGACAATAATAGATCTGAAAGGTGTATCGCTACCTAATAAGCCCTTATTCAATGCTTGTTCAGTTGCCTGTATTCCATATTTACCCTTACCTTTATTACCCTCACTAAGGAAGTCGTAATTTAAGTAGTAAGGATTTATGTTTAGATCTGCAAATGGATCTACTTCTGTATTTTCTGGTAACCCAAAAGCAGTAGGATCAACACTATTCCAATCAAACTCATTGGGAAGTTCACGAGCTTCAGCCATTGTTACCCCTTGTATTACTATTTATTACGTGGAACAGGAATCCACTTTCCGCCTTGTGCAGTATCAGTCCACATTAGTATTGTCTTATTATCAGTGCCCAACATTAAATCTCCTGTCTTAGCCTCAGATAAATTTTTTAATACTTTTGTTCTTCCACTTGTATTAAATACTACTATTTTATTAGGATCACCCCCACGATAGCTCGATATAAATTTATCCGGGTTAGCTTCTAACTGTGAATATAGTGCCCCCAATGCCTGTGGATCTACCTTTGTTACAAAAGCAGTATTATTGCCTCCCTGATTACCACCCCCTGCAACTACAGAAGCTCCAGCTTGTGATGAGCTTGATGAGCTTGATGAGCTTGATGAGCTTGATGAGTTTGTGCCAGGTAAATCCATCCCAGTCAAGCTACGGAATGCATCTTTGAACGCAGGGTGGCTAAGCATAAGATTTGTATCCCCCGCATAAAGTCTAGCCGCCACTTCTTCTGCTCGTTTTCGTCTCCATTGTTCTCGATACTCATCTCTTGCGCCTGAGGTTGTTAGATTTTGATAAAATTTATCTTTATACCCAGTTGAACTCTCATTATCCTTATACTCTTTCTGATAGGCTTCTGCCGCCTTGTTTGCTCTATCTATTGCAAATTGTAAATCTTTAGACTCGGCGTCAATGATTGCTTTAGCTGTCTCATCTCTAACACCTACAAAATTCCAAGCTTCAGCGTTTAATCTTATTTGATCTTCTATTGGAATATCCGCTGGATTTGTTATGCCAAATCTCTTCATATGCTTTAGTGTTAGATCCCTTAGCTGTGCAGCATGATCTAGTATTTTAGGATTTGGTGCCGTCTTAGCTGCGTCAGCTTTGTATCTGTTGACTTCAGCGTCTAGCGCAGCTATTTGTTCTTTTAGCTGAAGTTCTAATTGTTTATCCCCAGAAGCTATAGCTTGCCCCAGTACAGCATTTAATTCTTGACGTGTTCTAGCTGCTGCTTCTAGAGATTTAAATGGAGCTTCTTGCTCCATAGCAAGGACTTTGTCTTGTACATCTCCCCTTCTCTTCAAGGCTTCTCTTATACCTTCTTCGGAATAAGCAGCTGTATCACCTAAAGCAGCAAATACATCTGAAAGCCTATTACCAGTAGTTGGTCTTGCTTGACCTAACCCTTTAAACGCCCCCATTGTCAATGCTAACCATCCTTCGCGTGCTGCTCTTTCATCGGCAGCTTTTTGCATTGCTGCGCCTCTAGCCTTGACTGCCTCTTCACTAAATAAATCTTGTAATTGTTTATTAGGATCAGCCCCTAACGTTCTGTCTCTTAACTGTAGGAATTCGCTATATTTCTCTCCGTATACGTTATCTCGTGGATTAGCTGCAGAAGGAGCTATACCTGCCATTTGATTTTGCGCGTAATCACCAAACATAGTGCTACCGTCCTCAGGTTTACCACCAACCGCATATCCTGGCACATTACCACCACCAGCAAAAGCCACAAGACCGCCGCCAGCAGCACCACTAGTAGGCATAACTACCCCTTTGTCAATTGGGATTTCTTCAACCCCAGCAACACTTTGGCGAGGCGCAAATCGTTCCGCCGCCGCTTGCATCTGAGCTGCTTGAGGTGTAGCACCAAGTCCAACGTTTTGCCCCGCTGCCTGCGATTGTTGTTGTTGAGCGTTTTGTAAGGCAGCTACTTCCGTAGGAGGAGTTTTAGGGCCAAATACATCTGCAGCTACTGTTTGGGCATTTTGTCTTTCAGCTGCTTCAGCCGCTCTTATACGATCAATAAACATACCCGCTAGTACAGCTGCGGTAGGATCAATTAGTTGGAACCTAACGGCTTCTTCAATTTTCCGTTTATCACCGCCATATTCTTTAGCGATATCTTCTGGAGCCTGTAGTGAGTATGGTTTCATTATTTATTTCCTAACTTGGACGATTTAACAAGTTGTACATACCTAGCCCTGCCAAACCTAAATTTGTTATTTGGCCCGTCATTGATGGTGGTTGTGCATAAGTTGTAGCGGTAGATCCTAGTTGTGGAGCCATACCTCTTGTTAAGTTACTGAAGTACCCCAACTGCTCCATTGGGTAATCCCTCTGACGTAAGAAGTCAGCGTATGCAATATCCATAAGAGACTGTCGCTGTGCTCTTTGTTCTGCCCCAGCTGCTGACTGTGCTTGTAGTCTTTGTAGGTTAGCTTGTTGTTGAGCACTGCCTATATCTGCTAGCGTTGCTCCAAGCTGTCCATATTGTTGAGCGCCTTGTAAACCAAGCTGTTGCCCTTGTATGCCAGTTTGTAGTCCTTGTAGCCCTAGCTGAGCACCAAACTGCTGCGCTCTCTGTGCGTCTTCAAATGCTTTTTGTGTGCCAGCAGCTTGGATATTAGCTAGATTTTGCCCTAGTGCACGCTCTCTTTCAGTCTGAGCAAGTAGCTGTCTAGCACCGCCGTATGTACCTTGTCTAACAGACGCAAGGTTTGCACCTAGTTGGGTTTTTTGTGCATCCCGCATGGCTTCTTGTTTCTGCAAATCAACAACGTTCTGCATATAGGGTGACATATATGCTTGTTGTGCCATCGGGCTTGTAGCTAAATTTTGATACTGTTGCCCAGCTCCCGCAGCCATAGCACCAAGTCCAGCGCCCGTTTGTCCAAAACCAAGAGCTTGCTGACCTCCCATTCCAACCATCTGACTACCTTGCTGGAATTGTCCCGGAGTCTGCATACCAAGAGCTTCCTGTTGCGCGGCTTCTTGACCTGGAGTAAACCCAGCAATTCTCTCACCACCGTACGGTTGATACTGCCTATAAGACTCAGCCTGTCCACGCTTTAGAATGTCTTCAAAATACGGCCTAGCGTACTCAGGTATATTAACCTGATTAACTTGTTGTTGCGTAGGCTGTGGTGGGGCGCTACTACCTTTACCCATGTTTTTCTCCTATTCCTGCGTCACCGGCAGGTAACTGAAATGTATGCCATAACGATTTGTGTCCATTATCTTTAAATATCTTTAGCCATCCTGGGCGTGCAGTAGCTTCAATGCCATCACAGTTATTGTCGTATGCCCAACACTGTAATAATTTCAACATATTATCTTTCCACTCATCTAACTCTACACCACCACAAAATACAAGAGATAAATACTTTTTCCTTGGGTACGTCATAATATTCGTTACGACTGCGCCCTTTATCTCTTCATCATCAAATGCTATCCACAACGTATGGTCATAATCCGTTATGCAATCTAAGATATCTCCAACTTCATATCTACCATGTGTATATTGTGCAGCACCTTCTAAATACTTCTCAACTTTACTCCAGCAATTAACCACTTGGTCTGGAGGCACCATTGAAACTTTTATCATGCAGTAGCGGTAAGACCCTTTAGCATTTCTTTTGCGCCATTAGGTTTACCCTTTTCGTGTTTCCTAGTATTCGCCATAACAGTATTTACAAAATTAGTAAACAATCTACCCCCAGCTTCAGAAGATCCATCTCCAACTGCGGAAACAACTTCTGCTGGCATTATGTATTCTCCATCTGAAAGCCTTACTGGTTGGTTAGTGCCCTCTATAACAGCCGGTATACTATCACTCACACCATCGCCTGGGCCTTTCAACAACCCTCCATTAGCCATCTTATTTAACGC
>Ga0222714_10006143_pt1 | contig 11270 bp, 9 predicted proteins | sample C33_3DmetaG_FD_165048 | JGI IMG/M metagenome (GOLD analysis project Ga0222714, IMG submission 165048) | Estuarine water microbial communities from San Francisco Bay, California, United States - C33_3D | ecosystem: Environmental > Aquatic > Marine > Unclassified | place: USA: California... | reverse complement strand
ATATTCCACCGAGATGGTAACTGCACCACTTGAAGATGTTACGCTAATGCTATTAGTCACTTCGGAAGTGACAGCAATGTCAACAACTTCCCCAATGACGGGAATTTGATTAAGAACACTCGTACCGTGTGGGGCGCTCTTTAAAATCGAAGTGCAGTCTTGTCCGGCTAAATGCATTCCTTCGTGCATGCCATTGGACCACCCTGAAGCGTTGGTTACATCGTAAATCGATCCTTCAAAACCCACATAAGCAGGTTTTCCATTGGTTCCGTCATAATATGCGAGTTGGTTTAATGTGAGTTGAATCCAGTTTTCACTGACATTGACGTTGTTTTGTTGTTGTGTACTTTGCTGAAGCATTGGGGCAACCACACCACCAATGGCAATGGATCCTCCCACAACTATTTGACCTAATAATGTTAATTTCATAATTTGACCCTCACACTATCAACATTTTAAATTCATATTTTGTTGGTAACCAATAAAAAAAGAGATTACGTTGTTAATAAGACATGAATAAAAAGCAACAAATCATCCTCGGTCTTGCCGTACTATTATCTTTCTTTTTTGTATTGGACATTGGCTTACACTTTATTTTAGTGCCTTTAGAGCAACTTAGATTTAGTGTGTACAACCCAAAAGGCGATATTGATTTTATCAATCTTGGCTTTATCAATATGCTTCTTCGTGGTGTCAGTTTCTTAGGCATCGTTTTGAACCGTCGTTATCGTCGTTATTATTATGGCGTTGGTTTACTGCTTATTGCCTCGACGACGGTTTATTTAATGATTGATTCGCTTTGGGTTTTTTGGAATTACTTAAGTCTTTATGGTTACTGGTTATTTACGCTCATCTTAACCATCCTCCTAGGCGTTCGAATTTTTAAACCTCATTTTCTAAAGGGCTTTGACGTTTATTTGCTGACGGCAGGTTGGGTATCCATGGGGATCATCGCGCTTGTTTATATCGATATTATGGGGTTGGATTGGCCTCGTGAATTTGTATATGCTTATGTGCAACGCATCGTCTTTGAAGGGCTATTCTTTGTGCTCGGAGTCTACGTACTTCAAAAGGAACATAATCAATGACATTCATACAAAAATCGTGGCGGGGTCTGCTTTTTGTCGTTGTTTTATTAGGGCTTAATAGCTACCTTTGGTGGACCGCAACGCCGGTCGTACCGCAACCCGTGGAGAGTGTCATCGCTCAAATGCTTGGTGGATTGATTCTAACCTCTTTTTTCCTTGTCTTTCTCATTTCAACACGACAAAATTGGTTCGTCGAATGGTTTGGAGGGATGGACCGCATGTATGTGTATCATCGCTGGCTTGCTATCCTTCCGCTTGCGCTTATTCTCCTCCACGAAGAACTCTCGGAAGCTATTATTGAAGTGCTCAATGTTTCTTCACCCATTCTGGGTGATGCAAACGACGCTGGTGAAACAGCCCAGACATGGTTTTTAGCACTAATCGGTGTTGCGTTATTCGCTAAATATCTTAAATATGAACATTGGCGTTTTATTCATCGACTCATGATTATTCCCTTTATTTATGGGTCTTTTCATGCATTTTATTCATCGACCTATGCACTTTTTAGTGGCTCTGCTCTTTCAATTTTCATGATTCTCGTGGTAGCAGGTGGTATGGCCTCGAGTGCGTACATGGTTTTTATGTATCAATGGTTGGCGTTTCACTATCGCGGCAAGGTCACAAAGATTACGTATCCGAATGCGGAAACGATGGACATTGAAATCACGTTGAAGAAACCGTTACGGTATCAGCCGGGACAATTTGTTTTTTTTAAGGTGTTTCAACGCGGCATTGAAGATGCCCCTCATCCCTTTTCTGTCTCGGGATCGGATAACAAAAAAGTGTATTTTACCATTAAAAAACTCGGTGACTTTACGAAGCAACTTCATGAAAAACTTCAGTTATCAACATCGGTATCATTAACGCGTGCGTTTGGAACGATGACCTTACTTCATCAAGGGCCTAAACAAGTGTGGATTGCCGGTGGGATTGGTCTTACGCCCTTTCTCGCGCATCTTCGTCAACCTGAACCACTTCATCCTAACGTGACGTTTTATTATTCCTACCGTAACGCAGATGATGCCGTCGGTCTTGATGTCATTCAAGCGTACGCGGATCGACATCCTAACTTTACGTTTGTCCCTCATAACACGAAAGAAAAAGGATACATTTCTTTGAAGCACATCGCGTTAGAAAAAGGTGCAGAGGTCTTTTTATGTGGACCACGAGTTATGGTACAAAGCCTCGTTAAACAAATAAAGAAGCAAAACCCTTCCCAAGCGATTGATTATGAAGCCTTTACGTTTATGGGAACTTTATTGGATGATCTTCTGCGGTATGCCAAAAAAATATTGAAGTTATTAGTCCAATAAAAAAAGCGCGAAGATTCGCGCTTTTTCTTTTCGTTACATCGAATTTATTTATCGGTTGTTTTGGGCCGACGATTCGCGAAGAATCCTACCCCTAAAAAGAGAACGGTCAGTAAGACAAAGACAAGGAATAAGTCTTTTTGAACAGCAGCAATGACAATAAAGATGGACCCTGCAATCGCTAAGCCTGGGAAGATGAATCGACGAAGGATAGATTCACCTTTGAAGGAAATCATCATCCAAACATAGAGGGAGATGAATAAACCATACATGAGCGCGATGGGTAACTCCGAAGTATCCATAAAGGCACCCCAATAGCCTTGGAAATTACCAAACCAGACGATCGTCCAGAACACGACAAGGCCAAAGGCACCCACAACGGAATTGGTAGGAGCATTGTTGTCACTCGTGACGGTAAAGAGTTTGGGTTTAAAACCTTGATCACGGATCCCAAGCGAGTATAAACCACGAGTTGCGGCTAAGGTAAGTCCGTTGAGAGTTCCTAAACAAGAAATGACCACGAAGAGAATGAGAATGGTGCTCGCAAGCGAACCAAATAAAGTATTCACACCGAGGTTAATGGCGCCATTACCTTGATCAACAAAGGCTTGGTTAGAAATCGTTCCTGACAAACCAATGTTATAAAGTAAATAGATGCCGATAACGATGATTGCCCCAAAGGTTAACGCTAAGGGAAGATTTTTCTTTGGATCTTTAAGCTCGGCGTTAATTGAGGTCACTGCAATCCAACCATCATAAGCAAACGCGGTGGCAAGAACGGCTAAACCAATCCCGCCGGCAGTAGAACCCGTTTCTGCGGCGATTGTTAAGTTATCCAAACTCACACCATTGATTAAACCAGCAACCGTTCCAACAATTGCAACAAGAATTAAAGGAATGAGTTTAATAATCATCGCGGAAACTTGGAATTTCCCTGCAAGTTTGGGTGAGGCATAATTTAAACCAAAGATAGCGAGGGTGTAAAATCCTGCAAAAATCCAGGTAAAGGGGACATTGCTTGGATCGCCTTCGGCTAAACCAAAGAGTATGGTGGTGTAGAGTCCTGAAACCCAGGCTAAAACAGCGACTAAGGAAGGATAATAAATAAAGGTAGAAAACCAGTTGACATAATAACCAAAGGTTTTACCATAGGCAGCTTCAGCATAATCAACCAACCCGTTGGCCTTTGAATATTTCGAGGCAATGACACTGAAGGATAAGGCCGAAAAAAGCATAATTAAGCCCCCAATAACCCACGCTAAAAGGGCTAAAGGTAAACTTCCATCGCTAGCAATAACGACATCATCGGCTTTAAAAAAGATGCCGCTTCCGATGACGACCCCTACGACCATGGCAATCCCGGTCCATAGAGAGAATTTTTGTTTGAGTGTGCTCATCACAATCTCCTTTATTGTAAAGGAGTATAATTCAATACTTTAGTGTTGTAAAGTAAAATATTATTTTTTTATAGGTATTGTTTGTTATGGCACGCTAAGCAGGTGATTTTGGTTCGGCTTTTTGCCCGTTTTGCCGCGTTGAATAACGACATAACCCCAATCAATAGACTTGATCCAATGGCAATCAGAATACCGGTAGCAAGTTCTTCAAGGGCGATAGCGATTCCAATAATGAGGAAAAAGGTAAGGGTTTGAAGAAAACGGTAATAACCTCTTCCTTTTCGTGTGTAGACTTCTTCGGTGACGACGACATTGTGAGAATGACAAGATGGACATTTTGCCATATAAAACTCCTTCCCCTCAATCCTAATAAGAAACAGGAAAAGAAAATGTTTTTTTGGTTTATTGAAGACTTTTTCTACAGGATGTAGAGAAGGTTAGGAAATTGATGGGGTTTCGTATTGAAGAAGATAAAGGTTATAGTAATGACCTTTTTTGGCAAGGAGTTCTTGATGGTTACCTTGTTCGATAATCTCTCCTTTAGCCATGACAAGAATAGTATCCGCATGCTGAATTGTAGAGAGACGATGGGCGACAATGAGCATGGTAGAAATCGACATCATTTGGGTTAAGGAGTTTTGAATGATGGTTTCGGTTTCGGAGTCAATATTGGCGGTTGCTTCATCCAAAATCATTAAAGAAGGCTGATACACGAGCGCCCTCGCAAAGGAAATGAGTTGACGTTCGCCACTGGAGAAATTCTTTCCTCTTTCTTTGACGGGGTAATCGAGTCCTTCAGGATGTTTATCAATGACGTGATTCAGAGCAACATAACGTGATGCTTCATCAATGTTGGCTTGGGTAATGGCAGGATTGTGTAGGGTGATATTATCGCGTATGGTTCCGGAAAATAAGAAAACATCCTGTAACATTTGTCCCATATGACGTCGTAATGACGATCGTTTAATCTTTTGAATGGGGATATCATCCAAAAGAATCGTGCCTTTTTGAATGTCATAGTTTCGCACCAACAGTTGGAGGATGGTGGTTTTGCCACTCCCGGTCGCACCAACAAGCGCCATCGTTTGATTCGGCATTAAGGTAAAGGAAACATTTTTCAAAACCCATTCGCCAGGAAGATAATGAAACCACACATTTTTAAACTCCACTTTACCATGGAAGGTGGCTAGTTCGATGGCATCATCGGCATCGACCATATCGGGTTGGGTGTCCAAGACATCAAAGATTTTTTCGGCACTGGCAAAACTACCTTGTAAGGTGTTGAGTTGTTCCGAAATTTGTTGAATCGGCTCAAAGAATTGACCGACATAGACATAAAAAGAAATAAACAAACCTATCGTTAACGTCCCTTCAAAGACGGAACGAACCCCGAAGTAAATCGCAAATAAAGTGGCAAGCATCGAAAGCATATACAAGGTCGGTCGGAAAACTGCAAAGGTATACATTTCTTGGAAGATTGCTTTTCGTAAGCGCGTACTCAATTGTCGGAAGCGGGTGTTGACTTTGTGTTCTTGGTTAAAGACGTGAATAATTTTCATCCCCGATAAATGTTCGGATAAATAAGCATTGACATCCGATTGCAAGTTACGCACATGGCGATACGCTTTGCGGGAGGTATGACGATAGACCGTCATTGCAAGCAACATGAGGGGGATCACTGCCATCGTAATGAGGGTCATCAACGGGGAAATGAGTAATAAGATGATGGAAATAATGATCAAGGTTAACCCTGCACGAATGACATTGATTAAGGTGTTGGTAAACATATCGGAGATATTCGCAGGATCGTTGGTGGCCCGCGTCACAAGTTTACCAACGGGGACTTCGTTGAGTTGACCAATGGATAAGGCATTGATGTGGTTATACACATCTTGACGGATCGTATGCGTAATGGATTGACCGACTTTTTGCAGTAACACATTTTGTAAATACGAAACATAGGTGGAAATCGCAGATAAAAGAAGCAGAACACCGGCTCCAATACCAACAATCCAAAGTTTTGTTTCAAGGGTTAGATTGGGATTCGTCATTTGATCGATGGCTAGTCCGGATGCTAAGGGTAGAATCATCCCGGTAATCGTGCCAAGTAAAAGTAAAATAAACGCCCAAATAAAACTCTTTAAATGCGGTTTAAGATACGTATAAAAACGTTTCCAAATCGTACGATCTTGACGGGTTTCATGTTGGTCGTGAAAATCACGCATGTTTTTTCTCTCCCACAAGATTTTCTAATGTTTGTAAGCGAACCATTTCTTGATAGAGTGGGTTGGTGGCAAGTAACGATTCATGCGTCCCTACGGCGATGAGCTCCCCATGATCGAGGAGAATAATTTTATCAAGATTTTTAACGGTGGAAATACGGTGGGCAATCATGATGGTTGTTTTGCCCTTACGAATTTTTTTCAAGTTTGCTAAGATGGCAGACTCTGTCTTTGTATCTACAGCCGACACGGAATCATCCAAGATAAGGATGGCGGGGTCTTTTATCAATGCCCGTGCGATGGATACGCGTTGTTTTTGACCTCCAGAGATCGTAACCCCTCGTTCCCCAAGAACGGTTTGATAGCCGCCGTGAAAACCAATAATGTTTTCATGAATATCAGAAAGTTTGGCAGTTTCTTCAATTTTTTCTTGATTGATTGTGGATAATCCAAAGCCGATATTATTAGCAATCGTATCAGAAAATAAGAAGTTATCTTGAGGGACATAACCGATGGCGCTTCGTAAGGTTTCAAGGGGAAGATTGCGGGAATCGATGCCATCAAATTGCAACATTTCCGGTTCCACGTCATACAGGTGAAGGAGAAGTTCGGCAAGAGAGGATTTGCCACTCCCCGTACGACCTAAGATACCCACGCGTTCTCCGGGGGCAATGGAAAAAGATACATTTTTTAAAACCGGTTGGGTGCCATCGGGATATTGGAAGGTGAGATTATTAAGAGTAATCGCTCCTTTTAAGGCAATCGTTTCCGAAGAAGAAAAAGGGGTTTTTAAGAGTGTCTTGGTTTCTAGCATCCCGTAAATCCTTTTGGCAGACGCTTGGGCTTGGGCATTGGTATTGAGAAAACCTGCAATCGCAAAAACGGGCCACAAAAGGGTAAAGAAATAACTAATGTATTCTGTGAGTTCACCACTGGATAACGACCCATACGCGATAAGGATGGATCCAAAACTAATGATGGAAAGAATGACTAAGGTAATCATCGTGTCGATAAGCACATTCACAAGAATGTTATAACGGACATTATCCATCGTTTTGTTATAAACGTCTTCTGAACGTCGTTTGAAGAAGAGCGATTGGGCCATTTCCCGGACATAGGCTTTGATCACCGTCATACCGGAAAAGGATTCTTGGGTAAAATCTGATAACGCTTCAAACGCTTCGGAGCGTTTCTTTGCTTTAAGTTCGATCTTCTTTTCAAGGAAAAACACGAGGATACCCATTAAAGCAATCGGAACAAAGGCAAATAAGGTCATCCACAGTTGCAGTTGAATCATGCGAAATAGGACAAAACCACCGAGTGCGAGACCATCGATGAGCATGAGTAATCCAAAACCATACACATCGCGAATGGCATTGAGGTCGTTAGTAAAATATGCCATTAAGCCACCGACTTTTTGATTGGCAAAATAACTTTGATCGAGTTGAGTGAGATGGGCAAACATTTTTTTACGTAAATCATCCGTGATGCGATGGGATGTTCCATAGAAAAAATATCGCCATAAAAAACGGCCTATTGTGACGCCTAAAACAATGGTCCCGATTTGGAAAAGCGGTCCCTCTAAGTCTGTAAGTGTTGTGAGCGTTCCAGCTTCTACCCCATCAATGATCGTTCGGATAATACGGGGAACATCCAATTGGTACCAATCGACCGCAAGTAAAATGAGGATACCGAGGACAAAGGCAAGGCTATACTTCACATAATATTCACGAAAGTGTTTTAAGAAAATCATAGGGCGTTAACAACACGTAATTATATGCTTAATTCACGATATTACTAGTAAAGAATCATGAATAAAACTAAAGACTTAAATTCTTGGCAAGGTAAATGGCAAAGATTAAATCAAAGTGATTATTTTTTAAATTTTCACGTGCAAACCCTAAACTTTCAAGAATTTGAATACGGTGACGGAGCGTATTGTAATGAATAAATAATTCTTCGGCAGCTGTTTTTAAGTTAAATTGATGATTGATTAATGTATACATGGTGTCGAGTAGCGGGACACCTTGTTTTTTTTCGTATTGAAGTACTTCGTGAAGAGAGGTTTGAACATAGTCTTGTAAATCGGCTTGTGAAATATTAGCGAGTAAACCAAGCATTTTCACCGATTGATCATTAAATATTTTTTCCCGGGTGCGATGTTCTAAGATTAAATTCATTCCACGAAGTAGGGTCGCATACGATTTGGAAATAGCGGCTAAGGATTCAAGCTTTTCTGTGTAAGCAATTTTCATCCACTGACCTTGATTAAATTTCTCAAACTCACTAATAATGTGACGGAATTTAAGTTCCATCGAAACTCCTAAAGGTTGTGAGAACAAAAAAACAATATTTTGACTTAACTGTAAATAGCGAATTTGTCTTTTCTCTAAATCAAGATGATTCATGAAAATTTGGCGGATTGATTCAATGCGGATGTCGTGTTTTTTTGCATTCGAGAAATTCAAGTCTAAATGAACTAACACCATTGTTAATGGGAAATTAACATCCCAATGAAAAAGTTCTGATTTTTTCTTAAATTCTTGTTCTCTTCCTTCGAGAATATGGGAGGTTGAGATGAGTTCCAGTAGAAACTGGTTTTGCTGTAAAGATTGTTCTTGTTTGCGTTGATATAGGAAAACAAGCATCATTTTAATCATTTCCGAATAGTAGTAAAGAAGTCCTTGCTGATCTTCTTTGGAATAAAGGATTACGGTAAATAAATGCTTATTCGACAAACGAATGACGTCTTTCACCACATAAAAATCATCTATTTTATTATAAGATTCTGCTTTTAAAAACACTTTTTCAGCCAAGTCACTCCATTCTGGCGATGCATCATAGCGTTCGTTTTTATCGTGATCAAAAATCGAAAAAGTAACATCATTCATTTGTTTTTTCAACGCGAGGATAGTTTCAATGGATGGATCTTCATCCAAGCGTTGAACCCAGTCTAAATACATGGAAGAGGACGATAAAGAACGCAAACTATCTAAGGCGATTTCATTTAGAATGCGAGAAGACAGCGTGGAGAGATTCGCATCATACGTCAAACTAATAATGGGTAATCCAAGTTTTTCTGCACGTTCAAGAATTTTAGGCGGGATGATATCCACATAGCGTTTTAATTTAATGACTAATCCAGAAACATCTTTTTCGAGAAGGACGTCCAATAAATTTTCAAATAAGCTGACATCACTTTTAATGGGATAGAGGGTGGTGAGAATTAATGATTTGGGAATAAGATACTTTTCAAAATCGGGTGTTTCAAGAAGGGAGATATGTTTTACTTCTCTTTGCAACGCATGTTTTGCGGTTAACAAGTCAAACTGATCAAAAATTTGATGGTGAAGAAGATGGTTTAATGTAATCATCGCAATGTCATTATATAACAATAAAAAAGTATTTTGATTGTTTCTTTTTAATAATGTAATCGCTTACATTTCAAACTATCATAGTTTATACGGAGGTCTTACACATGAAACTATGGGTCAAGAGTGATTGGAATGGGTTCTTTGGATTATTTACCAATAATTTAACGAATATCTTAACCATGGCTGTCTTATTAAGTTTTGTTGTAGGTTTACCAGATGCCTTTGTCTACGGTCGGATATTACCTGCGGTTGGATTAGCAATTTTCCTGGCGAGTCTTTACTACACGTGGATGGCGTATCGTTTGGCCAAGAAAACTGGACGAACGGATGTTACGGCGTTACCTTCGGGATCCAGTGTCCCCCATATGTTTTTAATTGTCTTTGCCGTCATTGGTCCGGTTTATTGGACGACCAATGATGCCACCCTTGCCTGGTCGGCGGGTTTAATCTGGGCAGCAGTCGAAGGTCTCATAGAAATTCTTGGTGTCGGCATTGGGATGCAAATTCGAAAACTCTTACCACGATCCGCCATGCTTGGTGCTTTAGCAGGTGTTTCGATTACATATATTGCGCTCAATCCCGCCTTTAGTGTTTTTTATGTTCCTTACATTGGTTTAATTTCATTGGCGGTAGTCATCCTTGGCTTCATCGGCAAAATTAAAATGCCCTTCAATCTCCCAGTTGGTTTGGTAGCCATTATTTTGGGTGTCATCATTGGCTGGATAAGTGGTTACATGTCCTTGGATGCTTTAGTCGATTCATTTGCTAATTTAGGTATTTATCTACCTAAACTTGCTCTAGGCGAACTCTTTAATCAAACGGGGTTAGAATCCGTTGCGCCGGTTATTGTTGCCGCGATTCCGCTTGGAATTTACAACTTTTTAGAAACAATTGATAATGTTGAATCTGCAGCAGCAGCAGGGGATGATTACAGTACACGTGAAGCGCTTGCTGCGGATGGTTTGACCTCACTTATTGGGGTCGCGTTTGGATCACCCTTCCCTACGGCAGTCTTCATTGGTCATCCTGGATGGAAAGAAGCAGGTGCACGTGTCGGTTACGCTGCTGCTACAGGTTTTGGTGTCTTACTCATGACGAGTTTAGGGATTGTTCCGGTGCTTTTAAACATCGTTCCTTTACCGGCTTTATATCCCATCCTTCTTTACATTGGTGTTGTCATCACGACCCAAGCGTTTACGTCTTCTGATCTCAAATATGCCCCTGCCGCAGTTCTTGCTATGATTCCTTGGCTATCAGAATGGACTCAACACGCGATGGATACCGCATTAGGCGCTGCAGGAACGGATGCACTCACCGTCGGCAATCAAGTGTTAACGGATGCAGGCATTAATTACTTAGGGGCTGCCGCCTTAGGGGCGGGTGCCATTGTAGTGGGAATGATTTTAGGATCGATTGCCGCGTTTATTATTGATAAGAAATTTATGCATGCTGCGATCACTTCCTTTATTGCAGCATTTTTAACGGTCTTTGGTGTGATTCATTCCCCAACATCGGTTGGCTTATTACCCAACCCGGGAATGACCCTCGGTTATGTGTTAGTCGGTATCCTCTTACTCGGATACCACGTTGGTCTATTTGACAAACTAACCAAGAAAGGAGGAAAGCCAAATCATGCGTAAAAATGTCGTCGATGCAAAACCGTTTAAGTTTGATTATGATCCAAAGAAAACGGCGCTCGTCATCATTGATATGCAACGTGATTTTTGTGCCCCAGGTGGTTTTGGAGAAGCGTTAGGAAACGATATTACACCCACCAAATCGTTAATGTCTTAGCTAAAGCAGAAGCGAGTACATCAGGAAAAGTTAGAGGAAGAAGAAACACAATGCTTACAGATTCTGATATTAATCATACTAGACA
>Ga0222714_10006142_pt1 | contig 11276 bp, 10 predicted proteins | sample C33_3DmetaG_FD_165048 | JGI IMG/M metagenome (GOLD analysis project Ga0222714, IMG submission 165048) | Estuarine water microbial communities from San Francisco Bay, California, United States - C33_3D | ecosystem: Environmental > Aquatic > Marine > Unclassified | place: USA: California... | reverse complement strand
CGCGGTGCGCGACGGCGTACCGATGATCGTGGTCGTCGGCAACGATTCCTGCTGGAACGCCGAACACCAGATCCAGCTGCGTACCTATGGCAAGGATCGCGCCCACGGCTGCGAACTGCGCGAGGGCACGCGCTATGATCTGGCCGTCGCCGCGCTGGGCGGACATGGCGAACTGGTGACCCGTGCCGCAGACCTCAAACCCGCGCTCGCGCGCGCACTGGCCAGCGGCAAGGCCGCGTGCATCAACGTGATGATCCAGCGCCTGGCGGCGCCGACGGTGACGGCCGGTGCGACGGCCGCAGCCCACTAGGAGTCCGGTATGGAAAACCTGAAAGTCAGGATCTGGCGCGGCACCGAAGAGGGTGGTTTCCAGGATTTCGAGGTGCCGCGGCAGGAAAGCCAGACCGTGCTCGACGTGGTGACCTACGTCCAGCGCAAGTGCGACCCGACGCTGGCTTACCGCTTCGCCTGCCGCGTCGGCGTCTGCGGATCCTGCGCGATGACGGTCAACGGCGTTTCGCGCTGGACCTGCCGCACCCATGTCGACAAGGTGGCCGAGGACAACCGCGTGGAGATTGCGCCGCTGCGCAACCTGCCGGTGATCAAGGACCTGGTCACCGACATGCGCGAGTTCTTCGACAAGTGGGCGAAGGCGCGCGGACGCTTCAGCGGCACGCAGATGCGCAAGGACGGATTCGCGAAGGTTTCACCGGAATCGAAGGAGCGCAAGCGCATCGAAGCCGGCATCGAATGCATCGGCTGCGGCGTCTGCTACAGCGCCTGCGACGTGGTGACGTGGAACAAGGACTATCTGGGTCCTGCGGCTCTGAACCGGGCATGGACGCTGATCAACGACGTGCGCGATACCGCCCGCGTCGAACGTCTGGCGGCAGTGGCCGGCGATGCCGGCTGCCATGCCTGTCATACCCATCTCAATTGCACCGAACGCTGTCCGAAAGGGTTGTCGCCGACCGCGGGCATCGCCGGGCTGAAGCGCGCCGTGCTGGCGGCGACGTTGTCCGGCGAAATATAAAAATATGTTTAAAAACATATACTTGGATATCATCTGCGCAAAGGACAGCTGTCTGTGAGCCGGCGCACCGAAGTCTTGCTGTGGGGGGCGCAGCGCATCACTGCCATGGTGCTGGCGCTGTGCGTGACCGTGCATCTGGTGACGATGATCTATGCGGTGCGCAGCGGTCTTTCCGCCGCCGAGATCCTCGGCCGCACCCAGGGCAATATCGGCTGGTTCGCGTTCTACACCCTGTTCGTGCTGGCGGTGGCGATACACGCGCCGATCGGCCTGCGCACCATCATCGGCGAGATGACCGATGCCCGTGGCCGCGGCATTGACCTTCTAGTCGGCGCGATCGGCATCGGCCTGGCCGTATTCGGCATGCGCGCGGTGATCGGCGTATTCAGCGGCGGGGGCGGTGCATGAAAAACGATTTCCGTTCGCGCAACCATCCGGCGTACTGGGCGTTCCTCGTGCACCGGTTTTCAGGACTGCTGCTGGCGCTGTTCCTGCCGCTGCATTTCTGGGCGCTGGGCCAGGCGCTGCACGGCGCCGCCGCGCTCGACGGTTTCCTGCGCTGGACCGAACAGCCGCTGGTGAAAGCGGCCGAAACCGGGCTGGTGCTGCTGCTCGCCGCGCACATGGCCGGCGGCCTGCGCCTGCTGGCCCTGGAATTCCTGGAATGGCGCGAGTGGCAGAAATCGCTGCTCGCCACTGCCGCCGGTGTCTCGCTGGTCGCAGCACTGGCATTCCTGCTCAACCTGGCGTGAACGCATAGCGGAGCAAAGCATGAACAAGAAAAAACCAAACATCCTGGTGATCCTGGTCGACGACCTGCGCTACGACGAATTCGGCGCCGGCGGACATCCCTACATGAAGACGCCGCACATCGACCGCATTGCCCATGAAGGCGCGCTGTTCGAGCGCGCTTTTCACACCACGCCGATCTGCTCGCCCAACCGTGCCTCGATACTGACCGGCCAGTACGCCAGCCGCCACGGCATCATCGACAACGTCGCCCGCGATCTGGCGAGTCATCGCCTGCCGAATTACCATCTTGAGTTGCAAAAGCTGGGCTACGAAACCGCGCATATCGGCAAATGGCACATGGGCAACGACGGCAAGCCGCGTCCCGGTTACGATTTCTGGGTGGCCTACGACGGCCACGGCAATCTTTACAACCCGAAGCTGAATGAAAACGGCCGCTACGTGCAGCACAAAGGCTATGTCACCGACATCATGAACAAGATGGCGACGGACTGGATCCGTGGCCAGGGGCGGAGGAAAAACAAGAAGCCGTGGTCGCTGTGGTTCGCGCACAAGGCCGTGCATCCGGACGCCGAGCAGGCCGCCGACGGCTCATTCAAAATGGACGGCTACCGTCCGGCGAAACGCCACGAGAATCTGTACAAGGGCTGTGTGTTCCCGAAAAAACCGAACATGCAGAAGCCGGCCGAGTTCCTCAAACACAAGCCGGCATGGGCAGAAGCCGTCGCCCTGCGCAAGACGCCGGCCTCGAAGGTGATGCACGACGCGATCCATTCCGGCAAGCAGGAGGAAATCCGCCTGCGCGCGGCGATGATGGCGGCGGTCGATGAAGGCGTCGGCATGATCCTGCAGGCGCTGGAAGACACCGGGGAACTCGACAACACGATGATCCTGTTCCTCGGCGACAACGGTTACTTTTTCGGCGAGCATGGCATCGGCCCGGAACGGCGGTTTGCCTACGAAGAGGGGATCCGCTCCCCGCTGACCATCCGTTATCCGGAACTGGTCAGGGCCGGTTCGCGCCTGAAGGACCTGGTGATCCTGCAGGACCTGGCGCCGACCTTCATTGAGCTGGCCGGCGGCAGGCCGGGGGCGCATGTCCAAGGCCGTTCGCTGCTGCAGTTGCTGAAAGGCAAACGTGCGGGATGGCGCAAGTCGCTGTTCGTGGAGTACTGGGCCGAGAACGCCTATCCCTGGCTGGTCAACATGACCTACAAGGCGGTGCGCACCGGCCGCTACAAGTACATCCACTGGGTCAACCGCGCACGCAACGGTGAACTGGATGAGTTGTATGACCTGGAGAAGGATCCGTACGAACTGGTCAATGTCGCGAAGCGTCCCGCATACCGGGCGGTGCGCGACAAAATGAACAGGGAGTTGCGGAAGCTGGCAGCGGATGCGCTGGGGCTGTAGCCCGGCTTGCCGCGTTCCGGCCCGTGGGGTATCGTGAATCAGGCACCCGATTGCATGCCGTCAATAAACAGAGGAGAAAAACATGCGTCAGAACAAACTGATTTTGCTTGCAGCAGCATTGTGCGCATCAACAGCGGCCGTTGCACAGGATTTTCCGACCAAACCGGTTCGCGTAATCGTTCCGTTCTCGGCCGGCGGGGCCACCGACATCGTTACCCGCGTCGTGTCTCAGAAATTGACGGAAATCTGGGGGCAGACCATCGTTGTCGACAATCGTGCCGGCGCCGGCGGCAACATCGGTGCGGATCTCGCGGCGAAATCCGCGGCTGACGGTTACACCATATTCATGACCTCAGGCTCCATCGTCACCGCCAATCCGCACATGTACCGCAAGCTGCCGTACAACGCCGCCAGGGACCTGACTGCCGTCACCAACGTCGCCAGCGGGCCGCAGGCCATCGTCGTCAATCCGAACTTTGCCGCGAAGACGGTCAAGGACCTGATCAACATGGCGAAGGCGAAACCGGAAAGCGTGACTTTCGGATCGGCAGGCATAGGCACGCAGACGCATCTGGCCGGTGAAAATTTCATCGCTTCGGCGGGACTTAACGTAACGCATATCCCGTACAAGGGCGAAGCCCCGGCGATTGCCGACCTGCTGGGCGGGCAGATCCAGTTCGTGACCCCGAACCTGTCGGCCGCCATCGTTCATGTGCGCGCCAAAAGGTTGCGTGCGCTGGGGGTAACCAGTCCGACCCGCTCCAAGCAGTTACCGGACGTGCCGGCCGTTGCCGAGACGCTGCCGGGGTTCGAGAATCTCGGCTGGTTCGGTTTCATGGTGCCGACGGGAACGCCGCAGGCGGTGGTGACCAAGATTCACCGTGACACGGTCGCGGCGCTGAAAGACCCCGTGATCGCCAAGCGCTTCCAGGACCTGGGCATGGTCCCGGTAGGCAATTCGTCTGCGGATTTTGCCAAGGCGATCCGGGAGGAAAGTGTGCGCTGGGCCAAGGTCATCAAGGAGCGCAAGCTGCAGGTGAACTGATCGTTGCCGGTGCCGGGGCGCAAGGCTCCGGCACCGTTTTTCAATCGTAGGAAGGTGGTCCAGTGAAGGTCGATCTTAAGCAGGTGGAAGAAGCATGCAAGGAACTCTATGTTCGCGCGCTGAAGATGCTGCCACCCGACATCAAGCAGGGTTTCCAGCGCCTCGATCGCGCCGAAACCAATGCTACCGGCAAGGCCATCCTGGGCACCATGATCCGCAACATCACCGTTGCCGAGGAAAACACCAACCTGCTGTGCCAGGACACCGGGATTCCCATTTATAACGTCGTAATCGGCGCCAATGTCGCGGTCGACGGGCACGCGCTCAAGCAGGCGATCGTCAGCGGCTGCACGCGCGCCACGAAAGAGCATCCATTGCGTTCTTCGGTGGTCCATCCGACCACGCGCAAAAATGAGCACACTTCAGGCGGCCGCCACGTGCCGGTGATCAACATCGATTTTTCCGCGGATGCCGAACAGCTGTCGATCGAGATGATTCCCAAGGGATCGGGATCGGAGAACAATTCCTGGCTGAAGATGGCGATTCCCGCCGACGGCGTGGATGCAATCAAGACTTTCGTTATTGACTGCGTGCTCGAGGCCGGAGGCAAAAGCTGTCCGCCGGTGATCGTCGGCGTCGGCGTCGGCGGCACGGCCGACTTGTGTGTGCATCTATCGAAGGTGGCGGCAACACGGCCGCTGGGCAGCCAGTGCGCCGACCCCGAGGGCGCCAGGCTCGAGTCCGAACTGAGCAAGGTGGTCAACCAGCTCGGTGTCGGTGCGCAGGGACTGGGTGGCGATTCCACCGCTTTTGCGGTGCATGTCGAAACCGCGGCCACCCACATCACCATGAATCCCGTCGCGGTCAACATGCAGTGCCATTCGGCGCGGCGCGCACGGGCAACGTTTACGCCGCAGGGCGTCGAGTACGGGTACTGACATGACCCATTACGAACTGCACATGCCGGTAAGCGAAGCGCAAGTGCGCCAGCTGCGTATTAACGACACCGTTACGCTGCATGACACTCTGTACGGCATCCGCGACGCGACGCAGATCCACATGTTCGATCATGGCCGCACGACGCGTTTCGACCTGAAGGGGCATGCGGTCATCCACACCGCGCCCAACGTCAAATGGGTGGGGGAAACGAAGGAACATCCTTCGGGCTACGCGCCGATCTGCATCGGCACCACCACTAGCGCACGCATGGAGCGTTTTACGCGGCCGCTGATGGAGCAGTATGGCGTGCGCATCATCATCGGCAAGGGCGGCCTGTTCGCCGCATCGGCGAAAGCCTTCAGCGACCTCGGCGGCGTTTACCTGGCGATCATCGGCGGCACCGCGGCGCTGGAAACCACCTGGATCGAGCAGATTGAGGAGGTCGATCTTGACGATCTCAACCCGGAATCGCTGTGGAAATTCCGCATCCGCGGTTTTGGCCCGCTGCTGGTGGCCATGGACAGCCACGGCGGCAGCCTCTACACCGCGGTCAATGCGGCAGCAAAAGATAAACGTGCAGGCGTGCTCGCGGCTCTCGGCGTCAAAAGTTAAGCGTTCATGAAAACCATCCAGACTGACATACTGATCCTCGGGTCAGGAGGCGCGGGCCTGTTCGCCGCGCTGCACGCACACCAGAAAAACCCGCAACTGTCTATTACCGTCGCGGTGAAGGGCCTGCTCGGCAAAAGCGGCTGCACGCGCATGGTGCAGGGCGGTTACAACGTGGCGCTGGCGGCAGGGGATTCCGTCGAACGCCATTTCATGGACACCATCGAGGGCGGCAAATGGCTGCCCGATCAGGACCTGGCGTGGACGCTGGTCGAGACCGCGGTCGAGCGCATCCACGAACTGGAAAACGAGCTCGGCTGTTTTTTCGACCGCAACCCCGACGGCACCATCCACCAGAAGGCGTTCGCCGGCCAGACATTCGACCGCACCGTGCACAAGGGCGACCTCACCGGAATCGAGATCATCAACCGCCTGGCTGAGCAGGTATGGGCGCGCGGCATCAACCGGCTCGAGGAGCATCGCGCCGTCGAGTTCATCCGCAACAAGACCGGCGATGCGATTTCCGGCGTTCTGATGATAGACATGCGCAACGGGGAATTCGTGTTCGTGCAGGCGCAGGCCGTGCTGCTGGCCACCGGCGGCGGCCCCACGATGTACAAATTCCACACGCCGTCCGGCGACAAGAGCTGCGACGGCATGGCGATGGCGCTGCGCGGCGGGCTAGTGCTGCGTGACATGGAAATGGTGCAGTTCCACCCGACCGGCCTGATTGCCGGATCCGATACCCGCATTACCGGCACCATCATCGAGGAAGGCTTGCGCGGCGCCGGCGGCTACCTGCTGAACGGCGCCGAAGAACGCTTCATGCACAATTACGATCCGCGCAACGAACGCGCGACCCGCGATATTGTCAGCCGCGGCATGTATGAAGAGATGCGCGCGGGTCGCGTCAACAAGCATGGCGGGCTCTATATCACCATGGCTCACCTTGATCCGGTGATGGTGCGCCAGCAGTTCAAGGGCATGGTCGAGCGCTGCGCCGACTGCGGCTTCGACCTGGTTGGGGGACTGGTCGATGTCGTGCCTACTGCGCATTACATGATGGGCGGCGTCGCATTCAAGACCGACTGCACCACCGACCTGCCGGGGCTGTTCGTCGCCGGCGAGGATTCCGGCGGGGTGCACGGCGCCAACCGCCTCGGCGGCAACGGCGTAGCCAACTCGACGGTGTTCGGCGGCATAGCCGGCGACGTGATGCCGGGCTGGGTCAAAGCCAACGGCGAATACCGCGCGCCCGATCAGGCGGCGATCGACGATGCCGTGGCGCGCTGCCGCGCGCCGCTGATGCGCAAGGGCGGCGACATCAATGCGATCCGCGAACAGCTGTATACAGTCATGTGGGACGACGTCGGTATCGTGCGCGACGCCGCATCGCTGGAACGCGCCTCCGGCCTGCTCGACGAACTCGACGCGCGTCTGGATGCGACCGGCATCGACGGCTCGACGCTGGCATACAACCTGACCTGGCATGACTGGATGAACCTGAAGAACCTGGTGCTGGTGTCGAAGTCCATCCGTTTTGCGGCGACGGCGCGGGAGGATTCCCGCGGTGCGCATTACCGCGCCGACTTCCCCGACGTCAGGGACCTGGAAAATTCACGTTATACCTGCGTCAGCTGGCAGGACGGGCGTTTTGCCAGTGATACCCGACCCGTGCATTTCACTCGCGTAAAACCTGGACAATCGCTGCTGGTCACTACCTGAGACCGCATACCGGTATTTTTCGTTTGATTTTTTCCGGTGCGCGGGCGACACTGGTTTGCAGCCATAACAACACTGAGGAAATGTCATGAAGTATTTCAATAGCGATAAGGCCGGTTGCCTGTTTGCGGCAATGCTGGCGGGCTGCGGAGCGCTTGCGCCGCTCAGCGATGCCGTAGCGCAAAGTTTCCCGGCGCGGTCCGTGCGCATGATCGTGGCGTTTCCGCCCGGCGGCGGCAGCGACACTATCGCCAGAATCATCGCGCAGAAATTTGTTGCCGATCTGGGCCAGCGGGCAGTCGTCGACAACCGCGCCGGCGCCAGCGGCAACATTGCCGCAGACATCGTTGCCAAGGCGCCTGCTGACGGCTACACGGTACTGTTCGGCAATTCTTCCCTGGCGATCAGTCCGGCGGTTTACAGCAAACTGACCTACAGTCCCAGCAAGGATCTGGCTCCTATTTCGATGGCATCGCAGTATCCTTTTTCCCTGGTTGTTCATCCGTCTTTGCCGGTTAAAACGGTCAAGGAATTCGTCGCGCTTGCAAAATCGAAGCCGAATGCGTTGGAATATGCGTCATCCGGCGCGGGAACCATGGGGCAACTGTCGATGGAGCTTTTGCGTCTCAAGACCGGCGTACGCATGACCCACCTGCCCTACAAAGGCGCCGCGCCACAAACCATCGCTGTGCTTACCGGCGAGTCACAGGCCGGATTTATCGTGCTGCCGGTTGCGGTGCGTCATTTCAAGACGGGCAAGCTGCGCGGTCTCGGCGTTGCAGGCCCCAAGCGCTCGGATCTGGCGCCGGAAATCCCGACCATGATCGAGGCTGGCGTACCCGGGCATATGGCGGTTCAGTGGAACGGTCTTTTTGCGCCCAGTAAAACGCCGGCCCCGGTGATTGAAATACTTTACAAATCATGGGTCGCCGCCGTGAAGTCCCCGGAGGTCTCAAAGAAGATTGTTGATAGCGGCGCTGAGCCGGGCGGAAATACGACCGCCGAGTTCGTGGCATTCGTCAAGGAAGAAACCGCTAAATGGGCTGAGGTCGCGAAGGCCTCCGGCACCAAACTCGACTGATCACGGAACGACTGCCGCATGCCGGGGTTATCGCTTGCTGAACTGACTGATCTGGCCACCCGCGCCCTCAAGCGAGCCGGCGCATCCAAGGCCATGGCGGTTTCGACCGCGCAGGCCCTGGTTGCCGCCGAGGCCGAAGGCCTGTCCGGGCACGGGCTGTCGCGGGTGGGCTTGTATGCGCAGCACCTGCGCGAGGGGCGAGCCGACGGCAAGGCCAAACCGAAAATCATCCGCAAGACCGGTGCAACCTGCCTGATCGATGCCGGCGGCGGACTGGCGTTCCCGGCCGCGGCGTTGGCGGTCAGCGAGGTGATCAAGCGCGCCCGCCGTTCGGGGATTGCGTTTACCGGCGTGACCAACAGCCATCATTTCGGCGCCGCCGCATACCACCTTGCGCCGGTTGCGGCTGCGGGCATGGTTGGCCTGGCATTCACCAATTCGCCTGCCGCGATCAATGCCTGGGGCGGCAGGAAGGCATTTTTCGGCACCAATCCGGTCGCCGCGATTTTCCCGCGCAAGGCGGCGGCACCGGTGGTCATCGACCTGTCGCTGACCGAGGTGACCCGCGGCAAGATCATGCTGATGGCCAAGGAAGGAAAACCGATTCCCCCGGGCTGGGCGGTAGACCGGGACGGGAACCCGACCACCGACGCGCAGGCGGCATTGACCGGCAGCCTGACCGCGATCGGCGGCGTCAAAGGCACCGCACTGGCATTGATGGTCGAGGCGCTGTGCGTGGCGCTGACCGGCGCTGCGCTCAGCCGCGAGAACGATTCATATTTCGAGCCCGGCAACAAGCCGCGCATCGGACACGCCATACTCGCCATCGATCCTGCCGCGCTGGCTGGCACGGAAACCTACCACGCGCGCATGGAAGACATGATAACCGCCATGCTCGCCGATGAAGGCGTGCGCCTGCCCGGGGCGCGACGTCAACTGGCGGTCATCAAGGCGCAGGCAGAGGGCATTGCGCTGGCGCCCGAGTTGCACCAGGAACTGCTCAGGCTTGCGGGCCGGCGCAGGGCTTCCTCGTAGATAATTGATTTTAAGAACAAAGCAGGGCGCCCAGGATGTTTCGCCCGGCGCGGTCATCCTTGCCCTGTTGCAGCGCGTTGCCTGATCCATGAACCCCGTTGCTGACTCGCGATCGCTGCAGCTGCTGCGCAGCGTATTCGGCCATCCGGATTTCCGCGGCGCGCAGGCCGATATCGTTGATCATGTTCTCCACGGGGGTGACGCGCTGGTGCTGATGCCTACCGGCGGCGGCAAATCATTGTGTTATCAGCTGCCGGCGCTGTTGCGGGAAGGCACCGCTCTGGTGGTGTCACCGCTGATCGCGCTGATGCAGGATCAGGTTGCGGCGTTGAAACAACTGGGCGTACGGGCGGCCTTTCTCAATTCGACGCTCGACGGGCGCGAGGTCAACGCCTGCGAGCGCGCGCTGCGGGAGGGCGAACTGGACTTGCTGTATGTCGCGCCGGAACGGCTGATGATGCCGCGCATGCTGGAATGCCTGGCGGGGTCCAGGCTCGCGCTGTTCGCCATTGACGAGGCGCATTGCGTGTCGCAATGGGGCCACGATTTTCGCCCGGAATACCTGCAATTGTCGGTACTGCACGAACGGTTCCCGTCGGTGCCGCGCCTCGCGCTGACTGCCACTGCCGATCCGCAGACCCGCGACGAAATCATCCGCCGCCTGGCACTAGACGACGCAAAGGTGTTCATCTCCAGCTTCGATCGTCCCAACATCCGCTACACCATCGTAGACAAACAGGATGCGCGTGCACAGCTGCTGCATTTTATCCGCGAAGAGCATGCGGGTGAGGCGGGAATTGTCTACTGCCTGTCGCGCAGGAAAGTTGATGAAACCGCGGCATGGCTGGCAGGACAGGATGTGCGCGCGTTGCCGTATCACGCCGGGATGGATGCCGCTGCACGCACGGAAAACCAGGCCCGTTTCCAGCAGGAGGACGGCATCGTCGTTGTCGCCACCATTGCGTTCGGCATGGGCATCGACAAGCCCGATGTACGCTTTGTCGCCCATCTCGATTTGCCGAAAAGCATCGAGGGTTATTATCAGGAGACCGGCCGTGCCGGACGCGATGGCATGCCGGCCAATGCGTGGATGGCGTACGGGTTAGGCGACGTCGTGCAGCAACGGCGCATGATCGACCAGTCGGAGGGCAGCGAAGCATACCGCCGCGTCTCGGTAGCGAAACTCGAAGCCCTGCTCGGTTTGTGCGAAACCGCGGGCTGTCGACGCGTGCGTCTGCTTGATTATTTCGGCGAAACCGGCTTGCCCTGCGGCAACTGTGACAACTGCATCGAGCCGCCGCAGACCCGGGATGCCACTGACGCCGCGCGCAAGGCGCTGTCATGCATCTACCGCACCGGCCAGCGTTTCGGCGCGGTGCACCTGATCGACGTGCTGCGCGGCCGCGCGACCGATCGTGTCACGCAATGGAACCATGACCGGCTCAATGTGTTCGGCATCGGTGCCGATCATGACGAGGCCGCCTGGCGCAACATATTCCGCCAGCTGGCCGCGTTGGGTTATGTCCGTCCCGACCATGAAGCTTACGGCGCGCTGCGACTGACGGAAGCCAGCCGCCCGGTGCTGAAAGGGGAGCAGCGCGTCGAAATGCGCCAGGCCGCGCCGCGCAAGAGCCGTGCGGTGAAAGCGC
>Ga0222714_10006140_pt1 | contig 11279 bp, 8 predicted proteins | sample C33_3DmetaG_FD_165048 | JGI IMG/M metagenome (GOLD analysis project Ga0222714, IMG submission 165048) | Estuarine water microbial communities from San Francisco Bay, California, United States - C33_3D | ecosystem: Environmental > Aquatic > Marine > Unclassified | place: USA: California... | reverse complement strand
GAACTACCAGGTCATGGTGCGCGGCACCTTCGCCAACGTGCGCCTGCGCAACCAGATGGTGGCGGGCACCGAGGGCGGGATCACCGCGCACCAGCCCGATGGCGAACGCATGAGCATTTACGACGCGGCGGTGCAGTACGCGAAGGAAAACGTGCCGCTGCTGGTGTTCGCCGGCGAGGAATACGGCACCGGCAGCGCGCGCGACTGGGCGGCCAAGGGCACGCGCCTGCTCGGCGTGCGCGCGGTGGTGGCCTGCAGTTTCGAGCGCATCCACCGCAGCAACCTGATCGGGCTGGGTGTGCTGCCGCTGCAGTTCACCGATGGCGCCAATCCGGAAACGCTGGCCCTGCGCGGCGACGAGCAGTTCGACCTGCTCGGCCTCGACGACCGGGCGGCGCCGGGACAGGAGGTAACGCTGGTGATCCGCAGGAAGGACGGCACGGAAACCAGGGCCGGCCTGACGCTGCGACTCGATACCCGCGCCGAAATCGACTACGTGCGCAAGGGCGGTCTGTTACCTTATGTGCTGGACCGGCTGGCGGGCAAAACCCCGGCCGGTCGCGCAACCGTTGCCTGATCCGCAGAACCATGACGACGACCATCAAACCCCGCAGCCGCGCCCGCGACATCCTCGCCCGCGATGCATGCATCTCCCCGGCCAGCGTCTACGATGCGCTGTCGGCGCGCGTCGCCGAACAGGTCGGCTTCGGCCTCGGCTTGCTGTCGGGCTCGGTAGCGTCGATGACCACGCTGGCGGCGCCCGACCTGATCGTGCTCACCATGAGCGAATTCGCCGAGCAGGTGCGGCGCATCATGCGGGTGTCGAACCTGAGCCTGCTGGTCGACGCCGACCACGGTTACGGCAATGCGCTGAACGTGATGCGCACCGTCAACGAACTCGAACACGCAGGCGTCTCCATCCTCGGCATCGAGGACACCGTGCAGCCGCAGCCCTACGCACATTCCGGGCCCGCCGGCCTGGTGTCGATTGCGGAGATGACCGGCAAGCTGCGCGCGGCGCTGGCGGCGCGGCAGGATCCGGAACTGGTGATCGCGGCGCGACTGGCCGGCGCACGCAGCGAAGGTGTCGAGGGCACGGTGGCACGTGCCAAAGCCTATGCGCAGACCGGCGTCGATGCGCTGTTCGTGGTCGAAGTCGACGACATCGAGATCATCCGCGGCGTCAGTGCCGCAACCACGCTGCCGCTGATCATCGGCTCGGGCGCGATGACTGCCCTGCGAAAAGAACTGACGCCGCTGCGCGCACGCATACTGCTGCAGGGACACCAGCCGGTGGCCGCGGCAATCAAGGCCCTGCGCGGAGCCTACGAACACCTTTACCGGGGCGGAGCGCCCGCGGAAATGAAACCGTCCATCGCCTCATCCGCGGAACTGGATGAACTGATGCACGCGGATGCGTATACAACGACGCGCCGCGCGTACCTGCAGTAACCCACGGCAGTTGCAGTCCATAAAAGGAGGAACCATGAAACAAGCACTCAGCATCACGGCCGCTTTTACCATCCTGCTCGGCGCGGCCGCGCCGGCCCAGGCGCAGGATTTCCCGACCAAGCCGGTGCGCATCGTGGTCGGCTTCGCCGCCGGCGGCGGCGTCGACAAGTCCGCGCGCTTCATCGGCAAACACCTGACCGAGGCGATGGGGCAGCAGATCGTCGTCGACAACCGCCCGGGTGCCGCCGGCAACATCGGCGCCAACTCGGTGGCCAAGTCACCCCCCGACGGCTACACGCTGCTGATGGCCAACGCCACGCTGTCGATGCCCGGCCTGTTCAAGAACATGCCCTTCGACGTGCGCACCGAGCTGGTGCCGGTAAGCCTGGTGGCGATCGGCCCTTCGGTGCTGGTGGCGCATCCGTCGATGCCGATCAGGAATCTGAAGGACATGCTGGCCCTCGCCAAATCGCGGCCGAACGAGCTGCTTTACGGATCGGGCGGCGTCGGCAACATCACGCATCTCGAAATGAGCCTGCTCAACGCCCTGACCAAGACGAAGATGGTGCACGTGCCGTACAAGGGCAGCTCGCCGTCAATCGTCGGCCTGCTCACCGGCGAAGTGCACGTGCTGTTCTCTTCGATTCCGGCCGCGCTGGGTCAGCTCCGTGCCAACAAGATGCGCGCGATCGCGGTGTCGACGATAAAACGCAGCAGCGCGCTGCCCCAGGTACCGACGGTGGACGAGTCAGGCGTGCCCGGCTACGATGCCGCCAGCTGGTATTTCGTGATGGCCCCGGCGAAAACCCCGGCCGCCATCGTCGACAAGCTGGGCGGGGCAATGTCCAAGGTGCTGTCGGTGCCCGAGATCAAGGCCACGCTGGTTGCCGACGGCTTCGAACCCATGGGCCTGTCGCCGCAGGAGTCCGCGAAGTTCCTGCAGAACGAGCTGAACAAGTGGGCCAATGCCATCCGCGTCGCCGGGATCAAGCCCGAATAAACCGAACCGCAACACTTTTCAAATCAACAAGGAGTCCCTGTGTCGAACATCGGTTTTCGCATACTGCCGCCCGCCCCGCAGGCACCGCGTGAGTGGATAGAGGCTCTGCGCGGCATCGTCACCGCCCATCTCAGCGACAACATGAACCGGCTGAAGGCCGTGTCGTCCGACATCCGGCCGTATCACGACAAGACCAAGCTGGTGGGCACCGCGTTCACCGTCAAGGTGCCGCCCGGCGACAACCTGCTGGTGCACAAAGCCATCGACATCGCGCGGCCCGGGGACGTGATCGTCGTCGATGCCGGCGGCATCTGCACCAATGCCATCATCGGCGAGATCATGTCGTCGATGGCGCATGCGCGCGGCGTGGCCGGCATGGTCATCGACGGCTCCATCCGCGACGCCGATGCCGTGGCCAAATCCAGCTTTCCGGTGTTTGCCAAAGGGGTGACCCACCTCGGCCCGTACAAGAACGGCCCCGGCGAGATCAACGTGCCGGTGTGCATCGGCGGCGCGATCGTAAACCCGGGCGATATCGTGGTCGGTGACGAGGACGGCCTGGTCATGGTCCCGCCCGGCGAGGACGTGGCGAAACTGATCCAGCTTGCAATCGCCTATGCAGCCAAGGAAGAGGCCCAGTTGAAGGCCATCCGCAGCGGCAAGGGCGTCGACCGCTCGTGGGTCGACAAGGCGCTGAAGGAAAAAGGCTGTACGTTCTAGGCTAAGGCCACGGGGCGGCGCAATGCCGCCGCGTGTTCAGTGCGCGGCCGCCTGCGCAGCAGCGTAGCGGGTATGCGGTGGCAGGTTCAGCGCGTCCGCCGCTTCGTACGGACGATGACCTTCGACCTGCGCGGCGTAAAGCACGCGCCGGCTGCTCGATTCGAAGGCGTCGCGGCGGTGCAGCGTCGCGCGGTTGTCCCACACCACCACGTCGCCCACCTGCCAGTGATGCTCGTAGACGAAGCGCGGATCGGTGGTATGCGCCCACAACTCATTGAGCAGGTTTTCCGAATCCCCCAGCGACAGCCCGTTGACATAGGCGCTGTGGCGGCGGCCGAGGAAAATCATGTTGCGGCCGGTCTCGGGATGGGTGGAAATGATCGGATGGCTGGGGCCGGGAATCTCGCGGATGTCCATGTCGAGCGATGCGCCGGGGCGGATCTGCATCGCGGTGTCGACGATGTTGGCCTGCTTGATGGTCATGCCGGCAATGCGCTTTTTCATGGCCGGTGACAGCGCATCGTACGCGGCATAGCAGTTCGAGAAATAAGTGGAGCCCCCTGCCGGCGGAATCTCCACCGCGAGCAGCATGCGCGCGGCGGTGGGAGCCTCCTTGAACGAGAAATCCGAATGCCACACCACCTCGCCGTCGCCGAGGATGCCCACCGGCTTGCCGTTCTCGCGCACGTTGGTGACCACGGTCACTTCGGGCGGCAGGTTGAACACCTTGTTCGCTGTGCGTTCTTCGAGATCGCGCTTGTGCAGGTTGGAGGAAGTCACCGGGATACCGAAGCGTTTGACCAGGGTGACCAGGTCCTGCGCGCCGAATTTCTGGCCGCGGAACAGCAGCAGCAGGTGTTGCAGCCACAGGTCGTGCAGGCTGCTGAACGTTGCATCGTCGATTTTGGTCAGGTCGACCCCGCGCACTTCGGCGCCCAGCGCCGCGTCGGCGGGAACGACGTCAAAGGTTGCGGAACTGCGGGCTGCTATGGCGCTCATGGCGGATCCTCCTCGGGATGCGCCTTATTGTAATGACCGCGCGGGCGGCGGTCAGCCCGGGGTCCGGAATCCGGATTTTCCGGGCGAAACCCCGCAGCCTCGGTCAATTGCCGGTGCCGGCGGCTTCGGTAATGAATCTCAATGTCGCCTGCGCGCAGGCCTCGGCGTCGCTGGCAGCGACATGGTACGACTTGCCCGGCAGCACCAGCAGCCTCGAATTGCGGATCTGCTCCTGCCATTCGCGGGTGCGGTCCACCGTGCCCAGCCCGCTTTCCTCGGTAGTGATCACCAGCGTCGGGCAGCGGATTTTCGGCAGCTCGGCGCGGATGTCGGCGTAATTGATGCCGCGGTTGAAGCCGATCAGCGAAGACACCGGCGCGCGGCCCATGAAACGCGTCCACCACTCGACGCCCTCCTCCGGAAAATGTTCGCCGAGCCGGCCGGCCATGGTGCGCCGGGCCCAGTGTTCGGCGCCCTTGGTTTCGTATTCCTCGATCAGCGCGGGGATCTGCTCGGCGCCGGGACGCAGCGCCTGCGGCGTGCCGATGACCGTCAGCGATTTGACGCGGTCCGGACGGCGCGCAGCAAACACGCGGGCGATGGTGCCGCCGATCTTGGCGGCGACGAGGTGGAAGCGTTCGATGCCCAGGCTGTCCATCAGTGCGCAGTAGTCGTCGATCAGCGCATCGAAGGTCCACACGTATTCGCGCGGCATCGGCGTCGACTGGCCGTAGCCGCGCATGTCGGGCCGCACCATGCGCAACTGCCGCGCCAGCAGCGGCACCCAGGCATACCAGGCGAGGCTGCTCTCGGCGTTGCCGTGGAGCATCAACACGGCGTCGTGCTGCCGCCACGGATCGGCGAAATCGTCAACCTGATAAAAAAGCGCGCAGTCCGGCCGTTTCAGGATCGGCATGGTTTGAACGTGGTTGCCTGCGGTGATCAAGTGCGCGCGGCGAGCAACTGCATCAGCCGGTCGGGATTTGCCGCCTTGGCGAAGTTGCGCACCTCGTCGAGCAGCACATCGACCTGGGCCGGGGTGAAACGCCGCGCCATTTCAGCGCGGAAACGCGCGACATGGTCTTCCATGGTGAACGGTCGCGACGCGCTGCCCTTGGGCGCTTCGATGAATTTCTCCACGGTCTTGCCCGACTTCAGCGTAAGTGTGACTTTCGCGCCCACCGACTGTTCGGTGCTGACACGCTCGGCGTCGGCATCGAGTTCGCAGGCGATGGACTTCGAGATCGCCATTACCGACGGATCGGCCAGCGCGCCGTCGAAATCGTCGATGTTGATGGTGAAACCGGCGGGCACGGCCTTGCCCTGCTTCACCACCATCGCCATGCAATAGGGCAGGCTCATCTGCCCGGCCTGCACGTCTTTCGGCTCGGCCACGGTGAGCCGGCCCTGGATGATTTTCGGGATGCCGACGCGGATCGCCTTGATGTCCGCGGCGTCGAGCTGGTGCTCGCGCAGCAACTCGCCGGTGGCCTCGATCGCCGACAGCACGCGCGCACTGGTGGCATGCGGCTTGATCGCGGTTTCGAGCAGCCGCCATGTCTTGCCGATTTCCGCCAGGCCCTTGTCGAAGTCATGGCCGTCGGCGTAGGCGCGTGCAAAACCGTCCTTGCCCTCGAGGATGTCGGCGGGCCCGGAGAAACCGGCTTCGGCGAGCAGCGCGGCATGTACGCCTTCGCCGGCGGCGTGCGCGGCATGGATGCGCTTGACCGTGGAGCCCGAGTGGTAGAACTGGGTCAGCCCGCCGCTGAAAGAGGCGACCAGGCCTATGGTTTCGGCAATGCGCCGCGCGCGGTCGGCGCCTTCGAACGTCAGGCTCGCCGCGGCGGTCGCCGCGCCGAAACCGCCGCAGGTCGCGGTACTCTGGAAACCGCGGCGGAAATGCGAAGGCTGGATCGCCAGCCCGATGCGAATCATGTTTTCATAACCGGCGGCGATCGCGGCGAGGATCTGCGCGCCGCTGCGATGGCGCGCCTCTCCGATCGCCAGCGCAGCCGAAATCACGATGCAGCCCGGATGCAGCATCGAACCCACGTGCACGTCGTCGGCGTCGATGCTGCCCGAGTAGGTTGTGTTGACGAAGGTCGCGCGTTCGGGGTCGGTGCGGTCATGTGAAAACAGTACCGTCGCATGTTCACGACCGCCGAGTTCGCGCGCGAGATTGGTCGCCCAGGCGCTCCAGCTCATGCGCTGGCCCAGCGAAGCCACGCGCAGGTAATCGAGCAGGAATACGGTCAATGCCTCGCACACCGGCGCCGGCAGCGCGGCGTAATCCAGGTTGGCGGCAAACTCGGCAAAACGTACGGTTTCTTTCATGGATACTGGCCTTGAGTATTATATAACTATTTGATTATAAAGCATTTTTGTAGTTTCGCGGGGACAGCAGCTTGCCTCGCCGGCCGGAATCGACGCAGCCCGCCACGCAAAAACAGTGTTGCACGCAACCGGTCAATCAAGACTGCTGCAGGCGACGACTCGCCTGCGCGCTCAGCGTCATTGTAAGCGCGGGGCTGCGGCCTCCGGCTTTCACGACCACATGCTGAAGACTTCCGCGCAGGACAACTGAATGCCGGCCGCGGACACGGAATTCTTGCCGCAGGTCGGCGGACCGGCCGGCTTGCGCGTTAAAACCCGTGGCCTGACCCGGGGCCGTAGCAGTCTTCCACCGGCGGATACGGGGTCCGCATCCGAACATACTGTTAGAATATTTAAATGAAAATAATCAACCTGATACCGCAAGCTGCGCGCGGCCGGCTTTGTGCCGCTGCCGGCGCTTTCCTGTTCTGTTTCGCGGGCGCCGTTGTTGCCGCGGAACAGGCTGCCGCCCCTGCGCAGCCCTCGAACCTCGATTCCGTCGCGCGGCTGATCGCCGGCCTGGTGCCGTCGAACAGCAGCCATGCCGAACTGGCCGACAGCAAGGCCTGGCAGAACCACAGCGCCGCGATGCTGAAATCGTGGTCGGGAGTGCGCGACGGCCAGCTCGCCGCGATGAAAACCTGGCGTACGACGCAGCTGCCGCCGCAGTGCCCGGTCGGACGCACGCTGTTCTACCCGTTCAGCGGCCCCGACTTCCTCAATGCCTGGACGCTGTTCCCCGACTGCGAAACCTACGTGATGTTTGGCCTCGAGCCGATCGGGAAAATGCCCGATCCGTCGGCCATGGGCCCCAAGGAATTGGCGAAGATGCTCGCCACGGTGCGCGATGCGATGGCCAACCTGTTCGAGCGCAACTATTTCGTCACCAACACCATGCGCCGCAACCTGCGCACCGAGCAGCTGCAGGGCGTGGTGCCGATTTTCGCGATGTCCATGGTGCTCTCGGGCGCGGAGCTGGTCAGCGTCGGCCCGGCGCCGTTCCCGAAGGTGCGCGGCAAAAAAGCCCGGCTCGACGGCGTCACCATCGAATACCGCACACCGGGCGCCAGGCGCCTGCAGCGGGTGATCTATTATTCGGTGGACATTTCCGATAAGGGCCTCGAGTCCTATCCCGAATTCCTCACCTACCTGCGCGAGCTGACGCCGACGACGACGCTGATCAAGGCGGCTTCGTACCTGATGCACATCCGGGAATTCAGCAAGATTCGCGGTGTGCTGCTCGACACCAGCGAATTCCTGGTGCAGGACGATACCGGCATCCCCTACAACTTCCTGGTCAAGCGCGGCTTCGAGATCAAGCCCTACGGCACCTACCAGACGCCGATACCGCCGTTCGAACCACAGTACCAGCCGTCGCTGATGACCCTCTACCAGGCGTCCAAGCCCCCGGCGCTGCCGTTCCGCTTCGGTTATCACACCACGCTGGCGCAGAACCGCTCCACCCTGCTGGTCGGCCGTCGTGCGCCCGCCCCCGCTGCGACAGCAGCCCCGGCTCCGCAACGACCGGATGCCCGTTAGCGATGGGCGGGTAATACTCTCCGGACTGCTCGCTTGCGCGTGGCTGCTGGCCGCAACGCACGCGGACACCGCCGCCGCCATGGACCCCCGGCTCCACAGCACCAGCTTCCAGACCAGTGACGGCGTGCGGCTGCGGGTGCTGGAATCCTGCCCCGGCGGCGCCGACGCGCGGCTGGCGCGCTCCCCGGTGATCGCGCTGGTGCCCGGCTGGTCGATGCCGGCATCAAGCTGGCGCGAACAGCTGCTGGCACTGGGCAGCACGCATTGCGTTGCCGCGCTGGACCCGCGCGGCCAGGGCGAGTCCGAACTGCCCGAAGTCGGGTATCACATCGAACGCCGCGCGGCGGACATCGCCGAATTCGTCGCCCGTTATCCGCGCGTGGTGCTGGTCGGCTGGTCGCTGGGCGCGCTGGAGGCGCTGGAGTACCTGCACCTGTTCGGCCATGACAGCGTGGACGCGCTGGTGCTGGTCGACAGTTCGGTCGGCGAGGAGCCCGCGCCGGTGACGGGCCCCGGGCCCACCTTCCGCGAAAAACTGCAGGCGGACCGCAACGCGGTCGTTGATGATTTCGTGCGCGCCATATTCGGCGCGACGCGCGAAGAAGCGGAAATCGGGGAACTGGTCAGAGGCGCGCTGCGCCTGCCGCTGGAGGCCAGCCTGTCGCTGTTTCCATCTGCAGTGACACGCACGCACTGGCGCGACATCGCCTGGGCCTACCCCAAGCCGCTGCTCTACGCGGTCAGCACCCAGTTTGCGGACCAGGCAAAGTCCTTGCAGAAAAACCGCCCGGAGACGCGGATCGAGATCTTCGAAGAGGCCGGCCACGCCCTGTTCGCCGACGAGCCCGAACGTTTCAACACGCTGCTCGCGGAGTTTGTCGCAGAAGCAGCGCTGCGTTAAGCCGCCGACAGGTACGGCGCGATATCCACCTCGTCGATCTGCTCCGGCGCCATGAAACGCTGCGCGTATTCGCGGTAGATTCCGGAGCGCAGGAACAGGTCGAACAATTCCGGGTCGATGTGCTGGTCCTTTTTCATGAAGGACATGATCTTGATCGCCTCGGACAGCGTCTTGCCTTTCTTGTAGGGCCGGTCGGCGGCGGTCAGAGCCTCGAAAATGTCGGCGATGGCCATCATCCGCGCCACCGGGCTCATGTCGTCCTTTTTCAGTCGTTTCGGATAGCCGGTGCCGTCCATTTTTTCGTGATGCCCGCCGGCGATCTCAGCGACATTGCGCAGGTGTTTGGGAAACGGCAGTTGCGTGAGCATGATGATGGTCTGGATCATGTGCTCATTGATCTTGTAGCGCTCTTCTTCCGACAGCGTGCCGCGCCCGACGCTGAGGTTGTAGAGTTCGCCGCGGTTGTAGAGCAGTGCCGGGGTTTTGACGCGGAAGCCCCACTTGTTGTCGTCCGTGATGCGGTCTTCGGGACGGCGCTCGAAACGGTGTTCGGGTTTGTCAACGAGCAGCGGTTCGGGCACCGGCAGCGGCGCGGCCGGGACGCGCATCTTGCGCGCCTTTTCCTCGTGGGCGATGCCGATGCGATCGTCGAGCGTACGCAGCCAGGTCCGTTCAGCGATTTTTTTCAGGCGTTCTATTTTTTCCGGCGCCATGAATTCGCCGCCTTCGTTGCAGGTGGCGATAAAGGCGTAGTCGTCGTCGAGCTGGCGCAGTTCCGCAGCGAGTTGTTCGCGCGCCGCAGCTTCGTTTGCGCCGGCGGCGACCGCCTTCAGGCAGGCGATCTCGGCGTCGCGCTTCAGCACCTCGAAGCGCATGCGCACCTCGTGGATCCGGTCGTAGATGGTTTCCAGCTTGGTCGCCTTGTCGACGACGAATTCAGGCGTGGTGACCTTGCCGCAGTCATGCAGCCAGGACGCCACGTGCACGGCTTCCCAGTCGTCTTCGTCAAGCTTGAAATCGCGGAACGGCCCGCTGGTTTCGGCGCAGGCCGCGCGCGCCAGCATCTTGGTGAGCTCCGGCACCCGCGCGCAATGGCCCCCGGTGTACGGGCTCTTCGCGTCGATCGCGCCGGCAATCAGCTGGATGAAGGCTTCGAACAGGTCTTTCTGCGCCTTGATCAGCTCGCGGGTCTCCAGCGAGCTGGCCGCGGAGCCTGACAGGGCCTGCACGAACGACAGCTGCGAATCTTCGATGGCGTCGCGCCGCAGCAGCAGCATCGCGCCGACCAGCTGGTGCCGGCGGTTGAGCAGCGGCACCGCTATGCCCTGCGTGGCGTCGATGTCCGCCGCCACCGCACCCAGCCCCAGCGCCGCAAGGTCGGCGTCCTGCAGCGCGGCGGCATGTGCCTTGCCATCCTTCAATGCCGCCTCCAGCAGCGGCCCGGACTTGCCGGAAACCACTGCCGGTAGCCGTTGTTTAAGGTCGGCGCCGTCCTTGCAGCCTGCCGTTGCCGGCACCAGACCCTGCTCATCAGCCAGGTAAAGCACACCGGCATCGGCATCGGCAGCCGCCAGTGTCTCGCGCAGCAGCATCGGCAGCAGGCGATCGAAATCTTCCTCGGCCGCCACCGCAGCGCTGATGTCGATGAAGCGGCGGATGGTGCGTTTCATGTCATCCATGGTTTCGGCGAGTTCGTCGACTTCGCGGATCATCGAACTGACGTTGCCGCCCTTCGAAAAATTGAAACGGCGGATCGCCTCGGCCTCGCCGGAGAGCCGGCGCAGCGGACGCGCTATTGCATGCGCGATGGCCCAGGTCAGCGGCACCGCAAACAGCATCACCAGCACCATGATCAGGATGGCGGTCGACCGCTGGCGCACCGCGGCGGCAAGCAGCTCATCGTCGGGAATCGCGGCGATCAGGTACAGCGGCTGGCGGGCATCGAACACCACCGGGTTGATGCTGATGCGCCAGTCCGCGCCATCGAAGCGCTGGCGCGCCTCGACCTGCCCGCCGCCGTGGAACCGTGCCAGCGCGTCACCCAGCCGCGGCAGCACCGGCACGCCGAGTTCCTCGAGGCGCGCCAGCCGCGGCGATCCTTCCGGCGAAATCCTGAACAGGTCGACTGCCCGCTCATGGGCGATGACTTCACCGGCGGGGTTGACCAGGGCAATCTGGGTGTTGGGCGCGACCCGCTGGCGCGCAACGTTGGCGCTCAGGGTTTCGAGCAGGATGTCGGCGCCGATCACCGTTTTGCTGTTGGTGGCGAGCCGGGCCAGCGTCATGCCGATCTTG
>Ga0222714_10006138_pt1 | contig 11280 bp, 9 predicted proteins | sample C33_3DmetaG_FD_165048 | JGI IMG/M metagenome (GOLD analysis project Ga0222714, IMG submission 165048) | Estuarine water microbial communities from San Francisco Bay, California, United States - C33_3D | ecosystem: Environmental > Aquatic > Marine > Unclassified | place: USA: California... | reverse complement strand
TACTCGCTTTTTAACTGGAACTTCTCTGCACACCTTGCACTTGGCCCTCGTTTGTTCGCCGTGTGGACAGGGGTTTTCGTCATCGTCGATTCTTGGCATTGGAATTGCCTCCTTGGAAGTAGCTCGGTGTCGATTATGACGCAGCTGAATTGACTTCGCCAAGGCAAACACGGTTCCAATCTTGGAGTGTGAGTCTGCCTTTCAGGGTCAGATTCTTGTGCTTAACTTTGTGGGTTTCATCACCGACGAACGAGCTGTTTGCGAGACCAGCTTCCTTCCATTCGAGTATCTCAACCGCCCGCCATGACCCAGCCGGCCACCGAGCATGAGAATAAATCGGTCGAACCACAAAGTGTTTTGAGGTTTTTGCAATGACGAGCACGGGTCGTTCTTTACCGTGACCCTCTGGATCGCCCGAAAATCGTACGAAAGTACTTCCTACTCGTGATACATCTTCGTGAATTCCCGCATCTTCACCAAATCTCGAAATCAGCGGATGGGTTCGCTTTGTATTTACGAAAGGCAGCGCGTCAGTGGTTGCAACGACTGGTTTTGGCTCACGATCAGCACGAGCTGTTTTAACGACTTGATTCTTCTTTTGGAGTTTGCGTATCGCCTTTTGCTCAAGTTCAACCTCTCGGCGCTGCGTTCGTTTTGCTGCTTTCAGATCACGCTCTTTGGCTCGGTTTTCTTTTCTTCCCCGCTTGACGTCGTCAGAAATGGGTTCGGTCACGAGAAGCGTTGGAATTTGACCCTGCGGCCGAATATTTTCTCTAATTGGAAGAATGCCGGACTCGCTAAGTATTTTTCTGGCAATCTCGGCAGCTTTTGCTTCATCGTCTATCAAACTCGCGTACAAGAGTTGAGTTCGAAATTCACCAAACTTCTCAACGAGTCGAGGTGTTAGTTCTTCAAGTTCTGATTCGTTTGGGTCTTCGTAAGACTCCTTCAAAACCTCTTCGCAGAAGACCAGTAGCTCAATACTCGACATCTTGGCAAAGACCTCTGCGTTAAAAACGGCATCGCGGCGGAGCAATTGAGTTCTGAACAAGTTGATAAATTCGGTGGTTATGAAATTGGATTTACCAAAATGTAAATTTGTCATTTGCGACAATACGTTCAATTCTCGAATTTGAAGCTTTTTTAGAACGTCTTTTAGCTCATTAATTTCGGCAGTATTGAACACTTTGAGTGACATACATTCAGGTTTTAACTCACTCGTCTCAGTTGCCAATTTCAGCCAGCCTTTTTGCTCAAAAAACAGTTCAACACTTGATTATGACAGGTGGGTGTCGCATGGGCAATCACAATTTAGGGTGGTTTAATTCAGCTCTTCTAAATCATCATGTATGTCGCCGTGGATGTAGTCCATGTTCGAATATTCGGCTTGGCAATTCGGGCACACGATCCAATCGTCGTCAAGAAATTCAATTGGTGTGCCGCAAAAATCGCACGGTTCGCCTTCTTCAGAAATGTCAAAGGTCATTTTATCTCCGATCGAAATGGGTATGACGGGCTGGTGAACACCTACCGTCACCAACCCGCCAAGTAACGCAACGCAGGTGCAAGAAAGGAGGTAACACACACCTGCGGTACTTAAGCAATGGAGAACTTAAGTGCACAGGATCATTATGCAATAGGGGTGTAACAGAGTTTCAATCGACAGAAATTTCAAATTTCATTTAAAACTGATTGCAAATTATGAACAGAACTGGTACAATTGAATTGTTAGGTTAAACCCTCTGCCGAAAGGTAGAGGGTTCTCGTTTATTTAGTAATGGTTCAACCAAGGATTGAACCCACAATTTAGGCAGCAAATATTTAGTGAGGGCCCATGGGGTCCTCTTTTTTTACCCAAAAATCAATAAAAACAAGGAAAAGGAGACCAAAAGTGGAAGCTAACGGAAATTACTCAATCGATCAAAATGCTTTACCGCAGATTCACTGGACAGACTTCCTACTTGACCATCACGATCTTGTCGCTCAATACATTCTCGAGATTGCAGAAGATAAATGGGAGTGCCGTTGCGGCAACACTCATGACTCGGATGGGTTTGAGCCTTGTGATGAATTCGGGGCAGAAGTGCCCGCTGAGCTTGGTCCTTGGGATGGTGCACTTTATGTCTGCACAAGATGCTGGAGGGTGATTAATAGCAACACTCTTGAGATTCTTAGAGATGTAGAGGAAGCCGTCATTGAGAAGAATTTGGAGTATCGCTGGCCAAAACTGTGATGAAGAATAAAAGTTTAATAAATATCTTTAAGTAATTAGTCAAAGCCCAACAATCGATTAAGGAGAACTAAATGAAAGCCACGCAACCACAAGTAGAACAAGCTGTATTACTTCTTAAGCAAGCAGCAACGCTCGAAGAGATTAAAGGGAAAACTGGTCTCAATCCGACAGTAATCACTTTGATACAAGAAATGCACGGCTTAGAAAAACCATGGATCATTCGTAAACGTCAACGAGAGGCCGCAACTTTGATTACTAAGACTGAGAAAGTGTTGGTAAACACAAAGCGAGATAGAGAAATTATTGAACTCGCGCAATCTGGGTTCACTCTGCGTCAAATATCAACAAGATACGGTGTCAGCAGTGAGCGAATTCGGACAATTCTTAAGCAGAAGTGTGCGCTATCGACGCGAGAGATTCGCAAGCAGAAGAATGCTCAAGTCGAAGTACTAAGGTCTGAAACCGGTCAAATTCTTGATGCCTGGGTAAGAAGTCATATGGGTTGCACAATGGTGGAGTTATCGCTTGGCACCAATATTAATAAATCTGAGTGTTCAGCTAATTTGCCTAAAAATGTTAAGCATTTGGTTCTCAAACCACGCGACTTATCAAACAGCAAATCTTCGGCTGGCCAGAAGTGGACTGATAGCCAGATACTGGAATGCATTCGGAAAGTAGGTGCTTTCACTTTGCCGCTGTCGAAAGAGGCTTACGACAGAGTTATAAAGAGTCAAGGTATTGATGGTCCTTCCGCAGTTCGCATTCTCCAGAGGTTTAAAACATGGAACTCTGCTTGCGAAACAGCGGGAGTCATTCCAGGCCGAGCACTCAGAGAGAGCTATGTGCGTAATTGGACTGATACGGACATGATTTTCTGGTTGGCGTCATTTATGAGGCAAGCAGATACAGCCTCTTATGATGCGTACAACAATTGGTCTCGGAATGAATTGGGCGCACCTGGGGCTCAGACAATTAGAAACACAGTCGGCCCGTGGTCTAAGTGTAGAGAATTAGCGTTACTTGCACTAAGAACAGAGTGGGCAGAAAAATAACGATCTCTGATTACGGCAGCTAGTTGTTGTTGCTGGCTGCCGTAATCAGATCGCAACTCTTGTATCTAAGTCTGTTGCGGGTTCGCTAGGCAAAGCTCCGACTGAAGTAGTTGCCAAAGAAAACTGGGCTAGTTTGTCAGTCGTGCCATCTGTGGAATACGCAAAGACTCGAATAAGTCCATCGGACTTAACTTTTGGGTGGTCAAACTGTAAAAGATGTTTTTGGATGAAACATGTTTATGGCGTGTCGCATCAAGGCCCTTTCCCTGGAATTGTGATGTCTCTCTCTTCACGGCAGGAGCGTTGGTATAAAGAAAAGCATTCACGAGACTTTTCAAGTTCGTTACCTTCGGGTGTGGTGCACTCGACTGGTAAAATGTTGGAAAGTAAACCAATAATTGTTAATGGTCAAGCATCGCCGTTTACTTTGGGTGGCAAGTATGACTTTCTTTTGAGTTATGACAATGGGCGGTTCGGAGTGATCGATACCAAAGTCGTTAGTCAAAGAGGCAAAGCCGAGTTTTATTGGCCCCAACTTGCTGCTTACGACTACATATTGTCGAACCCAAAAACCGGTGAACCTAGAGCCTGCGAAACACTGGGTTTATTGGTGTGGGAAATCGCTGATGCATCGCACCATAGCGCAGACATTTATAACGTTGGGTTCAACGCCGAATATGAGCCGGTGGAAGTCAATCCTGCGAAATTTCAACAATTCATTGGCGAGGTTGTGTCTTTTCTAACGGGCGACATGCCTACTGCAGACGAAAACTGCTCGAACTGCAGCTACTTTCAGAAGCGCTTAAATCTTAAAATTTAGGTGCTGTTACTCGCTTTCTTGAAGTCGCTCGCCCAGTTGGGCCAGGAACTAACCGGCGACTATTCGATGGTCAAGAGTATGTTATGACCGTTGTGACAGATGTAGTGATTTGTGAGGTCACCTGCTCAGTGGCGTCATTAAAGACGAGTTAGGTGGGTGATTTGACGATTTAGCCAGCACTTATGAAAAGCGGATTCCTCTTCAAGATCCTGCGACCGTTTTGGAGGTATCTTGAGTTCGACCAAGACAATGGATTGACGTATATATCTAACGCAACACTCAGCAACTAATCTTTGGATAGTTCGTAGTCAATATCAATTAGAGATTTGAGTAGTTTTGTCGAAAAAGTTTGATTTTGTAGATCTATTTGCAGGCATCGGTGGGATGCGGCTTGCGTTTGAAGCTGTTGGTGGTCAGTGTGTTCTGACTTGCGAAATTGATGAAGCAGCACTAACGACGTATCAGGCGAACTTCAACCCGAAGCACCCGCACACTTATGTCCGCGATATCAAAGATGCAAAGAAACTGCCGAAGCATGACGTTTTGGTCGCTGGCTTTCCTTGTCAGCCATACAGCATCGCCGGTTTGCGCAAAGGCTTGAAGGATGCCCGCGGTCAAGTTTTTCTAGAGATCATTCGGATTCTCAAGAGTTCAAAGCCTCAGGCTTTCTTGCTAGAGAATGTCAAGGGTATGCGCTCGCATGATGGTGGTCGCACTTTCGAATACATGTGCGAGCAGCTCAAGAGTTGCGGATATTACGTTCAAGATGAGACTTTAAATAGTGCAGTACACGCAAACGTGCCGCAGAATCGTGAGCGTGTTTTTGTCGTTGGCTTTCGTGACAAAGAAATGGCAAATAATTTCAAGTTTCCAGGAAAAGAGACTTTAAAGAAGACGATCAGTAAATGTATTGATAAGTCCATAACTGATGATCGGTATTTCTATGACTCTAGATTCGACTGCTTTGCGGATATCAAGAAAGTTGTCACTTCACCCGACACGGTCTATCAATGGCGTCGCAAATACGTTCGAGAAAATAAGAGCAACGTATGTCCAGCATTAACAGCCAATATGGGCTCGGGTGGCCATAATGTGCCACTTATCAGAGTCGGTTCAAAAATCCGCAAACTAACACCGCGGGAGTGTGCAAATTTTCAGGGCTTTCCAAATAATTTCGTTTTGCCTAAAATTTCAGACAGCAAGCTGTATCACCAGTTCGGAAACAGTGTGACAGTGCCGTTGATAGAGAGAATCGCAGCCGCTATGACTGAAGTGATGTAGTGCAACTACAAATAAATTATCAACGGTATGAAGAGCTTCTAAAAGCTGTTGCCTCAATGTCGCGACTATATAGCGACAACACTGTTCCATATGTTGACTCAAGATTTGTAGAGCGATTATTTATTGAGGCGACTGGGGCAAAAGACTTGAGTCGATCCGATAAGTCCTTTGATGCGCTTGTTTCACCCGATATTGGTGTTGGGGTAAAGACATTTCTCTCAGTATCTGGCCGATCAAAGCGAGAGAAAGTTGCTGAATTTCCGCGCTATGCGCAAGATGGTGAGTTTTTGGGCTTAACTCCTAAGCAGCTTGCGCTCAAAGTTGCTGGCTTCCGAAACAAACGTGTGCTGTCCGACGCTAATGAGTTGGCGATTGACATAGATAAATCTATTTATCACTGTTTAGTTCGCACGAGCAAAGGTGCCATCATCCATGAAGAGCCCTATCGAATTGTTGATATTGTAAATATCCAACCCACAGACAAGTATGGCAAAGTAGTTTCAAAGTGGCCAACCCAAACCTGTGGAGTCTTTTTCACAGATGGTAATTCGAATTACAACTACAACACATCAAAAAACGTGCTGTTCAAAGAATTTAAGCTTGCCTCGAAGCCAAAGATGATCGAGTTAGCCATATTTGATGACATATATGATCGAGTAATGTCGTGGTTCGAGGTGAGTAAAAAAAGTGGTTTTAGCGTGACTGATAACTCGGGCAAACAACTACTCCTTGTCGAAGAGCCCTCAACTTCAAAGCCTGGCGTTGACTATGTGATTTTGCCCTTGTATTCGACTCGCGGAGGTGGAAAAAATGTGCCAATAAAGTCAGGTATTAATCAGTGGAATGCTGGCGGTCGTGCACGAAAATTTGGTGAGACGTATATTCCTATTCCAAGCGAAATACATCGTCGTTATCCAAAGTTTTTCCCTGCACGCGATGAAAAGTTTGACCTTGTGCTTCCAAACAGCGAAAAATTGGTGCCAAGTAAAGTTTGTCAAGAGGGTGGGAAGGCGCTCATGTCTGACCCCAACACAACACTCGGTCATTGGATTATGAAAGTGCTTCGACCGTCATTAGTCGACTCAGATTTTGAGCGTCCCACAAACTTGGATGATAAGCCGTTCACCTATATAGATTTGCTCTCAATCGGTAAAGACTCAGTTTTTGTGAGAAAATCAGGGAGTAAATCCAAAACGCGATACAGCATTGAGTTTGCACCTCTTGACAGCTACGAAGACTTCATGTCGGAGTATTAAATTTGCAGCTCTAGCCAAAGCGCACCTACCTTGGAGAGATGCCTTCCAAAGCAGATTTACCAAGTAGCAAAAAACTCATTTGGCCAGTAATTCAAGTATTGAAGAGGACCATTGAGCCGACCCGAAAATCAGTTATTGATAATCAGCTAATTGAAATTCTTGGGTTGTCTCATGAATTGACTTCTATCCCGCACGATAAATCACGTGCTGAGTATCAATATCGATCAGCATGGGCATTGTCATACGGCAAAAAGGCTGGCTACTTTGAAAATTCAACTCGTAATCATTGGGTCTTAACCGACAAAGGTCGGCAAGTCGGCTCAGAGGTTGAAGTTTCGCTTTGACCGAAGAAGATTTGGATCTTTCACCTGATCCAGCCGCGCTGATCGACTCCTTGCGGGCATTTCCATACTCTGCATCATCAGCTATTGCAGACTTAATCGATAATTCAATAGCTGCGGGTGCACGAGTGGTTCGTATTCTTACAAAGTGGAATAACGGTAATCCAACTGTGGAAGTTGTTGACGATGGTTCAGGGATGACTATCGAGGGTCTTCAAGCTGCCTTGCGATTTGCTGGTGCTGGACCGAGTGTGCAACGTGATGTAACGGATCTCGGGCGTTTTGGTTTGGGTTTAAAAACAGCATCACTTTCACAATGCAGCAGAGTAATGGTGACAAGTATGCGGGATGGATCAGTGGCGAATCTTGGCTGGGACGTTGATGAGCTCCAGCTGAGTCGACAATGGAAACCGAGTAGGTCCGTTGAAGATGAAACGAGTAGTCACGTCGCGTTGCTGAACGGGGCAGATGGCACAGTTGTAAGTTGGCAGAAACTCGATCGTCTTCTTGGTCGGGATCTAGCAAATCAAAGCATCGAGCAGCTAGATGAAGTTTTTGAAAAAGTGCAAGATTATTTGGAAATGGTTTTTCATAGATTTATGCGTCGAGCAAGACCTGATGGCGCAAATCACCTAGAGATCTATATAAACGAAAACAAACTAACGCCATGGGACCCATTTCTTGAGGAGTATCCCGTGCCCGATCAAGTTTGGAGAGTTGAAGATCAAGATGTCCCATTGCCTGGAGGCATATCGCGGATAGTCGGGTTTGTGTTGCCAACTGAACGTGAAGCGAAAACAGATGGTGCTCTAGATATTTGGGAGAATAGCGGTCGACAACGTTGGAACAAATTACAAGGCTTTTATGTGTATCGCTTGGACCGGCTGCTAACCATGGGCGGATATTTGGATCTCGGTCGTTTGTTGGATGAACACTCGAAGTTGGCGCGAATTTGTATTGAGCTTGACAATAAAACTGATAATGATTGGCTTCTAGACGTAACCAAGTCGTCAGTGACACCACCGGTGAGTGTAAAACGCCAACTTGAGCAAGTTGCTAGGCGTACCTGTTCTCAAGCCACCAAGAGATTCAGAAGTCGGGTTAAAACGTTTTGTAGAACTTGTAACAAACGACCCTGCGTTTGTCCTAAACAAAAAGAAATTGAACTTGTTTGGCGCATCCCAGATCTGTACGAGAATACTGGAAAATTCTCAATTAATGATAAGCACTCCCTAATAGCACGTTTCAGCGCAAGCCTTGAAGCTTCGGAGCAAAAGCTCTTCAAAAATATTCTCAAACTAATTTCCAAGACAGTTCCTGTACTTTTCTTGAAGGCTGTTCCTGAAACTGATGAGGGAATGCGCGGTCTGTCATTTAGGGACGATAATGACTCATCGAGTATTATGGTGGATTTGGTTCGCTACTTCTTTGAAGAAAGGCAGAAGTCAGGCGATGATTTGCAGAGCATTAGAGAGCAGCTTAATTTTCTGCAACCGTTTAATGATTATCCTGACATTCTTGATACGGTATTAATCGAACTTCAGCAATCTTCAAATCGAAATCTAAGTAAGTAGAAAGAAAAGCATGATAAATGATTTCAATGAAGCAGAAAAAGGATTAAGGACCGCTGCCATAGCATTGCTGGGCGTAAATCCGGTCTCGCAGGATCAAATACGGGCTGCGGTCATCCGCTTGCAAGAACTTTTTCCTGGTCAAGCAGTCGACATCGATAAAGTAATACGAAGTGTTGAAGTTTGCATGAATGTTCTTGTTCATGGTGTAAGTGGTGCAATCGGTGATGACATCGACCATATTGAGTGGCTTGGTGCGGAGAAGACAAAAATCAGCTGGAGCTATTGGGATCGTTATAAGTACTATTTGCTAAACATCAAACATTTACCTTTAGCTGTCGTTGAGAATCTAGAAGAGACAACTGACGCTGTTTTGGGACGTCTTGAGAACCCATTAAGAGAAGAACAGTGGGATAGGCGAGGGATGGTTGTCGGACATGTGCAATCTGGTAAAACCGGCCACTACACGGGTCTGATTTGCAAAGCAGTTGACGCTGGCTACAAATTCATAGTGGTGCTGGCTGGATCGGACAATGGACTACGAGCACAAACTCAACTTCGAATAGATGAGGGTTTCCTTGGGTTCACGATGGGATATGGAGTGGGAAATCAACGCGGGCAGAAACTTGGTGTTGGTTTACTGCCTCAAATTTTTGGTCAGAATCTTCATCCCGCAACTTTTACGACTGCCGCAGAAAACGGTGACTTTAAAAGAGCTGTAGCCCAGGGTATGGGTGTTGTTCCTGGGGCGATGCCAATTGTACTTGTAGTGAAGAAAAACTCTACTGTTCTCGAAAATTTGTATGCGTGGTCTAAAGCAATTTTGGGCTCAGAAAGAGATGGCGTTCATAAAATTCCAAATGTTCCAGTGCTGGTAATAGATGATGAGTGCGATTATGCCTCAGTTAATACAAAAAATACCGTGTATGAGTTTCAAAAAAACCAATCACCAGTGGAGCCGACTAAAATCAATGGACATATTCGAAGACTTCTCAATATGTTTGACAGGTCCGCATATGTTGGTTATACCGCCACGCCATTTGCAAACATTTTCATATATCACCAGCCAGGTAATGAACTGAAGATTTATGGTGAAGACTTATTCCCGCGGAGCTTCATAATCTGTTTGCCTAGGTCATCTGATTACATGGGTGCGGATCAGGTTTTTGGTCTACAAGATGCTGTTTTGCAAGGGATCGAAGCTAAAGATTCACTTCCAATAGTGCGACCGTTCGCTGACTTGGAACCTTGGATTTCGCCTGCACACAAGAGTGATTGGTCGCCACCGACAGGAGAAGTCCCAGAAAGTTTGAGAAATGCTGTTCTTTCTTTTGTTCTCGTATGTGCTGCGCGTATGTCGAGGGGACAAGCTAATGAGCATAATTCTATGCTCGTGCATCTCACGCGATTTCAGCTTGTTCAAGGTGAACTAAAAATCGTTATTGAAAAAGAAGTGCGAAAGATTAGAAATGCAATTCGCAACTCGACGACGCAGGAAGGGCGCCCAATTCTGGACAATTTAAAGAATCTCTGGGAGTCTGACTTTTTAGAAACAACAATTGAATTTGATTCTCCAAACTTGGTGCCAATACCGTGGGGCGAGGTTGAAAAAAATTTAAGGGCCGCAGTTGAGAAAATTGAAGTAAAAGTAATTAATGGAACTTCTGAAGACGTGTTGCAGTATTTCAATAATCAAAAACTTGGCATTTCTGTGATTGCAATTGGTGGTGCAAAGTTGTCGCGGGGCTTAACTCTTGAAGGCTTGAGTGTTAGTTATTTTCAACGAACTACCAAAATGTACGACACTCTCATGCAAATGGGTCGATGGTTTGGCTATCGTCCTGGCTACGGTGATTTTTGTCGTCTGTACACAACTGACGAGTTAATTATGTGGTACCAAGACATCACAATGGCCACCGAGGAGCTCTATAACCAATTTGAGCAAATGGTCATTTACAACAAGACACCAAAGGAGTTTGGTCTGAGGGTAGCCCAGTCTCCGCAGAATCTTTTGGTTACAGCTAAGGTGAAGATGCGAAATGCATCTCTAGCTAAATTAAGTTTCGCAGGTTCTGGGCCTTCGCACCGAATACTAAAGGCACGCGATGTTGCTAAATCAATTAGTGAGACAAGAACCCTCATGCGCTGGGTCCAATCGAATTATGAAGAGCACCCCGCCGTGGGAAGTCCGAGCCATTTGTTTAAAAACTGCTCACCAGAAGGTGTAGTAAAATTCCTAAAGGATTTCCCGCGCTACCCAACGGCTACTGACGCGGACCCAAAACTTTTACATGAGTACATAGAGCTTTGCGTGAAGCAAGGAGAGCTGACAAATTGGTCAATAGCTTTTATTTCAACTTCAGAAAAAGACCGTAAAAAAGCTTCAATAGAAGGTTTTGAAATTACTCTCCAACGACGAAAGGGTGTTGATCGAAATGGTGATCGTCGCATAAAAACTCTCTGGAGCCCTAGCGATGAGAAGTTGGGGCTTTCTAATGAAGAGATAAAGAAAGCACTAGATGCTGCCAGTGCCGCGGGGAAAACATCACCAGATGGCTCGGACTACAGGTTTGGAAGGTCAAAAACACATGGTCTTTTGGCAATTTACTTTGTCGAAACCCAAACACTTTTCGAGGACAAAGATAAAAAGGTCGGTAACTTAGGAGAGTTTTCCGAATTCGTGTATTTACCGTGTTTTGCGATTAGTTTTCCTGCATCGGAAAGTG
>Ga0222714_10006134_pt1 | contig 11283 bp, 12 predicted proteins | sample C33_3DmetaG_FD_165048 | JGI IMG/M metagenome (GOLD analysis project Ga0222714, IMG submission 165048) | Estuarine water microbial communities from San Francisco Bay, California, United States - C33_3D | ecosystem: Environmental > Aquatic > Marine > Unclassified | place: USA: California... | reverse complement strand
TAACATAAATTACTTGAACATCCATTATACATTTTATTGTATGGAAGTAAAGTAGTATCGAACATAGTTTTAAAATTGGTAGCCTTGTTTAATCTGTTAGAAGGATAAGGTGTAGTATAAGTTGTCGCAAGTTGCATTGGAGTTGACATTATATATTATACAATAATATATTAAAAAAATATATTATTGGTTTATGTTTTAACCACATTTTTTTATATTATATTGGAAAGAGATGTGGAATTATATAAAAGATTTTTCTGAATTTCAAGTAGAATGTGTTAGATAAAATCTTAATGTCTTCCGCAAGAACCACATCCAGGTCTAACATTATGTACACGGGCTAAAATAGGTGCCTTTAAAGAAGAAGGTGCCTTAGGAGCTGCCATAGATGGAGAACTGATTGACGGAGCAACAGCTAAACTAGCAGTGTTGATTTGTTGTCTTTGGAAGATTGGTTGGGTATTTCCATTAGAAATGATCATATTCAATTTTTGTGGCATTATACTAAATATAAATATTAAAATTATTTTTTCTGTAAAATAAATCAACAATAGACTTTTATTTTAGGTTATAATAATGAATTAACTGGAATTGTACAACTAATACCAATAATACCAGTTTTAGCAATATAAATACCATCACTAAATATTGCCGAAGGTGAAGAATCGGTACAATTACATGGAAAATATATTTTTAATTCACTGATATTAGCAATTTGAGTTGAACTATCAGAAAATTGTATTTCATAATTATCAGTTCCTATTTTTTGAATAACAATCGCTTTAGAATAATAATCAGTTCCAGTTTTAATAGCATAAACAAAATCACCAACTTGGAAACTTAAAATACCAGATGGATATGGTTGCCAAAGAGGATTATTGTAAATTTGAATATCTTGTTCTTCATTAACTTGGGGAGTAGAAATTGGACAATCACAACCAGCATCAACAATATTAGTTTTCATAGTTTTTCCGCCATAAACAGGGAAAGCAGGATTAAAAGGTATTGGTTTTCCAAAATTAGATGGAACAACACCACGTCTCATTGGTCCTTTACCTTTAAGTCTGTTTAAATACCTATCATAAGAATTATGTTTAATATCACAACCTACACCTCCTGGAGTCTGACATCCAGGTCTACTTGAGGTAACAGATGTATGTCGTCTATTCATTGATGTAGCATAACCAGTAGGTATGGTAGCACGTTGAACACTGGGAACAGGTCTATCACTCATTTGATTCCAGCAAACACCATAAAACCCATTATCAGGGTTGCTAATTGGTTTTTTGTATGCTGTAAGAGCGCCTAAATTATCAACATAAAGAGAGCCATAAACACGAACACTATTTTGAATAAGTTTAAGTTTTTGATATTGGTCGGCAGGTGTAAAACCGCCAACACTTGTTTGTGTTCTATTTGGGAAGTTAGGATTACAACTTCTATATCTATAATAAGCTGGTGGAAGGCCTAATTGTTTAGCAAATGGAGCATTATATACAAGTGAAGTAATTGAAGTTTGTTGACTCATTATATATAAACCGCTATAATATTTTATTTTATTTTAAAATTGATTTAAATTGTAAAATAATACAAATTATAAGTAATAACTGACATGAATTCTCAAAATATTGCAAATATGATAAAACAGCCGGCTCAATGCTGTGTGTATTGTGGTAAAAGTTATAAAAAAAGAATAAATTTGGAAAAACATGTAAATTTATGTGAATTATTAAATATGAGCAAAAAACAATTAGTTGTCGAGGAAGAAGATGATATCCCATCAAATAGAAAAATATATAATATTTTATTAGAATTAGGAAGTAAATTTAATAAACTAGAAGAAAAAGTAGATGAATTAAATAAATGGGTTGTTAGAAAGAAGAAGAAAATAAATGTTATTGAGTGGTTAAATACAAATATAACACCAGAAATAAAATTTGATAATTTGATTGAAAAAATAATAATTGAAGATAATGATATAACCCATTTATTTGAAAATAGTTTTGCTGATACATTAAATAGTATATTTTCAAGAAATATTTATAATTTATATGATAATAAATATCCAATATTTGCTTTTGTTCAGAAGTCAAATATATTTTATATTTATGATAATGAAGAAGCAGGATGGGTAGAGTTAAACAGAGAAGGTTTAATAAAGTTTTTGGACAAAGTTTATATGAAAATATTTCGTGTATTTATTCAGCATAAAAAAGATAATGCTGATAAAATTTGTAAAGATGAAAAGTTTTCACTTTTATGTGATAAAACATCAGTTAAAATAATGAATGTAGATTTTAGGCAAGAACCTATTTTAGGAAAGATAAGAGCAAACATGTATTCAAGAATGAAAACAGATATGAAAGCAATATTAGAATATGAATTTGAATTTTAAATTAAAATTTATAATTACCAAATATTTTTATGTATTATTTTCTACAGCAGCTCTATTTAAATTATCGATATTTGACGTGTCAACACATGGTAAACGTCCATGATTAAATAATTGATATATACCTATACAGAAAGATATTGGTGAAACAATAATTAAAGCTAGGATAGGTCCGGTCATTTTGATTTATTTTATACTATATAAATGCGTTTAAAATAGTTGTTAAATTTTTCTTTAAATTAAAAAAAAATATTAATTACAATCCTACTTAAAGAAATCGTCTAGTATGTTTCATATTCTATTCTTATTCTTGCTGTATCTCTATTCCAAATATTTGGCATCCAACCAAAATTTATAATAGCATATTCTGTTCCATTTAAATATAAACTTTCATGTGGTTTAATATTATGATTAAATGATGTTAATAATCCTCTCAGCATAAATTTTTCACTATTATCATCATCTGAATCAAATTCTATATATACCTTTTTTATATATATTTCATATTGATTAAATACTATTGCTCTACATCGTCTTTCTATTTCTTCAAGAGTTTTTGTATTGTAAAATGATAAATTTACTTCTCTTATTGGATTCAATATTTTTTTTGAAGAATAAATCCATTCTAAGCAATATGGATTAACTTTCCAGCTTACCTTTCCCGTTTTTGGAGAGAAGAATGGATACCATTTTTTATTATTAGATGCTGCTAACTCGCAAATATAATTTACAATGTCAATTGGAATTGATACCATTTTACATTTTATATCATATAAAATATATTTTAAATACTTTCAATTTTTTATTTTATATATAAATCCTTGTCTTGTAAGTTTAAATTTTTCATTATTATATTTAAATCGCAATAAATATTCGTATAATAATTTTGATATAACCGATTCAATAAGAATATACTGAAACTTACCCTTACTTTTTTCTATCAAATAATATAATATGTTTCTACAAAAACCTTTTTCTCTATATTCTGGGTTAATATAAATGCCAAAAAGTATTAGCATATTATGATTTCTTTTTACAAATATTAATTCACCATAATTACAATCAAATTCTACTTTTCCATTTTCATATGAATTATAGTCTAAAAAATATGTATCTATTATGTTTATAAATTGTTCCATTAAGTTAATACTAATAATAATTTTAAATATATTTATAAAATTAAATATATTTAAGCTGAACAACAAGTATATGATTTACCAGCATAAGGATTACCTACACATCCTACACCCTGTTGATAAGTACAAACATTATCAGTAAAATAATAATTATTAGTTCCTAATTGATTTGCACAATAATTACACATCCATGCACAACCAGTTCCTTGTGAAACTGTAAATGTAACACAATTATTCGGAGTATTTTTAACTTCACAGACAATATTTTCTGCATTTATTGCAGCTATAAATAGCAAAAACGGCTTTAAAAAATTCATTATAATATAATATTATATTATTTTTATATTAAATTTAAACGGATGGGAAAGATGGGTCCATGGCAATACCGCAAATTCCAGGATCATTAGTAGATGATGAACGAGCAATCTTTACATAACCCTTATCACCCCAAGTATCAGACCATGAATTCTTTACAAGCCAGTAGTCTTGACCATTTTCAGTACCATAACCAACGGCTAAAACACCATGATCTAAATTGGTTCCACAACTTGAAGAAGTCAAGATACCACTAGAATAAGATTGGAAATAACGAGTATCAGCTTCAATAGCAACCGCAACAGGTTGTTGAGCAACAGCAGCCTTCAAAGAAATTTGGTCATTTGGTTTAACATCGGAGCATGAACTTATATGGGCAACAGAAGAACACTTTTGACATGAACCTCCAGTCTTAGTTACACCTGAAGTGTAAGGATAAGATGCTAGAGAGCATTGACCATTCTCAATAATAAACTTGAAAGCACCTTCCATTTGACCACCATTACAACCATGAGAACCATAAGAAACACCAGTAGCACAATCAACCAATTCTTGTTCAGAAAGATCAACTAACTTACCAGTAGAAATTGCCCAAGCACCTTCAACTGCACCAGTCGCTGAGAAAGTCCAGCAAGAACCACATTGTCCTTGGTCCTTAACAGAAGTTACTGCTCCCTTATTGCGCCAATCAATTGAGGATGGAGCTCCAGAAGCAGAGGATGAAAATGTTTTACATCCATAAGAACCAACCTCAGCTTTTAAACCACCAACATATTGATCCTTAAATTCTTGTGGAGTTAAATCAGTAAATTGATTAATACCCATAGTAAAATTTTGAGTGTGGTCTAAGTTATGAAGGATAATATTACGAAGATTTGAGCGAAAAATTTGAAAACGAGTCTCTAACTCTTGGATATTTTCATACTTTTTACTAAACCTATCTTGAAAATTTGTAAATTGCTTCCACTCATCGCCATCATTTAAAAATGAATTTAATTCCACACCTCTTAGATTTGAACTACCTGCGAGAGCAGTAAAAAAAGAACTAACAAGTAAGATTATCTTAAACATCTTATATAATTATAATAGAATAAAAGTTTTTATTATGTTTTTATTTATATTTTAATAAGTTTTAAGAACCACCAGTATATTCTAGAAAGTTATTTATTTTGTTTGTATGTATAATATCCGGTTCTTTTTCCTTTTCAAATAATTTTTTAAACTCATCCTCGCCATTTTTAGCCAAATATTGCATAATTCTTAGTGTGTAACCAAATGAGCAACCCGAATGACCATTATATCCAAGCTCTTCCATTTTCATTGAAATTTCATCTACTCTTTTATCTGTTGACCACATAAAACTTTCAATTTTTTGTCCTACAAAATTCCAAGTATTAGTTTGTGTAATTGCCTGCCACGCATTTGTAAACATTAATTTATCGTGTTTATTTTCAATATAGTCCATTTTACCATCACCCAAATTTATACCATTTAAACTTAATTTGTTTTCACAAATTTTTCTAGATTGTATTTCCTCGTCAGTTTCCTGTGTAGATTTCAATGTTTTATTGTCAGGTTGTTTAGGAGAAACAGGTGGAGGAGGAGGAGGTAAAATATAACTTTCTTTGAAGTTTATGGAATCAAAATTATTACTTTCATCACTAATATCCATAGATTCTGGTGACGAGACATAATTAGTATTATGTAACTCTATTGACTCATCAAATGGCATATTTGATATATGAGTTATAGGTTCTTCAATATTATCAGGAGGTAACAAACTTAAATTACTAAAATTATTAGCAATATTCATTTTTGAATCCATAGACATTACTTTTATAAAAAAAAATAAAATTAGTTAATTAATTCAATTTTATTTTTAAATTATTAAATTATTAAATAATAGTTCTTAAATTCCTCTGGAGTCATTAATGGGACATTTAATTTTCTAGCTTCATTTGCTTTTCCAGTATCTTCATCTTTATCTTTAACTAACACTACGAATGTTTTACTTGATACACTAGAACCTAGTTTTGCTCCAATATCTTTTAATTTTTCTTGTAGAGCAGTATCTCTAAATCCGGTCATAACTATTGATTTTCCAAATAAAGGATGTGATTGGTCAATGTCTTTTTTCTCAACAATTCCTCCATCTAATTTTTTAACAAGTTCAGATTGTTTTACAAAATTAATAAATTCAGGAATTCTCTCGACGAATGCTTCAGCAGATTTAGTTGCCATACCTTTGATTGCCGAAATCTTTGTTATTTTTTGAGCATCAGTTTCTTTAGATAATAAAACATTTGGATATGACTCCATAATGAGCTCTATTTTCTTCTCACTGAATCCTCGACCAAACATATTAGATGCAGACATAATTTTTGTTAGAGGTGCCGCATTAATTTTTTCTTTAATACCATCATGAATTTTGGTAGCCATTTTCTCTTTAAATCCATCAATTTGTAAAAAGTCCCCAATTGTCATCTTTAAAATCTCAGGAACCGAATCATAACCAGCTTCCATAATTCGTTTGACATTTCCAGTGCTTAACCCTTCAACCCCAATTCCTCTAAAGAATCCAGTAATATTTTTCTCTCGAACTGTTTCATCCGATTCTAAATCTTCAAGCATAATATCAACATGAGTATCATTCCATTTAAAAGGAATTGATGGCATTCTAGGTTCTTCAGCAGGAACAATAACTTTTCGTATATATGGAATAACATCGCCACTGCGAATTAGCTCGATAGTAGCGCCAACACCAATTTTATTATCATTAATAAATGCTCCATTAAATCCAGTCGCATAGGTGATTTGAACACCTCCAAGATTAATTGGTTCGATTTGAACACGAGGTTTCAAATATCCATCTTTACTTGCTGCCCAAATTACGTCAACTACTTTTGCTTCTGCTACTTGATCAGATAGAACCATTTTAAAAGCAAACGCATGCTCAGGATTTCCTGATTTTCTTTTATATAAAGCATCATTAGTAACAATAACGCCATCAATCTCATACGCATAATTATATCTCCAGTCAAGTAAAGTATTGGATAATAATTCATTGCTGATAGTTGGTTCTATCTTATACAATACTACCTCAACATCAAGTGTTAATAAGAATGCTAATTGTTCAGATGGGGTTTTAATTGGATTTATAAGCTCATAAGCAACGAAATGTAAATCTTGAACGGCTTCATTAATGGTCTTATGATTAACAATTCCTGCTACCATGTTTCTTGGATTAGCAAATTTATCTTTATATTTGGCGTCAAATAATGCCTTTGGAATAATAAATTCACCTCGAATAACAACACCTTTAGTTTTTGGAAGACGTAAGAATGGAATGAGATGACTAATATCTTGTCCAGCTTTGCCATCTCCTCTCGTATAAAGTTTAGGTTTTGGTCCTTCAGTTGTATAAAGGCCACTTACACCATCAAGCTTACAGGATAAAACATAAGGTCCGCCAAATTTAGCTGTCCAATTTGATAACGCATTTGTGTCGGGTTTGATTTTATCCATTGAACCCATTGGATATGGTAGAATAACTTTATTTCTCTCTACAGGAGCACCAATTTCATGTAAAACAGGATTGCTAGGATATTTGCTCTCAACAAATTCCTTTACAATATCATATTGGTTATCTGTGAAGAAAGGTTCTTCATTGTAATAAGCAGTATTTGCTTCTCTCAAGAGTTGACTCAACTGATTTTCATTTAATGAGTCCAAAACTGAAATACCATTTTTTTTAAAATCATTGGCAATATTTTTATAGATTTCATTCAAGGGTTCGACCGACTTAACAACTTCATCTTCAACAATCATAAATTTTTTAGATGCTGGTTTTTCTGCTGGTTTTGCTGGTAAAACATATTCCTCGGAATCCGAATCAGAGTCTTCAATTATTAATTTTGGCTTAGAAGTTTTGACGACAATTGCTCTGCCATCAGTGCGTTCAATTGGTGATTTATACTCTAAACCTAAGAAATCGAAGATATCCTCTTCAGATGTGAAGGTGCGTTGAACTTTTTCTCCCTTCTTTTTTGCCTCCATCTTGTAGATACCATGTTCATTCATTGTATAACCTTTTTCCAATGCTATATGACGCATAACAGTATTGAAAATCTTACTTCCAGTGAAATATAAAATTGCGAATGGAAATTCCTCTGGATTTGTATACAGGAAATCTACACGACGAGCCGCATCTGATGAAGGAATCTTTGCTACTACAAGACATTTTGTGGGACCTCTGGAGAGAACATACAATATAATTTTTTCTTTTATTAAATTATCCACAAAACTTGTAAATACCATAGGGGAATTTGATGTAATAATTACATCAATATCTCCAGAACTTTGAGCACCACGACGATATGAACCTACAATCTCCATTTTACCATCAGTTCCTTTTGGAAATGCCTTCTCAAAAATCGCCTTGTAATCCTCTATTTCTGAGCGAGGAATTTTTTTCAAAATATCCTCATAATATTGAAGTCCAACTTTTTGGATGTCATTTAGTAAACCTTGATTTTCTCTCAGCTGAGCAATTGAGGTAATACCTTGGTCGACCAAATCTTTTGCTTTCTTTGGTCCAATTCCATATACTTCAGCCAAAATATTTACAGGATTATTTTTTTCTCTTTCCAAAATTTTTAATGTGCCAGTTTGAACATATTCATTCAATTTCTCCATTATTGTTTCTCCAATACCAGGCTTACCTTTTAAATCACTTGGAGATAAAATGTCACTTGGATAAGCCATAATAGTTTCCTGAGCCTTTTGATAAGCTCTAGCTCTAAATGGCTCACCCTGCTTTAACATAATATCTGATAGCTTTTCCATAAGCTCAATAAATTTCTCATTTAAACGACCACTTGGTAATACTGACATTTGTTTTAATTCTTTAGATATCTTTAAATCTGTTTCAGTTTTATCCTTCATTTTTTCAGGTAAAAAAATATCAATTTTTTCTTTTATTACTTCTGGTGATGTGGTCGATGATTCAATTATTAATAATGGTTTTTTTCTTTGAGTTCCCTTCTTTTTTTTATTATTTTTTGTAATACTTTTTCTATTTCTCTCGGATGAAGAAGTAGAAGAAGATTCTATTACAAATAATCTTTTCTTTGAACCATCTTTTTTCCTTTTATTTTTTGACTCCGGCATATAATATCTCGAGAGAAAAAACAAAGTATTTAATTTTATTTTATAATTATTATTTTAATTTTATATATAAGCGTAAATATTACTTTGTGATTAATAATTAAATAAAATTGATTATTAAAAATAGTATTCTGTATAATTATAAAAGTAAAATGAGTAAACAAGTTGTTGGCTTAAAAAGAAATACAATTGATAAATATTATACAAATGAAAATGCTGTAAATTATTGTTTCGATTTAATCAAAAAAAATATAGATATCAGCTATGATAATGATTTAATTATTGAACCTAGTGCTGGAGATGGTGCTTTCATAACTCAGATTAAAACAGCTTCTAAAAATAATTTATTTATAGATTTAGAACCAGAAAATAGCGAAATAAAAAAACAAGACTATTTAGATTTGGATAATTCATTTAAATCTAATTATAGAAAGATTCATATTATAGGCAATCCTCCATTTGGAAGACAATCTTCAATGGCCATAAATTTTATTAAAAAATCAGCAGAATTTTGCGATAGTATATCATTTATATTACCAAAAAGTTTTAAAAAAGAAAGTTTAAAAGCTCATTTTCCATTATCATTTCATCTTATTATCGAAACTGAATTACCTGATAATTCCTTTCTAGTTGAAGGAAAAGCGCATGATGTTCCGTGTGTGTTTCAAATTTGGGAAAAAAAATCAGAGGAAAGAATAAAAAAAGAAAAACTAAATCCAGTTAATTTTAAATTTGTAAATAAAACTGAACCACACGATATTTCATTTAGAAGAGTTGGTGTTTATGCTGGTAAAATAGATACAGAAACAGCAGATAAAAGTATTCAATCGCATTATTTTATAAAATTTACAAAAAAAATTAATAAAGATTTATTTAATGCGTTAATTAATATTACATTTGATACAGATAATACAGTTGGTCCAAAATCAATTTCAAAACAAGAACTAATGGAAAAGTTTAATCCCATTTTACAAAATTAATGTCTAATTCTTGGTCCAGATTCAATCTCTTTTGTTATTATTATATCGCGAATAATTGGTTCATTTGTTCTAGAAATAACAAATTCTGGATAAAGTTCTAATAATTGGTCCAATTTTGGTATAGAACATTGAACACGTCTCTGACTATGAGAATCTACCTTAGGTGAAATATTAATCATCATATTAAATTCTGTTTGCATTCTATTTTTACAATTTTTATAATTTTTTTTAGTTGCTTCTGGAACAGCACCATGAGGAATATTTTTTATAAAATTTACATAACCCTCCAACATTTTTTTTGGAACTGTTCCAAATAAAATGTCTCTTAATTTGCTATTATAATCAATTTCTAATATTTCGCTCAAAATTTTTTTATTTTCAACCTGTTTATATCGAAGAAGAATAATTGTATATTTTTTATCAAAATCTCCCGAATAAAACCTTAAAATATCACCACAATCGATATTATTATTACAAGAGGTTTTGATTGAAATATTCTCCTCTGAATTAAATTTATTATTTTCACAGCAGATATCATATTTAGTCGTATCGTTAATACATTCAGGTAAACCAAAACATTTTACTCTGATTTCAGAGTCCCAAAATAATCCATGGGATTGACTTTGAGTAAAATTTTTAATATTACTATTAGCTTCTTCCATTTTAGATATTTATCATTTTATATTTTTATTAAAATATAATTCAATTTTATTTCGAGAGAAAAAAGATATTGGCCAAGTGGCCTCACTTTTTAATTTTCTAATTAATTATTACAATTACAAATCAAAAGCAGTTTCTATATTACTAAAAGCATTACAAATCACAATAAGTTTCTACATTGCTAAAAGCTCTTACCTTGGCTTTCTCGGCTTGATACATCTGGTCCAAATTTATAAGTGCCATTCTCAACTGCGCAATTTCTCCATGTAGCTGTAAGTTCTCATGCTCGATCGTCTGAATATATCTGTAATCGATGCTGACCAAGTTCTCATCTTCTCTCGCCAATTCGTCTTCGATTTCTTCCATGTTAGCTACATCTTCATCATTAATATAAGAGTCTCTGACTGGAAGAGTGTGAAGAGGCCCAGGAAGCTCTTCAAATTCATCGAGTAGGACCCTGGCTGATAAAGCAGGAGCTACTGGTAGAATGGGAGATACTGGTTCTCTGAGAATCTGAGAATAGCTTGGCTTCTTGGGAGCACCAGGGCAAACGACTTCTCTGACTTTCTTCTCAGGTGTCTTTTCGATAGCTTTTACGCTGACCGATTTAGAATCACCGAGGTCAATTCTTGGT
>Ga0222714_10006133_pt1 | contig 11283 bp, 7 predicted proteins | sample C33_3DmetaG_FD_165048 | JGI IMG/M metagenome (GOLD analysis project Ga0222714, IMG submission 165048) | Estuarine water microbial communities from San Francisco Bay, California, United States - C33_3D | ecosystem: Environmental > Aquatic > Marine > Unclassified | place: USA: California... | reverse complement strand
CGCGGCCGGCAGCCCGGAGACTTACACGATGTCCGACATCGAAACCCTCAGGCGGATTCTTGCCACCCATCGAACCATCGCGGTCGTCGGACTTTCTGCCGACTGGTATCGACCGAGCTATTTCGCAGCCAAGTACATGCAGGAGCATGGCTACCGGATCGTTCCGGTCAATCCGAAGTATCCCGAGATTCTGGGTGAAGCCTGTTACCCGTCGCTCACTGCGATTCCGTTTCCGGTCGACATCGTCGATGTCTTTCGCCGCACCTCCGATGTGCTGCCGATTGCCCATGAGGCGGCAGGAATCGGCGCGAAGGTGTTATGGCAGCAACTCGGGGTTATCAACGACGAGGCAGATCGCTACGCGCGAGAACAGGGCCTTGATTCGGTGACCGACCGCTGCGTCAAGATCGAGCATGCGCGCCTGTTTGGCGGTCTGAACTGGGCCGGGGTCAACACCCGGGTTGTTTCGGCCCGGCGTCCGCGCTGGCTCGCCTACTGAATCTGCCGGCGCCGGAGCCTGCCAGGGTTCCGCCGTCAGCGCTCGCAACCAGGAATCCGACATGGCTGATCGCGACTTCGGCATCGAAACCCTCTGCCTGCATGCCGGGCAGATTCCCGATCCGGCAACTGGCGCCCGCGCAGTGCCGATCTACCAGACCACCTCGTTCGTGTTCGATTCGGCCGAGCACGCGGCCAGCCTGTTCAATTTGCAGACCTTCGGCAATGTCTATTCCAGGCTGTCCAATCCGACCGTGGCGGTGCTTGAGGAGCGGATTGCCGCGCTGGAAGGTGGGCGCGCCGCGATCGCCGCCGCCAGCGGCATGGCCGCCGAGATGCTGGCGATCCTGACGCTGTGCGCGCAGGGCGACCACATCGTTGCAGCCAGCACCTTGTACGGCGGCACCTATTCGCAGTTCGGCGTCACATTTGCGCGCTTCGGCATCGAGTGCAGCTTCGTTGAGCCGGATGATCCGGAAAACTTTCGCAAGGCGATGCGCCCGAACACCAAGGCGGTGTTCGCCGAGACCATCGCCAATCCGCGCCTGAATGTGCTCGACATCGAGGCGGTGGCCGACATCGCGCATCAGCACGGCGTGCCGCTGATCGTCGACAACACGCTGGCCTCGCCGTACCTGTGCCGTCCGATCGAGCATGGTGCTGACATCGTCGTGCATTCCGTCACCAAGTACCTTGGCGGCCATGGCACGACCATGGGCGGGGTGGTCGTCGAGTCGGGCAAGTTTCCGTGGGACAACGGCAAGTTTCCGGAGATGGTTGAGCCCAGCAAGGGTTATCACGGTGTGCGCTTTTACGAGACCTTTGGCGACTTTGGCTTCACGATGAAAGCGCGCATGGAGATCGCCCGCACGCTCGGCCCGACCCTGGCGCCGATCTCGGCCTGGATGCTGTTGCAAGGGATCGAGACATTGCCGGTTCGCATGGATCGCCACGTTGTCAACGCGCAGCGCGTGGCCGAATTCCTGAGCGAGCATCCGCGCGTGGCCTGGGTCAACTATCCCGGTCTACAAAACAGTCCCTACCATGCGCTTGCCCGCAAATACATGCCGCGGGGCGCTGGCGGCATCCTGTCGTTCGGCGTACGGCCGGCCAAGGCATCAAGTGGTGACGCCCAGGCCGCGCAGCGTGCTGGCGAGCGCTTCATCGAGGCCGCCACCTTCATGAGTCATCTGGCCAATGTCGGCGATGCGCGCACGCTGATCATTCACCCGGCGTCCACGACACATCGCCAGCTGTCTGAAGATGAGCAGCGAGCCGCAGGCGTGACACCGGACATGGTCAGGCTTTCGGTCGGTCTGGAGTCGATCGACGATCTGCTCTGGGACCTGGATCAGGCACTGCAGCGCTCCGATCAGGAGTCCTGAGCAAGCACGACAGCGCAGACTAGCCGCGCGCCGCCGACGGATCGGGCATTCGCCAGTCGCGATGCCAGTCGACCAGGCGCTCGGCCGGAATCGCCCGCGAGATCATCTCACCCTGAGCCAGCTCGCAGCCCGAGTCGCGAAGCCAGTGCCAGTGCCATTCGCTCTCGACGCCTTCGGCGAGCACCGTGAGCCCGAGATCGCGACCAAGCTGGATCGAGCGCTGCACGATCGCACGCGCCTTCAGGTTGATGCGCGCGGTGCGTACGAAGCCCATGTCGATCTTGAGCTCGTTGAACGGCAGCAGTTGCAGTTGCTCGAGCGACGAGTGTCCGGTGCCGAAGTCATCGATCGCCAGGCGCAGCCCTTTCAGGCGCATCCGCGTCAGGATGTCCAGCGCCATCTGCGGATCGGGAGGAACCGAGCTTTCAGTGACTTCGAACTGCAGCCTGCTCACATTGCATGACAGTTCGCGGCAGCGCGTGACGACCCGGTCCGGCAAGGACAGGTCGGTCATGCCGGCCGGTGGCAGGTTGATCGCCAATGAGCCCTCGAAGCCGAATAGCGAACCCGCCTTGCCGCAGGTGTCTAGCACGATCTCGACAACCCGGTTGGTCAGCTCGCTGGACATGCCCTCATGCTCGAGCAGCGGCAGGAAGCGGTCCGGCGACAACAGGCCGCGGACCGGATGCTGCCAGCGCACCAGCGCTTCGACACCGGTCCACAGTCCGTCTGCGAGCGAGACCTGCGGTTGGTAGTACACGACGAACTCGTTGCGGTCGAATGCCTGGCGCAGCTCTTCTGAGCTGACCCCTGCGACGATCGCCGCACCGGTCGGGCCGATGATTTCGTAGCGGGCCAGCATCGAGGTGAGATCGTGGGCTCGAATCGGCTTGCTCAGCGTGCCGAGCAGGTTCAGCTTCTGGCCCTGCGCGAGCTGACTGGCCGCACCGAGCACTACCGCATCGTAGCCACTGACGATGATCACGCCGATCTGGCTGTGCCGGTTCGCCAGCAGGCGCAGGATTTCGATGCCATCCATTTGCGGCATGCTCAGGTCGAGCACCAGGATGTCCGGCACCAGATCGAGTTCTTGCCCGATCGTCGTCGGGTCGGTCAGCGTGCGAACCTCGAAACCGGCGCCTTCGGCAACGGTCGCCATGAATTCACACAGTTGCTGGTCGTCATCGACGATCAGCACGCGAGGCAAGGCGTCACCGAGGCTCAACTTCCTGCTCCGGTGACATCGCTGCGGTTCGCGGCCGGCGCCGACTCGATCGCACGTCGTACTGCCTGCGCGAACGTCGACCGCATGAATGGCTTTTCGAGCAGCTCTGCATCGATGCTGGCATCGCTGGCAATCGATGGCGCCGCAAACCCGCTCATGTAGAGCACGCCGATCCCTGGAGACAGGGATCTGGCCAGCGCGGCGAGGCGGTAACCGTTCATTGAGGGCATGACGAGGTCGGTGGCGATCAGGTCGAATGTTTCGGTTTGAAGTGCGTTTGCAGCCGCCAGCGGATCTTCGAAGGCGCTGACCGTGTAGCCCAGATCTTCCAGCCAATGGCTGGCTACGTCCAGCAGGCCTGTTTCATCATCAACGAGCAGGATGCGTTCCGAGCCTCCGGGCGTTTGCATCTCGACGCTGCCGGTTGCTTGTTCCTGGGCCGACTTGCCGCCCAGAACCGGCAGGAACAGTCGCACGACGGTACCCCAGCCGGGCTCGCTGTACAACTTGACGTCTCCGCCCGATTGTCGGCAAAAGCCGTAAACCATGGCCAGGCCAAGACCGGTGCCTTTTTCCTTGGTCGTAAAAAACGGCTCCAGCACCCGCGACAGCTGTTCCGCGCTCATGCCGCTGCCATTGTCGCTGACCGAGATCACCGCATAGCGTCCGGGTGCCAGGGTCTCCGGAGTCTGTTGGTCGCTTGGCTCGCCGATTGTTCTGGCCACCACGTTCAGTGTGATCCGACCGGTACCCGGCGCGGTGCCGCCGCCGATGATCGCATCGCGGGCGTTGACGACCAGGTTCAGCACCGCGGTGTCCAGTCCACCCACGTCGACCTGTACCGCGATTTCACCCTCGCCGATCGCGTCGACGATCTCGATGGCCTTGCCGACGCTGGTGTGCATCAACGGAAGCATCTCGCGCAAGTGACTCACCAGGTCGACCCGAACCGGGGTGAGCGATTGTCGGCGTGCGACTGCCAGGAGCGCACGCGTCAGATTCGCGCCGCGCAACGCGGCGCCAAGGGCGACATCGACGCGTTTCTTGAGCTTGTCGCTGATGTCGGCCGCGCCGAGCAGATCAAGGTTGCCGACAATCACGCCGAGCAGATTGTTGAAGTCGTGCGCAAGGCCTCCGGTCAGCTGACCGATCGCCTCCATTTTCTGCGCCTGCGCGAAGTTTTCCTCGACTTTCTTGCGCTCAGTCACATCGACACCGGTGACCAGCACCGCCGGCACATCACCGAAGACGAACGGATTCATCGCAACGCTGAGCCAGCGAGCCTCGCCGGGTTTGCCCCGTACCCGGATCTCGAGCGGAAGCTCGTCGCGATCCTCGATCGCCGCGAAGGTCTCGCGATACCGCTGCATGTACAGCTTGAGGAACTCTGGCGCGATCAGGTCTGCGACCGGGGTCTTCATCAGTTCATCGCGCGAGGCTCCCAGGATCGTGCAGGCCGTCTGGTTGATCCCGACGATCTGCGAGCCCTGCTGGATCAGGATCGCGGCCGACGTGGAATCGAACAGCCTGCGATAGCGCTGCTCGCTGGACTTGAGCGACTCTTCGGCTTTCTTGCGCTCGGTGATGTCCTCGATGAATCCGAGCAAGCGCCAGCCTTCGGGAGTCTGGTAGCTGACCAGGCGTACGCTGACCGGGAACTCCGAGCCGCTTCTGTGCATCGCGACTTGTTCCATTTCCCGTCGCAGCAGATGTCGATCGCGTGACTCCAGGTAGCGGCGCATGCCATTGCGATGCCGCTCGCGATGTACCCGTGGCACGATGAGTTCGCCGAGCTCTCGCCCAATCACTTCGTCGCGCGTGTAACCGAACATCGCTTCGCTGGCGCCAGACCACTCAACGATCGATCCGAGTTCATCGACCATGACAAAGGCTTCGGGCATCGCCGCGATCGCATCCTGAAACTTGCGCTCGTAGCCGGCCGCTTCGAGTCGCGCCTCGCGGTTTTCACGCTTGAGGTCGGTAATCTCGGTGCGGATGCTGACGGTCATTCCGTTGGCAATCTTGCGCTCGGTGATCCGCACCCAGCGGTCGTCGACCAGTGCCTCCTCGAAATCGCCCTGCGCCTGATGAAATCTTGCGATCCGTCTGGCGATCCACGGCTCCAGGTCGCCCTTGGCATGGGGAAACTGCCCATCGGCGAAGGCCTTCCTGACAAGTTCCTCAAAGCTTGCGCCCGGTATCAGGTGTGGCGCCGCCTTCGAGTACAACTCGCGGAACCGCTTGTTTGCGATCACTAGGCGATCGTTTGCGTCGTAGATCACCAGGCCCTCGGGGATCGCGTCGATTGCGCTGCGCAAGGTCTCTTCCGCGATGCGGGCCTGTTGTTCGGCTTGCGCATGTGCAGCCGTCTTTTCCTCGACGCGAACATGCAGCTTGGCGCGCTCCTCGTCGAGTGCCGTATTGGCCTGGAATTGAAGGCGGGTGCGGAACATCACGGTGCCCGCGGCAAACAGTCCGGTGGCGAGCAGCGCCCAGGCAAATCCGGTCACCGGCGGGGTCAGCGCGTGATCCGAGGGGCGGGCAAGGATTCCCCAGCGCTGACCGTCAAAGTCAACATGACTGATGACATGAAAGCCCTGCTGCCACTCCGGTTCTCCTGGGGTGCGATCACCGAGCGAGCCGGCGATCAATGGCGCATCGCGCAGCGGGCCATGGTCGCGCGAATCCCGGAAAGTGGCGTCAGGATCGACCGCGAAAATCGCAATCTCGTGCCCCTCGAAGCGGCGATCCTGGATGATCTTCTCGAGCATGCCCTGGGGGCGAATCAGCACCATCGCATGGCCGATCAAGGCAGTTCGGCGCTGCTCCAGGGTGCCGGTCTCGACATCCTGCCGGTAGACCGGACGAATCACCGCAACGCTCCAGCCGGCGCTGTTCAATTGTCGGCTGGGCCCTGACAGCGCCTGGCGGCCGGTATCGCGCGCCCGGGCGAGCGCGTCGCCCAGCTGCGTGTCGGAGGCGAGGTCGAAGCCGGTCGTCAGCGAGATTTCCTCGCGCGGTTCGATCAGATGCAAGGGGAAATATTCGGCACGTTGCGCCGCGGGCACCATTGCGCCGTCCTTGCCCTGGTCACGAATCATGTAGTCGAGGACACCTTCGGCCCGAGCCTCGATCTCCCATTGCGGTCGTTGTCCCTGTGCAACCCTCGGGGCGAACGCGATCGCCTGTGCGATGCGCTCCTGACGTCCGAGCACTTGCCCGGCGAAGGCCGCGAACTCGCTGCGCGAGACATATTCGCTGGACAAGACGAGCGCTGCCACCGCGTCGGCACGCCGGGTTTGTTCATCGACCAGGTCAGTGAGCCGCGCCGAAAGCTCCCCGATCTGCTCCTGCTGCTGGGCGACCCACAGCCGGTGCTGATGCAGCGTTTCGATCGACCAGCCGACGATTCCCGCGCCGACTGCGCCGAGCGCGAGTACGACATAGGCCGATCCGAGCTCATGACGTCGACTCAGGCTGTAGCGGAACAGCAGCAGGGCTCCCGGCGCGACCAGCAGCAGCCCGCACAGGTTGCCAAACCACCAGACCAACCAGGTCGTGGTCAGGTTCACTGGCTCGACGTAAGCGCCTAGGAACAGGCTTGCAACCGTGATCGTCGGGCCGACCAGCGAGGCGGGCAGCAGCACTCCGAATGCCAGCAGCAGCGGCTTGACCGGATCTTGGCGGCGGGCTTGATGCCTCGCCGGATCATCGCTCAGACGCTTACTCAAGCCATCCGGCCGGCCAGCCGGCGTGGCTCGGGTTCTGCGTTCAAGCACATACCGCTTGAGCATCCAGGCGCCGACGCATGCTTGCATGAGGGCGCCAGTGGCGAACGCAGCACTGGTCATGGCATCGGTTGTCGTGTCGCTGTTCAGTTGCGCGAACAGCGACACGAATGCCCCGATCCAGACCCCAAACACTCCGGGAGCGCCAACCGCGACGACCGCGGCCAGCGCGACGCCGGAGGCAAGCCAGATCGGGGTCGAGATGCCCTGCTCGATCGTGAACAGGAAACTAAACCTGGCCAGTGCAATGTAGACGGCGGCAACGGCGATCGCGCGCAGCGCCGCCGAGATCGAAGGTGAGCGAAACATTAATCCGCGTGATTAATCCGAGTGGACTTTGGGCATCAATTCATCATACCCGCGCATGCGTGGGCCCTGGCAAGCTGTTGCGAGGATGTGCGGTGCGCGTACGCCACCGAACTTTCGGCGTTTTTCCATCTGTAACAGACGCAAGCGCGGGTAATTCCGGTGGTGCCGACGGCCCAGTCGGTGGATGATGAATTTGTCAAACAAGGAGCTGAGCATGAAAACGACCAGATTCATTCTTCTCGCGCTCGCTGCGTCGATCGCGTCGATTGCAGTGATTGCAAACGCACAGACGGGCATGCAGGGCGCGACTTCCGGGGATTCCCCCGCGCCGCAAATGGCGCCTGGTCCGCATCCGCACATGGGCGGCGCAGGCGCTCATCCGCACATGGGTGGCGCAGGCGCGCATCCGCATGATGGAAGCAGACCGTACGGTGCCGGCCACCACCATGGCATGGGAATGTCCGGATCCATGGCGGGGCGCTGGATGGGGCGCATGGATACCGACGGCGACGGGCAGATCAGCCTCGAAGAGTTCAAGGCGATGCAAAAACGTCAGCTGGAGGCGTTCGAACGAGCCGATACCGACCGCGATGGCAAGCTGTCAGCAGACGAGATGCGGGTTGCTCGCCAGGCAATGCACGACAAGCACTCGCGCGAGCATCACGGTGCTGCATCGGGACAGATGCCGCGCGCTGTCAACCCTGAGCGTAAGCCAGCGGATTGAGCCGGCAGGACGGGTCGGGGCCGTGAGGCCCGATGACCCGGCCAGCTGTCCGGCGGGCTCAGAGCGAGCGGCTGATCACTTCCTTCATGATCTCGTTGGTGCCGCCGAAGATGCGCTGCACCCGCGCATCGGCGTAGGCGCGAGTGATCGGGTACTCGAGCATGTAGCCGCTGCCGCCGTGCAGTTGCAGGCAATCATCGATGACCTTGCATTGCATGTCGGTACACCAGGATTTGGCCATTGCCGCGGTCGTTGGATCGAGTCGCCCCTCGACGGCAGCTTCGATACAGCGGTCAATGAATACCCGGCCCACCTGCACTTCGGTCTTCAGTTCGGCAAGCTTGAAGCGCGTGGTCTGAAAGTCGAACACCGTTTTGCCGAAGGCCTTGCGGTTGCGGGTGTAATCGAGCGTCCAGTCGATTGCTGCCTCGGCATTGGCCACCGAGCGAATCGCGATGATCAGTCGTTCCCAGGGCAACTCCTGCATCAGGTAGGCGAAACCTTCCCCCTCGCGACCCAGCAGGTTGGACGCCGGAACGCGCACATCGTCGAAGAACAGCTCTGAGGTGTCCTGCGCCTTCAGGCCCAGTTTCTTCAGGCGCTTACCCTTGCGAAAACCCTCGGTGCCGGTCTCGACCAGGATCAGGCTGGTGCCCTTGGCGCCCAGCTCCGGGTTGGTCTTGGCCACCAGCACCACCAGGTCGCAGTTGTAGCCGTTCGTGATGTAGGTCTTGGAGCCATTGATCACATAGTGGTCGCCGTCCCGACGCGCGGTCGTGCGGATCGCCTGCAGATCCGAGCCTGCGCCCGGCTCGGTCATCGCGATCGCCGCGATGATCTCGCCAGCGGCCATCCGGGGCAGGTAGCGCTGCTTCTGTTCCTCGGTGCCATAGCGCATCAAATAAGGCGCGACGATCTCGGAGTGCAGCGAGAACCCGGGTCCGGAGACGCCGGCCCGTGCTGCCTCCTCGATCATGATCGTGCTGTAGAGCCGGTCGGCGCCTGCGCCGCCGTATTGCTCCGGCATCGTCAAACACAGCAGCCCGGCCTGTCCAGCTTTGAGCCACAGCTCGCGGTCGACGTAGCCTTGCTCCTCCCAGTGGTCGTGGTGCGGGGTGATTTCTGCCGCGATGAAGCGGCGTACCGTGTCGCGGAACAGCTCATGGTCCGCGGTGAAGAGCCTGCGCTCGAGCATGTTGATGGGTTCCGTTCGGTTCAGTCGTTCAGTTCGGCGATGCCGTGTGACAGCACGATCACGTCACGCTCCAGCACCCGGGCACGGAATTGCACCCGGTTGCCGTTGCGCCAGATTTCGGTGCGTAGCGTCTCGCCCGGAAACACCGGGCCGGAAAAACGCAGGCCGATCGATTTCAGTTTCGCGGCGTCGTAGTCGCAGCAGCTGCGCAGGATCGCGTGCCCGGCAACGCCATAGCTGGCGAGTCCGTGCAGAATTGGCCGTGCAAAACCGGCGGCTTTGGCCACCGCCGGATCGGCGTGCAGCGGATTCAGGTCAGCGCACAGCCGGTACAGCAGGGCCGACTGAGGCATCGTGGGCAGGTCGCAGACCAGGTCGGGGGCGCTGTCCGGGGTCACCGGTTTGGCCGCAGGGGGAGGATCGCCGCCGGCTGGGCCGTTGCCCGGGATTTCGGAGAAGCCGCCATCGCCTCGCGCGAACGTGAGCTGCTCGAGTGTCGCGACCAACTCGCCGCTGGCCTTGTCATGCAGGGTGCGCTGGCTGCGGATGATCGCGCCCTTGTCACGCCCTTTGTCGACCAGACCGGTTACGCTGGTGCGGCCGATCAGCGTGCCTTCGATCGGCACCGGCCGATGCAGGGAAAGGCTCTGTTCACCATGCAGCACCCGCACCCAGTCGACGCCGGAGTTCGGATCCTTGACCCAGAAACCCGGGCCGGCAAGCACCACTGGCATGGTCGGCGCGGCGAGCATCCTGTCCTCATAGACGAAGCGCAGCTGGCGCTCATCCATCGGGTCGTGCCCGTAGCCGACACCGAGCGCATAGAGCGCACTGTCCTTCCAGGTGTAAGTCTGTTCGACCTCACCGAATGACCAGCTCTTGAGCTTGTGATAGTCGATGGTCATCAGATCGGATCCCAGTTGAATACGTCGCCGGAGCGCTGCAGCGGCGTGAAGCCGGCGCGCAGCGAGGGCATTGCGTGCTCGGCGACGCTCTGCGGCGTCCAGCCCTCGGAGCGATGCACGCTGCGCACCGGGCGATGCTGGTTGAACAGAAAGATTTCGTTGGCACGTACCCCGAAGATCTGGCCGCTGACGTCCTGCGCTGCATCCGACATCAGATAGGCCGCGAGCGGTGCGATCTTGCCGGTCTCCATGCGTTTCATGCGCTCGACGCGGGCCTGCTCTTCCGGGGTTTCGGTCGGGATCGTACCGATCAGTCGGCTCCATGCGAACGGCGAGATGCAGTTCGAACGCACGTTGTAGCGCGCCATATCAAGCGCGATCGACTTGGACAGCCCGACGATCGCCAGCTTGGCCGCGGAGTAGTTGGCCTGCCCGAAGTTCCCGATCAGCCCGGACGTTGAGGTCATGTGCACGTAGGAGCCGCTGCCCTGGTCCTTGAAGTAGTTGGACGCGGCGCGAGCGACGAAGAAGCTGCCGTTCAGGTGCACATCGATGACCCGGCTCCACTCCTCCAGGTTCATCTTGAAGAACATGCGGTCACGCAGGATGCCGGCGTTGTTGATGACGCCGTCGATGCGCCCGAACGCATCGATCGCGGTCTTGATGATGCGATTGGCCGCATGCCACTCGGCCACGCTGTCGGTGCTGGCCACTGCAGTGCCGCCGGCCGCACGAATCTCGTCGACGACCTTCTGTGCCGGGCCGGCGTCTTCACCTTCGCCGCTGGACGAGGTGCCGAGATCATTGACGACGACCCGGGCGCCTTGGGCTGCCAGGGTTAGCGCGAAATCTCGACCAATACCGTTACCGGCGCCGGTCACGACGATGACTTTGCCGTCGAGCATCGGAGAGGAAGCATTTTCTTGCATGGAACTGTCCTGAAGCTGGAATGGATGATTGGTCCGGCGCACAGGCTGGCTGCAACGCGCCGAGCCTGGAACTTAGCGCGTAAACCGGCCGGCGCGTCGCCTGGCATTCCGATTATCGGACAAAGGCTTGGGAGAACACCCGGCGCAAGCCGACTACGGATAGCACGCCGACTCGGCATGCCGGGGCAAGCCGCTGACAGGCGTGCAGGGCTGTCGCCCGCGCGCAGGAAATGCCTGCGGCGAGCGCTGGCTTGGACTGGCGGTCCTTAGCCAGCCCCCATCGCCATGTTCGGCAGCCACAGCGCGATCTCGGGGAAGATCGCCA
>Ga0222714_10006132_pt1 | contig 11283 bp, 9 predicted proteins | sample C33_3DmetaG_FD_165048 | JGI IMG/M metagenome (GOLD analysis project Ga0222714, IMG submission 165048) | Estuarine water microbial communities from San Francisco Bay, California, United States - C33_3D | ecosystem: Environmental > Aquatic > Marine > Unclassified | place: USA: California... | reverse complement strand
CGGATCGTCACCTGCGGCATCACCCTCGGTGAAACTGCGAGCGGCGAGTGCGACGAAGGCCAGAGCGCTCAGCAGTGTGAGGACGAATCCAGCGGTGGTGAGCAGATTCCAGAACTCCTGCGGCCCGCCGTACACGAACTCGTCGAGAGCGCCAGCAGGCTGATCGGCAAAACCGGCGATCATGTACGGGATCGAGCCAAGGACGGTTCCGAGGAAAGCGAGCAGCGCTAGCGGAATGGCGGCCTTGTCGGAGATCGTGCGCCCCCACAACTTCGGTCCCCAGTAGCACACGGCGCCAAAAGCGAGCATGGCGGTACCGAAGGTAACCGCCACGTACGAGCCGGCTTCGTAGATGGTTCCTCGGAGTCCTGCGTCTTCGATCGCGTAGAGGACGTGCGAAGCGGCACCGAGCAAGATCATGAGAAGTCCGAGCACACCGAAAGCAAGTGGCGCCGCCACACGCGGCTTGGCGGACTTGAGAGTGAGCAGTGCAGTCGCAAGGACGCCGAGTAGGCCGAGCAGCGGCACCAGATTCAGCAGAGCGAAGGGCAACAAGTCGGCGATCTTGTCGCCGATGCCGCTGAAGAATCCGTCGCCTTCCCACGGAAGGGTGACCGTCGAGTGAACGACAGCAGTGATCACCGCGACACCGACCACACCAACCGCCACGTTGCCAGCTGTTCGTTGCGCGAGCCGGGTGCGACCCATCACTGGCACCATGTCGAGAACGAAACCGAGAACCGGAATGGCGAGGACGTACGTGAACGGCTGTGACAGCGACCAGCCGACCCAATCGCCGATGCCGTAGTTGCCGCCGAAGCCGGCCCGTGCGTATCGATGATCGACGTAGAGGTAGATCGTGGTTCCGATCAGCGCCGGAAGTGCCATCAACAAGGTGACGGCTCCGACGAGCGACGCCCACGAGAACATCGGCGCCCTCAACAGGCCCATGCCCGGAGCGCGAGACGTGAGAGCGGTGACCGCCACCGACAGCGCGACCATTCCGAGCCCGAGATACATGACGACGGTGCTCGCCAGATAGAGATCGACCATTTCGGCTTCACCGCCGCCTGGGCCGCCGTTGCCGATGATCGACGCGATCGCCAGACCGAGACCGGTGAGCCACATCCAAAAGCCCGATGCCGCTGTTCGTGAGAAGGCGAGCGATCGCGAACCGAGCTGTAGAGGCACGACGGCAATGACGAGACCGATCACCATCGGCACGACACCGCCGTAGGTGAGCAACAGTCGCGCCGCCGCCAGGACCTGCGACCCTGCTCCCTTGTCGAGCAATTGGTATCCCTCGGCATCGATGCGCTCGAAGGCGACCAACACGGCGAGAACGAGTCCCCCGAGGAAACCGACGAATCCCGACCCGATGAAGAGTCGACCGACGACTTTGTGATCAGCCGAGGTGAACCAGTTCGCCACTGAGGAAGTGGAGGCCGACTCGGGCACCGACTGCGTTTGGATAGAGGTCATTCCACTGGGCTCGCTTCACACGCGACGGGGCAGCCGTGGCCCCCCGAGGGGTCTGGTTGGTTCGGACGAAATCCGACTCCGACATTACCTACTTCTCCCTGCTCAGGCCTAAATCCCGACCATTCACAAAGGCACACGAACGGGTGTCACATCTCGCCCGAAAATGTGGCTCGGACCGATATCAGACGCCGTGCTCGACGAACACGTCGATCGCCATCGCCACGAACAGAATTGTCACGTACGTGATCGAGAAGGTGAAGAGGCGCATGGACTGCGACGGGGTGGGCTTCCGGCCGAGCTGAACCGCTCCGACGATGAAGAGCAGATTCATCGCTATAGCCGTGACCAGGTAAATCGGTCCGAGACTGGCCACCGGTCCGAGGGCGATGGTGGTGGCCGCCAGCACAATCGTGTAGCCGACCATGTGGCGCACCGTCTCGTCGATGGTGGCCACACTCGGCAGCATCGGCACCGAGGCCGCCCGGTAGTCGTCGGCGTGGCGAATGGCCAGGGCCCAAAAATGCGGTGGAGTCCACAAGAAAATGGCGATGAACAGGAGAAATGGCTCCCAGGACAGGCTGTTCTGAACCGCCGCCCAGCCCACCAGTACGGGCACGGCTCCGGCCGCACCGCCGATGACGATGTTCTGACGGCTCGTGCGCTTCAACCACAGGGTGTAGACGAAGACGTAAAAGAGGGTGGCCGACAAGGCGAGGGCCGCTGACAAGAGGTTGGCCCCAGCCCACAACACGGCAAAAGCCGCTACTTCCAGGGACAACGCAAAGATCATCGCCTGTTTCGGAGAGATCAGCCCGGTGACCAAAGGCCGAGTTTTCGTCCGTTCCATGAGTCGGTCGATATCGCGGTCGACCACCATGTTGATGGCATTGGCCCCACCGGCCGCCAAGGTGCCACCCGCCAACGTCACGAGAACCAGGCCCCAGGAGGGCCAACCCTTCTCGGCCAACACCATCGTGGGCACGGTGGTGATCAGAAGCAGTTCGATGATGCGCGGTTTGGTGAGAGCGATGTACCCGCCGACCACCGAACGAGGAGCCCGACGCGGTCCGTGGGCCGACACACCGCCAGGGGTCAGGCGCGAGGGCACGAGCGGACGAGAAGCTGCGGACATCGCTTCGATCGTACGGGGGTGTGAAACACCCCACCAACCACGACAATGGCAATGTGAAGCTCGAGTGCGTGACTCCCGTCGCCACGGCACCGGCAACGATCGAGCGACCCGCGGTCGACGAGTCCACCGATGTGGCACCGGATTCTCCCTGGGTGGTTCTGGTCTGGAACGACCCGATCAACCTCATGAGCTATGTCACCTTCGTGTTGCAAAAGCTCTTCGGCTACAGCCTGCAAAAAGCCACGGAACTGATGCTCGACGTTCACTACAAAGGCAAGGCGGTCGTGAGTTCGGGAACGCGCGAAAAGGCCGAAATGGACGTCTTCCACTTACACGAACACGGTTTGTGGGCGACCATGCAAAAAGACGGTGGCCGCAACGACGACGGGAGCGGTTCGTGATCGGCCGTCGACGACGCGCCGTTCGACGTACGAGCGACGGCTTCGTTCTCGACCTCGACGCTGACGAGGTCCACCTCCTCCGGCGCCTGATCGGCGAAGTCCGACAACTAGTGACCGGCGCGTCTCCCGACGACCCGAAACTCGCCCGACTCTTCCCACCCGCGTACACCGACGACGACGGCAGTGAATCCGAGTACCGACGCCTCATGCATGACGAATTGGTCACCAGTCGAGCGACTGCCATCGACACGGTCGAGACCACTCTCGCCGCCTCTGAGACATCGAAGAACCGGGTCGTCTTCGACGCGGCCGGACTCGAAGCCCTCGCCACCAGCCTCAACTCGGTCCGACTGGTCCTCGGCACCCTTCTCGGTATCACCGACGAGGACGACGAGCCCGACCACGACGTCCCCGAAGTGGCGCTCTACCACTTCTTGTCGTGGATGCTCGACGGTGTGGTCGAGGCCCTCATGACCGGGGGGTGATCCTCGATGCCCGCCAGGTGGTGCTGGTCAGGCCCGCCGGTAGAGTGGCCAGGCTCTCAGCAGAATCAACACCTGGCCCCCATCGTCTAGTGGCCTAGGACACCACCCTTTCAAGGTGGCGGCACGGGTTCGAATCCCGTTGGGGGTGCCAATCAGTTCTGAAGTCCAGTTCTGGTCTCGTGGTGAAGTTGGAGTTCACGCCGGCCTGTCAAGCCGGAGGTCGCGGGTTCGAGTCCCGTCGGGACCGCCAGTCATTCGGTTCGCCGAATGCACTCGGTCGAGTAGCTCAGTTGGCAGAGCACACGCCTGAAAAGCGTGGGGTCACCGGATCGACGCCGGTCTCGACCACCAGCGGTCACGACATCACGACGCCGAGCGTCGTTGCCGGGCCTCGCGCAACAAGAACTCCTGCGCAACGGTGGCCACATGAGTTCCGTCCACGCTGAACACGTGACCGATCGACAGCCCTCGGCTGTTGGACAGCGAATGACACGTGAAGTCGTGAAGGTGCCACTCGTCGGCGCGCATCGTTCGGTGGAACCACACGGTGTGATCGAGGCTGGCACCGTAATAGTTGCCGTGCGGGTCGGGGTCGTTCGCACGAACGGGATGGGCTCGATCGACTGACTCCGACGGAAGATCGTCGCTCAGATACGTGAACGCACATCGATGCACGAGTTGATGGACCGGATCCTGTGGGTCGCCGAGGGCTTCGGTGATCCGGAACCAGCCCATACTGCGACCGGCACCTTCACGTCCGTCGTCGGGCATGAGCGACGGCTCGATGGCGCGGCGATCGAAAACCTCCGACCACGACGAGTTCTCGACGCTGTCGGGTGAAGGAACTCCCGTCGGGAAGCGAATCGTCTGTACGTCGGGGCTCTCTTCGGAAGCCTGGAACGACGCCTCGAGATTCAGGATCGCGCCAACCGTCTGGCGGGCCACGACACGACGCGTGCAAAAACTCTTGCCGTCGCGAATGCGATCGACTTCGTAACGAACGGGCTCGGACGGATCACCACGACGAATGAAGTAGGAACGCATCGAATGCGGTTCCATCGTCCCGTCGACCGACGACGCCGCTGCACGCAACGCCTGGGCGACGATGTGACCTCCGTACAACCCACCCCACGGGTACTGACGACCGGCACCCACGTAGGTGTCGGGACCGTGGGGTTCGAGATCGAAAAGTTGGGCGATGGTCACGGGGTCAGGCTAGGGGCGCGACTCACAGCCGAGATCAGTTGGCGTGGACGATGACGACCGGACCGCGGCTTCGGTGCGCGACCGCGGTGGACGTCGATCCGAGAAGAACCGAGGCGAGGAGGCTGTGGCTCTTCGAGGCCACGACGATGATGTCCTGTGGTCCGGCTGCTTCGGTCAGTACGTCGGCGGCCGAACCTTCGACTGCGTCCACCTCGATGTGTGTTCCATGCGGACCTTCGAGTCGATGCTTCTCTCGTTCGACCAATTGCTTGGCGTCGCGCAACAGGGCGAGTCGGAGTTCTTCCACTCCCGGCCCCATCATCATTCCAGCCTCGGGAATCATGGCTTGATACGGATAGTGCCACGCCGTCACCACGTCGAGTGGTCGGTGCAGACACGAAGCGAGCGACAGCGCCCATGCCGCAGCTTGTGTGGAACGAGACGAACCATCGATACCAACCACGACCTTGCCATCGATCGCACGATTACTGGTCTCGGGAACCAGCACGACCGGACACTTCGCCCGGTGGGCCACCGCGTAACTGACCGAACCCATGATGAGTCCTTGGGCGGCGCCGACACCGCGAGTTCCGATGACGATGGCGGCCGAGTCCTCGGCAGCACGCAACAGGGCTGCGGCCGGCGCGCCTTGGTCGATGAACGTCTCGGTGGCCAGATCGGGGAATTCACTCTTCACACGCAGTGTGAGTTCGCTCATCATCGCCTTGTGACGCAGATCGATCTCGTTCACTTCTTGCGAACTGAGGGCCGGAAGCGCGTAGCCAGCACTCATGCCGATGCCGACCATGGCCGGCAACGAGTAACTGGTGAGCAGTCGAAGCGGACGGCCTGTTGCTTCGGCAACATCGGCGGCCCAGAAGACTGCTGTCTCGGCATTCGTCGATCCGTCGTACCCGGCAAGGATCGGTCGCGTGTCGCTGTCACCGGCACGGAGGTCGCGAATGGCTGTGCTCATGCGACCATCGTGGCCACCGTTCAGCCCGCTTCCAAGCGACGCCCGTCATCGCGTCGTCAGGACCAAAGTCCCGCATCCGAAGTGCTCTTCACCAGAACACCGCAGGGGAACCGGTCAGGAGCCGAAAGGGAAGCCGAGATCGGGTGCAGTGAGCATCGGCGCGTACGGAATGCCGCGGTCGGCCGCCATGGCCGCGCAGGTTCCCCCTCGATCGACGATGACTGTGATCAGCTCAACCGACGCGCCGAACGCCTCGACGACGTCGACGGCCTCCATGAGACTGGTACCTCGCGTGACTGTGTCCTCGGTGACGACGACGCGATCTCCCGGTTGCAATGCACCGGCGAGACGACCGGTCACTCCGTGATCCTTGGCTTCCTTGCGCACGCTGAAACTTCGCAGCGATCGTCCTCGGGTCGCGCCAACCGCAGCGACTCCGAAAGCAACCGGGTCGGCACCCATAGTGAGTCCCCCGATCGCCGTCGCTTCGGTAGGAATCAGCGACAACGCCACGTCGGCAACGAGCACGATGCCATCGGGCCGACAGGCGGTCTGCTTGGTGTCGAGAAACCACGAACTTTTCGCACCCGACTTCAAAGTGAAGTCACCGACCTTCAAAGAATGTTCGAGGACGTGGCGACGAAGTGCGTCTCGTGCCGCGTCGAGAGGCGGAAGATCGCTCGCAGTCATTCCGAATCAATCCTCCAGTTGTTCGAAGATCCGATCGACGTGAGTGAGCGATCGACGAAGGTCGAACGCCTCGTCGAGCACCGTCGCCGGAACTGCCGCCGTGCGCACATCGGATTCGAGTGTGGTCCGGAAATCGACACCGTGGGCCCAAGCCGTCGCCGCAGAATCCTGGACGATTCGATACGCCTCGTCACGCGAGAGGCCTGACTGAACGAGAGCGAGAAGAACCGGCTGGCTGAACACCAGACCGTGAGACGAATGGAGATTGGCGCGCATCCGCTCGGGAAACACCTGCAATCCCTCGAGAAGGCGTCGCAGGCGGTGGAGCACATAGTGCGCGAGCAGCGAGGAATCCGGCAAGATCACGCGCTCGACAGAACTGTGCGAGATGTCGCGCTCGTGCCACAAGGCGACGTCCTGGAGCGCGGCCTGCAAGTTGCCGCGAAGCACACGTGACAATCCGCTGATGGTTTCGGCCGAGATCGGATTGCGTTTGTGGGGCATGGCCGACGAGCCTTTCTGGCCAGCCTTGAATCCTTCCTCGACTTCGCGAACCTCGGTTCGCTGCAGATGTCGGAGTTCGGTGGCGATCATCTCGCACGTCGCGCCAACCGATGCACACGCCCACACGTATTCGGCGTGACGATCCCGCGCGATCACCTGGGTCGCCGGAACCGGCACCAGACCGAGGGCTTCACCCACCGAACGTTCGACCTCGGGATCGATGTTCGAGTACGTACCGACCGCCCCCGAGAGCTTGCACACCGCCACGGCACGGCGAGCCGATTCGAGGCGTTCGATGTCGCGACCCACTTGCAACGCCCACAGCGCGACCTTCACTCCGAACGTCGTGGGTTCGGCATGAACACCATGGGTGCGCCCGATCATCACGGTCTCACGGTGATGTCGGGCCATCGCGACCAGAACGTGGTGAAGCTGACGTGCAGCATCGATCAACAGATCGGCGGCATCACGCAGGGCCCAGCACCACGCGGTGTCGACGACGTCACTGGAAGTGAGGCCGTAGTGAATCCACGAACCAGCTGGCGCGCCGATCGATTCTTGAACCACGTCGACGAACGCAGCGACGTCGTGATCGGTCACACGCTCGCGTTCGAGAACTCGTTCGATGAACGACGCATCGACGACGGGCTTGGCCGAACGGCAGACCGCTGCGTCGTCAGCCGGCACCACACCGAGCGTCGCCTGAGCTTCGGTGGCCAGAAGTTCGATCTCGAGCCAACGGCCGAACCGGGTCTCGTCGGCGAACACGATTTCCATCTCGGGAAGCGAATAGCGCGGGATCACGGTGCCACCAGCCCCGAGTCCCACTCGACCACTGCGTCGCGTTCGGCACCCACACCGATGATGCGAACCGGTACTCCGACCTCACGTTCCACCGTCTCGACGAATCGTCGCGCGGCGAGGGGCAACTCGTCGGGACGACGGCACTCGGCAAGGCTGGTCGTCCAACCCTCGATCGTCTCGTAGACGGGCTCGACCCGATCGAGCAGATCGATGCGATCGGGATAACCCTGGTACTCGTCGCCGTCGATGCGATAGCCAGTGCAGATCTTCACCTCGTCGAAGGTGTCGAGGACATCGAGTTTGGTCAGGGCGAGTTCGGTGAGTGAATTCACCCGAACAGCATGACGAAGCATGACGCAGTCGATCCACCCCGGACGTCGACGTCGACCGGTCACGGTTCCGAATTCCTGGCCGATGTCGACGAGTCGATCACCGAGTTCGCCGTGCAACTCGGTCGGGAACGGACCAGCACCCACGCGAGTCGTGTACGCCTTCGTGATGCCGACGATGCGGTCGAGAAGGCGCGGTCCGAGACCGGAACCCGCGCTCGCGCCGCCGGCGGTCGGATTCGACGACGTGACGTACGGATACGTTCCGTGATCGAGATCGAGGAATGTCGCTTGCGCACCTTCGAGTAGCACGTGCTCACCCGCTGCGACCGCGTCGTGCAAGAAATCGATGGTGTTCGCGACGTACGGGGCCAGGCGGCGTCCGAGAACGGTGTATCGATCGACGACGGCGTCGACATCGACGGTGGGAACCCCCGCCGCCGCCAAGGTGTGGTTGTGCGCCAGCGCCTGACGTCGGATCGATTCGGCGAAAGCGACGGGATCGAGAACTTCTCCGGCGCGAATGCCATTGCGGTTGGCCTTGTCGGCATAAGCGGGACCGATCCCCTTCAAGGTGGTTCCGATGCGACCCTCTCCACGCTGATCTTCGGCGAGCGCGTCGAGCGCTTGATGCCACGGAAAGATCAGATGCGACTGGCTCGACACCTTGAGACGAGAACACGACACTCCTCGTGCCTCGAGCCGGTCGATTTCGTCGAACAGCGTGACGAGATCGACGACGACTCCGTTACCGATGACCGGCGTGACGTCGGGGTACAACACCCCAGACGGAATCAGCTGCAGGGCGTACTTCTCCTGCCCGACGACGACCGTGTGTCCGGCGTTGTGTCCCCCTTGGTAGCGGGCGACCACCGAATGATCTCGTGCGAGGAGGTCGATGACCTTGGCTTTGCCCTCGTCACCCCATTGGGCTCCGACGACGACGGTGACCGGCATGTGACGCTCCTATCCGAGGGGAACGTGAGGTGATGCTACCTGCCTCACCTCGGACTCAGGAGAGTAGAACGATGTCCCCGTCTTGGACGTCGACCTTGATGGTTCCATCCTCGCTCACCTTGCCTTCCAGGATCAGCAGCGATGCATTGTCGCCGATGACGCGCTGGATCACACGCTTCAAGGGCCGAGCACCGAAGGCCGGATCGTAACCCTCGGCCGAGAGCTGACGAAGGGCCTCGGGGGTCACCTCCAGGGTGATCCGTCGAGTAGCGAGTCGCTCTTTCAACTTTGCGACCTGAATCTCGACGATCCGAGCGAGATCGTCTTCGGTGAGCGGCACGAAACGGATGATCTCGTCGATGCGATTGACGAATTCGGGCTTGAAGAACTCGATCGGTTCGCCCCGAAGGTTCGACGTCATCACGATCACGACGTTGGTGAAGTCGACCGTTCGACCTTGTCCGTCGGTCAGTCGACCGTCGTCCAAGACCTGCAGCAAGATGTTGAACACGTCGGGATGTGCCTTCTCGATCTCGTCGAGCAGCACGACGCTGTAGGGACGACGCCGGACGGCCTCGGTGAGTTGACCGCCCTCGTCGTATCCCACGTAGCCCGGAGGCGCCCCGACGAGGCGCGACACAGAGTGCTTCTCCATGTACTCGCCCATGTCGATACGAACCATGGCCCGTTCGTCGTCGAAGAGAAATTCGGCCACCGCCCGCGCCAACTCGGTCTTTCCCACTCCGGTCGGACCGAGAAAGAGGAACGATCCGATCGGACGATTCGGATCGGACAATCCGGCTCGGCTCCGTCGAATGGCGTTCGACACCGCTACGACTGCATCGTGCTGACCGACGACTCGCTGGTGCAGAAGATCTTCGAGGTGAACGAGTTTCGACATCTCTCCTTCCATGAGACGAGTGACCGGAACACCGGTCCACTTGCTCACCACCTCGGCGATGTCCTCGGCATCCACCTCTTCTTTCAGCATGCGATTGCCCGTCTGGAGTTCGTCGAGATGCGCGGTGACCTCGGTGATCCGACGTTCGAGATCGGGGATTCGGCCGTATTGGATCTCGGCCACTTTGTTGAGGTCGGTTTCACGTTCGACGGCCGACCTCATCTGCTCGAGCTCCTCTTTCAGGTTCCGGATGGCGGCGATGGCCTCCTTCTCCTTCTCCCAGTGCTCGCGCATGTCGGAGGACTCACTCCGTAAGAGGATGAGTTCGCCTTCCAAGGCGATCAATCGCTCCTTCGACGCAGTGTCGGTCTCTTTCTCGAGAGCGACCTTCTCGATCTCGAGTTGCAGGATGCGACGTTCGACCACGTCGATTTCGGTGGGTAGAGAATCGATCTCGATGCGCAACTTCGACGCCGCTTCGTCGACGAGGTCGATGGCCTTGTCGGGCAAGAATCGACTGGTGAGATAACGATTCGACAACACCGCAGCGCTCACGAGTGCGGAGTCCTGGATTCGAACGCCGTGGTGAACCTCGTAACGCTCTTTCAGACCACGCAAGATGGCGATGGTGTCCTCGACGCTCGGCTCACCCACGTACACCTGCTGGAATCGCCGCTCGAGAGCCGGATCCTTCTCGACGTATTTGCGGTACTCGTCGAGCGTGGTCGCGCCGATCATGCGGAGTTCGCCGCGAGCGAGCATCGGCTTGATCATGTTGCCGGCGTCCATGGCGCCCTCGGCGCCACCTGCACCCACGATGGTGTGCAATTCGTCGACGAAGGTGATGACCTCACCGGCCGAATCGGTGATCTCTTTCAACACGGCCTTCAGGCGCTCTTCGAATTCACCGCGGTACTTCGCGCCAGCGAGAAGACTGGCGATGTCGAGGGAGATGAGTCGCTTGTTCTTCAGACCCTCGGGAACGTCTCCGTCGGCGATTCGTCGGGCAAGGCCCTCGACGATCGCGGTCTTGCCCACACCAGGTTCGCCGATGAGGACCGGGTTGTTCTTGGTTCGACGACTCAGCACCTGGATGACCCGTCGGATCTCGTCGTCACGGCCGATCACCGGATCGATCTTTCCGTCGCGCGCCCGTTTGGTCAGATCTTGCCCGTACTTCTCGAGTGCCTGGAACTGATCTTCCGGGTTCTGACTGGTGACCCGGTGACTTCCGCGTACTTCACGCAGCGCTTGTAATAGCTCCTCACTCGGAACGTCGAGACGCGAGTTCATGGCGAGGAGGAGATGCTCGACCGACAAGAACTCGTCTTTGAAATCCTTGCGGTACTTCTCGGCGTTCTCGAAGACGTTGTTCAATTCGCGGTTCATCCGCGGCTCGTCTCCGCCGTATGCCTT
>Ga0222714_10006128_pt1 | contig 11290 bp, 6 predicted proteins | sample C33_3DmetaG_FD_165048 | JGI IMG/M metagenome (GOLD analysis project Ga0222714, IMG submission 165048) | Estuarine water microbial communities from San Francisco Bay, California, United States - C33_3D | ecosystem: Environmental > Aquatic > Marine > Unclassified | place: USA: California... | reverse complement strand
CAACCGGTACTTCGGTGCGATCTCCGAGATTCATGGCTCGGAGGTGTCGCTGCATTACGGCCAGCAGTACGCGGGTTCAACCGACTTGGTGGCCACGTACCGTGGCAAGCTGGCCATTGTGGACTTCAAGCAGTCGGTCAAGCCCAAGCGCTACGAGCACATCACCGACTACTTTCACCAGCTCGCGGCTTACGCCACGGCCCATGACTGGATGCACGGCACCAACATTGACTTCGGCGCCGTACTGATCGCTGTGCAGGACGGCACGACGCAGGAGTTCACCACCACGGGTCGAGAGTGGCGAAACTTCAAGACCCAGTGGATGGCGAGACTTACTGCGGCACAGGCGGCTGCTGTGCCTGCTGCGCAGCCAGACCACTAATGCTGTCATTTGGGAACAGCGCTTGGAACTGGGACCGCGCGGAAGGGTTTGCAGGGGCGCTGTTTGACGCGGCCGGTTGGCCTGCTGGTTTGGGGGTAAGGTTGAGCCCTGGTACCCCCCGAGTGGAAGGCGCGACAGGAAGCTCACGCAACTGTTGCGCTGCAGGTTTGTTGTAAAGCGGCGACCGGGGGTTAGGAAGAGGGGCTACTTCAGGCTCTTCATAAGTGGCGTAGTTTAAGCCCGCAGAATAAAGGTAGCCATGTAGCCGTCGGCCAAGCTCAACCTTTTCTTTATCTGTTTCAGCTTTTTTAAGCAGCAGCGCTGCAAAAGCAGGGTCCGCAGCCGCTCGTTCTAAAACGGCCACGGTGCTTAGACCAGGCATCTTGGAAAAAATGTTCTTTACTGCTTTAGAGCCTGCAGAGGCAGCAATCAGGGAGGCAGGGCCTCCCGGCACCGCTGCGGCACCGATTCGTGCACCAATAACGGATTGCATCAGGTCGTCTATTGCAGTGCTGCCAGGCACTATCTGATCAAGCGTGCGTCCCGCTGCCATGGACCTTTCGATGCGGGTCATGGGGTCTATGAGACGTTTGATATTCTTCATCTCGGTAAGCGTCATAAGGCCGTTGGCGCGCATGACATTTACAACAGAAGGCTGCTTTGGGCCCAGGGGCTTGAAGAAGGCGTCCTCAAAAGCTTGTGGGCTAAACTTCCCGCCCGAGCCAGAAGCCTTTGTGTACGCATAGTCGTACAGCGAATGCTTCAGTCCTCGAACAGCAGCTTCTGGGTTGTCAGAATCCATGGCCATCTTGACCAGGTTCTTCATGTCGCGGACGGGGTTGTTGCCGCCAAGCATGCTGCCGATTGCAAGACTAGGACGCTCATTACCTATTTTAAGAACCTGGCCAAACGCATATTGGTCAGCAGCACGTTTCATCAACGCGCTGTTTTCGTTCTGCACCATGCGAAAGGCGTTCTCTGCCTTAGTAGCGTCGGTCAGGTCAGGCGTAAGACCCAACTGGTCCAGCATGGCCTTATTCTCACCGACAAATCTTTCTAGCTTTGTGGTGTTAAGCCGTGTGACCTCCCGACCAGTTGCAGGATCAAAAGTAGTGTCAACGGCAGCTGACGCACCCATGCGTAACACACGTTGCTGAGCATCAGCGATGGAAGCGGCTCCTGCGCGCGACACGTCTGCCCCAGGCTTAAGCGCGGCAGCCTGCGGGCTGTCTGCACCAAAGCGAGCTACAGCGCTGTTGTATTGGGTCGACATGAACTTAACGGCATCCTCTATCTCGTTCATCCGCATAGCGGTCATGTCGGCATTTGTGCCAAACGCGCGCTTCACGAGAATTTCAGGAGGTAAGCGCTCTGCTCCGGTCCCCGTTACTCCAGTGACCGTGTTGGCAAATGAACGAGTAAAGACATCGTTCAAAGACTTGGAGAAAGCGCGGGCCTCATCAAACGCGGGGTTCTTGACGGTGTCCAAGTCCTTCGTCAGGCCTTGGGCAAGTGTGCTGTAAAAGTTGGCGTTGGCCGCCTCCCCTTTTCCTGCCGCTTCACGTGCCTCATTCAAAAGATTGGAGCGGTAATTTACCAACTCGGACAGGTCCAACTCTTTGGCCTGAGGCAGGAACCGCGCCGGGATTTCCCCCGTGAGAGCAAACTCCTCGCTCCGGCGTCCTGCCTTATATTTTTTAATGTCGTTAAGCGTTACGCCAAACTTGCCCATGATGCTTTTAACCAAAGCTGGGGTATTCTTTTCTAGCACCGCATCGCCAATGCTTAGCGTGTAGTCCATGAAATCTTTGACAGTGCTTGTAGGCGCAAGAGTTGGAATAGAGACAACGTTTAGCGGTACGCCAGGGGGCATCTTTACAGGCTTGCGCGACATCTGCGACAGCGCCTGCTTCCACAAGCTGGATTCGTAGTCGCGAGCGTCGCGCAGTGCAAGCTCAGTTTGTTCTTTGATCGTTGCGCCAATCGCCTGCCGAGATTCGGGCGTGTCTTTTGTAAACTTTGAAATTTTTAACGCTGCAAGTTTGTCCGCATCTTCCAGCCGTTTATCAAGCATGGCAGTGAAGCGGCCTTCTTGAACCTTGGCGGCCATGGCCAAGGCTTCTGGAGTGCCAATGTCCTGCAGTCTTTCTGTTAACAGCTGATAGGCTTGAGCAGACTGTCGACCCTGCTCTCGGACCTTCCCAAGAAACTCTTTGTTGCCTTGGCCAAGTGCGGACTCCAAGGCGGTCAGCCCAAGACTGTCTGTCTTTTGGGCGGAGCTTGGCGTGAGCCGTTTTGCCCCTGGCTGCGACAACTTGTCAATCGGCGTGTCGGCTTCTAGAGCACGAATCAATGCTGGAACGTCTTCCCCAAAGTCTTCCAGAATCTGGGTCAATCGTTTTGCCGCTGCAGCTTCACGAGAGCTTTCACTAAAACTGCCCGTCATTCTTTTTAAAGCATCCGCCAAAACCCCGGATTGACTAACAATCAAAGTAGCGGGGCTCGGCAGTACGAGCCCTCCCAAAACCTCCCCCGCAAACCTTGTGCCGGGGGCTCCTGGGTCGGTGCTTTCTGCTATTCCAGCACCGGCACCTGAGCCAAGTGCCGCTAAGACCTCAGCGGTTTGAAATGACTTTGGATTACGTACAGCGGCGTCGCGAATACTTGTGACAAATCGGCTGACACGATTTCCTGTCATCGTTGGCAAAAAAGGAACGGCGGCAGAAGCCGGCAAGCTACTGCCAAACGTCTTACCTGCCTCACGGTACGCTCTTAAAGTAGGGTTAGTGGGTTCCGGGAAGAAACTCTTATAGGCATCTTCTGCACTTTGGCCAGCGTAGTAGCCTGCAATGCCTCCTCCGATCATTCCTGCCACGGCCCCAAATGGGTTGAGCGTGGCCATGCCCAGTTTTAAACCCCCAAGAGCCCCTGCTACTGCAGGTCCAAAGCTAAGCAAACCCTGGCCGGTTCCTTTAACCGCCTCCCCTGCGCTGTCTAAAAGAGGTGGAGAGGCGTCAGAGGGTGCTCTAAACCCCTCAGGTATGGGCTTAGTCTCAAATGGTTCTGTCAGAATTCTAAGCGGGGGTTTTTGAACGCTTCTAAACCCTTCCGGAATTGAATCATCTTTGGACATGCAATGTTCTCACTTCCTGCCTAATGTTGGCAACGCGTTAGTACTCATCAACCTCAACCAGCTGAGTGCCGTTAAACAGGACTAAAGAGCCTGGCTTAAGCCGTAGTCTTTTGGCCTCCTCTTTAGAATATACGACAGGCGGTAGCCCTAGCCTATCGTAAATTGCTCTAAGCTCCGAGGCTTTCTGACGCGCTAAACCCTTGGCTTCCGGGGTTAGGCCTGAGTTATCCATGCCCCGTTCCTCGTTCTCTCTAATGATGTCTCGAACAGTGCTTCCTAAACCAATAAGTCTTGCGCCAGCGTCATCTGGGTCCTTCACGGCACCAGGCCTGATACCTATCACCCCTTGTAACCGTTCTTGCTCCCTAACACTGCCTTGAGTGCTCTTTAGTAAGGAGTTTATGACGCGCTCAGCTACTTGATCACCCTGGCTTCGCGCAATAGTAACCTCTGAATACGGGGCACCAAGTCCTGGAATTCCCGAAATGGTGTCGGCTCCGGCAGCTACTGGTCCATAGATTTTAAATCTGTCCCTGAAAAGACTAATTTCGGGCTCTCGCGCGGGCTCTTGCGCTGCCGCCGGCGCATTGGTCGCACCCGGTAGTGGAGGAACACTCGGCGACATAGGCATTGGACCACCTGGACCCACCATAGGACCCGCTCCCCCTTGTCCTGGAAGAGGGGTGCCCCCTAGCACAGGCATTGGCCTGCTCATCATCGTGTATCCCTTAATTTGTTTGTCCACTGGATCAATAATTGGCACAGGGGTGGGCCGCGTGTAATGCTGCGCAGACAAGTTGTAGATTATTTTTTCCTGCTCTGTGGCGGTTCCAGCTTCAATCTTTGGGCCGATGGTGGCGAATGCGTCCAGCATGCGCCCGTCCAAGCTGTTGCCAAACATGCTGGTGGGCTTGGTGCCCCCTAGTTTCTTGGCCTCAATCTTGGCCTGCGCGCGCAGCACTTCGTTGAGCAAACTGCCTTTACGATTTTCCAGTGCAGCGTTTTTCGCTTCAATCTTGTCGACGTCCTTCTCACCCTGTTGCAGAGCCAGCGCTTTAATCTGGCGGTCAATCTGGGTAATTTGCTCAAGCTGCTTGCCCATCGCTGCGGGCAGTGTTCGGGTAGCCCCGGCCAAGCGGGACATGAAGCTGCCCTTCAATGGGCGACCTGCCTCGTCAGTGTTAGCCGCAAAGCCAAAGGCCCGTTGTCCGAGGTCAAAAAGCATTTGTGCTTGCATCGCGTTTCTGTCCGGGCCCATCAACTTGTTGAGCAGTGGCAGGCGGGACATGGTCGCTTCTTCAATGCTTGGGGCCTGAGTGGGCTGCTGGTTAAGCGTGCCCATGGCTTGGCGCTGAGCAGCAGCCACCATCTCCGGGGGAAACATCATCATTCCCGCATCAGAAGGGCCTTGTTCAGCAGCAGGGGTCACGCCTTCTTCATCAGACCCCGCTTGAAAATTTTGGACAAGCCCGCCACGCGCCATGGCCACTGGAGGCTGGTCAGACGCAGGCATACCACCTTGAGCGCCGCCCATGCCGGCCAACAGCTCGGCGATGCCGCCTTGTTGAGGCGGAGGAGGCATGCCCGCGCCTGGAGGCATCGGAGGCATACCAGGCGGAGGAACGCCCATGTCGGCAGGCACTGGAGGCATGCCAGGAGGGGGCATACCAGGAGCGCCACCCATCATCGGGGCCTGTGGCCCTTGAGCCATGGGCCCTGATTGGGGCAACGCGCCGATGCCGCCTTGCTGCGCCAGTACAGGCTGCAGCATGGCCAACACTGATTCCGGCGTCTCTGTAGCTGCTTGGTAGCCCACCATGTCGGCCAGTTCATCACGACGCGCTTCAATAGAGCGCATGTCGCCGCGCAGGTTGTTCATCAAAATTTCAGGGGTGTCAGGGCGGCGCTCCAGCTTCTCCTCTGGATCGCCCTCATCATCGCCTTCGTCCTCGTCGGCCATGGAGTCCATAAAGCCCTGCATGATGCCGACGTTTTCAATGTCGTCGTCCATTGCCATCATTTTCTTATTCATGTCGACCTCTTAGAAAAGTTTAAGACCAGCTTTTTGTGCACCTGCTAAGGTGGAGATGGCTCCCAAGCCAATGCCAACAGCCTGTTGGAAAGGGCTGGCTTGAGGGGTGCTTGAAATGGTAGTCGACATCTGCGAGCTAGGTGCCCCGCGCTGGATGTCCGACAAGAACCCTGCCTGCTGGTAAGGCGCATAAATCTGCTGCATGTTCGTAGCGCGTTGAGCGTCGAGCGCCTGCTGGTTGAGCGCTTGGCGAGCTTGCCCAGTGTTGTACAAGAAGTTGATGTCGCTTTGCTGCAGGCCTTGAGCGGTCTGACCCAAAGCAGCCTGCTGCACGCCGAGCTGGCCGAGTTGACCGGCCATCGCACCAAGGCCCTGTGCCTGCTGCTGGCCGATGCCAAACTGCTGCCCTGCCAAAGAGCCAATGCCTTGGCCCAGTTGCTGGAACTGCTGCCCTTGCTGACCGTAAATGCCAGCGGCCGTTTGCGCAGCCTGATTTCGTGCTTGCGCATTTTGCAGCAACAAGTTTGAGATGTTTTGGTTGATCGCTGACTCTTGGCCCGCCAGTGCACCGCCCTGCGAGGCAAAGTTGCCGTACTGCTGTCCTGCCTGCAAAAACTGCCCTGCTGCGCCTTGGCCCAGTTGAGCTTGTTGCACTCCCAGTTGGCCAAGAGCTTGCCCTGCGCCAATCTGGTTTTGAGCCAGGTTTCCGTACAAGCCTGCTGCGCCCTGGCCCAGTTGAGCCTGCTGCGCTGCCTGTGAACCGAACTGCTGTCCCGTTTGCATTTGACGGCCCTGCTGCTGTTCAAACGCATTCATGGCTTGGGCCTGTGCTTGCGAGTACCCCTGTGACAGAAGGTTGGCAATGGTCGACGCTTTCTGGTCCATCAAATTACGCTGCATCTCAGCGCGTTGAATCCCTTCGCGTTCGCCGCCGAAAGCACCGGAGCGCACCGCCTGGTTGGCCAGGCCTTGGCCAGCAATCGCGCCTTGGCGATCCATCTGGCGCATGGTCTCGTCAATGACCTGCTGGCGATAGGGGTCCATGAAGGCCTGCGCGGAGGCGGGGTCATAACCTCTGGATGCACCAAGCAGGAGCTGCTGAGAGGGCATGAAGTTTGCGCCGCTTGCGCCCAGCGCGAGCTGCTGCGCTTGGCCAAGACCGCCAATACCTTGGCCAATGTTAGACGTGGCAGGCTGCAGGTTAGCTTGACTCGACCCTGCCGCCAGGTTCTGGGCCGTGGACAACGCGCCAAGGCCTGATTGCAAGTCCTGACGAGCAGCGCCAAATTGTCCGGTGGTGTCAGACTGGGCCGTGCGCCGTGCGGCGCTGTCCAAGTAACTCAAGCCTTCGTTGATTTGGCCAATGCCCGAGGTAATGTTACCGCCGGCCTGCCCTGCCTGCCGCATAGCGGCCTGTGCGTCGAAGAACTGGTTACGGGTGTCTGCACCGCGCAATACGTCAGCGGCCTCTCCTGTGGTGCCGTAGGCGGCAGCCAGGGCAGCATTCGCGTTGTCCATGTAGGGGTTGTATGCCCCAATGCCCTGGCTTGCAGCCGCGTCCAAAGCGGCTTGCTGGGCAGGAGTAAACCCGGCTACGTTATATGCGCCAAATTCTTTGAGCTGGGACCCTAAAGTGGGACGGACGGGAGGAGCTGCTCGACCCTCTTTCTGACCAAACTCTTGGTAATGTTGTTGAGCAAACTGTGCAGCCGTCAGACCCTTAGGGTCTGCCTTAAACGCAGCAGCAACATCTGGGTTCTGCTGGAAATACTGCATGGCACTCGCATTATTTGGAGCACCAAAGGCCAGTGATTCGGCCTCATCTAGCAACCGCATCCGAGCATCTTCGATCCTCGGCGATTCCGCCATTATTTGTGTAGTAGCTTCGGTTGCCATTTATTTCCCCTTTACAGGACCGCCTTCAAGCATTTTCATGAGCTTGTACATGCGCGCCGCTCCTTTGCGACGACTTCCGTTCCCGGCATTACGCACTGCCTTGGCCGTGAACACAAACTCTCCGTCCGATAGCATAGCGGGGATGTCATCTGACGTTCCGGTGCCCGGGCCGTTGATTGGCCCTGTTTTTCGTGGGAAGTTTGTAGGTGTTGGCATGCCCCCTTTGGCCAGCCTTTCAACATTTTCTTGCCCATAAACCAATGGCACTCCATACATCCCCGCAAGGTTATACGGCTGTGCTATGCCGCCAGGAGAACGAGTAATGCCCGTAGGCATTACTACCGAAGTGTCTTGCCTGATAGGAAGCGTCGCTGAGTAATCAGTGGCCACAATTGGGTTGCGTGTGGTAATCGAAGGCATTTCAAGGCCATAACCACCGCCTCTAATAAAGTCGTCGCGTTGTTTTGCTATCTTGAGATTCTCAAGATACCGCTCTTTTTCAGCCTCTGAGATCGGGTTTAATTCCGTCTTGTCTTTAAAGCCACCAGCCAGTGCCGCAACTCCAAGGCCAAGGCCGATTTTTGGAATCATGCCCGAAAACATACCCCCTGTTGCGGCGGCAGGAGCGGCGGAACCTAAGGCAGCGGCAGCGCCTGGAGCAGCTCCTAGTATGGCAGGAGCCGCAGTGCCTGCGCCCAAGGCGGCAGAGGAGCCCGGAGCAGCGCTAAGCGGGTCAGAAGCTGCAGCGGGAGCAGGATCGGAGCTGAACATTGATTCAAAAAAGCCCTTAGGAGCTGCTGGCGCACCTCCCAGTGGGGACGTATCAAATTGCATCTGCTGGCTGGCCTGAGGCTGCGATGCAAGCATGCCCTGAGCAGTGCCGTCGGTTCTTGCGCCTGAGAAAGGGCTGTCTGTTTGCGGGTTAGACTGCATTTGCGGCTCGGCAGGAGCCTGCTGGCCTTGGAGGGCCTGCATCGCACCGGCGGACAAGCCTTGGGTAAGGCCCATCTTCAATGCGTCCTGAGTGCTCATGCCCCCCAGCTTGCCGATACCTGCGCCAACAAGGCCAGTAGCCAGGCCTGTGTTGAGGGCACCGCCTGCAGCCCCTGGCAAGAAGGAACCTATGGACTGTATGGGGTTAAACCCGCCAATGGTGCCGCCTGCCCCAAAATAACCAGTAGCTCCGGCAATCAGAGCATCTTTTAGTTTGCCCCCGCCCAACAGTGTGACGCCCCCGGATACAAGCGCAGCAGTGCCTGCCTTACCTAACGTCGCCCCAATCGCAGTGGGGCCCAAAAGGGTGGCAAGGCCCACTGTGGCAATAATCCTTCCAATAGGGTTTTTTAAGACTTTCTTTGCTACGTCAACTACTTTTTTGAAAAGCTTTTTAAGAAAAAACTCAGGCAAGCCCGTGACAGGATTGATCGTGCCAGAGCCGCCTTGGGCTCTGAGCATCTGCGCTTCTCCGGGGGTAATGTGCGCAAGCATCGTGTCGCCATTGCGCCCTTTAGAAGCCATGTAAGACGCAACGTCCGCCAGGCCGCCTTGGGCCATGGCCATTGGCTGGGCCCCATCAAGACCTTGCATAGCGTCTTCGCCCTGTACAGGGGGCATGTCCATCATTGGAGCCTGCGCTCCCTCGAACTGCATCAACTGCATTTCATGGAGAGAGATGATTAAGACGCCCAAAAACTCAAGGTCAAATTGTTCTGGCAAATCTTCAGCATCAATCATGCCGCTGTTGATCAGGTTCTGGCGCAACTCCGGATACTGCGCCGGATTCTGTGTCATGTAGACCAGCGCCTCAAGCATCGAAGATATTTCGGCGGCTGAAAGCTCTACATCCGCCAAGTTCTGGCGCAGGGTTTCTTTGAGTACTGCGTACTCCTGGGGATTCATCTGCTGAAGCGCTGTTTGCGCAGCGTCATACGACTCCCCGCTCGAAACAGTGGTGACTGGCTCAGCTACGGGCTGCTCGCCTTCCATGGGCATGCCTTGAGGCATCGCCATGATTCCTTCATTAACCATGATAGTCCTTTCCAGTTTTTGCCACTAGCCTCGCGTGGGGCTGCGCGCCGGGAAAGGACGCGTTAATGGCTGAAATTATCCAACAAAAAGTCAAGTTTTGTCCACTCATTACGACCTGTCCACCTCTAAATAAGACATGTGAAAGTCGACGGTTGCCACGCTGGAGGTAACTTTCAGGACATCTCCGGTCTCCAAAATGCACGGAACGCCGCTAAAAGCGTCCATGGTCTGGCTCGTGGGCAGTGAATAGGTCTTCAACAAAGCAAAAGCTGTGGCCCCGCCGCTTGGGTAGACGTTGATGGACAACGCCGCTGGAGAAGCGTTGCGGTTGGTGACGCGCAGCGACGACACAACGGCCGTGTTGGCAGCAGGGACCGTGTAAATCGTCGTCTCCGTGGTGGCTGACGGAGTGAGGTTTTTGCGTAAATACTTGTTTGCCATGGTCAGCCCGCTGAAACAAAGTTGATAGTGAGAATCACCGAGGGAATCTCGGGCCGCGTGGGGCTCACCCCTGCGGCGTAGTGTTCCAGATATACGTCAATGTTGCCCGACCACCATGCAATCTGAAGGTAGTTTACCGTGGGGTCGGTGACGGTGAAGATGCCTGTAATGGCGGGCACCACGTGGGCATAAACTTCTGCGCTTTTGCGCGCTTGCACGTCAAATCGGGTGTTACTTAAGGGGTAGTTAACTCCCGTGTCCTTGGCCCACACCTCAAATTCCGCCACGGCGTTGCTGCGGTTGGAGACCTGGAGCGTAAACGTCACCAAATACTGGCCCGAGCAGGGGACGTAAATCTTGCTGTTGTCCACGACACGGATGCCGTTGGACAGCGCCACGGTATCAAAGGTCAGGAGGTTTTCGCTGGTAATGCCTGCGCTGGTCTGGTCCGTGTTGGAAATCAACATGGCATGAGGCTGCAGCATGCCGTTGGACAGCTGAAACCCCCGAACACCGCCTGCGAAGCCGCCACCCGCACCGCCGCCCATGCCTGCCCACGTGGCTGCGGCTGCAGTGTCTTGACTGGTGACAGGAGTGTAGGTGTTGTTGAGCTGCAAGATGACCTGCTCAAGCGAACGCACCAATTGGTTAAATTGAGCAGGATCGTAGCCCGACTGAGTCGCGTTGGGCAGACGGACGTTGGTGATCTTGCTCATCGGATGCCGTCAGGTTGAATGTCAACGCGCATCGTTCCAAAGCGCCAGTTGGTATCCATGTCACTGCTCTCAATGCGCAGCTGAATCTGTCGGCCGCGCGCCCGTGTGTCGACTTTGTCGGTAGTGGGTGTGATGATGTACGGGTCCAAGGAGCTGGGCGTAGCGCTTGTCTGCGGGTACAGGCGCAACAGCAACCTTACTGTCAAGTCGCCCACCTGGTTCTTGAAGTCAGGGATGAACCGCTTCATGAAAAGCACTTGATCACCGTCACCGATGTCAAAATATCCAGAGTAAATGTAGGCAGGAATAGGCGTGCCGTCGTCATTTACCCCTATCTCTTGGTTGTACAGGATCGACCGGCCAGCGGTCAAGCCGATGATTGGAGTAAGGCTTTCCTGTGTCGCTTCAGGGTTGTACTTGGTAGCCAGGGGCCTTGGGAATGTCCCAGTGTCGCGCCACGCAGTGCGCGCCAGCGTTCCAATGGACCACACGTTCTCCAAGTAGTTGTACGTCACGCACCGGTTGACGTAGGAGCTGTCAGCGGTTGGGTAGAACCACGTCACCTCGTTGAACTGGGTGTTGATGGCCACGTTGACCGCAAACGCCTGGCCAAGGTTGATGTTTTTGTAGACGTAGTCCTGCACGGTAGACGGAATCTTTTT
>Ga0222714_10006126_pt1 | contig 11294 bp, 11 predicted proteins | sample C33_3DmetaG_FD_165048 | JGI IMG/M metagenome (GOLD analysis project Ga0222714, IMG submission 165048) | Estuarine water microbial communities from San Francisco Bay, California, United States - C33_3D | ecosystem: Environmental > Aquatic > Marine > Unclassified | place: USA: California... | reverse complement strand
CCTTCCAAGGCGGTCCGGCAAAGATGCCCCGGCACAGCCACAGGCCAAGCCCCAGCCCGGACCATTCGGCGATGACCGTCGCCACGGCTACGCCTTCCACGCCCCAGCCAAACCCCAGAACGAACAGGAGATCGAGCGCGACGTTGAGCCCGTTCATCACCACCTGAATGACCAATACGCCGCGCGTCCGCTCCTGGGCGATGAGCCAGCCGGTGATCCCGTAAAGCGCAATCGCCGCTGGCGCCGACCAGACGCGGATCGCCATGTAACTGCGGGCAAGACCTTCAACTTCCGCGCTCGCAGGCGACAAACGAAAACCGAGCGCGAAAATCGGCCATTGCAGCAAGATGATCACCAGACCCGACCCCGCCCCGATGATCAGCGCCCGCGACAGGAGGGCGGCTTCCTCACCCGCATCCTTCGCGCCCCGCGCCTGACTGGTCAGGCCCGTGGTGCCCATCCTCAGAAAACCAAAGATCCAATAGATCGCCGTGAGAATGATCGCGCCAATCCCCACCGCCCCAATCGGCGCCGCCTCTCCAAGCTGACCGACCACGCCGGTATCCACGACCCCAAGGATCGGCACCGTGGCATTCGAAAGGACGATCGGAATGGCAATCGCCAGCACCCGCCGGTGCGTCAGCGCCTCACTCATGGCGCGGCGGCATCAGGAAATGGCCCGTGGCCTGCGCGAAAAGGCGCGAGCGATTGTCCTGCCAGGCTTCCACATGGACCGAGGCATAGCGCCGGCCCGAGCGGTTCACCCGCGCCCGCGCATAGGCATCGCGCGGCAGGCCGGACCGCAGATAGTCGACGGTAAAGTCGATGGTCTTGGGAAGCAGAATCCTCGCCTCGGTCGTCGAGCCCACCCCCTCGCGCGCCGCGGCTTCCATATCCTCCCACATCTGCGCCCAGGTCAGCTCGACCACGCAGGCGATCTCGAGGAAGGCCGCAATCGCCCCGCCATGCAGCGCGGGCAAGACCGGATTGCCGATCAGCGCCTCATCGTAGGGCAAAAAGGCGGTCAGCTCGTCGCCGCGCCGGTCGAATTTCACGCCAAGGAACTGGATATAGGGGACGCTGCCGACAAGTTTTTGCAGCGCCGCGTCACGGCGTTGCTTGACGACCTGCACCGGCTCGGGGCGGCGGCTCATGGGCGGACCTCCCCTTTCAGGAGCTCGACCGTGAAAGCCCCATGCGCCGTCGCGACAGGCCGTGCCGTATCGTCATCCATCGCCACGGCTCGCACGAAGGCGACCGAGCGGGTGACGTGATAGCATTCCGCCTTCGCCACGATCCTCTGCCCCGGCGTGGCAGGGCGCATATAGTCGATCCGAAGATCGAGCGTCGCGGTGCCGATGATCGCCGCTGGATGCGCCATCACCGCAGCGCCGCCGCAGGTATCCATCAGCGCCGAAACAGCCCCGCCGTGGATAACTCCGGTTTCGGGATCTCCGACGAAGCGCGCGTCATAGCCCATCGAGATCGTCGCAGCCCCCTCGCCAACCTCGTCCATCCGCATCCCGAGCGCGCGGGCATGGGGCAAGGCTTCGGTGAATTGCTTTGCGAGCCGCTCGCGGCGGTCCTGCATTTCCTTGGGGGTCATGGGTCGTCCTCTTGTTGTCTGCAACTTGGCACTTGCACTGTCGGGCGCAAGCGCTATATCTGTTATTGAGAATTATTCGCAATTGAACCCGAGAGCGCCATGAGCACCCCCTCAACCACCCTGCCGCAAGACAGCACCCCCTCCGCCCTGGCGCTGCTTGGTCCGTTTCGCAGCCGCAGGGCGATCGTCGCCCTGGCTCTTGTCTTGCTTGCGGTGATGCCCGGCCAGATCGGCGAGATCACCCGCGCCATGATGACCGACGCCTATGTGCAGGTCTCGGCCTTCGTCGCGGCCACGCTCTTGATTTTCTATGGTGCCGAGCGGCTCTTTCACTTCGACATGGGTCAAGCCCTCAAAGGCTCGAAACGCTGGCAGGTGCCGATCGCCTCGCTGCTGGGCGCCACGCCCGGCTGCGGCGGGGCCATCGTTGTGGTGGCCGCCTATTCCTCGGGCAATGTGGGGTTTGGCGCAGTCGTGGCGGCGCTGACCTCGACGATGGGTGATGCGGCCTTCCTGCTGATTGCGACCCGCCCGGATGCGGCCGCCGTTGTCCTTCCCCTTTCCTTTGCGGTCGGCATCCTGTCTGGCTGGATCGTCGACGCCCTGCCCGCGATCCGTCTGCAACCCTCCGCCGCGGGCTGCGCATATGTGCCGCTGATCGGCCGGATTCGGGCGAAGGACATCGCCTATTTCGGGATCTTCCTGCCGGGCATCGTTCTTGGCGCCTCGCAACTTCTGCGCCTGCCCTTTTACGACACCCTCGGTAGTCTGCCGATGATCGTCGGCCTTGCAGGAACCGCCACGGGCCTCTGGATCTGGGCAACCTCACCCGTGCAGGCGATGACCAACTCTGCGGACGCCCCCCTGACCCGCGTGGCCGAAGAGACCTCGTTCATCTCGGTCTGGGTCATTGGCGCCTATCTGGCCTATGAATTCACCGTGACCTATTCGGGCCTCGATCTGGCAATGCTGTTCAATTCGGTCGCGCCGTTTCTGCCGATCGCAGGGGTTCTAGTGGGCCTTATCCCCGGCTGCGGGCCGCAGGTTCTGGCGACAACGCTGTTCGTCAACGGCCTGATCCCCTTTTCGGCCTTGATCGGCAATGCGATCTCGAACGACGGCGACGCCCTCTTTCCCGCAATCGCCCTCAATCCGAAGGCCGCGATCATCGCGACGCTCTATTCCACCGTGCCCGCGATCCTTGTCGCCTATGGCTTCTATTTCCTCGCCCCCGGCTTCATGAACTGATCCGGCCAGTCGCTTGCCGCACCGGACGCCAGCCGCTATCAAGTCGGCAGGAGGAGCGGGATGTCAGAGCAGCTTCTGAACTTCAAAGAAATGTGCCTACGGTTCGACGTGACGGCGCGGACGCTCCGCTATTACGAGTATATCGAACTCCTCTCTCCCATGAAGGAAGGGCGCTCGCGCTACTATGGCCCGCGCGAGGTTGCCCGGATGACGCTGATCTTGCGGGGCCGACGCTTCGGCTTCAGCCTCGAAGAAATGCGTCAGTGGCTCCTGATCTATGATGAGGACGGCACCGAGGCGCAGATGCGCAAGTGGGTCGATATGGCCAGCCTCAAGGTCGAAGAGCTTAAGGAACAGCGCGAGCAGCTTGACGCCATCATCGACGAGCTGATCGGCCTGCGCGACAAGGTCGCCAAGACATTAGGCTGATCCCCGCCAGTTGACGCAGGGTCAACGTGATTGTGACGTGACGTTACGTTTACGTTAACGTCAACCTGCGCTATATAGCCCCCATCATCCCGTCGGCCCTGACGCTTTCGAACGAGGAGCGCCCATGACTGAAAACCTTCTGACCATCCGCGAGATGTGCGCGGCCTTCGATGTAACGCCGCGCACGCTGCGCTTTTACGAATCCAAAGAGCTGATCTTCCCGCTCCGCGACGGGCAGAAGCGGCTCTATTCCAAGCGCGACCGCGCCCGCCTCAAGCTCATCTTGCGCGGCAAGCGGTTCGGCTTCAGCCTCGAGGAAATCCGCCAGCTTCTCGATCTTTATCACATGGGCGACAGCCAGCGGACCCAGCTTCAGCGCACCTATGAGACTGCGTTGGCCCACCTGCAGGCGATGGAGGCCCAGCGCGACGAACTGACCGAAGCGATCGACGAGCTGCGCGATCAGATCAAGTGGGGCGAGCGCGAGCTTGCCGCCCGACGTTCCAAGGCCTCAGCGGCCTGAGCCGACACGACACATTACAGGGAAACCATCATGCCCACCTTTGCCGCCCCGACCCGCGACCTTCAATTCGTCCTGCAAGATCTTCTGAAGGTCTCCGAACAGGATATCCCCGGATTTGCCGACCTTGATGCCGATTTCACCTCGGCCGTTCTGGAAGAAGCCGGCAAGATCGCAAACGAGGTTCTCGCGCCCCTCAACGCCATTGGCGACACGGAGGGTTGCACGCTTGAAAACGGCGTCGTGCGGACCCCGACCGGTTTCAAGGCGGCCTTCGACCAGATCCGCGACGGCGGCTGGACGGCGATGGACTGCGATCCCGAATACGGGGGGCAGGGCCTGCCTTATGTGATCCATACCGCCACGCAGGAGACATTCGTCTCGGCCAACATGGCATTCAACATGTATCAGGGCCTGACCCACGGTGCCTATTCGGCGATCTATCATCACGCCTCGGACGCGCTCAAGGCGATTTATCTGCCGAAAATGGTCACCTGCGAGTGGACTGGCACCATGAACTTGACCGAACCGCATTGCGGAACCGATCTTGGACTCATGCGCACCAAGGCCGAGCCGCTGGGCGATGGCACCTTCAAGATCACCGGCCAGAAGATCTTCATCTCCTCGGGCGAGCATGACATGGCCGAGAACATCATCCACCTCGTCCTTGCCAAGATCCCCGGTGGCCCCGAGGGCATCAAGGGCGTCAGCCTCTTCATCGTGCCGAAGTTCCTGGTGAACGCCGATGGCTCGCTCGGTGCGCGCAACGGTGTTTCGGTCGGCAAGATCGAAGAAAAGATGGGCATTCACGGCAATTCGACCTGTGTGATGAACTATGACGGCGCGACGGGCTATCTCGTGGGCGAAGCGCACAAGGGCATGAAGGCGATGTTCACCATGATGAACGAAGCCCGGCTTGGCGTCGGCCTTCAGGGCTATGCCGTGGCCGAAGCCGCCTATCAAAACGCGGTGGCCTATGCGAAGGACCGCCTTCAGGGCCGCGCCGTAACCGGCACCGAAAACCCCGATGGCCCCGCCGATCCGCTGATCGTTCACCCCGACATCCGCCGCAACCTGATGGAGCAGAAAAGCTTTGTCGAAGGCGCCCGCGCCCTGACGATCTGGGGCGCCTACCTCATCGACCGCGCCCACAAGACCGGCGACGCGGCGGCCGAGGGGCTGATCTCGCTTCTGACCCCTGTCATCAAGGGCTTTCAGACCGACAAGGGTTGCGAGATGTGCGTTCAGGCCCAGCAGGTCTATGGCGGCCACGGCTATATCGAGGAATCGGGCATGTCGCAGTTCGCCCGCGATGCCCGCATCGCCATGATCTATGAAGGCGCCAACGGCATTCAGGCGCTTGATCTCGTCGGCCGCAAGCTGACGCAAGACGGCGGCAAGCACGTCATGGCCTTCTTCGAGATGGTCAAGGACGAGTGCAAATCCCATGCCGAAGATGGCCGCATGTCGGGCTTTGTCGAACCGCTCAAAGCGGCCTCGAAGCAGCTTCAGGCCGCGGGAATGTATTTCATGCAAAGCGGCATGAAGACCCCCAACAACGCCCTCGCTGGCTCGTATGACTTCATGCATATGATGGGCCATGTCTGCCTTGGCCTGATGTGGACCCGGATGGCAAAGGCGGCTTACGATGCGCTCGATGCTGGAGCGTCGGACAAGAGCTTTTACGAGACCAAGATCGCCACGGGCCGTTTCTACATGGCCCGCCAGCTTCCGGCCTGCACGATGCACCTTCAGCGCATCGAAAGCGGGGCGGAGTCGGTCATGGCCCTTGCCGCGGAGAATTTCTGACAAAGGAGAGGACAGATGCCCAAACGCTTTCGCCTAACCCGCCGCTTTCCGGTCGCCATGACCGAGGACGGCTATCGCCGCCTGCGCAAGTTCGCGGATGAGGCGGGGCTTGATGAAGGCGAGGCGCTGTCCTTCCTCTTCGAAAACTTCGACAGCGTGACCGACGCCGACACCCTCGGCCACCGTTTGCGCCTCTTCAACGCAGAGCTTGAGGCGCGCAAGAAATGACGCGAGGTCGCGCTTGATCGGGGCGCGGCATCGGCAAACAACCGAAACGACAGGGAGAAACGGCCATGACCATCAAGCTCTACTGCTTCGGCGAAAGCGGCAATGCCTACAAGGCGGCGCTGACCATGAATGTCGCCGGCGTCGATTGGGAGCCAGTCTACGTCGATTTTTTCAACGGCGAGACCCGCACCCCCGAATACCGCAGGCTCAACGTCATGGGCGAAGTGCCGGTAATGGTCGATGGCGATCTGATCCTGACCCAATCGGGTGTCATTCAGGATTATCTCTCGTCCAAGACGGGCCTTCTGGGCGGCAAGAGCGCGGCCGAGCGGCGCGAGGTGCTGCGCTGGATGTTCTTCGACAACCACAAGGTCTCGGGCGTGGCTGGAACCCTGCGGTTCAACATGAATTTCCTGCCCGAATCCAAACGCAACACGGATGTGATCTCTTTCCTGTCGATGCGAATGCATTCGGCGCTGAAAATCATGGACGCCCATCTTGAGGGGCGCAACTGGCTTGCCAGCGATATCCCGACGATCGCCGATCTCGCCGGCTGCGGCTATCTCTTCTACCCCGAGCAATTCACCTTCGACCGCGCCCAGTATTCCAACATTGACCGCTGGCTCGACCGCATCGCGGCCCTGCCCGGCTGGAAAGCCCCCTACGACCTGATGCCCGGCAGCCCCGCCGATCGGGCCTGATGACAATTTCGGAGAAAAATGATGACCGAAGCCTATATCTATGACGCCGTCCGCACCCCGCGCGGCAAGGGTCGCCCGGACGGGAGCTTGCACGAAGTGACCTCGGTGCGCCTTTCGGCGCAGGTTCTGAACGCCCTCAAAGAGCGCAACGGGCTTGAAGGCCATGCGGTCGAGGACGTGATCTGGGGCAACGTCACGCAAGTGGGCGAACAGGGCGGTTGCCTTGCGCGCACCGCTGTTCTGGCCTCCGATCTCGACCAATCGATCCCCGGCCTTGCGATCAACCGCTTCTGCGCCAGTGGCATGGAGGCGGTCAACCTTGCCGCCAATCAGGTGCGCGGTGGCGCGGGCGAGGCCTATATCGCCGGCGGCGTCGAGATGATGGGCCGCGTGGCGATGGCCTCGGACGGCGCGGCGATCGCCGTTGATCCCTCGATCGCGATGGAGACCTATTTCGTTCCTCAAGGCATCAGCGCCGACATCATCGCCACCGAATATGGCTTTAGCCGCGATCAGGCCGACGCGCTGGCCGTCGAGAGCCAGCGCCGCGCCGCCGCCGCCTGGGCCGATAACCGCTTCGAGAAATCGGTCATCACCGTGCGCGACATCAACGGCCTGCCGATCCTCGACCGCGACGAATACATGCGCCCCGGCACCGACATGCAGTCGCTCGGCGCGCTGAAGGCCTCGTTCAAGGATATGGGCGAGGTCATGCCGGGGTTCGACAAGGTCGCGCTCATGAAATACCCGCACCTTGAGGCGATCAACCACATCCACCACGCCGGCAATTCCTCGGGCATCGTCGATGGCTCGGCCGGTATCTTGATCGGCAACAAGGATTTTGGCGAGAAATGGGGCCTCAAGCCCCGCGCCCGCATCAGGGCCACCGCCAAGATCGGCACCGACCCGACCATCATGCTCACCGGTCCGGTGCCCGTGACCGAAAAGATCCTGCGCGACGGCGGCATGGCAATCTCGGACATCGATCTGTTCGAGGTCAACGAGGCTTTCGCCTCGGTTGTTCTGCGCTTCATGCAGGCATTCGATGTCGATCCTTCGGTCGTCAACGTCAACGGCGGCTCGATCGCCATGGGCCACCCCCTTGGCGCGACCGGCGCGATCATTATCGGCACCCTTCTGGACGAGCTGGAGCGCACCGGCAAAGGCACCGGCCTTGCCACCCTCTGCATCGCGTCCGGCATGGGCGCGGCAACCATCATCGAACGCCTCTGAGGATTGATCCCATGACCGATTTCACCATGAAAGTAGACGCCGACGGCGTCGCCATCATCACCTGGGATACCGTTGGCAAATCCATGAACGTGATGAGCCGCGAGGCCTTTGTGCTCGTCAGTGACCTGTTCGATCAGGCGCTGGCCGATCCGGCGGTAAAGGGCATCGTCCTGACCTCGGGCAAGGACACCTTCGCCGGCGGGATGGACCTCAATATCATCGGCTCGCTGCGCGATGGCACAGGCGAGAACGCGGCCGAAGCCATCTTTGGCTTCATCATGGACACCCATGCCATCCTGCGCAAGATCGAGCGCGCCGGCATGGACCCCAAGACATTGAAGGGCGGCAAGCCGATCGCCGCCGCCCTGCCCGGCACCGCGCTTGGCATCGGGCTTGAACTGCCACTTTCCTGCCACCGCATCTTTGCTGCCGACAACCCCAAGGCCAAGATTGGTCTGCCCGAGATCATGGTCGGCATCTTCCCCGGCGCGGGCGGAACGACCCGCCTTGTGCGCAAAATGGGCGCGATGGCCGCTTCGCCGCTTCTGCTTGAAGGCAAGCTCAACGATCCCCAGCGCGCCAAGGCCGCGGGCGTAATTGACGAGGTGGTTCCGGCCGATCAGCTGATCGAAACCGCGCGTCAGTGGGTGCTGAATGCCAAGGACGCCGATATCGTCAAACCGTGGGACCAGAAGGGCTACAAGATGCCGGGCGGCACGCCCTATCACCCCGCCGGGTTCATGACCTTCGTCGGCGCCTCGGCGATGGTGAACGGCAAGACCCAAGGCGTCTATCCGGCGGCCAAGGCGCTTTTGTCGGCGGTCTACGAAGGAGCCCTTGTGCCCTTCGACACCGCCCTCAAGATCGAGGCGCGCTGGTTCACCAACGTTTTGCTGAACCCCTCGTCCTCGGCCATGATCCGGTCGCTCTTCATCAACAAGGAAGCGCTCGAGAAGGGCGCGAACCGCCCTGCCGTGGCCGACCAGCGCGTGCAGAAGGTCGGCGTTCTCGGCGCGGGCATGATGGGCGCGGGCATTGCCCATGTGTCGGCTCTGGCCGGTATCGAGGTCGTGCTGATCGACCGCGATCAGGCTGCTGCCGACAAGGGCAAAGCCTATTCCGAAGGTATTCTCGACAAGGGCATCCAGCGCCGCAAGGTCACGCCCGAGAAGAAGGCCGAGGTTCTGGCCCGCATCACCGCCACCCCCGATCTGGATGCCCTCAAGGGCTGTGATCTGATCGTCGAGGCGGTGTTCGAGGATCCCGCCGTCAAGGCCGAGATGACCCGGAAGGTCGAAGCCGTCATCGGCGCGGATTGCATCTTCGCCACCAACACCTCGACCCTGCCGATCACCGATCTCGCCCGCGCCAGCGCCCGGCCCGAACAGTTCATCGGCATCCACTTCTTCTCGCCCGTCGACAAGATGAACCTTGTCGAGATCATCAAGGGCAAGAAGACCGGCGCGCGGGCTGTTGCCAAGGCGCTCGATTTCGTGCGCCAGATCCGCAAGAAGCCGATCGTCGTCAATGACGCGCGTTTCTTCTACGCCAACCGCTGCATCATCCCCTATCTCAACGAAGGGATGCGGATGGTGGCCGAGGGCGTGGCGCCTGCGCTTGTCGAGAATGCAGCCCGCATGCTGGGAATGCCCCTTGGTCCGCTGCAACTCATTGACGAGACCTCGCTCGACCTCGGCGCCAAGATCGCCAAGGCGACCAAAGCGGCGATGGGCGATGCCTATCCCGATAGCGCGGTGGATGACGTGGTGTTCTGGATGGTGGGTCAGGGCCGTCTGGGCCGCAAATCAAAGAGCGGCTTCTATGCCTATGACGAGGCGGGCAAGCGCCTTGGCCTGTGGGACGGCCTCGCCGCCAAGTTCCCGGTTGCCGAGGATCAACCCGATCTGACCACGGTCCAGCACCGCCTGATGTTCGCGCAGGCCCTCGAGGCCGTTCGCGCCCTCGAAGACGGCGTTCTGACCGACATCCGCGAAGGCGATGTAGGCGCGATCCTCGGCTGGGGCTTTGCCCCTTGGTCGGGCGGCCCCTTCGGCTGGCTCGATATGCTCGGCGCCGCCTATGCCGCCGACCGCTGCGACCAGCTTGCCGAAGCTTTTGGCGATCGCTTTGCTTGCCCAGCCCTCCTGCGCGAGATGGACGACAAGGGCCAAAGCTTCTACGGCCGCTTCGGCCCCGCCAAGAAAGCCGCCTGATACCCAAAAAAGGCCCCGGAACTCCGGGGTCGTTTTTCTAGCGGTCCAGCGGGCCCTTGCCTGCGAAAATCTTGTCGCGGAACTTTTCGATCCGGTCGTATCGCGTCTTGGATTGCTTGGCCGCGTTGAGCGCATAGGCATAGGCCCGCTTGCGGCCCGGCGTCAGCGCCTCGAAAGCTTCGGCCAGCTCGGGATCGGAATCCAGCGCCTCGATCAGCTCGTCGGGCATCTCGACCTCATGCACCACCTTTTCGGGCTTCAGCCCCTTCTCGGCATAGCCCATCGCCTCCAAAAGGTAGGCGCGGATCACCGGCTCCATCTCCTTCACCTGTTTGTTGTCGGTGAAGAAGATCATGTCGGGATGGCGCGTGTTTGCGCCTTGCCGTTTCAAGATACCTTCGGGGTCTTTCATCAGCGCGGCATTCATGAGGGTCAGGCGATAGTTTTCCTTGAACGTCCCCATGATGGCGATGTTGCGGCCCGCGTGCATATAGGTCGGGTGGCCCCATTTGGCGACTTCCTCAAGCCCGAGGTCGCGGCAGATGCGACGCAGATCGAGGATACCCTCAAGCCAGGTGCGCGTGGTGCAGTTTGGCGTGGCATAGCGGTCGCAGCGGCCGCAGCCGAGCTTGAAAAACACGTCGGGATCGATGATCATCTTGCGCTCAACCATGCGCCCCCTCCTCAAACCTGTAGCCAAACCGCGCGACATCCTCGGCGCAGATATCTCCAACATGGGCGGCAAGATCCGCATCATAATAGCCCCGCCAATCGCGGGCGCGGGCACTTACGTTGACACGATCAAGGACAAGATCAAACCCAAGATGGGCGGCCACGGGGGCGAAATCTTGCTCGAAACGTTCGATCCGCACGAAATGGCCCGCCCGCTCCACGCCCGAACCATCACGGAGGTAGCTGCCGTTGGGATTGGCCTTGAAGGCGGCAACCGTCTGGGGATGGCGCACGAAATCGGCAAAGCTCAGATCGCGGGCCAGCGCCACGGCAGGGTGATCGAAGTCCTGCGCTTTCAGCCATTGATAATAGCTCACCATCCGGTCCCACGGGTTTCGGACGAGCGTGAAGATCAGGAAATCGTCCAGTTCGTCACGCGTCACCAGCCCCTCGATATCCGCCAGCGTCGCGTGCTTCCAAAGCCGCCCCGCCGTCTGCACCTCGTTGAGCCGCCCGCGCCGCCTCACGGCCTTGGGCGTATCGCCGATCAGGATATCGTCGGCTTTCGCGCGGGCCTCGAGCGCCAACGCCAGCGCCGTCCCCCCGGTCTTGGGAAAATGAACGAAGATATATCG
>Ga0222714_10006119_pt1 | contig 11301 bp, 12 predicted proteins | sample C33_3DmetaG_FD_165048 | JGI IMG/M metagenome (GOLD analysis project Ga0222714, IMG submission 165048) | Estuarine water microbial communities from San Francisco Bay, California, United States - C33_3D | ecosystem: Environmental > Aquatic > Marine > Unclassified | place: USA: California... | reverse complement strand
TGAATCAACACTGTTACGGATGCACGGCCGGATCCGGCAGCTCGTGTCAAGGAAGCCTAATTTAGCACTATGTATCAAGCACTTGTCATTACCCCTGTAAAAAACGCGCTTCAAAACACGCTTGAGGTCTGCCAAGCGATCTCCGAATCTACGGTGCCGCTGAGGCACATCGTTTTCAACGATTTTAGTGAACCCAAGACCAAAATCGGACTCGAAGCAGCAGCAAAATCAGGACATTTTGAGCTTGTGCACCTAGAGGATCACACTCGGCACCCATCTCCCAACTACAAACTTGTGCTTCAAATGGCTCAAGACCTGGCGATAGAAGCACGGCTTCCGCTGATTATAGTTGAATCTGATGTTACTGTTCGAAGAGACACTATAGAAACACTTATAGCTCAGCTGTCGCGCACTAAAAATTCAGGACTTATTGGGGCCGTAACCACTGACATCGATGGAAAAATTAACTATCCGTATGAGAAATTTAAGAACGTCAAGGTCGACTCGTGCCCCACTAAGCGAAGCCTTAGTTTCTGCTGCACCCTTATCTCTCTCGAATTTTTAGACGCCTTTAGCTTTAAAGGGCTCGACGATTCTAAAGACTGGTTTGACACCTTTATTTCTAAAAAAGCCCTTGAGCTGAATTTTGTCAATACAGTGGTATTTGAAAGCCCCGTGATTCACAAGCCACACTCGAGCAGGCCTTGGAAGCTGCTGAAATACTCCAACCCCCTATCTTATTACCTGCAAAAACTGCTTAAAAGACGCGACAAGATTTAACCTTCAATAAGGTTGCCAGATTTTTGAAAGCACAATTAGTTGGTGTATTTTTGAGCGTTCAAATTGTTGAGACATGATGACTTCTATCTTTTATGCCATCGCGGCACTTTTTGAAAACGTGCTGTTCATTCCATACGACCTATTGCGTTTTACCGAGAGCTGGTGGCTCTCAAACGCTGTAAACTGGCTATTTGTGTTGGTCGGATTGGCCGCTGGAGCTTACTGGATGAACGAGCTAAAAAAATACAAAGACGCCAACGACGACGACAGTTCAAATTCAGCGCATTCGTTTCTCTAGGCCTTACATCAGGTCTTTGCCTATATCTCTTCTGAAATACATCTGCTCGAACCCTACCTGTTCAAGGGTTGCATAGCTTTTATCTAGCGCTTGCTCTATACGTTCTCCAAAAGAGGTGATCGCTAGCACGCGGCCCCCGTTAGTAACCACAGATCCGGCTTTAAGCGCGGTTCCGGCGTGATACACTTGGCTTTGGTGTGCGCGGGTCAATCCGTGTATCACTTTGCCCTTCTCATAGGCATCAGGGTAACCGGCTGAAACTGCTATTACTGTAGTGGCAACCTCATTTCGCACCAAAAGGGTGTGGCGCTCTAGTGTGCCTAGACACATTGCCTCTAAAAGGTCGACTGTGTCGCTTTGAATACGCGGAAACACCACCTCAGTTTCTGGGTCGCCCATGCGCACGTTGTACTCAATGACATAAGGAACGCCCTGAACCATCATAAGTCCGATAAAAACAAATCCCACATAGCTGTAGTTTTCTGCCTGTATGCCCTTGATCGTCGGAACAACGATTTCATCTTCAATGCGCGCATAAACTTCCTCATCTATGAATGAAACCGGAGATACCGCCCCCATGCCTCCGGTATTAGGCCCGGTATCCTGTTCACCAATGCGTTTGTAGTCTTTAGCCATTGGCAGTATCTGATAGTGGTGATTAGCATCTACAGCAACAAAACAGCTGCATTCGATTCCGTCTAAAAACTCCTCTATGACCACCTTAGAGCCCGCTTCTCCAAATAGGTCTTCACTTAAGAAGGCATTTAACTTGGTCTTCGCCTGGTCTAGGTCATCCAAAATGAGCACACCTTTACCAGCTGCAAGCCCGTCTGCCTTTAGCACATAGGGCGGTGTCAAACCTTCTAAAAATCGCATACCCTCCGAAAGGGTTTCACGTGTAAAGGTGGCGTACGCCGCGGTTCTTACTCCATATTTAGACATAAATGCCTTCGCAAAATCTTTAGAGCCCTCTAGCTGGGCCGCCAACTGATCGGGGCCAACTATGAGCACTTCTGATAGGGTGGGGGTCTTTTTGAAGTAGTCGACAATACCTTGGACCAACGGAACTTCAGGGCCAACCACCACTAGGCTTATGTTTTGTTGAACACAGGCATCTTCTACGGCTGAAAAGTCGCTCACAGAGAGTTCAATATTTTGGGCCACTTCGGCGGTTCCGGCATTTCCAGGGGCTACAAAAAGCGCTTCACATCTTGGGCTTTTTGATAAACTATGGGCTATGGCGTGTTCTCTTCCTCCAGATCCTAAAATAAGTATGCGGTGCTTCATGCGAGTATCAGTTGAATGTTCGGTGTTCTTTGTGCCTCAGTTCTTCGGGACTGAGTTGTCTAAAATACTCGATGGTTTTTGTCAAGCCCTCTCTGCGCGGGATCTGTGGCTTCCAGCCGAGTAGGTTTTGGGCTAACGAAATATCGGGTTGACGCTTAAGCGGATCGTCTACTGGAAGCGGCTCAAAAAGTATTTCACCTTTGCTTTCGGTCAGTTCAAGCAATTCTTTGGCGAATTCTAGAATGGTCGTTTCATGAGGATTTCCAAGGTTAACCGGAAGGTGATAGGAGGTGCTCAGCAGCCTAAAAATACCCTCGACTAAATCATCTACAAAACAGAACGAACGGGTCTGACTACCTTCTCCAAAGACCGTCAACGGCTCGCCTCTCAAAATCTGACCAATAAAGGCCGGTATCACCCGTCCATCATTTAACCGCATCCTTGGGCCATAGGTATTAAAAATTCGGGCTATTCGCGTATCTAATCCATGCACTCGGTGATACGCCATGGTCATAGACTCCTGAAAGCGCTTGGCCTCATCGTAAACCCCCCTGGGGCCAATCGCATTTACGTTTCCGTTGTAGGTTTCTGACTGCGGATGCTCAAGCGGATCACCATAAACCTCAGAGGTAGAGGCAATCATAAAGCGCGCCTTCTTCTCTTTGGCCATTCCCAAAAGATTATGCGTGCCCAGCGAACCCACCTTTAAGGTTTGAATAGGGATTTTCAAATAATCAATAGGGCTGGCTGGGGAGGCAAAGTGAAGTATGCAATCAACAGCACCATTCACCGAGGTGTAGGTGGTGACGTCGTGTTCTAAAAATTCAAAACGCGAATCGTTTTTCAAATGCTCTAGGTTTTTGAGGTCGCCAGTGATGAGGTTGTCTATGCCCACTACTCTGTAGCCCTCTGAAAGCATTCGATCGGCTAAGTGCGACCCCAGAAAGCCGGCGGCCCCGGTGATTACAACGGTCTTCATGGCTCTATAAATGGAGTTAGGGCGTCGGCTACCGACCGATCATTTGACAGGCGTTTGATTTTATTTTGGCCTCCGAGTTTTCCTTCGGCCTTCATAAAGGCCTCAAACCCTCCCTTGCGAACCTTGGTTAGCACTGCGGGGGTCAAAATCTTTCCGTCTATTAAGTCTTTGTAATAGACGTTTTGTTGCTGCATAGACAGGTCAATAGCGCGCATAAAGGCGACTAAATCTAAAGGTTCTTGGCCAAACTCAATAAACCACTCGTGGTAGGGCAAGGTATGCGGATGCTGCGGAGCGACCTGAGGTGCTACTGAAAACTCAACTACCTCTGCCCCTTGACCCACCTCTTTCAGCGCAATCGACAGGGCTTCTTCTACCTCTTTGGCAATGACGTGCTCGCCAAAGGCTGAGATAAAGTGCCTTAGTCTGCCAGAAACAATTACTCGGTGGGGGTTAAGCGAAACAAATCGAACAGTATCCCCAATGTTATAGGCCCATAGGCCCGCATTTGAGCTGATGATTAATGCGTAATCCACCTCTAACTCAACCTCTGCAATGGTTAGGCGTTTAGGATTTTCTGAATAGAAGTCGTCGGCCCGAACAAATTCATAAAAAATGTTTGAGTTCAATTGAAGCAACAGCCCTTTTTCGTTCAGTCGGTCTTGATAGGCAAAGAAGCCTTCGCTTGCCGGAAACAGCTCTATGCTGTCTACTTTACGGCCGATTAAGGCTTCAAATTTTTGCCGATAAGGCTCAAAATTTACTCCGCCGTAGACAAAAAGCGAAAAGTTGGGAAACAACTCTCCTACCTTCTTTCCGGTTCGCGCCACCAAACGCTCAAAATACATCTGAACCCATGAAGGAATACCCGCAATCAGCGTCATGTCTTGGGCTACAGTTTCTTCAACAATAGCCTCTACCTTGGTTTCCCAGTCTTCTATGATATTCGTTTGATAGCTCGGCAATCGGTTTTTTAACAGGTAATTCGGCAGGTAATGTGCAGAAATGCCAGAGAGACGGCCCATTTTAATCGCGCCTTTCTTGTCGAGCACGGGGCTTCCTTGGAGAAAAATCATCTTGCCCTTAACGTAGTCAGCATTGTTGCGCTGAACAATGTAGTTCAGCAGAGCCATTTTTGACGATTTTACCTGCTCAGCCATAGAGGCCTTGGTTATGGGAATGTACTTTGCGCCAGAGGTGGTTCCTGAAGTCTTAGCCAAATATTCAGGAGCTCCGGGCCAAAGCACATTCTTCTCTGAAGCAATTATACGCTCTACATAGGGCTTGAGTTCTTCGTAGTCGCGAATGGGCACGAGTTTAGCAAAGTCTGCAGGCGAGGTGATTTGATCAAAATGGTGGTCTTGACCAAAGGCGGTCTGGGCCGCTGTGGTGACGAGCTGCTTAAAAACCTTCTCTTGGGTCGCTTCGGGGTGGCGCTGCCACCGCTGCTCTCTAGCGATCTGCCAACGCGCATAAGGCTTTGCAATTAGGGCCTTCAAGTTCATCAGAAGTTGATATAGTTTTGAGGGTCGATCGGTTTTCCGCCTCTCCACAATTCAAAATGAAGGTGGGCTCCTGTAGAGAGTTCGCCAGTGTTTCCGACTAAGGCGATCACCTCTCCGGCACGAACAGCGTCACCTTGTTTTTTAAACAGCTCGCCGTTGTGTTTGTAGACCGAAAGCATGTTGTTTTGATGTATCAGAATGAGGTTGTAGCCCGTGGCCGTAGACCACTCGGCATGAATGACCGTCGCGTCGGCCACCGCCTTAACCGCAGAGCCTGTCTTGGCCGCTATATCAATGGCTAAATGATCTGAAAGTGGGTCGTAGGGCTGTGAGATCACCCCCTCAACAGGAACATAGAACATGAGGTTTTCAAAACTGTCTTCGGTGAACAGTGGGTTATACTGGTCTTCGCGCCTCACTTCGATTTCGAGCGAAAGCATGGCCACGTTTTTTTGAGCCTCCAAAACGGCGTCGCTTAATACCAATCCCGGATCGGCCATTAGGCTGTCTTTAGGCAAATCGTCATAGCTCACTTCTCCTCGTATCACGCTGCCTAGCTGATTGAGATAGCGCTTGTTGCGTTCCATCACCTGATAAATGGAGTCTGTTCTTTCTGCCAAAGAGATCACTTGTCGCTTAACTTCTACCGATTCAATGCCTGGCACCAAATAGCGCAGCGGAGTGGTGGCGGTAAGCAAAAAGGTGAAAAAGGCTATGGCGGATACGACAAAGACGATGATAATGTAGGCGTTTAACCGGCTTAAGCTTTGGGTGTAGACTTCTTCAAACGTATCGTCATTAACCACTACAAGCTTAAACTTATCGAAAAGCTTTGAGCGCTCTTTTTGAGGGTCTGAATGAGCCTTTGCCATGGAGACAAATATACGCGATGGCCTTTAAACACTTTAATTTTACTACATTTACATTTCTATAAATACGTGTTGTATGTCGCTCGCAATTTCATTAGGTCTAGTAGGTCCTTGGCAAATCGTTCTGGTTGTGGTTATTATTCTGCTTCTTTTCGGAGGCAAGAAAATTCCAGAACTTATGAGAGGTCTAGGTAGCGGAATTAAAGAATTCAAAGACGCTTCTGCAGAAGACAAGAACAAAGACGATAAAAACCTAGAGTCTAAAAAAGACTAGGGCTTGTCGTGCCTCGCGGCTATCGCTGCGGTTCAATTTTCAATGTCTTTATGATGGCCTCCAGCTCAAAGAGGTAGTCACGCTTGTCTTTGTTGGGTGCAAAAACAAAACCCTCCAACACCACTTTTCTGTTATTTATCGAATCATTAACGACATAGGTCACAAACGGTCCGGCCATCGGGTATCCGTTGATATCCCACATTCCTCTCATCTCAGCGGCTTTAAACTGCCCCACTTCTGAAGGGAAAATATAGGGTCTAAAAATGGGTTCGGTCTGCATAAAGGTCACCACACCCTCTACATCTGGCCCGGGCACGTGCGCCCTTCCAACCGAATCTCTCATTGCGATAAGGTCCTGCAAAAAGGTGGCTTCGTTTTCGAAATGGTCTGCCTCTAGGGTATAAACCAGCAGATTCATGCTTCCGTTTTCAACCGGGCGGTCGATCCAGGCAAAAGAATCGGTGAACTTTGCCGGACGATAAATAGACGGTAAAGTCAATTCGATGCCGAAGTTTTTCTTCAGCCTAGGCTCTGTATACAATGAGCGCTTAAATCGCGTCTGAGCCGTATTCAGGTCGCTCTTCTTAAAACTGTCAATGGCCTGAGGCAAAATCTGATGCAAATTTTGCACCAGCTCAACCGTGTTTCGCCCTTTTACCACCACCAAGTTCTGAGGGGTGGCGTACATATCTCTTTTGATATGGGCGCGCGAAAGCGTGTCTAACTGCACATACACCACGGCTCGCGATCGCATGATCGCCCCTTTAAAGATGTCGGGCGTTAGGTGTCTGATGTCGTATTTAGGTTCATCTACTCCTAAGCCTAGTTGACGTTCAAGCAGGTAGCTTTTAAGCGTAGTTCCGGTCTCTCCATCGAGCAGCTCGTTATCGGCAACCACTATGACTTGATTTAGCGGCCCATTTGACTCGGGTAAATAATCTTTGACCTCTTGCGATCCGCAACCCGCCACTACAAGGGTAATAACAAGTGCCAGTAGACTGTTCTTCATGATTGCAGATTTAAGATTTAGGCTGGCGCTTCGGATAAACCGTCAGTCGCTGGCCCACTCTGATAGTATTGCTTTTGAGGTTATTCCAGGTCTTGATCTGAGAGACCTGCACCCCATAACGCTTGGCAATAAGGCTCAGCGCGTCTCCCGATTGAACGCGATAGCGAACCCGTTCGGGCGCGTTAATGAGTTCGGGTAAGGGTTTTTCTTTGCCTTCGTGTGCCTCTTTCGCCTCGGCGTACAACGCCGCCTCCGCGCTAATAAATTGCCCCATGGCGGCCTTTGGCAGCCTTAAGGGGCGCAGTTGATTTGCTTGATACGGAATAAGCTTCAACTTGTATTCGGGGTTGAGCAGTGACAATTGCTCTTCGGTAAGTGCAAGCCTTTTGCTCAGCTGTTCAAAGCTTACGGTTTGCTTGACATGAATAGTGTCAGTTTCAAAATACGTTCTTCGAGCACTAGAGATCCCCAGATTGTGCGCCTCAGCATACTCAAACAGGTACATAATAGCGTAAAATCGCGGAACATAGTCCGCAGTCTCTTTGGGCAAATAGGGTCTTATGTTCCAATAGTTGGTGTATCCGCCTGATCTTCTAATCGCTTTAGAGACGTTTCCTGGGCCCGAGTTATAGGCCGCAAGAGCTAGATCCCAGTTTCCGAAGATGCCATAAAGCTGCTTGAGGTAGGCCACTGCTGCCTTCGTGGATTTAACGGGGCTCATGCGCTCATCGACATAATTGTTGATCTCTAGGCCAAACATTTTTGCCGTAGGATACATGAATTGCCAAAGGCCCTTGGCTCCAACGTACGACTCGGCCTTTGGGTCTAAAGCAGACTCCACTATAGCCAGATATTTTACCTCTAGCGGAAGGTTGGCCTTGTCGAGCTCTTCTTCAAAAAGCGGAAAGTAAAACGCGCTTAGGTCTATCATCTTTCGAATAAGAGTGGCCTCTCCCCTTAGGTAGCGGGCTATCTCTCGTTCTAAAATTGGGCTGTAGACTAAGTCAAACGGTGTTTTTTGATTCAGCGTTGTCAGGCGCTGCTTGAGCGCTTCGGTCTTGAGTTCACTGTGAACAGACCCCTCAGCATTCGGCAATCCAGACGAGAACAGGGCTCTGGCCTTGACCAGCTCTTCTAACCACAACGAGTCGTACTCAAAAGCAACGCGCAAATCGGGTATGCTGTAGGAAAGTTTTTTCTCGTCTGCGAAAAGAGAGGCGTTGGCAAAATCTTTCAGACTCTGAGCAGGAATGGTCGATGCCGGACCGTTTTGAGCCCCACTAAAGTGAAGCCCGGTAAGCATGAACACCCCAAATATCAGCGTCTTTTTGATCATCCTTTACCCTTCTAAAATTGCTGCGACCCCGGGCAGGGTCTTGCCCTCTAGGCTTTCAAGCATGGCGCCCCCTCCAGTTGAAACATAACTTACCTTGTCGCTGAAGCCAAACTGCTTCACTGCAGAGACGGAGTCTCCTCCGCCCACTAAAGAGAAAGCTCCTTTTTCAGTGGCTGCCTGAACAAATCGACCGATAGCCTTGGTTCCGCCAGCGAAGGCCTCCATTTCAAACACGCCAACCGGTCCGTTCCACAAGATGGTTTTGGAGGCCAAGATGACCTTTTCGAAGATCTCCAAGGTCTTAGGCCCTGCGTCTAGGCCTTGCCAGCCTGATTCTATGGCATTAGCGTCTACCACTTTGGTGTCGGCATGTTCGGCAAAATCGTTGGCGGCAATAACGTCTACCGGAATGTGAACAGTCACGTTGTGCTGCTTGGCCTTTTCTAATATGCTCAGTGCCAAGTCTAATTTGTCGTTTTCGCAAATGGAGTCTCCAACAGATCCCCCGAGAGCCTTTACAAAGGTATAGGTCATTCCTCCTCCCACAATAAGATGGTCGATGGCCGGAAGCACGTTCTCAATGATAGTAATCTTAGAAGAAACTTTAGATCCGCCCATGATAGCGGTGATCGGATGCTCTCCGGTCTTCAGCACCTGCTCTATGGCCCGAATCTCTTTCTCCATGAGAAGTCCAAAACACTTATTCTCCGGAAAGAATTTGGCAATAATTGCTGTAGAGGCGTGGGCGCGGTGAGCCGTTCCGAAAGCGTCGTTCACGTAAATATGGCCTAGTCTAGCCAGCGCAGAGGCAAAGCCTTCATCTCCGTCTGTTTCCTCATTAAAAAAGCGCAGGTTCTCGAGCAATAAAACCTGTCCGGGCTCTAGCGCTTCAGCTCTTTTCTCTGCTTCTGCCCCTATGGTGTCTGGGCTAAACTGCACCGAAACGCCAATGACCTCTTCTATTTTTTCTACTAAGTTTTTTAACGAAAATGCATCTGAGGGCGTGCCGTCTGGCCGGCCCAAATGACTCATAAGCACTACGCTGCCTCCGTTTTCTAAAATGTGAATGATCGTTGGTTTTGCAGCCTCAATTCTACTGGCATCAGTGACGCGCAGATCGGCGTCCAGCGGAACGTTAAAATCAACGCGAATAAGGGCGCGTTTACCGGTGAAGTTAAAAGAGGACATGGTCTTCATGCTAAGCGTTTTTTGATTCTTTCAAAAGTAACGAAATACTATCTTTGAGAGATGGATTTTTCTACTATTGACGGATACCAAAGCAGCAAAGAGCGCCTAAAATCTGCCCTAGTAGAGAATCGGGTGGCTCACGCTCAACTTTTTGTCGCCCAAAACCCGCACTCGACTTTGGCCTTGGCGCTGTGGTACGTGAACGAGCTGCTCGGCCATCACGACTCATTCAGTCGGCTTGTACACCCAGATGTACATTTTGTATTTCCCATCAATAGCTCCCCTCTGGTTAAGAAAGATCCCCTTTGCGGAGATTTTATGGAACTATTTAGAGGTACCGTTCTTGAAAACCCCTATCTCTCTCTAAATCAATGGTATGCGACTGCTTCTATTGAAGACAAAGAGGCGCTTATAAAGGTAGACGTAGTTAAGGAGCTCCTAAAGCAACTAGCCCTTAAGCCCGTCTTAGGCGCTTACAAGGTTATCGTTATTTGGGGGGCCGAACAGATGAATACAGAGGCTTCGAATAAATTGCTAAAGGTGCTTGAAGAACCTCCAAAAAACACCCTTTTTTTGCTGCTTACCCACCGGGAAGAACAGCTATTAGCGACCATAACTTCTCGCTGTCAGCGCCTTTCTTTGCCGCCGGAGTCGGCTGAGTTTATTGCTGAGGCACTCATCAAAAAGGGTATAGATCCGTCCAAGGCCACCGACCTGGCCTCTAGAGCCGATGGCAGCATTGGTCAGGCCTTGTATTTGGTAAGCGCCGAGTCAGAAGACGTTCAATTCGAGCGCCTATTTGCAGAATGGGTGCGCGCCGCGTTCAAAGTAAAGGGCGATGCCTCTGAAGTGATCACCCTTTTAAACTGGGCAGAAAAGTTGTCCGGTTTATCTAAGGAGGGGCAAAAACACTTTTTGAATTTCGCTCAAGGCCAAATAAGGTCCGCAATGCTATTGCAGTATGGGGCGGGCGAGCTAGTTAGAAAAACAGCCTTCGCCGATAACTTTTCGCTGACTAAGTTTGCCCCCTTCGTTCACGAAGAAAACCTTCTCGATTTAACTTCTTTGATCGAGGCCACGCTTTACAACCTCTCCCGTAACGCCAATACAAAGATTCTATTTGCAGACATGGCCCTTCAAATGACTAAGCTTATTCATCAACCCCCTCGTCAAAACAGCTCATCATGACCTCTATTTACATTCTCTTAGCTTTTTTTGTTATCGTCTTCGGCCAAAGCGCCGTAGATAAAATGATCAATTTCAAAGCAGAACTCGCCTTTTTAAAGCAGCACTTTTCAAAAACCATTTTGTCTAAAGCTGTTCCCCTCATGCTGGTAACCATAACACTTCTAGAGCTTGGAGCCGCACTGAGCGGAATCTTGGCGATAACAGAAATCGCACGTGCCCACCACTTTGGTTTCGCCAAAATTTCTGGAACGCTGGCCGCGGCCTCACTGCTTTCTCTTCTGCTGGGTCAACGTATAGCGAAGGATTATGCCGGAGCCATGACCATCGTGGTTTACCTTATTCCGACCCTATTATTCTGGATACTGATAGAGCGTTTTCAACTATAGTTTTTTCTTATAGTTTTTCCAAAAGCGATCAGGATTGTCTATTTTAAGGCAGGCCATTTTAAGCAGGTCTAAGCGCGTTTCTCCTGAAAGACGGACACTTAGGCGTTTGGGGCTAAATGGTTTCGCTGACGGCCTTAAAAGGGCTTTTTAAGCACCGCATAGGTCGCGGACGGATTTCGAAAGGCTTTTTTACTCATTACAG